>OEKN01000062.1_pt1 | contig 18636 bp, 17 predicted proteins | sample 1503361 | NCBI WGS metagenome assembly OEKN01 (sample SAMEA104379592, study PRJEB20068) | metagenome | biome: 1000743; feature: 77; material: 1998 | place: USA | collected 2012 | depth 25 m
CAGGCGAGGGCGCCTGTCCCTACGCGATTCTTGCCACTCTTACTCGATCTGCACGAGGCCACCGGAACCGACTGGGGCTGCCCCGGGAGTTTGCGGCGCTCTCCAGGAGTCGAAAATTGAAACCTGGTGCACGCAGGAAACCGTGCAATGTGGGGCGCAGGACTTTTCTGTCAGGAACTCGCGCCGGATGTCGGCCACGGTGTACTTCTCCAGGGGCACCGCGGGATAGCCGCGCTGCTGCGAGCAGTAATGCACCAGGCCGTCTTCGCAGATGTAGAGGTAACGAGCGCCGGCGCGGCATCGCCACTGGTTGGGACGCCCCAGCGCGATGTTGTCCTGGAAAGAATTGATGCGGGTGAAGCTGCGCTTCTCCATCGCCTTCATCGCGTGGTAAACGGCGCGTTCTTCGTCGTTGAGCGGCTGCAGCTGGCCGTCGCCATCATGAATGATTCCAATGGTCGAGCTGAAGCCAAGTTCGAGAGCGCGCCTGCCGATCGTCAACGCATCCTGCGGATTTTTCACCCCGCCGCCAACCACAGAATTGATGTTCACGTGAAAGTCGGCATGCTCGGCGAGAAGCTCGAGCTTCTTGTCGAGGACTTTCAGGCTCTTCTTGGAAACATCGTCGGGGATGACGTTGTCGATGGAAATCTGAAGCCACTCGAGTCCGGCGCGGTTTAGGCGCTGAATTCTTTCTGCCACCAGCAGGTACCCGTTCGTGATGAGGCCGGCGACCATGCCATGCTTGCGGATGCGGCGGATCACGTCATCCAGTTCCGGGTGCAGCAGCGGTTCGCCGCCGCTGATGGTAATGACGGACGTACCCAGCTCGGCGAGCTTATCGATGCGCCGGAACATGGTCTCAAGCGGCACCGGTTTGGAAAAATCGTCAAACTCGTTGCAGTACTCGCAGGCGAGATTGCAACGCCGGATCGGAATGATATGGGCAAGCAGCGGGTGATCGGTGGAGGCGAGCCCCTTCACGACCATGCGCGCGCCGCGCACATTTCGCGCGATCGCCTTCAGGCGACGCTTCCATATTGTGAGGCTGGACGGCATGATGCGATTTTTAGTATTAGACCACAGGCGCGCCAGTTCAGGAGCCCGGAAACAGTCTTTGGGCGAAAACGGCCCTTGAATGGGTACAGGGGCACGTTCAAAAAAATGCGGGCAGCCGCGTGACTGCGCTCTTCAAGAATTCTGCCAGTCGACCTCCTCGTGCCCGGCATCGCACAATGCTTGTACTGCTTTCTCCAGCCAATCCTGTTTTATCAGGACATAATCTGTATCGAAGGTAGACACCGCGAAAATCGGAATGGCTCGCTGTGACAGCGGCCGCACGAACGACGCGAGAATCCCGGTCTCGGAGAACGGAAACGGGCCTTGAAGCTTGAGGCATGCCCAGCCGTTCTCGTGCACAATTTCGGATGGCACCTGCGTGCCGGGGCAGACAATTGAAAGTTCGTCGGCCGTCGAGGTGACCGAAAAAAACGAGCCGCGGAGCGCCCACTCGGGCACGGGAGCGTTCGCCGCGAGGCGGCAGATCGCAAACGAACCGGGAAGGCGGGAGAAATTTAAGCTGCGGGCAACGCTCGCGGACGGTTTGGTGTCGTGCGACAAGGCAATGTTTATGGGGATTTCAGATTGCAGATCGTCGATTGCGGATTTCATGCCCTAAGGCTTTCTCTTTGCTCCTCGTTAATCTGAAATCCGAAATCTTCGATCTTAAATTTCCTTACCCGTTCACGGCTTTCCGCAGTGCGGCGCGGGCGAGCAGGCGCGTGGAGTCGAGCGGCGGCAGCGGCGAGGACTCCGCGTCCACGATCAGCGGAATTTCTGTGCAGGCGAGCGCCACCGCATCGCAGCCCTCGTCTTTGAGACCACGAATCACCTCGGTGAAGTAAGCTCTCGACCGCGGCAGAAACTGACCCATGACCAGCTCATCCATGATGATCTGGTCGATTTTTTCGCGCTGCTGTGGCCCAGGCATGCGGTACTCCAGCCCAACCGCTTTCAGAGCTTCTGGGTAGACCGGGCCCTCCATCAGGTAGCGGGTACCCAGCACGGCGATACGTTTGAAGTGATTGCGTTTGGCTTCGCACGCCACTTCCCGGGCGATGTGCAACCACGGACGCGGCGAGCGGTGGGCGACGAGATCGAACGCCTGGTGGATCGTGTTGTCGGGACAGATCAGAAAATCGGCTCCGGCGCGAGCCAGCTTCTCCGCCGAGGACATCATCAACTCGGCGACGCCCGCCCAATCTCCCTTGCGGATGAAATTCATGTAATCCGCGAGGGAGTAGCCGTGCAAGGAAACTTCCGGGTGAGCGTGCGGGCCCAGCAATTGCGGCCCTTCCATGCAGAGCGTGCGATAGCAGAGCGAAGCGCCCTCGGCGCTGCAAGCGACGATGCCGATGTGCTGGGGCATAAGACAACGGTTCTCAGTTTCCCGTTCTCAGAACCGGCTGCACAGTTTACGTTCTTGCGGCTACGGCGTCGAACAGGTTCAGAAACTCCAGCTTTTTCTCGGCGGGCAAAAATGCCGCCTCGAAAGAATTGCGCGCCAGTTCGCGCAGATGCTCATCGCTGAACCCGAAATTCTCCTGCACCAGTTGATACTCGCGCGACAGCGAGGTTCCAAACATCGCGGGATCGTCGGTATTCAGCGTGACCATCAGTCCTTCGTCGAAGTATCGCTTCACGGGATGCTCACCGATTGTCGGACAGACTCCGGTTTTCACGTTGCTGGTCACGCAAATCTCGACCGGAACTTGCCGCTGGGAGAGTTCCTGGATGAGATCGGGATCCTGGCAAGCCGTGAGGGCGTGGCCGATGCGCTCCGCGCGCAAGTTCAGCGCTCCCCAGATCGACTCCGGCCCGGCCGTCTCGCCCGCATGCGCGGTCAGACGCAGGCCGTTGTTCGCACAATAGGCATAAACCTCGCGGAAGAGTTCCGGTCCAGCACGCTGCTCGTCCCCGCCAATCCCGAACCCGACCACGTTGCGGTCGCGATATTGGACCGCCAATTCAGCCACGCGCTGCGCTTCGGCCGACCCGAAATGCCGCACCGCATCGAAGATCCAAAGCAGGGAGACTCCGAAATCGCGAGCTCCCTGGGTGCGCCCGCGCTCGAGCGCCTCGAAAATCGACGCGAAGTCCTGTTTGCGATACAGGCACACACCGACTGAGATGTAAACCTCGGCGTGCAGAACATTCTCGGACTTGAGACGCTCCATGAGACGGTAGGTGATGAGCTCGTAATCGGCCGGAGCCCGCAGGTGCGCGGTGATGTCTTTGAAGGAGACCAGGAAGCTGCCGAAATCGGAGTACTGGTAGAGCTTCTCGGTTGCTGCGAGCGTGGCGTCTTTCAGTCCATGGCTTCGTTGAATCTCGAGCAGCGTGGCCGGGTCGATCCCGCCCTCCAGGTGCACGTGCAGCTCGGCTTTCGGAAGCGACCGCACGAAAGCGCTGGGCGTCGGGTTGGCGAAAAGACCCATCGTGGATTTCAGATTGTAGATTTCAGATTTTAGATTGTGTCACAGTTTCTAACCATCGCAAGGGTTCGGAGTTCAATTCGAAATCCGAAATCTGCTATCGAAAAATCTCTAATCCGTGCTAGCTGTTTCTTCGAGCGAATTCGCTGTTATGGCGGCTGTAGAAGAAATAAATCATCAGGCCGATCCCCAGCCAGACCACAAAGCGGATCCAGGTAATCACGGTCAGGCCGGTCATGAGTCCGCCGCACAAGACCACGGAAATCAGTGGGAACCACGGCACAAAGGGCACGCGGAAGGCGCGCGGGCGTTCGGGCTGGCGGCGCCGCAAGAAAATCACGCCCAACGAGACCAGAGTGAAGGCGAACAAAGTGCCGATATTGGAAAGATCGGCGGCATCTCCGATATCAACCACGCCCGCCGGAATTCCCACGGCGAAGCAGGCGATCCAGGTCGACCAATGAGGCGTCTTGAATCGCGGATGCACCGCGGAAAATAGCTTTGGCAGCAGGCCGTCCCGGGACATAGCGTACCAGATGCGCGCCTGGCCATATTGAAAGACGAGCAGGGAGGAGATCATCCCCATCAGTGCGCCCACCACGATGACGGAGCGGTAGAACGGGTGCGCGCCCAGCACCTTGAGAGCGTAGGCGACGGGCGCCTCGGCGGCTTCGCCGGAGACGAACGTTGTGTACTTCAACATGCCCAGCAACACGATCGCGACGCCCACGTACAGCAGGGTACACACCACCAGCGAGGTGATGATCCCGAACGGCAAGTCGCGTTGCGGAGTGCGGCATTCCTCAGCCGCGGTGGAAACCGAATCGAAGCCGATGTAAGTGAAGAAGACGATAGCCCCGCCGGTCACGACGCCGGCGAAGCCGGAAGGCGCGAAGGGAGTCCAGTTCGAGGGCTTCACCAGCATCCCGCCGACAACCAGGAACGTCAGGATGGCGCCGATTTTAATCAGGACCATCACGTTGTTCGCTTCTGCGGATTCGCGCACGCCGCGCACCAGCAACAGCGTCAGGAGAAACACGATTAGAAAGCCGGGGAGGTTGAAATAGGCCCCGGTCCAGTGTCCGGAAGCCCAGACCGGGCTCGCCCATTTTTCGGGCAGGTTGATGCCGAAGGCGGCTAACTGTGCCTTGGAGTATCCGCTGAAGCCGACCGCCACGGCGACATTGCTGACCACGTACTCCAGGATAAGATCCCAGCCGATAATCCAGGCGAAGATCTCGCCCAGCGTGGCGTAGGAGTAGGTGTAGGCGCTGCCGGCGATGGGAATCATCGAGGCGAGTTCGGCATAGCACAGGCCCGCGAAACTGCAGGCGATCGCGACCAGGAAAAACGAAATGGCAATCGAGGGCCCGGCGGCGGGGCGGCCATGCATCAGCGCGCCCGCAGTGCTCCCGGTGCGCAAAAAATTGACGACCAGGTCCAGCACCTGCGCGTGCAGAATCGAGGGCGCTTCGAAGTGCTCGCCGGCCGCGGCAGTACCGGTGAGAACGAAAATCCCGGAGCCAATGATGGCGCCGATGCCGAGCGCGGTCAGGGACCAGGGGCCGAGCTTTTTCTCCAGACGGTGGCCGGGTTCGTCGGCGTCGGCGATCAACTTGTCGATGGATTTACAGCAGAGGAGTTGGCTGCCAGTGAAGGCAGCAGGCGGTTCGCGGTCGGTGGTGGACGGCATCTGCGTGAATGAACCTCTTCCCAGCTTGGATGCGTCCTTCTGCGTTGCCAGGCGCACGCTCAAGCCTGAGGATTCCAGCTACGGGTCTCAAGTACTCCCGCAAAAATCAAGGGCGGATCGAAAGACCCGCCCTTTCAATTTCCAGCTAGGTGCGCTTGGACTGGCCGCGCGCCATCTTCTTGACCTTGCTCTTTTTCGATCCGCGAGCATAATCGCGGGGCTTAAGAGGATGTTCGAGCTTGCGCTTCTTGCGCGCCGCCCGCTTGGTTTTCTTGCGATCTTCCCGACTGAGAGTCGATGTATTTGTCATAGTTTGAGTTCGTTGTCCTGGAATTGTGTAGTTGAGAAATTGGGTAGTTGTGTAATTTGAAATCTGGCATGTGCGGCACACAGACCACAAATTACTCAATTACAAAATTACCAAATTACCCAATGTGGTTCAGGCCTTCTCCAGCTGCGCATACTTCTCCACCAGCTTCTTCAGCCCGAACCTCGGGAATTGTACCGTAATCTTGGCGTCTTCCCCATCTCCTTCTCGCTGGAAGACTGTGCCTTCTCCATACTTGGGATGGCGCACCTTCTGGCCGGGGCGGAAACCCTTCTTGCCCTTGGGCTCCTCAATGACGGTTTTGGGCAAATTGAATTTCTTGCCGCGCGAGGCGAAGAACTCGGCAATGTTGTCGATGGAGTTGTAGCTCTTGCCGGAGTAGGTAGGCTTGGCGCGCTCGGCGCGTTCGCGCTGCCAGTTTGCGCTCTGGTCTTCGTCTTCGTACGAATAGTGCGCCGAGCCCTCGTTATCGTAGCTACGTCGTGGACCCATTGTGCCTGCTCGAGTGGCTCCGGCGGGTGTGGACGTTCCCATCCAGGCTCGCCGACGCGAACCGCCCAGTTCCTCAATCAATCCGGCCGGAACTTCCTCCAGAAAGCGCGAGGGGACACTGGCCTCGGGAAGATCTGTGCCGTAGCGGCGCCGATACACGGCGCGAGTGAGAATGAGCGTATCCATGGCACGCGTCATGCCCACGTAACACAGACGGCGCTCTTCCTCGATGTCATCCATTTCGAGTAGCGTGCGCGAGTGCGGGAACAGGCCTTCTTCCATACCACACAGGAAGGCCAGCGGGAACTCCAGTCCTTTGGCGGCGTGCAGGGTCATCAGGGTGATGCGCGCGGACTCGTCGTAGCCGTCGGCGTCGCTGACCAGGGCGGCGTGGTCGAGGAATTCTTCCAGGGTTTCGCCGCGGTCTTTCGAGTCGAGGGCAGCATTGACGAGTTCGCGGAGGTTCTCGATGCGGGAGTAAGCCTCGGGGGTGTCCTCGTCTTCGAGCAGCCTGATGTATTGGGTGCGGTCGATGAGGAACTTGAGCACCTCGGCTGTATTGGCCGGTCCGCCGGGAGTGCGGAAGGCCCCGTCATCTGTAGCGCCGGCATCTTGCCCGCTGTCAAGCGGGCGTCCCGCCCGCTCAGGAGTCTCCACTTGCTCTTCGCCAGAAATCTTCGACTCCGCACCTTCTGCAAAAGCGAAACTCGTATCCTCAGCACTGTCTCCGAAATCGAAAGCGAGCGGATCGAACCGAGTTGAGTCGTCTTGCGCGGACTCCGGCTCTGGTTCCGGCAGCGGGCGAGATCCCTCGACTCGCTGCGCTCGCTCGGGGCGGAGAGCCGGCGGGACGCCGGCGCTACTGTCTCGCGTCAGTCTCTCCACATACGTTCCCGCCAACATCGCCTCTGCGTCTTCGATCAGCTCGCGGAAATTTCTCAACGCCTGGCAGGCGCGCACAGGCAGAAGCTGGCGCTGGATCGCCTCGCCGATCGCGCCCCACAACGACAGCCCCGTTTCCAGTGCCAGGGCCTCTAAAGTCTCGAGTGTAGTTTTCCCGATTCCACGCGCGGGCGTGTTGATCACGCGCAGCAGCGACACCGAGTCGTCTGGATTCAGGATTACTTTCAGATACGAGATCATGTCCTTGATCTCGGCGCGCTCGTAGAAAGAGAAGCCTCCGACCACGTGATACTTGAGCTGGTAACGGCGCATGGCTTCTTCAAACAGGCGCGACTGCGAATTGGTGCGATAGAGCACCGCCGTGCGCGGGGTTTCGCCTTGCTCGACCGCTTCTTTCAAATAGCGCGCAACGCGGTCCGCCACGAACAGCGCTTCGTTCTCGCCGTCGGGCGCTTCGTAGTAGCCAACCTTGGCCCCGCCCTGCCGCGAGGTCCACAGGTTCTTGCCTTTGCGCTTGACGTTGTTCGCGACCACGGCTGATGCGGCTGCGAGGATGCTCTGGGTTGAGCGGTAGTTCTGCTCCAGCCGAATGATCTTCGCCTCGGGGAAATCTCTTTCGAATTCGAGGATGTTGCGGATGTCGGCGCCACGCCAGGAATAGATTGACTGGTCTTCGTCGCCGACGGCGCACAGATTGTGGCGCGTGCCCGCGAGCAGGCGCATCAGTTCGTATTGCGGGCGGTTCGTGTCCTGGTATTCGTCGACGAGGAGATAGTGAAAGCGGCGGTTGTAATAATCGCGCACCGTTCCGACGGATTTCAGAAGGCGCAGCGCCTCGAGCAACAGGTCGTCAAAGTCGAGCGCGTTCGCCTTGCGCAGCTCCTTGCGATATTCCTCATAAATATGGGCGATCTTCTCGGTCTTGGGATCGGCCGACTGCAGATAAATTTCCTGCGGATCGAGCATGTGGTTCTTGGCCCAGGAAATCCGACCCAGGGCAATCCGCGGGGTGAGCTCCTTATCATCGATGCCCATACGCTTCATTACGGATTTGACGATGCTCTGCTGGTCGGCCTCGTCGTAGATGACAAAGTTCTTCGTATGCCCAATCGGTGGCTGACCGGGTACCGTCGCGGGAATCCGCAGTGCTTCGATATCGCGCCGCAGCACGCGCACGCAGAACGAGTGAAAGGTCGAGATGGCCGGCTTCGCCACGGAAAGCCCGCCCACGATGCGCTCCACACGCTCGACCATCTCGGCCGCGGCCTTGTTGGTGAACGTCACCGCGAGGATAGACTCCGGCATGACACCGAGGTTCTCGATCAGGTGGGCAATGCGGTAGGTGATGACGCGCGTCTTGCCGCTGCCCGCGCCAGCAAGAATGAGGACTGGACCTTCAGTGGTCTCGACGGCCTCGCGCTGCTGGGGATTGAGTTGGTCTAGGAACGACAAAAGTGTGAAAGCCTCGAATTTCTTATTCAGATTGTAAGATTTCAGATTGCGAATTGGCGAGCGCCCAGTTAGCGTGAGGGATCATCGTCGCTTAAAAATTACAGGATTACCTCTGCAGGCCTCTGGGTTCATCTGTGGTTATGTTATTTCCCCCGCGCCGCCTTGCACTCCGCGCAGGGGCACCACTCCCGCAGGAACGCCCACGAGTAGATGCCCAGTTCGTGCCCGTCGTTCCAGTTGAACTTGATGGCGTACTTGCCAATGCCCTCGGCGGAAGCCGGCTTGGCCGTGGGCTTGAACATGGGCAACGCGCCTGGGGCCAGCTTGGGAGGGTCGCCCGGGGAGCGTCCCGACTTGCCGCGCTCCTCTTCGCAGAGCGCGCAGGGGCAGGCGTCCCGCAGGAACGGGAACGAATAGGTGGAGCGATGACCGTCGCGCCACTCAATTTCCATTCCCGTCCCAGTGGTCAGATTCACTTTGACTGACTTGGGATCCGTGCTAGCGCTCGGCGCCTTCAGCGGGGACTGCATGGTTTCAGTATCGCATGGTTGCAACTGTTGCTGCCGATCGCCCGGATTAGCTTTTTCGCAGGGTTCTCAAGCGTGCTTGGCGGTTACGGCTTTGTGCGAGTCTCCGCTCCCATCGCGGGGCTGAATAGAAAATCGTGCATGTCGACCGGGTAGCCGTTTATCCGCAACAGCGTGGCGATCTGGGCCCAGTGCCGGATTTCATGCATGAGCACGTGGGTGACGATCTTGCGGGGGGGTTGCGCAGATGACGTGCTCGGCGATCTTGAATTCCTTGGCTGCATCCCATTCCCGGGCAGGGAAGGTGCGGATCAGGTCCTCCAGATCCAGGCGGCTCTGCTGGGCAAACTGGAATAGCGCTTCGAGATTATCCTTGGGAACAGAGGCTGGATCGGTGAGCGGGCGGCCGGAGAGTCGATCGACGTAGCGCTTCTCCGCCGAGAAGATGTGCCGGACCAGATCACCAACAGTCTGAAAGCGGCCATCGCCGTGCGGCCCAGCGCTGGTCTTCAAAACCGGCTCCCCATGTTTGCGCAGCTGCGCCAGCCAGCGTTCGCGCTCCCATGCGGTGTAGCCGAGCAGATCGTCGAGGCTGATGTGAAGTTGTGTTTGAACCTTCGGCATGGAAGCTCCCTTGCTCGAAACCTTTGATTAGCGAACTTGTTATTCTGACGAAAAAGCTGCCGAGGCGTTGTCATCAACTAGTCACCGGAACGACCGGTCCGCCTCGGACCGGCAAGCTGGCCAAGAGGCGCTCAAATCCTGTACAATCTAGGTTTTGCGCACCTAGTTCTGAAAGTTTCTGGAGAGCAGTCCGATGGCACAAGTTTGTGAGATTTGCGGCAAGAAGCCGATGAGCGGCAACACGATCAGCCACGCCCACAACGTGAGCAAGCGGCGCTGGAATGTTAACCTGCGCCCCGTCCACGCCCGGGTTGGTGGCACCACGAAGCGCATGCGTGTCTGCACGTCCTGCCTGCGCAGCGGCAAAGTCGTCAAAGCGTAAGATTCACCACAGAGGAACAGAGGGGATCACAGAGGCTAGGCATTTCTCCGATGATCTAGGCCGGATCAGTGCGCCCTAGGCTTCGTGATTCTTGTAAGGCTGGACCATCCAGCCTTTCTTCGCGTGCCTCTGTCTACCTACGTGGTTTGAGATCTTCTATTCCACGCTAAGCAGTTGAATGTCGAAGATCAGCGTGGCGTTGGGTGGGATGGCTCCCGGATAGCCTTCCTTCCCGTACGCCAGATCCGGTGGGATCTTTAGTTGGCGCTTGCCGCCGACCTTCATGCCGGCGACACCCTCTTCCCATCCTTTGATCACCTGGTGCGCGCCGATCCGGAACTGGAACGGGGAACTGCCAACCGAGCTGTCAAACTTCTTTCCATTGGTGAGCCAGCCGGTATAGTGCACCTTGACGGTCATACCCCGGTCCGCGGTGCGGCCAGTGCCGGGTTTGATGTCCCAATACTGGAGTCCATCGGGAGTCTTGGTGCCTTCGCCTTCCACTTTGGTGGGGCCAACCGCAGGAGCAGATGTGGACTTGGAGCTTTGTGCGAAGGCCACACCCGCTGCAAGTAGCATCACAACCAGCATTCCATACTTGATCATTTGCTCTCCTTGTTCAAACCAATAAACCACAGAGGGACACAGAGGCTCTCAGGGGAATTGGAGTTGCTATGTTGCGTGGGCGGGCGGGACGCCCGCCGGACAGCCGTCGGGACGGCCGCGCTACAAACGTTTGTGTAAGTTTGCTATGTCCGGTTCGGAAACTTGGGCGTACTCTGAGCAGTTGTTATTCTCCTGTATTCCCCTGCGATCTCTGTGTGCCTCAGTGGTTCAAGCTTTTTCTAAGCCAGTGCGATCGCATCAATTTCGACGAGCACGTCTTTCGGAAGCCGCGCCACTTCCACGGTCGAGCGTGCCGGCGGGGCGGTATGAAAGTAGGTGCCATAGACTTCGTTCATGGCCGCGAAATCACCCATGTTCTTGAGAAACACGGTCGAGCGGACGACCTTTTCCAGGCTGCTGCCCGCAGCGCGCAAAATTCCTGACAGGTTCTTCAGCACGCGATCGGTCTGAAAGGCCACGTCCCCGGTGACCAGGGTGTTCGTGACCGGATCGAGGGCAATCTGCCCGGAGACAAACACCAACCCGTTTGCTTTGATGGCCTGCGAGTAAGGCCCAATGGCCGCAGGCCCGTCTTTGGTGATGATGACATCGCGCATAGAAACCAGTCCTCAGTCTCCAGTCGTCAGTCTTCCGCAAAAACTCATGTGCCGCTGAATTAACGCAGATAAGCGTAGAAAAAGTCAACGTTTTCAAGATCACACGAGGGTTCCAATCGTGCGATTGAGTCGATGGCCAACGACTGCTAGCCAACAGCAAAGGACTAAGGGTCAACGTCTACTGTGCTGAAGACTGACGACCGACGACTGGCGACGGCTCTAAATCTTCTGCAGGCGCTGCACGTCGCGCACGCCGGGAATCTTGCGCAGGCCGTGGATAATGGTTTCCAGGTGCTTGAGGTCGCTGATGTCGAGAATGATATCGACCACCGCCTGGCTGTTGGCGGTGCGCGCCTCGATGTTGCGGATATTCGATTTGGCGTCGCCGATGACGCCGGTGATCAACTTCAGCATGCCGTAGCGGTCGTCGCAGAACACGGTCAGCTTGACGGGGTAAGCATTCGGAGTCGACTCGTCTTTCGCCCAGGAGACGTCGATGCGGCGCTCGGGCTCATACATCAGATTTACGACGTTCGGACAACTGACCGCATGGACCGCAACGCCCTTGCCACGGGTCACATAGCCCACAATGCCTTCGCCGCGAATCGGGTTACAACAGCGAGCGCGATAGACCAGCAAGTCGCCCGAGCCCTTGACCGTGATCGCGTTGTGGTCGCCGCCAAACACGCGGCGCACCACGCTGGTAACAGCCGATTCGGACTCTTTGGTTTCCTGTTCGGGCAGTGCCTGGCCGGCTGCGGGGGAAAGCTTCGCGAGCACTTGCCGAGCCGAGTATTTTCCGTAGCCGATGCCCGCCATCAAGTCATCGGGGCGGCCGAGGCCGTAGTCGGAGGCGATTCTGACGAATTCCTCGTCCTTCAATTCCTTCAGTGCGATGCGGTACTTGCGGGCTTCTTTCTCGATCAGCTTGCGTCCGATTTCAATCGCCCGTTCGCGCTGGTGGATATTCAGCCAGTGCTTGATCTTGTTGCGTGAGCGCGACGACTTGACGATTGCCAGCCAGTCGCGGCTTGGCTTGTGGCCTGGCTGGGTGAGGATCTCGACGATGTCGCCGCTGTGCAGCTTGTGGCGTAACGGGACCATGCGGCCGTTGACTTTGGCGCCAACGCAGGTGTGGCCGACCTCGGTGTGCACCGAGTAGGCGAAATCAATAGGCGTGGAATCCCGAGGCAGCACCACGACCCTGCCCTTGGGCGTGAAAGTGTAGACCTCTTCCGGATAAAGATCGATTTTCAGCGTGGAAAGGAACTCGTTGGGGTCGGAAACGTCACGCTGCCACTCGACTACCTGCCGGAGCCAGGCCAGCCGCTGTTCGTCCTGCGCTGAAACCGCGCCGTCCTTATATTTCCAGTGGGCCGCGATGCCTTCCTCGGCCATCTTGTGCATTTCTTCGGTGCGGATCTGGACTTCGAACGGCGTGCCATCCTCCGTGATCACCGAGGTGTGCAGCGACTGGTAAAAATTGGGCCGCGGCATCGCGATGAAATCCTTGATGCGGCCCGGAACCGGACGCCAAACGTTGTGAATGATGCCGAGAACAGCGTAGCAATCCTGCACGGAGCACGTGATGATGCGCATGGCGTAAAGGTCATAGACCTGCTCCACGTTAATGCGCTGGCGCACGAGTTTCTTATGGATGCTGTAGTAGCGCTTGGTGCGGCTCTCGACCTTGGCCGTGATGCCCGCTTCCTTCAACTTGTCCCGCACCACGCCTTCCACGCGGGACAGAAACGCTTCTCCAGCTTTCCGATGGGATTCGACCGCGTTCCTTACCTGTTCATAGGCAATCGGATCGAGATACTTGAACCCCAGATCCTCCAGTTCCCCACGAATTTTGCCCATGCCGAGCCGGTGCGCGATGGGGCCATAAATCTCCAGCGTCTCCTTGGCGATTTTCTGCTGGCGATCTGGCGGCAGGTGCTCGAGGGTCCGCATATTGTGCAGGCGATCGGCCAGCTTGATCATGACCACGCGGATGTCGTCCACCATGGCGAGCATCATCTTGCGCAGGTTCTCGGCCTGCTGCTCTTCCCTGGTGGCGAAATCAATTTTGCTGATCTTGGTGACGCCCTCGACGATGTGGGCGACCTGCTCGCCGAATTCCTTGCGGATATCGACGATGGTGACCGAGGTGTCCTCGACCGAATCGTGCAGCAGTCCGGCAGCAACCGCGACGGGATCCATCTTCATCTCGGCGAGAACCAGGGCGACTTCGAGGGGATGGACTAGGTAGGGCTCACCCGAAGCGCGGCTCTGCCCAGTGTGCACGTGCAGGGAGTAGTCATAAGCTTTCTTGACGAGTTCAAGATCGTCCGTGGGCCGGTTGGCCTGCATCCTCTTTATCAGGTCGCGGAATCTCGTGACCGTGAGGACGTTGGTTGCGATCTGTTCGCGCAGAGTCGCCATGTGGGATTATAGCCCGTGGGAAACCTGAGGAGACCAGTTACCGAAGCGTGATCCGAGGAACCCGAGCCTTAACTTAATTATAACGACACGGAACGCACGCGCCAGCAACCCGGTCGTCATCGCGGGCGTGAAGCGAAGGATGGGGCGCACTGGGCGCTTGCCCCCTGTCGAAGCCTTGTGACCCCAGTCACAGACCCTCATCCCTTTTGCTGCCAACCTGTAGGAGTGATTCACCCGATCACAAGCAGGAAACTTGTCGCGGTTGTGGTGATGCTGGTCATGACCGCGAGTGGAACTGTCGCGCAGATGCCTGGATCGCCCGGCGGCTCACACCTGATGGCTTTGGATTCCTCACACGACGGTCAATTGAATTCGGGTCATCCGTGCTGTCACTCGTCTTCGACAGCATCATTCGAGATCGCCTTGCCGCCGAGTATCCCCTGCGGGAGCAAGCATTCCTGCTGCCTGCGTTCGGCGCCAACGAGTTCTGCCAATCTGCCTTCAAGCAGCAGGGGACAACGTCCCGAAACGCTTCCCGTCGGCAGGACCGAGGATGCAGCGAACCGGCCCGGAGTCCATGCCCCTGTTCAGATCAGTTGCCCGGGCGCGATTCTGCTCTTCGCTGCACTGAGCACGGTGCTCCGGATCTAATCTTTCGCGTTATCTTGGCGCGCTCACAACTGCTCGTGGCCTTTCGATTTGCAGCCGCCAGGGCAGCTTATTCACCAGTATGCGAACTTATATGGAGATTCTTTTTATGAAGCCCAAGCTGATTGCTTTGATCCTGGCCCTGACTGCGCTGTCATGGGCTCAATCGACAACTCCAGTGCCCTCCGCCGAGCAGAATTCCACTCCTGCCAAGGCAAGCTGTCCTTGCTGCGAGAAGATGGCATCTGCCGACCACAAAGACATGGACTGCTGCAAGCATCACGATGCCAGCGGAAAAGACGGCAAGGAAATGTCATGCTGCGCATCGAAACATGAGAAGGAAGCACCCCGCTGCGGCGGCAAAGATGCTAAATGCTCGAAAGATGACAAGGCCTCCGCTTCCTGCTGCGCCACCGCCAAGCCGGGCGAGGGACAGGAAATGGCCTGCTGCGCCAAGGACAACAAGAATGGCGCAAAGGGTTGCTGCTCAGGTAGTCGATGTGGGAAGCACGACCACGGTGACCATTCCACATCTGGCAATTAAATCCCACACGACAAAAGCCCCAGCCTGGCAGGTCGGGGCTTTTTCGCGCCCGCTCTTCAGTTGTAATTCGAGGTCGAAGGCGGCAGGTTGCTGTCCTGGGACTGGCGAATTTCCTTTTCCAAGGTGTCGAGCAATTGCTCACGCTGGCCGCTTTTCAACTCGCGCTGCAGTTCTTCGAGCGCCAGCGCCACTATGTGGTAGTGATGCGCCCCGGCGAACCTGGGGTCGCGCGTGATATCGAGCCACACCTTGTGCATCAGGTTCACATCCTGCGGCCGCATGCGAGGGGCGTGCGGCCCGAGCAGGTATTCATGCGCGGTGCCATCCGGTTCGTAAACGACGAGGGTGAGCCGCGGACGGGGCTCAGGCAACCGCTCCCACGCGTCGCCGGTGAGCTTGCCCTGCTCGTCAGCCGTGAGCTTGTTGGAACGCCCGCACACGATCTTGCTGGAGGCCAGCCGTTGCGCCGTCACCATAATCGCCTCAAACACATCTGTGCCCGGCACCACCAGCAACGAGACCGGCTTGCCTTCCTTCTCGGCGACCGCGACCACCGCCGTGAAAAGCTCCTGCTCGTAGTGATCGAAGATCTGGCTCGCGTCAAAAACGTTGCTGCCGCCAAAGGTGTGCTCGCGATGATACAAGCGTGCGCTCATCACGACCACGTCCTGCCTCGGCGTCTCGGTGTTGTGCAGCACGCTCCGCAGATAATGCAGGTTTCGGGGATCGCGCACCGCCACCAGGATATTGCCCGGCCGTACGCCCATTGCCCCGCTGCCCAGTTCCTGGTTGCCGTAGACACGGAATTGATCCAGTTGCTCCGGCTTGCCGTGACGCTCTTTGATCACGTGCCGCTCTGACGCCGTGAAGATCGCGAAGAATACCGCACTGAAGATTAAGCCTGCCACCGTGGCCTCTGACTTGGTGAACAGGTTCACGATCGCGGTGATGAACAGCACTGCGGAAATTGCCGCTAGGCCCACGGGAATCTCGACACCGCCGATGTGCAGATTGCCGGGCACTTTCCATTCGCGGTTGCCGGGCTCGGTGAAGCGCAGCACCAGGACAGCCAGCGACTTCATGGCGAAGCTCCAGATCACGCCGAACGCGTAGAGAGCCGCCAGGCTGTAGACGTTACCGCCGCTCAAGATGATGGTGAGCAGTTGCATGCCTACGATCAGGTTGATGATTCGATAGGTTGTGCCGTACTTGTGTTGGGGTCTCTGGAACCATTCCGTAAGCACGCCGTCTTCTGCGACTCGATTGAGCACGCCGTTGGCGCCGACGATGGCCGTGTTCTGCGCGCCGGCGAGAATGAGCACGCCAACCAGCACCACGAAGCCGTGAAAGAGCAGCTTCAGCGGCATCGGGCCGACCAGGTACATCGCGATTCCGCCAATCAGGTTGGCGAAGAAATCCGGACGCACGTTGTCCGGAATGATCATGAATGCGAAAAAGGAGACCAGTGACGTGAACAGCAGGCTATAGATGAAGATCACCAGGCCGGTCTTTTCCAGGTTCTTCAGCTTGGGATGCTCGATCTCGCGGTTCACCTGGGCGAGGGTTTCCTCGCCGCTCATGGCCAGCACGGAGTGCCCGAATCCGACAAAGACAATGATCCAGGTCAGATGACTCAGCCATGTCCCGTTCAACCAGCCCAGAGACTCTTTATTGAGCGGAATGACACCTGCATGCAATGGATTAGGCGGCCAATGGACGCCGATCTTGAACACCGTGATCGTGCACCACAGCAGCAGAATCACCACCATCACGGTCGTGACGATCATGATCTGCAGCGCTTTCTCGCTGGACTCGTGGATGCCCTGGATGTTTTTCCACCAGAAATAAATCACCACGAGGATGGCAAAGAACGCCGAGAAATGATTCTCGTTGAAGCTCAGCGGGTGGTGGACATAGCGGCTGACATCCTCAATGAATCCGCCCAAGTACTGGCCCGCCGACACCGCACTGATGGGTCCGGTGAGCACGTAGTCAAAAAGCAGCGCCGAGACGGAAAATTTGGCCAGGGTGCTGCCCATCGCTTCCTTGACCACGCGGTAGACGCCGCCGCGGACGAACATCGCGCTCGACTCGATGTAAAGCGCCCGCACCGCGTAGCTGAACAGCATGACCGCCAGGATGAACCAGGGCGCGCTCTTGCCGATGACCTTTTCCGCATCGCCACCTGCGTAGTAGGCCGAGGAGGCAAGGTCGGACAGAACGATGGCCGCCGCCCGCCAGAAGGAGATGAAGGTCAGCATCACCGTGGTGGCGACAAAGACCTTGACGGCGGGACGTTTAGAACTTTCCAGAAAGGTCGACATTAAAAAGCCAAGCCCAAAACAGGTGGGCTAGGGAAACCTAACGAAGATAGCACAGGCATCGGCCCCGGCATACTCCGTCTGGCTCAGGGGGCTCCAGCGAGTGAGTTGATGCAGAGGGAAACTGAGCATTGCCTCTTGCGCGTGCGGCAGCCCCTTGGGGCAAAAATTATAGCAGTGCTGAAGAATGCGGAATTGTGCGCTTGGGCTCTGGTGTTGGCGAGATTGCGTTGACCCGAAATGCCCCCGTGCTGAGGGTTTTAAGTTGTAGACAGCTGATCCCGTAAATCCAGCCGAGCTTGAGGCGCAATACTCTCTACGCCTTATGGATGTTTCCTGCCGAGAACAGGGGCCTGACAAATAAATCCACTAACCACAGTACGAATCCTACTTCAATGAATTGTTCCAGAGGCCGCGTCCACTTCATGTGTTCTCTCCCAACCGCAGTTTAATCACAGATTCCGCTACTGGAGCACTCACTAGTGCAAAAGGTGGGGTGGCGTGCGTCGGGTCTCCGCTGTAATTGAAGACGGGGAGGATTCCTCAGTTGGAGCGTGCGTACAGAAATTTTTGCCGGGAAAACCCGATTGTTAACCGGAGCCTCGAATGGGAGCATGGATTTTATGGGTAGCTGGGCGGAGCGGACCATGATCGACACGGAACTTCTGCGAGCCATCTGCAGAGAACTCATTACCGAAAAAGATTCCGACAGGTTGGAAGAACTACTCTCGCTACTTTGCGCGCTCATCCAGAGCGATCAGGAAGAGGTGGAACTCAAGCTGCCAGAACTGTCGAAGCGATACCCATCTTTAAAGAGGCGGCGGTCACCGGAAGAAAACAAGAACGGAAAAAACGAGAAAAGCAGTCCCAGCAATCGGTAAGGAATCTGAGGACACATCAGGTCAAATCTGAGTGGGTTCGTCCGGATCGGGTTCTCGCACGGGGACGTCGGGATTCTCCGGAGCATCGGGCGGTGGCTCCTTTACCGGCGGCGGCAGCGGTTCCGACGGAAAGCGCATTCGAACGTCGTTGCTCATATGGGTTCTCAAGTGAAGATAGCTCAGAAAAATCTGAGCTATCCACCAACGTAGTCTGTTTTCATTGGGACGGACATCGGTCGAATCCTGGAAATGCCCGCAGCGCGAGCGTAGCGACGAGCGCCTACATCCGCGTCATCGTAAATGTGCCGTTACCAGTGCAACCCGGACTGCCGGTGAGCGACCAGGTCCCGGAAATCGTATTGCCGTTGACCGTTCCTGATAGCGTGAGGTTGTTGCCGCCCGGAGAGCCCGAGACCACGTTCATTCCGAACTTGCCGGCCACGTTGCCACTAAAGTTTCCCGCGAGAGCGAATGTCCCACTTTCTGTCTCACCGCTTACGAAGCAGGCCGAGTTAGAGGAAAAACTGAAGTTGCTGATGCTAAGCGAGCTGTTCGAGCTTTCGGTAATCGAGGTATTGAAAGCGAGCACTTGAGCGCCATGGGCGTCTGTTAACGATGCGGTCCAGTTCCCATTGATGTTGCCTCCCTTGCTGCTGCTGTTGCCGCAGCCGAGCAGGGTTAGAGCGAAGCCCACCAG
>OEKN01000436.1_pt8 | contig 18501 bp, 17 predicted proteins | sample 1503361 | NCBI WGS metagenome assembly OEKN01 (sample SAMEA104379592, study PRJEB20068) | metagenome | biome: 1000743; feature: 77; material: 1998 | place: USA | collected 2012 | depth 25 m
CGATCGGGCAGGTGGACGAACACTTTCGTTCCTTCAGGCAGAATTCCGGTGTCCGGTGGTGAATCAATGAGAGTGGCCGTTGCCGCCGGCCTTTTGACGAATCTGTACCGCGCGGCGCAGGGTGGGCAGGATGCCTTCGAAATATTCGATCACGGTCTGAATACGACGCGCTTCTGAGCGTAGGCCAAGCAGCTTCTGCTTGAAGTCCAGATCCAGCGGCAACGACCCGGCCAGATGATAAGAAAGCTGATGATCCTCGCCTTCGGGCAAATCCTGCTGGGCATTCGCGAGCGCCAGAATCTGGCGGTGTAATTCGATGGCGCGGGCACGTTCCTCCGCGGTCGGCTTCTCGGGTTCATCCGCAACATAAAGGATCTCGCCTCGTAAAAATGTCCGTTCCTGGTTGACTTCCAGTAGCTCAAAACGCTCGCGGCCTTGGGCAACGATGTCCATGCGCCCGTCGTCATAGGTCTTTGTGACGGCCAGGATCTCGGCCGCGCAGCCCACATCAGCGAGCGTGCTTTCCTGCTCGCGAATGACGCCGAAGAATGATTTCTGATCGAGGCATTCGCCAATCATTTCCTTGTAGCGCGGCTCGAAAATGTGCAGCGGCAACGGTGTGCCCGGAAACAGCACGACATCCAGCGGGAAGAGCGCGAGCAGCGAACCCAAGAGGCCTCCGAAGGCATTCGGGGAGCAGTTTTCAAGATTGTACAACCGCAGCTTGACTTCCCGATGGAGAGGAGCATAAAAGCCACAGCATGGAAATTGCCGACAAGGTGGCAGTTATTACTGGTGCGTCGATGGGCATTGGGGAAGCGATTGCAAAACTTTTTGCCGACGAGGGAGCCTGGGTCGTGTTGCTGTCGCGCGATGCGGGCCGCGCGGAGGCGGCACGTGCCCGCGTGGGAAGTATGGACCGTACGCTTGCGCTGTCCTGTGACATTCGCCACCGCGAGGAGATTGAGCGTGTGATCAGTCTCACCCTGCACCACTTTGGGCGCATCGACATCTGGGTCAACAATGCTGGGCACGGCCTGATCGATTCGGTCGCCCAGATGGACATGTCGGCTTGCCGCGACATGTTTGAGACAAATCTCTTCGGAGCCATTGCCGGCATGCAGGCGATTATTCCAGTGATGAAACAGCGGAATGCTGGCACTATCATCAACATTTCCAGCGTTGCCGGGCATATCTCGTTGCCCTACAGCGCCGGTTATTCAGGAACGAAATTCGCTCTGAACGCCATGGGCAAGGCCGCGCGTGTGGAACTGAGGAACAGCAATATCAACGTACTGACCGTCTGCCCTGGTTACGTACGCACCGATTTCAGCGCCAATGCCGTTCGCGGCGGCGAATTGAAGAAAGTGAGACCATCCACCGTGCGCGGGATCACGGCAGAGCGCGTGGCCCGAGCGACTCTCGCCGGGTATCGCAAGCAGAAGAGGGAAGTGATCGTCCCCTGGACCATGCATCCAGTCGTCAAGCTTTACCAGATTTTTCCCGGACTCGTTGAAAAGGCGATGGTGCGCTTGGCAAAGCCGGCAGAGTAGCGCCGCCGTCCGGGCGGTTGTCGGGTGGGCGTCCCGCCCGCCCTCTTGGGCCGGCAAGATGCCGGCGCTACAGATCGGCCAGCATGCCTTCCATCTCCGATTGAGCATGGGCATTGCCTGTACGCTTCGCCGAGATGATCCCGTCTCCAAGCATTTTCCTGGCTTCTTCGTTCCGGTTGGCGCGTGCAAGGGTCTGCGCGGCCATAAAATAGCCTGCAGTATAGTCGGGGTGAGAGGCGAGCAGTTTTCCAAATTCCTCGAGAGCGCGATCGACCTGGCCTTGATTGGAATATTCCATGGCTAAGCCGTAGCGAGCGAAGGCATCGTTCGGGTTCTGGGTGAGAATCTCGGTCAGTATCGCAACGCGATCCATGTTCTCGGTCCTCTTCGTTTTCGAATGAGATTACTACAGCAACGAGTTCGGCGTGCGGCTGATGCGCTGTGCGGACGCCAACCTGTGCTGGCGATGCCACCCCGCGCTGAGTACAATGGCTCGTCATTCCCAGCCAGGCTGCGAAATTTGCAAGGAGTCGAACTTGGCTTGTCCGTTCTTCATGCCGACCCACAAAGCTGAGGATGGAGTCTGGTTCCATCCATCGCGTCTGCCCTTGGGACAGGGCTGGCATGGCTACTGTACTGCTCCGGGCCACGACGGCGTGATTCCTGAGGCACACCAACTGCAGAATGAATGCAGTCTCGGATATTCCTCTGCCTGCCCTCGTTTTCCTGTGGAGCGAGCCTGGGATGCGGTTCGTTTTGCCGTGTCGCGCGAAAGCGAATCGATGATCCAGTTGGTGTACGTTTGCGAGAAGAATCACCTTCCCGCAGAACATGGGAACCTGGAGTACAGAGTCCGGGATGTGCAGTGGGCTGTCGCACACCCCGATCCTCGTATTCAGAAGAAAGCGGAATGTTTTCTTGAGTCCTGGCTGGAGAGAAAACGTCCGGCGTGTTGGAGTGATGACGAGAGCAGCCATGAATCATCCTGATCGGCTGGCCCCGCGCCCGGTGCGCGAGTCGCAATCCGAAATGGCGGAAATTGTTCTGCCCAACGATGCCAATCCGCTGGGCGCTCTCCTGGGCGGCCGGCTGATGCACTGGATTGATCTGGCGGGAGCCATGGCTGCCCACCGCCATGCGCGCACGTATGTCGTTACTGCATCAGTGGATCACATTGACTTCCTGGTGCCGGTGCACGTCGGGTCCCTCGTTATCCTGCGATCTTCGGTGAATCGCGTGTTCCACACGTCGATGGAGGTTGGGGTGAAGGTCTGGGTGGAGAACTACATCCAGGACAAGCGGCAGCATGTTGCCTCGGCTCACCTTACGTTCGTTGCGGTGGATGGCAAGGGTGGGCGCGTGCCCGTATGCCAGGTGATCCCTGAGACCGAGGAACAGCGGCGCCGCTTCGAGGATGCCGGCCGCCGGCGTGCAACTCGGCATGCCGAGTTGGAACGGCGTCAAAAAACAACCCGCTGAGTCCATTTTGGGTGTGACCTTCATCACATTCTGGTGGCTCCCTATCCCAGCATAATTTTCTTTCACCTTACCTATGAGATAGCCAATATGGATAGCGCACTCTTGGTTCATCGTCTGCACTTCGCGTTTACCGTTACTTTTCACTATCTCTTCCCACAGCTGACCATGGGACTGGCGCCGTTGATTGTTGTCCTGAAGACGCTCGCCCTACGCCGGAATGACGAAGTCTACAACCAGGCGGCGCGCTTCTGGGCGCGCATCTTCGGGATCAACTTCGTCATGGGCGTGGTGACCGGGATCCCGATGGAGTTTCAGTTCGGCACTAACTGGTCCCATTTTTCGCGCTTTGCCGGCGGTGTGATCGGGCAGACGCTTGGCATGGAGGGAATGTTTGCTTTCTTCCTGGAGTCGGCTTTCCTCGGTTTATTTCTGTATGGAGAAAACCGACTGAGCCCGAAAGCACACTGGTGGTCGGCGGTGGCCGTGTGTGTCGGTTCGTGGCTCTCTGGATTCTTCATCGTTGCAACAGACGCGTGGATGCAGAATCCTGTCGGTTACTCCAAGGCGGCCGATGGGTCTGTGCAGTTGAGCAGTTTCTGGCAGTTGGTGCTGAATCCGTGGGCGTGGTGGCAGTATGCTCATAACATGAGCGGCGCCGTCATCACGGGCGCATTTGCGATGGCTTCCGTCGGAGCGTTTTACCTGCTCTGGGGAAAACATGAAGAGCATGGACGGATTTTCCTCCGCGTGGGCATCATCGCGGGGCTGATCTTTGCGGTACTCCAGTTATTCCCGACTGGCGACGGTCAAGGCAGAATGCTCGCGCGCAATCAGCCAACCACTCTGGCTGCGATGGAGGCTTTGTTCGAGAGCACGCCTGGCGCGCCGCTGGTTTTGATCGGTCAACCCGATGTGCCAAAACGCACGATTGACAATCCGGTGATCTTGCCGAAGATGTTGAGCTTTCTGACGTATCGGCGCTGGGAAGCCGAAGTGAAAGGCCTGAACGCATTTCCGCCGGATACCTGGCCTGACAATATTCCGCTCCTCTACTACACCTACCACATCATGGTGGGCCTGGGGACGATCTTCATCGCAATCATGGTGATTGCGGCACTGCTGTTGTGGCGCGGGTCGCTGTTCCAATCACGCTGGATGCTCTGGATTCTGCTGCTGAGCCTGCCATTCCCCTACATCGCGAACACCGCGGGATGGATCACAGCGGAAATCGGACGCCAGCCGTGGCTTGTCTACGGCTTGATGCGCACCACGGAGGGTTATTCGAAGTTGGTCTCGGCCGGCAATGGGCTGTTCACCTTGCTCGGGTTCATGGGGATGTACACCGTGCTCGGCATTCTGTTCCTGTTCCTGGTTCGCCGGGAGATCGAGAGCGGCCCGGTCATGCAGCCTGCGGCTGCGCACTAAGAGGATTCCATGCCAACAGTCTGGTTCATGATCGTTTCGGGGATGATCGCAGCGTACGTGGTGCTCGATGGTTTCGATCTGGGCGCCGGAATTATTTATCTGGGCGCGGCCCGCACCACCGACGAGCGGCACAAAGTGCTGCGCTCAATCGGCCCGGTGTGGGATGGAAACGAAGTGTGGCTTCTTGCGGCCGGAGGGACGCTGTACTTCGCCTATCCGCAGCTCTATGCATCGGCGTTCAGCGGTTTCTATCTCCCGCTGATGATGGTGCTGTGGCTTCTAATGCTGCGGGGCATCGGGATCGAATTGCGCTCGCACATGGGGAATCCCGTCTGGCAAGGATTTTTCGATGTAGTCTTCTGCCTGTCGAGCGCACTGTTAGCAATTTTTTACGGAGCGGCGCTGGGGAACGTGATCCGTGGTGTGCCGCTGGGATCCGACGGGTACTTCTTTGAGCCACTCTGGACCAATTTCCGCCTGGGCCCTCATCCGGGCATTCTCGACTGGTACACAGTGATAGCCGGAGTCGTTGCTTTGGTCACACTGACGACGCACGGGGCTCTGTATGTGACGTTGAAGACCGATGGCGAGCTGGGCCGCCGGGCGAAGAGGATAGCGTTGAGGGTCTGGCCGCTCCAGCTGGTCCTGACCTTAGTGAGCCTGGTCGCGACCTGGTTTGTGCGTCCATCGATTAAAGAAAACTACCTCGCTTATTCGATTGGATTTGTGATTCCCCTCATCGTTTTTGCGAGTCTCGGCCTGATAATCGTCGCTACGCAGAAGGGAAGGGAACTGCAAGCATTCCTTGCCTCCTGCGCGTACATCACAGGCATGTTGGTTGGAGCTGTATTCGCGCTCTACCCCGTTGTTCTGCCCGCCAGCACTGATCCCGCTTACAACTTGACGATCTACAACTCCGCTGCCGGCCATCACGGCCTGACTGTCGGGCTGGTCTGGTGGACGCTGGGGATGATTCTCTCCCTGGGATATTTCATTTTCGTTTACCGGATGTTCCGAGGCAAGGTCAAGCTTGAAACCGAGAGCGCTGGGTACTGACTCTGGCGAGGAATGTCTCGCCCGATCATGCATACGAGAATGTACATCCACGAACTTGGAAAAAACGCCCCTCCCCAAACCCGGAAGCTTTTAGCGTCAGCCTGATACATTAGTCGGCGTGCCACTGCTCGCAAATAAGGTCGCTCTGATCACCGGCGCGGGAACAGGCATCGGCCGAGCCCTCGCCCACGCCTTCGCGCGAGAAGGAGCGAAGCTCACCCTGGTCGGTCGCCGCAAGGATGTCTTGGAAGCAGTAGCGAAGGAGGTGGAAGGCTCTCCCCTTGTCGTCAGTGGCGACATCTCAAAGCAAAGCGATATCGACCGTGTTCTAAGGGCAACCATTGCGCAGTTCGGTAGCCTGAACGTGCTCGTGAACAATGCGGGCATTCTGCACATTGGAACCGCGGAACAGATTACGGAAGCGCAGTGGGACGAAACTTTCAATATCAATGTCCGCGGGCTCTGGCTGTTGTCACGTTCGGTGTTGCCATCTATGCGGAAGGCCGGAGGCGGCTCGATCGTCAATGTAGCGTCCGTGCTTGGAATTAATGCAGCCCGTAACCGCGCCGCCTACGCGGCTTCCAAGGGTGCTGTCGTCCTGCTGACCAAGAGCATGGCGATCGATTACGGCGCAGAGAACATTCGGGTCAATGCGGTTTGCCCGTCCTTTATTGAGACGGACCTGACTGCGGAGGTGCTGCGCCGCGCTCCCGATCCGGCAGCGGTTCGGCGCGAGCGCATCGGAGTGCATCCCCTTGGACGCTTGGGGAAGCCTGAGGACATTGCGGGACTTGCCGTCTACCTGGCCAGTGATCAGTCAGCCTGGGTAACGGGCGCAGCTTTGCCCGTGGATGGCGGATACCTTGCGGTGTAGTTTGGCAGCGAATTTCCTGAGCGGATGCGCCCTCCGAGCTTTCGTGCCTAATCACACGTCTCCGTGATGCCCTGTATAATTGTAATTGAGCCGATTTTCAGCGGCTTTGTAGAAGGAAGGGTGATCCGTGAGTCACATGCACCAGCCGCAGCCGCCGAGCCCGCAAGCACTGCCCGGCGTTAGCAACATCATCGCCGTCGGTTCAGGTAAGGGTGGTGTGGGGAAGACCACGCTCTCGGTGAACCTCGCGCTGGCTTTGGCGAAGCTGGGCCACAAAGTTGGTTTGCTGGACGCGGATGTTTATGGACCCAACGTTCCTCTGATGATCGGGACCAACGCCCAACCCCGCGCGATCAGTAACGAAAGGATCGAGCCGATCCTGGCGCATGGGTTGAAGGTCATCTCCGTCGGATTTCTGAATCCCGGGGACAAGCCCATCATCTGGCGCGGGCCGATGCTGCACCAGATCATCCGCCAATTTCTCAGTTCGGTGGAATGGGGTCAGTTGGATTATCTTGTGATCGATCTGCCTCCGGGCACGGGCGACGTGGCGTTGTCGCTGATTCAGACTGTCCCGCTGACCGGCGCAGTCGTGGTGTCTACCCCTTCGGACGTTTCGCTGCAGGACGGACGCAAGGCAATTGAGATGTTCCGGCAGATGAAGGTCGATCTGATCGGAATGGTCGAGAACATGAGCTACTTTGTGTGCCCGCATTGCAATCACGAGATCGACATCTTCTCGCGTGGTGGCGCGGAACGAACTGCCCAGCAGTTCGGGGTGGCATTCCTGGGCGCCATTCAACTCGATCCGGAACTCCGCAAGGCAGGGGATACGGGCAAGCCGGCGGTGCTTGACGGCGAGAACACGCCGCATGCGAAGTCTTTGTACGACTTCGCGCGCAAAGTAATCGCGCGCGTCGAGGAGATTCGGTCACAGGCTCCGGAAGGCGTAATTCAGATTCAATAGCCGGTTTTCGGGCAGGCCCGTCTTTCTTCAGGTGGCGGCTCCCAGCCGATGTTCCGAGAACCGCTTCAGGCTCCAGCAATCCCTGGTTTCCTGATCAGCGAGAACGAACTTGGCTACAAGCTCGCCCAGTGCTGGTCCATGCTTGAATCCGTGTCCTGAGCCTCCTCCGAGCAACCAGACGTTCTCAGCCGAGGGATGACGGTCGACAATGAAATCGCTATCTGGGGTTTGCTCGTATTGGCAGACGCGGCTCTCGGTCAAGGGCGCGTCCTTCATGCCGGGAAACCGGAACGCCAGATACTCGCGAGCCCGCTGCAAGGCTTCGTCGCTGATCTTGCGCTCGCCCGTGGTCGGATCGAACTCAGGGCCGCGCGTATCGTCGGCGAGTTTGAAGCCTCGCCCCTGATTTCCGGGAATGCCGTACATGAATCGTCCGCGATGGTCGGCCCACACCGGGATATTGCGCTCGTCGAATTGAGGATCGCCGGCGGGTGTGCCAAAGAAAAAAACTTCCTGCTTCGTGGGCTGGATTCTGTTCCCGATCGTTTGTGGAAACAACTTGCTCATCCACGGACCACAAGCGAACACGTAGCGGTCGGCGCGAATGGCTGATCCATCGGAAGACTTTAGCTCCTCGCGAGAGCCGGACTCCAAACCTTCGGACGCAATTGCAGCGATGCGGTAGGTGCCACCCTCCTGAATGAATCCATCCACAACAGCACGGCACGATTCACGAGCCAGGAGATATCCGCTCTCCGGTTCGTAGATGCCCCATTCGACTTCTGCGAAGTTGATTTGCGGCCAACGCCTCGCCAAATCCCGAACCGAAAGACGTTGATGAGGGATTCTGGCCTCCTTCAGCATGGCAAGCGAGCCGCGCTCCCAGGCATCGTCATTTCCGGAGGCCAGCCAGAGAACTCCGATCCGGTGCAGAAATTGCCGCTTCCATCGGCGCTCATTGGATGACCACAGTTTCAGAGCGCGCGCTGCCAATTGGGTATAAGGCTGATCGGGCCCGTATGCGCCGCGGATGATCCGGGTCTCCCCGCCGGAGGATGCCCGCGAATTCCCCGGACCCCAAGCGTCGACCAAGGTGACCTTGGCCCCGCTACGCAATAATTGGAGCGCGGTCCACCCTCCGAAAGCCCCCGCCCCGACAACGACCACATGAATCTTTCTTTTTGGCATTCGATTATGGTCGAGAAGACAACGCCCGACAGCATACAGCAGGTCGGCGCATAACAAGGTAGGCGACGCTTGGGCAAGCACTCACACAACCGGAGTGCCAACGATTGACACTAATTCGCTCAGGTTCCTAAAATCGAAGCTCGGACCCGCGGCTGAATCTTAAACCTAAGTTTCTGCATCTAAAGTGGTTATAGACGTGCAAAGCGGAGAGCCATTTGGTCACTTCCGGCCTCCTGCTCAAAGTGATACAAGGGATTGATGGCACCCCCAGGGAACATCGGCCACCGTGAACGTGAAATTCTGACCGCGATTGTGGAGACGTTTATCGCCACCGGCGAGCCGGTCGGCTCGCGAGTGCTCTCCCGTTCCAACCGCGAAGGGCTGAGCCCTGCCACAATTCGAAACGTGATGGCGGATCTGTCGGATGCGGGTTTTCTGGAGCAGCCCCATACGTCCTCGGGACGGGTTCCGACGACTGAGGCCTATCGCTACTACGTGGAACAGATTTCGGGGGAGGCCCACCTTTCACGCGGAGATGAAAACATCATTCGTGATTCGCTGTCAGGAATTACCGACTCAGCGGAATTCCTGGAGCGAACCTCGCGAGTGCTCTCCTTGATTTCGAAGAATGTCGGGGTGGCGGTTGCGGTTCCTGGGGCAAAGAATGCTTTGGAACACGTTTACTTTTCGCGTCTCGGGGATCAGAAGGTTTTGGCGGTGGTGGTGACACGCTCAGGACTGGTACGGGACCGGGTATTGCGGCTCGATATCTCGCAGGCGGACCTGGACGCGGCGGCACGCTACATAAACGAAAACTTCCGGGGTTGGACGATGAACGACATGCGCGCCGAGCTGCAGCGTCGTCTGGAAGCCGAACGCAGCGAATACGACAGCCTGATGCGTTCGCTGGAACAACTCTATAAGCAGGGAGCGCTGGCTGCCGAATCTGGCACAGATACGGTTTTCGTCGAGGGCGCATCAAATCTGGTCGCGAACGAACAGGATCGCAATCGCCTCCAGGAAATGCTCAAAACTCTGGAGGAGAAAGGGAAGATCGTCCAGTTGTTGGAGGCCTATCTCGACGCGAAGCAGGAAGCGGTGCGCGTGGTGATTGGTCTGGATGAGGCTTTACCTTCAATGAGTAATTTTGTGCTCATCGGGGCGCCCGCCCGGGTGGGTAGTGAAGTCATGGGCTCATTGGCGGTGATTGGCCCGACGCGCATCGATTATCAGCACACGATGACGGCGGTTTCCTACATCGCGCGCCTCTTCGACAAAATTCTCAACGAATCGGAATAGTTATGGTGAAGACGAACGGAAAAACACAGGTAGACCCGCAAGAACTTGATCTCGAACATGAATTGCCGGCTTCCGATGAAACCGAAGAGACGGGGAAAAGCACCGGCGCTGAATCGAGCGCGCCCGCACCGGAAGTCAGCGAGTTGCAGAAAATCCGGTCGGAACGCGACACGCTGCTGGATCGGCTGGCCCGCTCGCAAGCGGAATTTGAGAATGCCCGTAAGCGAGCGGCTAAAGAACAGCAGGAGTTCCGCGATTTTGCCATCGCGGATGCCATTAAGGCGTTCTTGCCCGCCATCGACAGCTTCGAGCGCGCTCTAAGTGCTCCGGCCAGCCAAGCTGGTGAGTTCCGGAATGGAGTGGAACTCATCTACAAACAGCTGCAGGACGCGCTCAGCAAGCTCGGGGTGCGGCCGGTGCCTGCCAAGGGCGAGCGCTTCGACCCTCGTGTCCACGAGGCGGTTGAGATGGTCGAGACCTTTGACGTGCCGGATCACCAGGTGCTGGATGTGCTGCAAAAGGGTTACAAGCTCAAGGAGCGTCTGCTCCGGCCCGCGATGGTACGGGTGGCCAAAAACTCCAAACAATGAGCAGTCGCAGGGGGAACGTTTCGTTTTTGAAAGGGGAAGCCCATTCTGACCAGTAACGGCAAACGCGACTATTACGAAGTACTCGGGGTGGAGCGCCAATGCGGCGAGCAGGAAATCAAAAGCGCGTATCGCAAGCTCGCCATGCAATATCATCCCGACAGAAATCCGAACAATCCTGAGGCGGAAGAGAAATTCAAGGAACTCACCGAAGCGTATGCCGTGCTGATTGATGCTGATAAGCGCTCGGCCTACGACCGCTTTGGGCATGCTGGTGTTTCCGGCACTGGCGGCATGGGTGGATTTGATCCCAATGCCTTCCAGGATCTCAGCGATATTTTTGGCGAGTTCTTCGGGATTGGCGACCTGTTTGGCGCAGGCAGCCGCCGCCGTACGCGGGCGCAACGTGGTCCCGACCTGCGCGAGGACCTCACGCTGACTTTTGAAGAGGCAGTGTTTGGAACGGAGACCAAGGTTTCGGTTCGCCGTCATGAGGCTTGTGAGGACTGTTCGGGTTCGGGCGCCGCCCCGGGCAAGTCTCCGGTTACCTGCCGCTCCTGCCAGGGCAGAGGCCAGGTTCGCTACCAGCAGGGATTTTTCTCGATGGCTCGTACCTGCCCCACCTGCCAGGGAGCGGGCAGTGTGATCACCGATCCCTGCCCCAAGTGCAAAGGTGAAGCACGAGTTCTGCGCCAACGCACTGTGGAAGCCAAGGTGCCGGCGGGCGTGGAAGATGGCACACGCATCCGATTCAGCGGCTACGGCGAGGCTGGCGTATTCGGCGGCCCTGCGGGCGACCTCTACGTGGTTCTTCATGTCAAAGAGCACCCTTTCTTTTCGCGCGAGGGCAATGACCTGCATTGCGTCATCCCGATCTCCTTCACCCAGGCTGCGCTCGGCGCCGAAATCAAGGTGCCCACGCTCGAAGGGGAACAGATTTTGAAGATTCCCGAGGGCACCCAATCGGGAACCACGTTCCGCATCAAGAGCAAAGGTGTTCCAGTGTTGCAAGGCAGGGGCAAAGGCGACTTGTTCGTGGAAGTACGATCGCAAACGCCCACCAAGCTTTCGAAGCGCCAGCGCGAACTGCTGCAGGAACTCGACGGCCTGACTCGCACTGAAAACAAGCCCCAGCGTTCAACCCTGGTCGAGAAGATGAAGGACATCTTCGGATAGTGGGCCTCGAAGCCGCCGCATCCACATCATGACCCGCCGCCGGTGGATCGCCGACGAAGTCTCCGGAAATCAGGCAGCGCTCGTCGGATCCCACGCTGCCCATCTGGCCGTCGTCTTACGCGCGCGCGTGGGGCAGCGCTTCGATGTCGCGGCCGGAGGAGCAGTCCGGTCGGGGCAGATTACGTCGGTTTCACCCGAACGCGTCGAATTCGAACTGGGTGAGGAAATTCCTGCTGCGGGAACCGTGAACCTCACGTTGCTGCTCGCGATCTTCAAGTTTGACCGCATGGAGTGGGCGGTGGAGAAATGCGCCGAGCTGGGGGTTGGCCGCATCGTCCCGGTGATTGCTCGTCGTACGGATGTTCATCTACAACGCGCCGCGGACAAACGCGTGGAACGCTGGCGTCGGCTAGGTCAACAGGCATCCGAGCAATCCCGGCGCACGGTACCCGTCGTTGTGAACGAGCCGGTGAAGCTGAAAGATGCTGTGCTGCTCAACGCGCCCACGCGTATTGTCCTGGCGGAATCCGAGCACCAACACCTGCTGAAAGACGCCCTGCAGCCGCACTCGGCCGAAGATGAGCTTGCACTCGCAGTCGGGCCTGAAGGCGGCTGGACCGGGGATGAACTCCCCATGTTTGCGCAAGCCGGCTGGACATCGGCATCCTTGGGCAGCACCATCTTGCGCGCTGAAACTGCGGCAATTGCGGCCACGGCCATTGCCATGTCAGAGCTGTCCTAACCAGCCCGGATTCGCACAGGAACATCCACACCGTCCTCTGTTATGCTCCGGTCAATGGTTTCTGTGAAGTCCACCTCGCGCACATTGTCCATCACTCCGGACGAGCGCCAGCGCGAAGCCATCGAGCACATAAACGGCCCCATGCTGGTAGTCGCGGGCGCGGGCACAGGGAAGACCACCGTCCTTACTCGACGGATCGCCACGCTCATCCGTGAAGGGCATGCCTGGCCCAGAGAAATCCTGGCTCTCACCTACACCGACAACGCCGCCAAAGAAATGCACGAACGCGTGCAGGCAGAACTGCGCGGTGCCGACGTATCCGGCCTGCGCGCCATGACCTTCCATGCGTATTGCAATGAGTTGCTGAAGAGCCATGAACGCGGCTTCGGCGTTCTGGACGATAGGGACCTCTGGATCTTTCTGCGCAAGCGCATCCGGGACCTTGGGCTCCATTACTTCGTGCGCGCCGCCAATGTCACGCAGTTTCTCGACGATCTGTTGGACTTCATCCGCCGCTGTCATGACGAATTGGTCGGCCCGCAGAAATACGCCGAGTACGTTCAGAAGCTCGATTGCAGGGAACTCCCCATTCCGCGCGTGACCAAGTCGAAGGACATAGGTGCGATCACCGACGAAGAAATCGTGGGACGCTGCCATGAAATCTCCTCGGTGTTTGCAAGCGTCGAGCGCATGCTGCAGGAAGAGAATCTGGGCACCTTCAGCCACATGATTACGCGCGCCTACGAACTGCTGCAGGAGAACCCCGGTCTCCTGTCTCAGGAACGCGAGCGTGCCCGCTTCATCCTGGTGGATGAGTTCCAGGATGCCAATTTCGCGCAGATCAAGATTCTCGCCGCGCTGGCTGGGCAGAGTCGGAACCTATTCGCGGTGGGCGATCCCGATCAGGCCATCTACCGCTTTCGTGGCGCGTCCAGCGCGGCCTTTGGGCTCTTTCACCGGCACTTTCCAGGCGCTCGCCTGGTGGTGTTGGGCAAGAATCAGCGCTCTACCACGCCTATCCTGCGATGCGCCTTTGCTCTGATCGACAAGAACCCCCCGGTCTTTTCCGCAATCGAGGTTGACCCGGGATTTTCGTATCAACGCGAACCACTGCAGTCGGCTCGCGAGGAGAGAGCGGCGCAAGAAGGCAAGCAACTGCCAAGCGTCCCCGTCGAGGTCGTACCCCTGAGCGCGCGTGATTTTGAATGCGTAGACATTGTCGCAGCAATCCAAGAGAAACGGCGTCATCTTCGTGCTCGCTGGAGCGACTTTGCCGTGCTTTACCGCTCGCACTTTCATCGCGATGAGATCGCGCGCGAGCTGGGGGAGAAGGGAATCCCGTTCACCATCGAGAACATGGACGTGCTCGATACCCCCGAGGTGCGCGACCTGCTGGCCTGTCTCGGCGCGGTCGATTCGACTGCCGATGCAGCCTGCCTGCTCCGCGTCGCGGCTCTGCCGCAGTTCAGAATTAATCCGGAAAAGGTGCGGGCCGCGATGCGAGCCATACCGCGCGAGCAGCCGGGCGCGCCCATCACCCTGGCGGTTCTGCTGCGCGAAATCGAGGGCGGTCCCGCCGTTCTCGAGGAGCTGCGCAACGTACGCGAAGGGATGAGTGCCAAGGCTGCATCCACTGTTGACGTCCTCGACATCCTGGTCCGAAACTTCGGATTCGATCGAACCTCCCCGCCGCTGCAAGCCCTCTTGAAATTTGTTGCCGACTGGCAGCGGAAGCCGCTTACCAAGACTGGCGAGGTGGGAGAGTTCCTCGAGTATCTCCAGTATTTCCGCGAAGCGCGAGGAGCAGTCCCTCTGCAATCCGATGATGTGGACGCGGTCCGCCTCATGACCGCGCATGCGGCCAAGGGTCTCGAGTTCGCCCACGTGTTCATTATCCGGGCGATGTCAGGCTCGTTTCCCGCAACCTACCGGGAGCCGCTCGTCGAATTTCCTCAGGACCTTCGCGACGCGGACTCCATGGCAGAGGGCGACGGCAGAACCCTGCACGAGCAGGAGGAGCGTCGGCTGTTTTACGTAGCCATGACCAGGGCGCGCGATTCGTTGGCTCTCTACGGCAAGCAGGGCACCGGCAAGGACAAGACGCCTCCCGGCCTGACTCGCGAGTTACTGAAGCACACGGGACTGAGGCCCTGGCTCATCCATCGAGCGCCACGCGAATTTCAAACGGACCTCTTCGGGCAGGCGGCGGCTCCGCCCGCTTTCATATCACGCACCGCGGAATGGCTTGCCATGTCACCTGCGTTTCCTCTGACTCGCTTGAGTGCAACCGCAGTGGAGAGCTACGAGGTCTGTCCCCTGCAATTCAAGCTCGAGCGGGAGTGGAGGATTCCGCGGGATGTGCCGGCGGCCATGCACTTCGGCGCCTCCATGCACCGCGTCCTCAAGACGTACTTTGATTCGGTCCGGCTGGAGCGGCCGTTTTCCGAGCAGGACTTGATTGATTTGTTTCGAGCCGATTTCGGGCAGGCTGTGATCGAAGATCCCTATCAGAGGGAACTCTACGAGAAGCAGGGGATTGAGCAGCTCCGGGAGTTTTTGAATCTCCTCCTTCGGTCGGAGAGGCCCAAGGTCCTCCATACCGAAGAGCATTTCGAAATGCGCGTCGGGAATGCGACAGTAGCGGGGCGGATTGATCGAATCGATGATCTCGGCAATGGGCGCGTTGTCATCGTGGACTACAAAACTGGAAAAGCCCGGGCCCAAGAAGATGCTGACGATAGTCTGCAGCTCTCGATTTATGCGATCGCCGCGCGCGAGAAGTGGGGCTACGAGGCCGAGCGCCTGGTCTTCTACAACATGCAGGAAAATAGCGCCGTTGTGACCACCCGCTACAAGCTGCAACTGGAAGAAGCGAAGGCCAAGGTGGTGGATGTTGCGGAGCGAATCGCCGCCGGGGAGTTCGATGCGAAGCCCGGTTATCACTGCCGTTTATGTCCCTACCGCAATCTCTGTCCTGCAACCGAAAAGCCTGTGTACGCCTCGCCGGCAAAGCAAGCCGCTACCCACTAAGAACGTTCGGCGTTGTGATCCCCGCATGGAAGGTGTGTGTGAAAGTAATGCGGGTGCGTCTTGAAGAACGGGGGCGGAAGAAACAATCGCGGCCCCGCCTAAAAACTTAGGGGACGCTTTTGGCGTCCCCCATTTGCCTTTGTTTCAAAGCCGACTTCTAGTGTTTCTTTTTCTTCTTTGCTGCCTTCTTCTTGGTTGCCATTGATCTATTCTCCCTTTCCATTGTTCATGGACTTTGCAACGGTCTTCAGTTGCAACTATTGGAATGTATAGAGTCAATGAAAATTGATGTCAAGAGAAAAATGGTGTTGCGTGTGGGGTCGATGTCCGCACTAAAGTCACCGCAAGTCACCTCGCGATCAAAAATCCTCGAGCATCACTTCACCTTCTGCTTTCCGAACACTGATGAATGCAGGCGATCACACACTTCAACGTTTCGCGCGATGCAAGAGATCCCTGTGAAGTACGGCAAGTTTTGGAGCTGTGCGGGGTGTGTCCAAATTTCCGTTCTTCAGCGTCGAGCACATCTATAATGAAGAAATAGAAATCGTAAAGGAGCACATTTATGGCGGGTTTGAACGATGTGGTCATCGTCTCCGGGTGCCGGACTCCGGTTGGAAAATTCCAGGGGAGCCTGTCGGATTTCTCAGCGCCGCAGTTAGGCGCGATCGTGGTGCGCGAGGCCGTGAAGCGCGCGAACATTGATCCGAAGCAAGTCGATGAATGCATCATGGGCAATGTGGTCAGCGCCGGGCTTGGCCAAAACCCTGCGCGCCAGGCGGCGATCTTCGGAGGATTGGCGCCTGAGGTAGGTGCCATGACAATCAACAAGGTATGCGGCTCCGGACTGAAAGCCGTCGCCCTCGCCGCGCAAGCGATCCAGACCGAGAACAGCTCCATCGTGGTCGCCGGAGGCATGGAGTCGATGACCAATGCCCCGTACCTTCTACCGCAGGCCCGCAAAGGATATCGCTTGGGCAATGCAACCATTGTGGACTCCATGGTCCACGATGGATTGTGGGATATCTATAACGACTACCACATGGGCATCACCGGCGAGAATGTAGCGGAGAAGTACGGAATTACCCGTGAGGAGCAGGATGAATTTGCGGTGAGCTCGCACCGCAAGGCAGTCGCCGCGATCAAGGAATGCCGCTTCAAGACGCAAGTTGTGCCGGTCGAATTGCCCGCGAAGAAGAAGGGCGCCGCGCCGGTGGTCTTCGATAAGGACGAGAGTCCGCGAGAGGACACGACCATTGAGGTCCTGCGCTCGCTCAAGCCAGCGTTCAAGAAGGACGGCACGGTAACCGCCGGCAATGCACCGGGAGTGAATGACGGAGCGGCCGCCGTGGTGGTTACCAGTGCGCAACGCGCCAAGGATCTCGGCCTTCAACCGATGATCCGAATCGTGGCACAAGCTACCAGCGGCGTCGAGCCCAAGTGGGTGATGATGGCTCCGGTGGGCGCCGTCCGCAAGATTTGGGAGAAGACGGGCTGGAAGAAGGACGAAGTCGACCTCTACGAGTTGAACGAGGCCTTTTCCGTGCAGGCGCTGGGTGTGATTCGCGAACTCGGCCTCGACATGAACAAGGTCAACGTGAATGGTGGGGCAGTCGCGATCGGCCATCCCATCGGCGCCAGCGGGGCGCGCGTCCTGATCACACTGATTTACGAGATGATCCGCCGTGACGTACGCCGTGGCATCGCTGCCCTGTGCCTGGGCGGCGGCAACGCGGTGGCTATGGCAGTCGAACGCTGAGATGGAAGGGCTGGCTCCTCGCCCGGCGGGTTCTGCTCGCGATCACACCACAAACCCGCCGCTCACGTTCAGCGACTCGCCCGTGATCCAGTTTGACTCCGGAGAACAAAGGAAAAGCACGACCTGGGCGACTTCGTCGGCATAACCCAATCGGCCAAACGGTTGTCGATCCACTGCGTGCTCGAGAAGTTGCTGATCCGTGAAGTATGCCGCCGTCATGTCGGTATCAATGTAGCCGGGGGCGACAGAGTTCACGCGAATCTTGCGCGGCGCCAGCTCCAATGCCCAATTGCGGGTGAATGCGTCCACGGCGGCCTTGGTCGCCGCATACACGCTGCGTCCTCCACGCGTCCCGGTCCGGCCGGCAATAGAAGAGACATTCACGATTCGCGCGCCTTCCCGCAGCTGGGGCAGGCATGCCTGCGTCAGATAAAAAACTCCTTTTACATTGATGTCGAGCATGGCCTCCAGGTCTTGGAGAGAAGTGTTGCCGAGCGGTGTTTGGCCCCAGATGCCAGCATTGTTGACCAGGATGTCGAGCTTGGCGGTGCCGAGCGTGGCGATCATTTTGTCGGCCTCTCGAGGCGATCGCAGGTCGGCCTGCAGCAACCCGCCCGGTCTGTTCATTTCACTGAGAACGGATTCGGCCGCGCTGCGGTTGCGATGGTAGTGAACTAAGACCTGTGCCCCTTCCTTCGCGAGACGCAATGCGATCGCCCGCCCTATTCCGCGCGAAGCGCCCGTTACCAGCGCAGTCTGGCCCGTCAGCATCGACATATTGTGGATGGTCAGTATAACGGGGAAGGTTAGGCGCTCGGTATCATCGGCAGCGTGACCGTAAACACGGCGCCGCCACCAGGTGCTGAAGAAGCTTCAATGTTGCCGCTATGTTCCTTAAGCACAGCCTTGCAGATACTCAAGCCCAACCCTGTGCCGCGGCCGGGACGCTTCGTCGTATAGAAGGGATCGAAGATATTCGGCAAGATATCGGCCGCGATACCCGGGCCATCATCCTGAAACGTCACTGAGACACCTCTGTCCGTCTTACCCAAGCGGATGCGCAAGGTGCCTTTGTCGCGCGCCTCGCGAATTGCCTGTTCGGCGTTCAGTATCAGGTTCAAGAAGACCTGCATAAGCTGATGCGGATCGCCCATGACCTGGGGCAGGCGCTGTTCCTTCAGAAAGTCGACCGTGATGTTGTTCTTGCGCAGAGAGTAGGCGTGTAGGTGCAAGGTGCGCTCGACGAGTTCGTTCAGATCGACCTGGCTCTTTCCGGGTGCGGGTGGCCGGGAGAAATACATCAGATTCTGCACAATCTCGGTGGCACGGCGGGCTTGCTGGTGCAGGATCGAGAGCTGCCGGTTGC
>OEKN01000570.1_pt2 | contig 18484 bp, 18 predicted proteins | sample 1503361 | NCBI WGS metagenome assembly OEKN01 (sample SAMEA104379592, study PRJEB20068) | metagenome | biome: 1000743; feature: 77; material: 1998 | place: USA | collected 2012 | depth 25 m
TCATCCTTGGGGACGGCGCCCGCACCATGGAATTCTCCCGCGAGCTGTTCAAGGAAGGCGTGCTGGGCACAGGCATTGCTTTCCCCACTGTTCCGGAGGGCAAAGCCCGGGTGCGGACGATCATGACCGCGACGCACACGCACGATGAGTTGCAGCGCGCCCTGGACGTGCTCAAGAAGGTCGGCAAGAAAATGGCGATCATCTAGTCCGCGAGTAGAAATCCGAAATCGAAGGTCGATTCCGCCTGGCAATCTTTCGGTTGCTGGGCTGCCAACACACCTGAGTTCGCAGCGCCATTTTTCTGTAGAATTTCCCCTTTCAGCTATGAGGAGGCGGTGTGCTGCTGAATCTGACTATCGTGGCCGGCGACGGCATTGGGCCGGAGGTCACCGAAGAGGCGATACGCGTTCTCGATGCAGTTGCCAGCGGCTTCGGTCACGAACTGAAGCTCACGCGCAAGAACATTGGGGGAGCCGCGCTGGCCGCGAGCAACGACCCGTTGCCGTCCGATACCCTGGAGGCCTGTTTGAGCGCCGGCGCCGTATTGCTTGGCGCAGTTGGTTCTCCCGCTTACGACAAGAATCCTGGCCACCTGCGGCCCGAGGCGGGGCTTCTGCGCCTGCGCAAAGAACTTGGGGCCTTCGCCAACCTGCGGCCGGCGGTTTGCATTCCCGCGCTTGTTGAAAACTCGCCGCTGCGCCCGGAAGTGGTCAAGGGCACGGATATCATGATTGTCCGCGAACTGCTGGGCGGGCTCTACTTCGGACAGCCGCGCTCGATCGCCGGCGATTCCGGCTCTCGGGAAGCAATGAACACGATGCGTTACAGCGAGCACGAGATCGAGCGCATTGCGCGCGTGGCCTTTGACCTGGCCCGCACCCGCCGGCGCAAGGTCTTATCAGTGGATAAGGCAAATGTATTGGAGTGCTCGCGGCTCTGGCGTGAAGTGGTGACGCGTGTGGCAACCAGCTATCCGGACCTGAAATTGACACACCTGTACGTGGACTCGGCTGCCATGCTGCTCGTGCAGCATCCGAGCGAGGTGGACGTGCTTCTGACCGAGAACATGTTTGGCGACATTCTCTCTGACCAGGCAGGCGGCGTGGTAGGAGGGCTGGGATTGCTCGCCTCGGCGAGCATTGGCGGGCCGGTCGGATTGTATGAACCGGTGCACGGCTCGGCGCCTGATATTGCCGGGAAGGGCGTCGCCAATCCGCTAGGCGCGATTTCGTCGGTCGCTATGTTGCTGCGGCACTCGTTCCGACTTGAACGTGAGGCAGCCTGCATCGAGTCTGCGGTCGGTCGTGCTCTGGCTGCCGGTCATCGTACGCGCGATCTGGCTCGAGCCGGCCAGCCTTCCCTCAGCACCTCTCAGATGGGCGCGAAGGTAGTGGAAGCCGTGCGCCAACTATCTGCCGGCCAGGCGCGCGCTATCGAGCATGAACGACCGGCCTAAAAAAGGCCGCCGATTTGAGGCGGCCTTATCACAACACAAAATCTTACCTACTCAACGAAATTTTGCCGAATGTCCCGGCAAAATTGTTGTGCGGTCCGGCGGTAAAGAAGAGGTCGGTCTTCTGGCCATTGTTCGGGCTGCCGCCACCAAATGCGATACCCCACAGCTGATCAATGTGGATGGTCTTGCCATTCTCGTCTTTCACGATGCCGACGAACTGACCGGTGACTGCGTTGAAGGCGTTGATGGTGCCGTCATTGGTATTGTTCGAGACGAGCAGTGTATTGCTGAGGGGCCCGAAGTTCGGCGGGGCGGCGGCAATTCCCCATGGTTGATTCAAGGGTGCGCCGTGCGCCAGTTGTTTGATGAAGACTCCCTCCTCCGTGTACATGTCGATGAAGCCGCCCTTGCCACCGGTTGAATCGGCGAACATGAGATAAATAATGCCGTCGACGTCTTGAATGCCGAATGGGGTGAAGTTTGGAGGCAGAGTCTTGTCGGTGAACGAATTCACAAGCCTGAAGCTTCCATCGTACATATCCACTTTGTTGTTCACAACGTCCGCGGCAAACAGGAAGTTCCCGCTGGCATTGCTGGTGATCGCCAGGCCAGTGTAGGACGCGCCAGAGGCCGAGTTGTTTACCGCGATGATGGCCTCATTCGGGTTGGCCTGTGGCGCCCATCCGCTGATGGTCCCGTCCAGCGTGGCGAACAGGAAAAAGGTTGACCACCCCTGCAGTTGGAAATCCGGCGACCCGTTGAATGCGATCCCCGTCGGAGAACCTGGGCCTTTGCCATTGGCGCTCGGGATGACGACCTGCAGCTTGTGCGGAACTCCGAACCCGCTGTATAACGTCGACCACCCGGTCCTGTTGTCAGAAATCCAGAACGGACCGCCCGGACCATAGGTGAGGCCCCAGGCATTCACAAGCAGCGGGTCGGTGTGCGCAGCCTGTCCGAACTGGTTGGAAACGAGATTCGTGAGTTTGTACTGTGCCTGCGCAGCACTCGACATCAACATCAACGCGAGTCCGAGGCAAACGGGGAGAGCGAAGGTGCGAAAGCGCATGCGGATTCTCCTTGGAAGATACTGCGAGGCCGGCAAGGTCAAGGAATCGGAAAAGGCGGCTGGTCCTGGACCCGGCTAATTCGGCCTGCTAGCGGAGCCGATGCTATTGCTGTTCCGAGGAAGCGGTTGTCATGAAAGTGTCACGGCTTTGTACAATTCGGTTTGCGAGCGATACATCGGAGAACGATGCAGCTGTGGAAATCGAGTTCACACTTGAGCGAGATTCGCATGCCTGCGATCGCTGCTGTTCGCAATACACCCCTCGATGGAGGCACGATGTCGGAAGAAGGGAGTTCTCTATTTTCCGTGCACAATTCTTATCTTGCGTCCGGGTGTAAACTGACATCACCAGCCGATCCCTACCGGAGCCACCCGGAGCCGCGATGATATCGAAGTGCGCGAACCCGACTTGCTCAGCTCGCTTTCTCTATCTGCACGAAGGCAAACTGTTTCGCTTTGAACGTCCGGCCAAGGATGACTCGCAACTACTGCTCGGTCTCGATCCCAAGATTCGCCGACACTCTCCCGGCGTGGAGTTTTATTGGCTTTGCGGGAAGTGTGCTGCGACTCTGACCTTGATCTACTGCCGAGGTGTCGGCGTGACTACGCATCCGTTGCATTATCTGCTTAAGGCTGCATCATAGGCTCGCGACCGCCGAGGTTGAGCCAGGATCATACTTGCCGGTCAGCGAGTACCATCGGATCTTCAAAACCTCGACAAACATCCGGATGCCATCCCGTAAAGGATTGATTCGGGTCCCCTCCCGATGCGCCCACTTGACCGGCACCTCTTTCACCTTGAGCCTGAATTTTCGCGCAAGGAAAAGAATCTCGGGATCGAAACCCCAGCGCTCAATGTGTTGCAGGGGAAAGATCAATTGCGTGGCTCGCCGACTGAACGCCTTGAACCCGCACTGCGTGTCCCGAAACTGCAGACCCAGCATGATGCGCAGGGCGAGATTGAATATCCGTCCAAAAAGCTGGCGATGCAATGGTTGCCGCTGGGTTTGGAGTTCCGTCCGCAGCCAGCGCGATCCCATGGCGACATCGTTGCCGTCCGCGAGAGCCACAAAAAGTTTGTCAGCCTCTTCGATCGGAGACGACAGATCGGCATCGCTGAACAAGACCATCTCGCCGGTTGCGTGCAACATCCCGTTCCGCACGCTGTATCCTTTGCCGCGATTGCCCGGATTCTGGAGCAGACGCAGTTCCGGGTGCTCCGCCGCGTAGGCTTGCACAATCTGCGCGGTGGCATCCGTCGAACCATCGTTGACAACGAGGATTTCCGCATTCCAGCCCTGCTCCTGAATATGAACCAAAATCTTGTCGAGTGTGGCGCCGATGCGCTCACTTTCGTTGTAGGCAGGAATGACGATGCTGTAAGCAGTAGGCAAGAGGTTTCCAGGATTCCGATGTGAGAACCCGCTACAAGCGCTTCAGATGTATCCAGATTAACATCGGGGGCTTGGATTCAAGCGACTTGCCGCTGACCAAGCATGGAGAAGAACTGCCCGACCAGTTCCTCATCCCAGAGGCCCAAGCGCGCTTCGGCAAGCATCGTGTGTGCAGCTTTATCGTGCGTGAGCGCCGGTTTGTACGGTCGGGCTGTACGCAGCGCATCATATACATCCACTACCTGGAGAATGCGCGGCAATAGGGGGATTTCGTTCTTGACAAGACCATCGGGATAACCCGAACCATCAGAATGTTCGTGATGAAAGCGGATGATGGGCAGCACCAGGCGCAGCGACTTGAGCGGCTTGCAAATGTTCTCTCCGGTGAGGGGGTGCTGCTTCATGATTTGCCACTCCTCCGGCGTGAGGTTTGACCCTTTTTTCAAAATTTCGTCCGGCACCGCGATTTTTCCGAGGTCGTGCAGGTACCCTCCCCGGCGCAACGCGACAATCGATTCGTTATCGAGACCGATATAGCGTCCGAGGGCTGCCGCACGCTGCGCCAACCGTTCGCAATGTCCCTCGGTGTACGGATCGCGCGCCTCGACGCTTCGCCCCAGGGTGCAGAGCACAGACTCAGCCGTCTCCAACTCGTCGGTGAATTCCTTGAGTTTCAGCAACGAGGTGACGCGGGCGAATAGCTCGGCAGGAAAGATTGGCTTGTTCAAGAAATCGTCGGCTCCCGCCTCAATTCCTTTCACCTTGTCTTCGCGATCGCTCAGTCCCGTAATCAGCAGGAACGGGATTAACCGGGTGCCCGGATCTTCCTTCAATTGACGGCAGAATTCGTAACCAGAACGGCCGGGCATCACCACGTCAGAGAGGATCAGGTCGGGCGGGTGACGACGAACTTCTGTTTCCGCCTCGTCCGCATCGCGCACAGCGACCACGTCGTAGCCTCGGCTGGCGAGCAACTCTCGCATCAACTCGACCATGTCCGGATTGTCATCCACCACGAGCACGCGCGGGACGCGTCGGTGGATCAGAAGTTCGCCCATGCCTTAATAGAGTGTCGTCAACGGGAATTAGTTGCACTGACGGAATGCAGCCGTCAGTGGACGGCGCTCTGCCCGGTATTGTAGCGGAGTTTTGTGGTCGCGGAACACGTTTTCCCCTTTTAAAAAACGTTTCCGTGTCAAAGAGAGAAATGCTCCCAAAAGAGAAGAAAGGCGTTCGTACTAACGGGAGGATTCCCTTCTCGGGAAAGGTGTTCCCCTCGTTGTTCAGTTGACCTTGCCCGCCGGCAAGAGCGTGCTTACCGTGGGCTCATGTGCAAGAGATTTCGTACTCTGCTCATTGCTACTGGGCTTCTTTGGACAGCGGCCGCCGGCGCTGTTTCGAGGCCGCACGTCATCGCTTTCGGCAAGTGGACTTCTGCCAAATGGTACCCGGGCGCCGAAGGGAAACCGCTCGAGCTGAGGATTCGCGGCCTCTTTGTCGACACTCGCCTGAAGGAATACACCACTGGCGCTCCGCATGAGGTGACCGACCGACTTTTCGTGGTGCGCCGCGTCTTTCGCCTCAATGACAGCCTGCCGGGAGAGGCCACATCGTCCCCGCGATGGGTATGGGAGCGGGGAGGATGGCTTTTAGTCGATCGCCTGACCGGCCGGGTAACCCAGATTAGCTTGCCCGAATTCGACCCCTTCTATTCGACTGGCAGTTGGTACCGTGATTACATTGCCTATTGTGGCGTCTCCGACGACGGAAAAAAGCTTTTTGCCGTGGTGTCGCAGTTGGGCCGCAGGAAGCCGATTCTGAAGAAACTGCTGGGGGAGCCCGAGGGAAATGACCTGCCCGACTCCGAATGCCCGGCGCCTAGCTGGCAGCGCCAGCCCACCCGTGTCACGTTCCAGCCTGACGAGACGCAGAAACTCACTTTCAGTGTGCGCGGCCATGCCGTCGACATCGTGAACGATACCGAGGAGGATGAGGAAAGCGGGGAGTAAAGGTGTGCTGGTTGCGAGTCACTAATTACCGGCCGTGAGCGACATGCTTGATTGCGCCGAGCCGCCAATTGCCGGCCTAGGGTTCTTCTGTCTGCTGCCCGCCTGGGTTAACCTGGCGAAATTTTTCCACGACCCAACCGCTTTGCTTCTGGACAAACACTCCGAAGCCGATGAGAAACAAGGCCACAATCATGAACATCAAGCGCTCATGAGCCCGCCGCTTCTCCGGGGCTTCATTCAGTTGCGAAGCGAGAAGCGCCCCGATCGCAAGTCCCATAATCAATCCGCCAATGTGGGCGGAATTGTCGATCGCCGGCACCACGGCTCCAAAGAACAGGTTGTATCCCGCGAAGCTGAGCAAGCTTCGCAAGAGGCCACGTAGCATCTGCCGAGGATAGGGAAGCTTTCCCAAGTACAGAGCGGTAATCAGGGCTCCGGCGAGGCCAAAAATCGCGCCCGAAGCGCCGGCACCGGCTGCACCTGGATGAATCCAAAGACTGGCGAGGCTGCCGGCAATCCCGCATGCGGTGTAGGTGAGAAAGTAGGTCCATCCCCCCAGAATCCTCTCGGACAACCGACCGAGATCCCACAGACACCACATATTGAACAGAATGTGAAAGAGCCCAACGTGCACGTAGTTGGAAGTCAAAATACGCCAGGGCTGCCCACCTAGGGTGTAAGGGCCGAAATCGGCACCAAAGCGCAGGAGTTGAGTATTGGTCGGGTTCATCGGAGAAACCCGCTCAGGACCATGGCGGCAAAGACGAGGATATTGATTCCAACGATAGCCACTGTCACGGGTGGGCGGTAAGGAGAGGAACGCATCGTGGCCGGAACCTGGCCAACTGGAGCCGGTCGGACCCGACCCGCGAAGGCTTGTCGACACTCGGGGCAAAGGTTTGCGGTCGCACCATAAGAAGCGTCAGAAATCGGCCGGCCGCAACGCACGCAATTCGTCATTGAAGACTCAGGGGATTCCTTGCCCAGTTTAGCGGAAGCGCTATGAGCTTCGAGCTACGGGCTGTGAGCTACGAGCTAGGCTGTCATTCCGAGCACAACGAGGAATCCCGTTCTTTGAACGGGTGACGGGCACGCCAGATTCCTCGCTACCCTCGGAATGACAAGCCCTTGAAAGATTCAATCCCCCGCGGCCTCGACTGCTGGCAACTCCTCAGCCACCGTTTTCTCCTCAATTTTTGCGCTGGTGACCAGGATGACGGATGCGACCACGATGGCGCTGCCGATCAGGATGTAGCGGTCGATCGGCTCATGCAGCACAAGCCAGCCTAGGAATACGGCCACAACCGGGTTCACGTAGGCGTAGGTGGAGACTTTCGAGCTGGGCGCGTGTCGTAACAGCCAGATATAAGACGTGTAGCCGATCCACGAGCCCCCCACCACGAGGTAGAAGACCGCGCCGACACCCCGGGCACTCCACACTACGTGCGCGAGGTCATGATTCGCGACCGCGAAGATCAGGTTCGCAATGCCGGCAAAGATCACCTGCCAGGCTGTGGAACTGATGGGGTCGAGATCATTGGAATGCCATACCTTGGAGAGCACCGAACCCAGCGCCCAGCTGAACGAACCCGCAAGCAGGCTGAGTGAGAACCACAACTCGCGCCTGCCGATCGACCCAGTCGCGGTCAGCTTCGGCCACAGGAGCACCACCATGCCAAGAATGCCGAGCACGAGTCCGATCACGCCGCGGCGGGTAATGTGATGGTTCCCGAGCAGCCATGCGTCGAGCACGAGGAACCAAAGCGGCGTCACGGCAATCAGCAAAGCCGAGAGCCCCGACGGGAGGACCTGCTCGGCAAATGAAAGTGTAAGGTTGCCGCCCATCAGCAGCAGCGTTCCGACAACCGCCATGTGCCACAGTTGCTGGCCGCTGTAGCGGATGGTACGGCCGCTGAACCAGCAGTACACCAGCATCAGGCTGCCTGCGATAAGGAATCGCGTGGCGCACATCAGCGCCGGGGGAATATGCTCCACCGCAATCGCAATGCCCAGATAAGTGGAGCCCCAGAACAGGTACACCAGCCCGAAGGTAAGGATCACCATCCACCGATGCTGGCGCAAGTCTGTCATGAGAGCGTGTACGGAGTACTAAAGATACCAATAAAAGATTCAGCAACCGGGCGTTCGGTTTCTGAAGATTACCTAGGATGCTCTTGGTGCCTTGCTGAACCCTTGCGTTTAGCCTGCAATCAGTTCCGGGAATGCACCAAAATCGCACGCGTGCGCAGATTGCTGCTGCGGGTTTTCTTGAGGGATGTGACTGAAGTAAGCCAATCGGCACTGAAAATGCGTCGAAAACCGATTCGGGGGTGTTCTGCCCGCTGGTTTCGAGCTATACTCAAGGAGTAATTGACGTGATTTCATGACCCTGCAGAATCCCAATTCGCATTTGCCCGCGTGCTGGCTGCATCAGCTGTGCTGTCCGCGGCGGCATCTGGCAGGGCTTCCTTCCCAGGTACGTCCGAATCTTTTCGGAAGCGATTAGTCGAATCCTCCCTGTGCAAATTTTCTTTGGGACGTAGTCCGCTCGTTGACCTGTCCCAAGAGAATTCCCCCGGCGAAAGCTCAAAGGCTTGATCGCCAAAACCAACGACGAACCATTGAAAACTGCTGTGAGGAGGATTCCCATGCCAACCAAGACTTTGACCGCTGGTCCCAAGATCAAGACCGCCCTGCCCGGCCCGAATGCCAAGCGCGTGCTGGCGGGCGATGAAAAGTACATTTCGCCGTCTTATACGCGGTCGTATCCGCTGGTTGCGAAGCGTGGCCGAGGCGTCGTCGTGACCGACGTCGACGGCAACGAGTTCTTTGACTTCTCCGCAGGTATTGCCGTGACTTCAACCGGCCATTGCCATCCTGACGTGGTTGCTGCCATCCAGAAGCAGGCTGGCGAACTGATTCACATGTCAGGGACTGATTTTTACTACGAGAACATGATCCAGTTGGCGGAGCGGCTTTCGAAAATTGCGCCCATGGCCGGACCACACAAGATTTACTACGGCAACTCCGGCACCGAGGCGATTGAGGCGGCACTGAAGCTGGCCCGCTATCACACCAAGCGCCAGAATGTGATTGCCTTTTTTGGTGCGTTCCATGGCCGGACGATGGGCGCGCTTTCGCTGACCGCCTCGAAGCCCCAACAGAAGAGGCGATTTGCGCCGCTGGTTCCGGGCGTGACGCACATCCGGTATCCCGATGTGTACCGCAGCGGAGCGGAAGATCCGGAGGCGTTTGCGATCGGGTGCGCGCGGTTTATCGAAGACAAGTTGTTCAAGACGACGCTGGCTCCGGAAGAAGTGGCGGCCGTATTCGTGGAACCGGTGCAGGGCGAGGGCGGGTACGTGATCGCGCCGACGCCCTTCATGCAGGAACTGCGCCGGATCTGCGACAAGCATGGCATCCTGCTGGTCGTGGATGAAGTACAAAGCGGAGTGGGCCGCACCGGAAAGTGGTGGGCGGTGGAGCACACCGGCGTGCAGCCCGATATCGTTTGCATGGCGAAAGGCATTGCTTCGGGCATGCCTCTCGGCATCACCATGTCGCGTGCTGACATCATGGATTGGGTTCCGGGTTCGCATGCGTCCACTTTCGGCGGAAACCCGGTTTGCATCGCCGCAGCGCTGGCCACGCTCGACGTGATCGAGAAGGAAGGCCTGGTGGCGCACGCGGCAGAACTCGGCAGCTACATGCTTAAGCGCATGGCGGATTGGCCTTCAAAATATCGCATTGTGGGCGATGTGCGTGGCCGTGGCCTCATGATTGGCGTGGAGATCGTCAAGGACCGGAAGACGAAGGAATATGGAGCCGAGCTGCGCGATCGAATTGTCCAGCGAGCGTTCGAACACGGCATCCTGTTCCTCGGATGCGGGCCGAGTACGGTGCGCATCTCGCCACCGCTTGTGGTCAACAAGGACGAAGCCGATGCCGCCATCGACATTCTCGAGGAGTCGATCGAGACGGTCAGCAAGGGCGCGTAACACGGTGCCCAGACTGGGCAACGGCTCGTCGAGATTTCGGCGAGCCTTTCTTCTCGAGTGGCACATCCATAAGCAGCGGGAGAAAGTGTATGTGGAGAGGAATCGTTGACTCGATTCACATCGCGCCGACGGCAAAAGCCGCCACGCAATCGGTGAATGAAGTGGAATTGATTCCGGGAGCAGGGCTGGTGGGCGACCGGTATTTCCTGAAGCAGGGCACGTTCTTCAAGCCTGAGCCACAGCATGAGCTCACGTTGATCGAGGCAGAGGCGATCGAAGCGGCGTTGCGGGAATACAAAGTAAGTCTGACGCCCGGGGAGCCGCGGCGGAATGTGGTGACGCGCGATGTGCCTTTGAATCACCTCGTCGGACGGGACTTTCTGATTGGCGGAGTGAGGGTGCACGGTATCCGCCTGTGTGAGCCATGCAGTCATCTCGAGGGTCTAACGGGGCGGCCAGTGATCAAAGCGCTCCGACATCGCGGCGGATTGCGCGCTCAGATCCTTACGCAAGGCGTGATTCGGATCGGAGACCCAATCAGCGAGAAACCACTGCCATGAACACGACAACTTATCGTGAACTGCTCCGCGGCAAGGGCGCACACGTGGACCCGGTCGCCAGCCTCGAGCACGTTTCTGCGGCGGTTGCCGGGCAGAGGGTGGACGGCTATCCGCATTCCGTGTGGCAGATTGTCAGTCACATGAATTACTGGATGGACTACGAGCTTCGCCGGATCGCTGGGCAGCGGCCCGCATATCCGGAGCACGCCATCGAAAGCTGGCCCCCAGAGTTGGGTCCGGTAAGCGAAGCAGAGTGGAGCAGTGTCCGGAAAGAATTGGCGGCACGGCTGGAACGGTTCGCTGCTTTGTCCGAATCAACTCCCGAAACTTTGCGCGCTCAGGTAGAAGTGATGCATGCCGGGGAGGCTTCCCGAACCTCAACCGTGGAAGCGGTGCTGTGGCAAATCCTGGTGCACAACAGCTACCACGTGGGCCAGATCGCACTCCTGCTGCGGTGCTTTGGAGTTTGGCCACCTCCTGCAGGCGGGGATAGCTGGTAAGTGCGCTTCTGGTGTCAGAGGGCTTAGGTAGCGCCGCCGTCCCGCCGGCTCTCGGATGGGGTGCATCGGTGCTCCCTGCAAAAACAGATGCCGGCAGGATGCCGGCGCTACCCAGAATTTCCTCCGCCGCGCTGGGCGTCGGAATGACAAGTTTGCCGCATTGATGTCGACAGTCGCCAACAGCGATCACTGAGCGAGGAACCGAGTGTCCGAGAGAACTCGGCGCTAGGAGCTTCGAGCAACAAGCCGCTTCACGAATTCACCGACATTCTGGGCTTCTTTTCCCGGGCTGTGTTCGATGATCTCGACAATCGCGCTGCCCACTACAGCAGCATCGGCATACCCTCCTACCGCTGCAAACTGTTCGGGAGTGGATATCCCGAAACCTACCGCGATGGGAAGCTTGGTGTATTTGCGCAAGCGGCGGACCAACGTCTGGGCGTCTTCGGGAAGCTGCTTTCTTGCTCCGGTGACACCGGTGCGGGAAACGGCATATACAAATCCGATGGAAACCTTCGCAATACTCTTCAGACGATCATCTGTCGAGGTGGGTGCCGCCAGGAAGATGGGAGCGAGTTCGTTCTTGCGCATCTCCGCCAGGTAGGTACTGGCTTCTTCAACCGGAAGATCGGTTACCAGCACGCCATCCACCCCGGCCAGTCGCCCGATCTTGCAGAATTTCTCGAGGCCCATCTGGAGTACGGGATTGAGGTACGTGAAAATGATGAGTCCGACCGATTGGGATTGCTCGCGGATTTCTGCCGCGAGCTTGAGGACCTGATCGAGAGAAGTGCCATGCTTCAGCGCTCGCTCACTCGCGCGCTGGATCACGGGACCGTCTGCCAGCGGATCGCTGAAGGGGACCCCCAGTTCGACGACCGAGGCCCCGGCTGCGATCGCAGCGAGGATGACCTCGCGCGTGGTAGCGAGGTCAGGGTCTCCCGAGGTGACGTAGGCAACCAGGGACGGTTTTCTCTCGAAGTGGAAGGGCATAGTGAGATGGTAAATTGCAGATTGCAGATTTCAGATTTCAGATTGAGCATGGATCGCGGGACAATCTGAAATCTAAAATCTACAATCGGAAAACTAATCTTCCTTACCCTCGATGTTCAGATTTTCTCTCAGGATTCCGATGTCTTTGTCCCCACGACCGGAGATATTCACCAGCACGACCTCAGCTCTTTTCATTTTCGGCGCGCGCTTGATCACCTCTGCGACCGCGTGCGCCGATTCCAGCGCAGGAATGATTCCCTCCGTCCGGGCAAGCAGGATGGTCGCTTTCAGTGCTTCTTGATCAGAGGCGGGGATGTATTCGGCTCTACCCATGTCCTTGAGCATCGCGTGCTCGGGGCCGATCGAGGGATAGTCGAGGCCGGCGGAAACGGAATGCGTAGTCGCAATCTGGCCGGCGCGGTCCTGCAGCACGTACGAGTAGGTGCCCTGTAGAACTCCGGGAGAGCCTCCGCGAAAACGGGCAGCATGCTCACCCAGTTGCTCGCCCCGGCCTCCAGCTTCGACGCCGATAAGACGGACTCTCTTATCCTTGATGAAGTCGTAAAAGATTCCGATGGAATTCGAGCCGCCGCCGACACAGGCGATAATCGCTGCTGGAAGTTTCCCTTCGGCCTTGAGAATTTGCGCGCGGGCTTCGCGGCCGATGACGCGGTGGAAGTCGCGCACCATAGTGGGGTACGGATGTGCGCCAAGCACGCTGCCCAGCAGGTAGTGCGTCGTGCGGACATTTGTGACCCAGTCGCGCATGGCTTCGTTGATGGCATCTTTGAGCGTGCGCGAGCCGGAGTCCACGCCGCGCACTTCGGCACCCAGCAGGCGCATGCGGAAGACGTTGAGTTCCTGGCGGCGCATGTCCTCGGTGCCCATGTAGACGACGCACTCGAAGCCGAGTAGTGCGCAGACAGTAGCGGTGGCGACTCCGTGTTGGCCGGCCCCGGTTTCTGCGATGACGCGGTGCTTGCCCATGCGCTCCACCAACAATGCCTGGCCCAGGCAGTTGTTGATCTTGTGTGCCCCGGTGTGGAGCAGGTCTTCACGCTTCAGATAGATTTTGGCGCCACCGAGCTTTTCCGTGAGGCGGCGGGCGAAAAAGAGTGGAGTAGGGCGTCCGGCGTAGGTGCGAAGAAGAAGGTCGAGACGCTTCTGGAATTTTGGATCGCGCTTGGCTTTTTCGTATTCGCGTTCGAGTTCCTCGAGCGCGGCCATCAGCGTTTCTGGAACATAGCGACCGCCATAGGCGCCAAAGCGACCGGGAACAGCCTTGGCATCAAGAGATTTGTTCAGCGCGGAGGTGATTTTTGCTGTGGCCATTTAGAGAACCATTTCAGATTTCAGATTGATGATCGTCCATGTTGCAAGTTCTTATGTGTGCCTCCGGCATCCTGCCGGCATCTGTTGTTGCGTGAAAGCGCGCATGGCACGACCGCCCGAGAGCCGGCGAGACGCCGGCGCTACGGTCAGACACGCTTGTCGGCAGATCGGACGGCTTGGATGAAGGCGTGAACCTTTTCGGGATCTTTCTTGGCGCGTCGAGCCTCGACCCCAGAAGACACGTCGACACCGAAAGGCTGAAGAATTCTGATCGCCTCCGAGACATTCGCCGAGGTCAGTCCTCCTGCGATGATGATCGGAAGCTGGAGACTGATTACCTGCACCATGGCTCGCGTCCCTTTCCAATCGAAGGTAGTTCCTGTTCCGCCGAATGTCCCATTGGATTGCCCGTCGAGCAAAAGGGCGAATATTTTTTCCCGCCCGGGCACCGTGATAAGAACGCCACCTTCCTTCAACGAGTTTCCGGGCAGTGCCGGAATGATTTTCGAGACACCGATATGCTCCAAGGATGGACGTGAGTCCTGCAACAGCGTCTGAAGCGACTGCCTGCCATGTAGTTGGACGGCACTCAAGCCAGTTTGCGAAACGATGTCGCGGATACGATCCTCATCGGCGTCCACAAACACCCCAACTTTCTCGACCTGCGTGGGAAGGTTATCGACTATGCCGCGCACTGCGGCAGGCTCTACCTTCCGCGGACTCTTGTCGTAAAAGACGAAGCCTAGAGCATCGGCGCCAGCGTCCACCGCGGTGAGCGCGTCCTCCAGGTTCGTGATTCCGCAGATTTTGATCCAAGTCATAACAGCAGTCGCCGGTTTTCAGTCGTCGGTCGTCAGCAAAGGCGATGTGCGTCCTCGGCGCTCAATAATCATCGCTAGCTAGCAAAGTCGAACAAATTCGATGCAGCCGCACCAATTTGTCCGGCAATATTGATTCATTCGCTGGGCACCGCGGCCGCCTCCAATAGGCGACGCAGGGCATTTCCTGGAAAGGCAGCCTTCATGAGCGACTCGCCGATGAGGAACGCTTCGTAGCCAACAGCGCGAAGCTCAGCGATGTCAGTGGCAGAACCTATGCCGCTTTCCGCGACGGCCAACACACCCTTGGAAAATTTTCCAGCCAACCGGAGCGGCGTACGCAAGTCCACCTGGAAGGTACGCAGGTTGCGCGAATTCACACCGATGAGATTGCAGCCGGCATCGAGTGCACGCTGCAGTTCGTCTTCGTTATGGGCTTCGCACAGCACATCGAGTTCGTGAGCGCGGGCCTTGGCTGCGAGTCCTTCCAAATCGGGTTGCTCCAGGGCTGCGACGATGAGGAGGATTGCGTCGGCCCGGTGCGCGCGGGCTTCCAGGATCTGAAGCTCATCCAGGATGAAGTCTTTTCGCAGGCAGGGAAGACTCGTGTTTTCGGAAGCGAGCCGCAGGTTCTCGAGAGAGCCGTGGAAATAATCGGGTTCGGTGAGGATGGAAAGGGCGGCGGCGCCGCCTTCCTGAAGCTCACGCGCGAGTTGCACGACGTCGAATTCCGGGCGGATCAGCCCTTTGGATGGCGAAGCCTTCTTCAATTCGGCAATTACGGCGATACCTCGGGAGGCCGCGGATGCGAGCGCGCGGTGAAATCCCCTTGGTTGGTGCTCGGCGGCACCGCGTTCCAGTGCGCGGAGATCGGCTGCGCGGCGCCTTTGCGAAAGCTTGCGCCGAGTGTTCGCCAGAATTTGGTCAAGGGTGGCTAGCATCGCGAAGACTTCATTATAAGGGACGGCCAAGCAAGGACATTCGAAGGAACTCGCTGCGACGATCCCGCGATCGGTCCGAACTGCGCGAGATTGCTGCCTATTTCGAGCTTTCGGATGGCGAGTTGGCGGCGGATTTTCGTTCGGCAATCCACGCGGTCACACGTTCGTCCAGCACGTCGAGTGGAAGCGCCCCACCGTTGAGAACTTCGTCATGGAAGGCGCGGACGTCGTAGCGCGGGCCGAGTTCCTTCTGGGCAAGCTGGCGAAGCCGGAGAATGTCGAGTTGGCCGAGTTTGTAACCGAGCGCCTGGCCCGGGCTGGCAATGTAGCGGTCGGTTTCCGACTGAATATCCGGTTCGTCTTCCGAAGAATGGGCGTGAAAGTAGTCGATCATCTGCGCGCGGGTCCAATGCTTGTAGTGGACGCCGGTATCGAGCACGAGGCGAACGGCGCGCAAAAGTTCGTCGGAGAGGCGCCCGAAGTCGGAATAGGCATCCTGGTAAAAGCCGACGTCTTTGCCCAGCCTCTCGGAATAAAGCGCCCAGCCTTCCACATACGCGTTGTACCCGGCTTGCTGACGGAACGCGGGAAGAGAAGGCAAAGTCTGCGCGATGGACATCTGCATATGATGCCCGGGCACGCCTTCGTGATAGGCGGTGGACTCAACGGCGATGAGGGAGCGATGCTGAAAATCGCCAGTGTTTACCATAACGGCCCCGCGGCGGGAACCATCGGGCGTGCCGGGGATATATTCCGCGGAAGGCGCTTCCTTCTCGCGAAATTCTTCAACGGCCTTAACCTCGAGTTGGGTAGGCGGAAGTAGTCCGAAGAGCTTGGGAAGTTGCGGCTGCATCAGCGCAATGTAGTGCCGATACGTATCGAGGATCTGTTCGCGGGAAGTGGGGACGAGCTTGGGAATCGACTTTAGAGAGTCACGGAACGTTTTGAGATCGGAGTAGCCAAGCTTCTTCGCGATCGCAAGTTGCTCCGCTTCGATGCGCTCCACTTCGCGCAGTCCGAGTTGATGGATGGTTTCGGGATCCATGCTGGTCGTAGTCTGCTGGCGAATGGCGAAGCGGTAGAGGGCGTCGCCATTGGCCAGCGACCAGATGCCTTCCTGGGCACGGCCTTTGGGCGCATACTCCTCGGCCAGGAAGCGGGAGAACTTGCGGTAGGCAGGCCGCACGTCGTGGTCGATGGCGGAGACGATGGCGTCGCGCAGGCGTTTGCGATCCGCCTCGGAGACGGCGTCCGGGAAATGGATGAGCGGCTGGGCGAACGTGTTCGTATTGCCGGCGGGGGCTGCGAGGTCGTCGCATTGCTTGACAGTTTTCTCGAGGAGATAGCGCGGGGGGATGAGTTTGTCCTTGAGACCTTGCCGAAGAACTTCCGTGATCTGGTCAAGAGCGCGGGGCAATGCGTGCAGGCGAGCGAGGTAGTCCTCGTACTGGCGCGTGGTATTGAAGGGGATGATGGTCAGCGCCTCGGCGAACTGAAGGTGGGCGCCATCTTGCTGGTCGATGGGCATTTCGAAGGTCTTGAGGCCGATCGCCTCGATGCGTTCTTTGAGATTGCGGAGCATCAGGACCTGATTCAGCTTCTCCTGCTCGGGGAAGCCGGCTATGTCGATGGCGGCGAAGCGCGTGACCCAGCGCGCAAGGTCCTGTTTCTGTTGTTCGACGTGGGCGAGAGAAAAGTCGCTCCAGCGGTCGTTGTAGCGGTAGTCGCCGAGCAACGTGGCGAGTTCGGGGGATTCTCGCAGTTCGTATTCCCATTCGTCGACGAGAAGTTGATCGAGACTTTTCCGGCGTACCTCAAGCGATGGGCGGTCGGCGGACGACACCAGCGGCGCAAGCAAGATCACCATCATCATCACAGAAGTAAGATTTCGTATCATCCGGTCTCCGAGACAACGATTCTAGCATCGCGAATGCAGTCAGGGACGGCTGGAATGTGTTATTGAATATTTTGCATAAATTTCAATGAACTGATAGCATACTTTTCATGAGCAGCGCTGGAGAACGGCATGTCATTCGGACCAGGAAGCAGTTGCGGGCACTGACTTCGGCGGCGCGACAGGAGATCGTGGACGTGCTGGCGGAGATGGGAACGGCATCGGTAGCAGAGATCGCAGCCACCTTGGGACGACCGGCGGATGCTCTCTACTTCCACCTGCGCGCACTGCAAAATGCCGGCCTGGTGAAACAAGCGGGCGATCGTGAGCGGGGGAGGCGACGCGAGGCACTGTTCCGCACTGTCGCACCTGAATTATTCCTCCATTACGAACCCGCGAGCCGCGAGAATCGACGCGCGGTGACGGCCATCGTGAGCTCGATGCTGCGTTTGGGAATCCGGGATTTCAGGCGCGCTTTCGAGGGCGGGGACGTGATCGTGGCCGGGCCGCATCGAGAACTGTGGGCGCTGCGCAGGACAGCGCGCCTCTCCCTGCAGCAAGTCGCCGAGGTCAATCGCTCGATTGTGCGGCTGAGAAAATCGGCCTCCGGCCCGCAGCGGAAGGGTCGCCTCTATGGGATCACCATCCTGCTGACGCCGCTCGATCACCGAGCGCGAGGGAGCAAACGAAGCAAACGATCAACAGGAATGAACAGGAAATGACGAGACCGTGGATGTTCGTGGCAATTGTCGCCTGCGTGGTCGGAAATGTAGCCTACGGATCTGCGCAGGGGAAGCCGAGCAGCGAAGCGGCGAAGCCTGTGCCGTGTGCGCGCGGCGTTTTCCTGATCCTGGAGTCGGGAAAGTTAGCAGGCGTGGACTGGGTTGAGAGGGAAGAGGGCAGGGTCCATACGCGGACGGTGTTGACACAATCCCGCGTGATCGACGCCACTATTGAACTTCGCCCTGATCAGACCGCGCTGCGTTCCTCCGTGGTGCTCTCGATCGCGGGTGGCGAGCCAGAGAGGCCGAAAACTCGCGAACTGGGAGAAGGCGCGATCTACTGGTCCGACATGATCGTCAGTTCGGTGGAGCAGGCGGTGGCGCGAGCGCGTGTGCTGAATCAGGAGTCGGCGAAGATTCCAGGCGCTTCCCTCTACAGCGATTCGCGCGGAGACATTCTGGTCGAACGGCTCGATCCGACTGATTGGGTGGTCAGCTATCACAATAAACGTTACGAAGTACATACCGACCAGCAGGGTTGCATGCAGGCCGCGACCCTACCGGAGTTTGGAGTGGTGATTGAGCGCGGAGCGCAATTCGATGCGCGCGAGTATCCGTTGTGGGCACCCTACGGCGCGCCGCCGGACAGCGCTTATCGCGCCGAGGAGGTGAGCATCCGCGCGTCGCAGGGACATACGTTGGTCGGGACGCTCACAACGCCGGCGCGAGCCAACGGCAAGCTTCCGGCGGCTGTGCTGATCACGGGATTGAGTCCGAGCGAGCGCAATGGCGGGACAC
>OEKN01000565.1_pt1 | contig 18451 bp, 13 predicted proteins | sample 1503361 | NCBI WGS metagenome assembly OEKN01 (sample SAMEA104379592, study PRJEB20068) | metagenome | biome: 1000743; feature: 77; material: 1998 | place: USA | collected 2012 | depth 25 m
GGTCTCAGGTCTCAGGTCTCAGGTCTCAGGGAAGCAGAGACCATTTGTAGATGAGAGATCAACAAAAAAGTGGCGCGGAGAGTTTATCGATCAACATCGGAGCGAGATTGAAACGTGCCAAGCAGAAGCACAGTTCTCTTGGGCAAACCGCTCAGACGCAGCGGAACCAATTGGGAACTGAGAACCAGGAACTGAGAACTGCACTTTCACTCGACCTGGTGCTTGGCGGTGTAGCCGTCGCGGGCGTAGATCTGCACTTTGACGTCGTGACCTTTTTGATCCCGCACCTTGAGCGGTCCGCCGTCGGGAGCCACAAGTTCGACTTTCAGCTTGCGATAGCTCCCGTCCAGTTTGGTATTCGAGGGGCGGTAGGCGATGGTGTACTGGTTGCGAATGTCCTGGCCGACGTCGTGGAAGATCTCGGGCAGTTCTCCGTCAAAGCGGGGGAAGTAGGCTCGCCCACCCGTCATATGCGCGAAGGTATTCATCTGGTTGTCGGCCTGTAACCAGTCGGTGGTCATGATGCCGCCGGCGCCACCCATGCGGGCATCGATCATTTCGCGCAACGCGCGGCCAATGCTGATCGCATAAATCGTGATGTTCTGTGTGTTCTTCAGCTTCTTCAGAATCTGATCCAGATTCAGCTTGCTGAATGTGTCGCGGCCGGTGGACACCAGGATGATGTACTTCTTTCCTTCCAGGCCTTCAATGCGGTCGATCGTGTCGTAGAGTGCGTCGAAAAGGTTGCGCTCGGAGAAGCCCGGGATGCGCAGCATGTTGAGGGCGCCCAGAACGGCGCGCTTGTCCTGGGTGAAGTCGGTAAGAATGTATGGCCTCATGTCGTAGGACACGACGGCGATCCAGTCTTCGGGCTTCAAAGTCGCTGCGAAATTATAAGAAGCGTTGAGCGCCTCGTACATGTAGTTGTAGTTCGTCGACGCGTATTCGACGAGCAGCACCGCCGTGATCGGCGCGGCTGACTGATTGAAATTCGCGATTGTTTGCGGGGCGCCGTCTTCGTAAATTCGGAAATTCTCTTTTTTCAGGTTCGGCACGAACTGGCCCTCTTTGGTGGTGACCAGCACATCCAGGTTGACCAAGGGCACGTCGACCTTGATCGAGTAGTCGGGCATGCCTTCGATCTTCTTGGGCTTTTCTGGCGCCGGCGGAGGCGTGGCGTCGTCCTTCTTCTTCGGAATGGCATACGGTCCAACATCGCCTCCGGGGCCGCCCGCTTCAGCGGGAGCATCCTGCTTGTTCGGATTCTGGGACGACGTCGAGGGTGCCTGTTGGGGCGCGTCCTGGGCATGCAGGCTGGCCAGGCCGCAACCGAAAGCGAATAACACCCACGTTAACAGCAACTTACAGGGGGAACCGCTCCGCATAAGACCTCTCCGCGCCTGTCTGGAATGGCACGAAAGTAACATCCATTCAGAAATATCGTTAATGGTAGTATAGACGCACAGCTTCGCGATTGGGATGTTTTGCTAGGCCCAGATGCTTTGCCTCCTCCCAGCAACTACTCGCCATCGTTCGGAGTCTAATTTATTGTCAGGCTGGAGCTCTTGTTGGCAGGGCTCTTTGGGAAAAGTGTAATGAGAAAAGCTGTTCTCTCTCTCGCCTCCGTCTACTGTTTTTTCACTCTTCTTGCGTTCGCCCAGGCACCGGCTTCTCAACCTCCCAAGACGACCCAAACAATTCCCGTGAGCCAGATTCACACCGGGATGCGCGGAGTTGCGTACACGGTTTTTCAAGGGACCAAGCCGGAGCCGATGGATGTTGAGGTTCTCGGCGTTCTGAAGAACATGAATGGTCCGAAGGGCGACATCATTCTGGTGCGCTTGCACGGCGCCAAGGCAGAGTACACCGGCGTAGTCGCGGGTATGAGCGGCAGCCCCGTCTATTTCGACGGCAAGCTCGCAGGAGCGTTGGCCTTCCGCATCGGAGAGTTCTCGAAGGAACCCATCGCCGGCGTGACCCCGATCGCCGACATGCTGGAGATTAATGCGTTCGACAAGAGTCCGGGCGGAATTTCCTCTGCGGCTGTCAGTTCTGTGAATACCGCCACCAAGACAGCGGGGCCTGGCGAGCCGTCGACACTTCCGATTCAGAATGTCGCCAACTACCTGAAGCCGATTGAGGCTCCATTAGTGTTCAACGGCTTCAGTGAAGAAGCGGTCAAGCTGTTCGCGCCTCAGTTTGCCGCCAACGGGATCGTTCCGGTGATGGGGGCTGGGTCCTCCAGCGATGAGAAGCAACCGGAACCGCTGGAACCTGGATCAGCCGTGAGCGCCGTCCTGGTGCGCGGCGATATGGATATCGCGGCAACCTGCACGGTGACCTACATCGATCCCCAGCGTCTGCTGGCGTGCGGGCATCCGCTGCTGCAGTTTGGAAGCGTGGATCTGCCGATGACCAAGGCGGACGTCCTGGCTACGCTGCCGTCGCCCTTGAACGCGTTCAAGATCGTCAACACAACCGAGCCTGCAGGCGCGTTTGTCCAGGATCGTCACACGGGAATCATGGGCATCTTGAACAAAGAGCCAGAAATGATTCCGGTAACACTGAATATCCACAATGGCTCCGCAACCAAGGAAATCCATTACGAAGTATTGAACAACCCGCGTCTCAGCCCTGTCGCCATGATGGCCACGGTGTTCAACGCACTGCATGGCATCAACGACTACGGCGAAGAAACTACCTACCGCCTAAATGGTTTGATCAGCGTGAAAGGGTATCCGCAAGTCAAGCTGCAGAATATGTTTGCCCCGACCGATGCCGGCCAGCCCGCGGCATTTCTGGCGGCTCTTTCCCTGGGCGACCGATTCGGTCGCATCTATGACAATCCATTTGATGTTCCCGCGGTAACGTCGGTGAAGCTGGACTTCGATCTTGTGAAGGAGCGTCGCCAGGCTCGTCTGGAGAGCGCCCGCACCGATTTGACGGAAGCTCGGCCAGGCGATGAAATCACTGTGGAAACCGTCCTCGCTCCCTATCGTGGGGAACGGGTAGTCCGGCAGATTCTGATCAAGATTCCGACCTCTGCTTCGAAGGGACCGCTACGGATCCTGGTGAGCGATGGAGACACGCTCGACCGCATGCGCCGGGGCATGCCGATGATGGCCCGCAAGCTGGACCTCGCCTCTACGATTGCGCTGCTGAACAAGGAGCATTCGAACAATCGCGTCTACGTATCACTTTTGGAAGCGGATCCAGAAGCGATGGTCGGGGACAAGGTGATGCCGACCCTGCCCTTGTCGGTGATGAACATCATGGATGGCATGCGGGGCACGCAGGAAATGGTGGTGCTCGGCGAATCTTCCGTCAACGAGGTCGCCACGCCTCCGCTCGATTTTGTCGTGGCGGGAGCGCAAATCCTGACGATCACGATCAAGTAGTACCAGCCGCGGAATTAGCCTGTTCGTGAATGTTCAGGCTGGTTCCGTGTCTCGCCGTCCCTGGGACCGTGTTACCCTGAAATTTCCCGCGCCACACATCATTGAGCGAGGTCAACACTTGCAGATCCATTGCCGGAAGCTGGCTGTTTTTTTTCTTGTTTGCCTGGCGAACACCGCCTTTGCCGAGGGCACCCGCACTTGGGAACAATCGAAATTTGAGGAATTGACCAAGGGTACGGCTACGGGTGTCGCCATCCGCAGCATTGGAGGCCTGGAGCTTGCGCCCGCCTTCAAGGTGCTTTACACCGCTCCTTCGACATATATCTGGGCGATCACGTCCGATGAAGCGGGCAACATCTACGCGGCCGCGGGCGCTCCGGCCAGGCTCTATCGGATTACCCCCGACGGGCAGGCGATCACGATCTTCGAACCGACCGAATTGCAGGTGCAAGCCTTGACTGTGGACAAGAACGGCGTGGTTTACGCCGGCACCGCTCCGGACGGCAAAGTCTACAAAATCGAGAACAAGCGCAGGGCCAAAGCCGAAACTGCGAAGTCTGCTTCCGACAAGCCCAAGGGTCAGCTCGATCCGAACTGGAGTTCTTCCGTCTACTTCGACCCCGGGACCAAGTACATCTGGGATTTGACGTTCGACGGTTCCGGAAACCTTTATGTAGCCACCGGGGATCGTGGCGAGATTTACAAGGTGACGCCGGAGGGCGAACACTCGCTGTTTTTCAAAAGCGATGAAGCACACATCCGCGTGCTCGCCGTGGATCCCAAAGGGAATCTGATCGCCGGATCAGATGGCAGCGGACTCGTGTACCGGATCTCTCCTTCCGGTGAAGCGTTCGTACTCTACAGCGCTCCCAAGAAAGAAATCACCGCGCTTGCGCTGGATAGCGCGGGCAACATCTATGCTGCCGGCGTAGGAGAAAAACGTCCCGGTCAGGGTACGATGCCCTCGTTCGGTCAGCCCACAGGGCCAACTCCCTCGATCTCGCCTGGGCTTACCGGGCCTTCCGCCGGGATCGTAATCACGCCGACCCAGCCAATGATGTCGCAGATGATGAACTTTCCCGCACCGGGTGCGGGGGCTACCGGGGGCTCGGAAATTTACCGCATCGCTCCCGACGGCTCGCCCAGCCGCATGTGGACTTCGCGGGAGGACATTGTTTATGCGCTCGCATTTGATGCTCGTGGACGGCTGGTAGCGGGAACTGGGAATCGCGGACACATCTATGCGATGAAAAGTGATGACGATTTCAGCGATCTGCTGAAAGTTGGCGCCTCGCAAGTCACCGCCTTCGCGAAAGCCCCGGGTGGGGGCCTCTACGCCTCGGGCAGCAACCTGGGAAAGATTTTCGTGCTTGGCCCCTCGCCGCAGACGGAAGGCACTTACCAGAGCGACGTCTATGATGCCAAGATTTTTTCCCGCTGGGGAAGGGCTGAATTTCGTGGAGCTGGCAACGTGGAACTCTTTGCCCGTAGCGGCAACGTTGACAACCCCGATCGCAACTGGAGTCCCTGGAAAAAAGTAGATACACGGGATGGAGAGACCGGAATTCCCGCCGCCCGCTTCGTGCAGTGGAAAGCAGTGTTGCACTCCGGAAATCCGGCTCCTCGCGTGGAGAGCGTGACGCTCAATTATCTGTCGAAGAACGTGGCTCCGGATATCGATGACGTTGGCGTACAGATTGGGGTGCGCTACCAGCCGCTTCCCAAGCCGCCCGGGGCCACCACGGATATCGGCGGCGGCGCAGGCGGAATCAATCCTGGCCAGCCGCGGTTTGAAGCGCCCGTGCCGACCACGCATGACCGCGACTCCATTGGCGTGAAGTGGGTCGCGCATGACGATAATGACGATCAACTCGTCTACTCACTCTATTATCGAGGCGATGGCGAATCGCGCTGGCTCCTGCTGAAAGACGGGCTGACGGACAAGTTCTACTCCTTCGATGCCAGCCTGCTTCCGGACGGAGGTTACACCTTCAAAGTAATCGCCTCCGACGCTCCATCGCATTCTCCCGGAGAAGAGCTCACTTCCGAGAAGGAAAGCGCCCGCGTCGAAGTGGATACAACAGCCCCGGTTCTCGAGAGTCTGCATGCTACGCTGGAGGGCGATAACATTCACGTTGGTTTCCGTGCCACGGACGGCTTTTCGCCGATCAAGCGCGCCGAGTATTCCCTGGACGCCAACGACTGGCAATACGTCGAACCGGTAGGCCAAATTGCCGACTCCAAGACAGAGAACTACGACTTTAAGATCTCGATACCAGCCGAGAGTCTAGCTACCCAGGAGGCCGCAGCGAAGACTAAGAAGAACGAGGCGGGTCAGGTCGAGCACGTGGTCGTGATCAGAGTTTACGACCGCTTCGATAACATGGCTGCCGCCAAGACGGTGATCCGCGGAAAGTAATTTCGCGTAGGGGCAGCCGCCCTCGGCTGCCCACACTGTTCCGCAATACCTCAGAAAATCCGAACCGTAAGGTGCGGCCTGACTAATTTTCGTCCGGATGCAGTTGATCCACTTTTCGCAACTCCGGAAATAGCCAGGCCCACAGTCCAATCACGATCAGCGTTCCCACGCCGCCGAGCACGACGGCCGGCACGGTGCCAAACCAGTGAGCGGTCAGCCCGGACTCAAACTCGCCCAATTCGTTGGAGGCGCCGATGAACAGCATGTCGACGGCGTTCACGCGTCCGCGCATCGGATCCGGAGTGGCAAATTGCACCAGGATCGCGCGAACAATGACGCTGACCATGTCGGTTGCGCCCACGAACAAGAGCGCAACCAGCGAAAGGATCAGGCTGCGCGAGATTCCAAACAGGATCGTCGCCACTCCAAAACCGGCGACGCACCATAGCATGATGAGTCCCGCGCGGCGGCGGATTGGCCGCCGTCCTAAGAAGATCGCCATCACGGCTGCGCCTACGCCGGGAGCACTGCGCAGCAGTCCCAGGCCCCAGGGCCCGGTCTTCAGAATTTCACTGGCATACACGGGCAGGAGCGCAACCGCGCCTCCGAGCAGCACGGCAAACATATCGAGCGAGATCGATCCAAGCACCACCTTCTCCCGCCAAACATAACGGAAGCCGGCCATGACCGTATGCAGAGTCATCTCCTCGGCCGGGCGAGACTCGCTCCTGGAGCGGATGCGCAGCGTTGCCACCAGGGCAATAATGCTCGCTCCGGTTGCGGTCCCATAGACCAGGCCCGGCCCTCGACCGGCTGCGTACAAGATACCTCCCAAAGCTGGACCCAGAATGGTCGCAGCCTGGAACGTGGTAGCGTTCCAAGCCACGGCCTTCGAAAAATATTCCGCAGGAACCAGTTCCGGCAGCAGAGCCCTGCTTGCCGGCCAGTTGAAAGACCGTACCGCTCCTAACAGGACCAGCACCAGGTAGATGAGCTGGACAGAACGCGATCCGCGCAAGCTGAGCAGCAACAGGAGCCCGGAGCACAGGATGAATCCGCCGTAGCAAATGTTGAGCAAGCGCCGTCGGTCGTGCCGGTCGGCGGCGTGTCCAGCAACCAGGAATAAAAAGACCCCTGGCAGAAATTGCGCCAGCCCTACCAGGCCGAGATCAAGAGGCCGGCGCGTGATCTCATACACCTGCCAGCCTACGGCGACCGACTGCATTTCAAGAGCTGCAACGATGAAGAATCGCGCGGCCTGGTAAAGGGCAAGGTTTGGATAGGCAAAGGTCCGGGTCGATTCAAGGAGTCTTTCGGCTTCCCCCATCTTCTCTCTACTCTGCCACAAAGGAAGGAGAAGTGACGAACAGGCAAGGGGAGATCCCAAGCCCTGGCATATGCGGAAGGCGATTTCGGCCCGACTACACGATGGTTTTGCCGTGACCAGGATCACAGACGCGTGCCCGTCTCCGCTCTATGGTGGGCAGCAAGTTCGCCCGCAGTGATGGAAAGGCTTTTTCGATGGCAACTTCAGCTTCCGAAACGACGTCCCGGGTCCTACACAATGGCTTAGCGCACAGAATCATGAGCGCCGCAGAGGCCGCTGCCCTCATACGCTCCGGCGATCAGGTCGGCATGAGCGGGTTCACGGGGTCGGGTTATCCGAAAGCCGTGCCGATCGAGCTGGCGCGCCGCATCGCCGAGGCCAATCTGCGTGGGCAGAAGTTTCAGGTAAGCGTGTTCACGGGCGCCTCCACCGGCCCGGAACTGGATGGAGCGCTCGCTATGGCGGGCGGCATTCATCTCCGGCTTCCCTACCAATCTGATCCTGAAACACGAAAGCGGATCAACTCCGGCGAGATGGACTACATGGACATCCACCTGAGCCATGTCGCGCAGTTCGTGGAATACGGATTCCTCGGGAAACTCGATGTCGCGCTGATTGAAGTTGCAGCCGTGCTCGAAGACGGCCGCCTGCTTCCCAGTTCATCGATCGGCAACAACAAAACCTGGATTGACCAGGCCGAGCGCGTGATCCTCGAAGTAAATTCGTGGCAACCGGCAGCGCTCGAGGGCATGCACGATATTTATTACGGACTGCAGCCGCCTCCAAACCGCGGCCCGATCCCATTGGTAGCGCCTGGCCAGCGTATCGGCTCGCCATATCTGGAAATTCCTCCCGAGAAAGTTGTTGCCATCGTCCTCACCGACGCGCCCGACCGAAACTCCGCCTTCAAAGCGCCCGATCAAGCGTCGCGACTCATCGCCGGACACATCCTCGAGTTCCTCAGTTGGGAAGTGCAGAAGGGCCGCATGCCGGCGAACCTGCTCCCGCTTCAGTCGGGGGTGGGCAATATCGCGAACGCGGTTTTGTTCGGTCTCGAGGAGGGCAAATTCGAGGGCCTGACTTCCTATACCGAGGTCATTCAGGATGGGATGATCCGCCTGCTTAAATCAGGCAAGCTGACCTGCGCCTCGGCAACCGCCTTTTCGCTCAGTCCCGAGATGCTCACCGAAGTCAATGCCAGCATGGCGAGCTATCGCGACCGAATTGTTCTCCGGCCACAGGAAATCTCGAATCATCCGGAGATCATCCGCCGGCTGGGGGTGATCGCGATGAACGGCATGATTGAGGCCGACATTTATGGCAACGTCAACTCGACTCATGTGATGGGATCGCGTATTCAGAACGGGATCGGGGGTTCAGGCGACTTCGCGCGCAACGGATATCTCTCGATTTTCATGGCTCCGTCGACCGCGCAGAAAGGCACGATTTCAACCATCGTCCCTATGGTCTCCCACGTCGACCACACCGAGCACGATGTGCAGGTGATCGTCACCGAGCAGGGATTAGCGGACCTGCGCGGCCTGTCGCCCCGCCAGCGCGCACACCTGATCATCGAAAAATGCGCCAGCGCTGAGTACAAGCCTCTGCTGGAGGACTACCTGAGCCGGGCTGAGAGGCTATCGTACGGGAAGCACACCCCGCATCTCCCGACGGAATCGCTGAGCTGGCATGCCCGGTATTTGCGAAGCGGACAGATGAAGCCACGAGAGGAAAACTGAAGATGGAGGGGCGGGCGTCTCGCCCGTCCAGGCGGGAGGCAGGCGCGCCTCTCCACAAAAACGAAGGCCCTGGCTTTCTCTGGGATCCAGTACTCACTACTCGCAAGTCGACTCTATTCGCGTTCTAAAATGATTCCGTGCTCCGTATCCTCCACATCCTTGGGTGGCTGATCTGCGCTGCTTACTCCACGATCCCCGGCTATTGGCTCCTGATTCATCCTCGAGCAAACTACTGGCGAGCGCGGCAGCGTTCTCCGTACCGGGTGCTTCTTCCAGTCTGGGCTGTGATGATGGCGGCGGTGCTGGGGCTCACGGCGCACTTTCGAAGCACGACTCTGTATCAGAGCGGCTGGGCGTGGCTGCCAGCGGCGCTCGCCTTTTCTCTTGGTATCTCGTTGTACAAAATGGGAGGAGCGAACTTCAGCCTTAAACAGCTCCAAGGACAGCCCGAGATCAGCGGGCACAACGATGAACAGCGACTCGTCACCAGCGGGATCCGCGCCCGAGTGCGGCATCCCGTCTACCTCGCACACCTCTGCGAGATGCTGGCGTGGAGCATTGGAACGGGTCTCCTCGTTTGCTACAGCCTGACCGGTCTGGCGATTTTCACAGGAGCGTTCATGATTCGCGCCGAAGACGCCGAGCTTGAACAGCGTTTTGGAGAAAACTATCGCAAATACCGCAATGCTGTGCCCGCGGTGCTCCCCAAACTGGGAAACACCGTCTCCCGTCTATAATCCGCTGTTGGGCCGCCTTGCCGAGCGCTAACGGCTAAGAGCTAATAGCTGTTTTCCATGCGATTCGAACTTTTCGTGGCAACCCGATATTTACGCGCCAAGCGCCGGCAGGTTGAGGCGATTTGCGGGCGTGAGCGAAGCGGGAGCCCGCAGCTGAAATCCCGAGCGAAGCGAGGGACCCACTTTGAGATTTGAATTGTTTGTAGCCCGGCGCTATCTACGCGCCAAGCGCCGGCAGGCGTTCATTGGCGTGATCACGGCCATCTCAATTGTGGGAGTTGCCGCTGGCGTGGCCTCGCTGATCGTGGCGCTTGCGATCAATAACGGGTTTCGCCAGGACTTGCAGCAGCGTCTCCTCGGCTCGACTTCGCACGTCAGTCTTCTGCGCGTGCAAAGCGACGGCATCAAAGATTGGCCGGCGCTGCTCGAGCGCCTGAGCCACCAACCGCATGTGGTCGCTGCAGCCCCGGCAATTTATGAGCAAGTGCTGATTTCGCGGGGACCACGGGCTCGCGGAGCCGTGCTGAAGGGCATGATCCCCGGCTACGAACGCAAAGTCAGCGATCTGCTCGGCACGGTGAAGATCGGGTCGGCGGAGGCCCTGGAGGAGAGCACGGGAAACGCAATCGATGAAACCACATCCAGTTTGAACGCGGGCGGTGGAGTGAAGCCGAGAATCGCCGGCAAGGACGCCGGCGCTACTTCTGCCGATTCTCTTGCCGATGTGCAGCAGAGAGTCGCAGCCATGCCGCCGATCGTGCTGGGCAAGGACATGGCCGACGAACTGGGCGCGACGGTGGGATCCGTCGTCCTCGTTACCAGTCCCCAGGGAGAACTCACGCCTTTCGGCGTGGTTCCGAAGTACAACCGTTTTCGCGTGGTGGGAATTTTCAACTCGGGCTTCTTCGATTACGACACCTCGTGGGCGTTCACGCGACTGTCGGATGCGCAACGCCTTTTTGGGCTCGGCGAACTCATTTCCGTGATTCAGTTCAAGATCGACGATATTTACAAAGCAGACGAGGTGGCGAAGGAACTGGAACAGGCTGCGGGCCGGGGCTTCATGGCGACCAGTTGGATGGAACAGAACAAGGCGTTATTCCGCGCATTGCGCCTGGAGCGCGTGGTTACGTTTATCACCATCGGTCTCATCGTATTCGTGGCCGCGCTGAACATTCTCATTTCGCTCACCATGATGGTCATGGAGAAGACCAAGGACATCGCTGTCCTGCTGTCGATGGGAACGCGCAAGTCGCAAATCCGTCGCCTGTTCGTGGCGCAAGGCGTGCTGATCGGGCTGGTCGGAACCGCGATCGGGCTGGTTTTGGGGTATGGCTTGTCCTGGACTGGCGCGCGCTACCATCTCATCTCGCTGGCTCCCGAGGTTTACTCTATCGATTACGTTCCGTTCGCCCCACGTCTGATGGACGGCCTGCTGGTAGCGCTGGTTGCGATCGGAGTGTCTTTTATCGCAACCATGTATCCTTCCTGGTCAGCAGCCCGCATTTTGCCCGCCGAAGCCCTGCGCTACGAGTAATGCCACGACAGTACTGACGGGCGGAGAATCCCGTAAGTCGGCCAGAATTTTCGCGGTAAAGGGGCCCCATCCTTTCCCATTGTGACCAACGTCACATTGCACCGTTCAGGAACGGGTATACAGTTTGCCTCATAGCCTTCCGATATTAGGAATAGCTGCGGTCCGGCCCCGTGTTTTAATGGCATAAAGCAACCGGGCAGCATCTAAGTTCCAGCGTCATTTTTCGGAGGCTCCGGGTTGCAACTGCCGCCTGTATCGAAGGAGACGCCGGTTGCATCTAATTTCCCAAGACCCAATGCTGCGGGTCGAGAATTTGAAAAAGGTCTTTCTCTCAGGCGAGACGGACCTTGTGCTCTTTGAGAATTTGTCCTTCGAAGTATGCAAGGGAGAGATGCTGGCCATTGTCGGCGAATCGGGAGCCGGCAAGAGCACCTTACTTCACATCCTGGGCGCTCTTGAACGTGCTTCTTTCGGTGACGTATACTGCGCCAACTTGCAGCTGAGTTCGCTGGCGGACGATGCCGCAGCGGATTTTCGCAATCGTGAAATCGGGTTTGTGTGGCAGTTCCACTATCTGCTTCCCGAGTTCACAGCGCTGGAGAACGTGGCCATGCCGTTGCTGTTGCGCCAACAGCCTTGGCCCGCAATTCAGGAGGAAGCGATTCACTGGCTGCGCGAGGTTGGACTGGGCCCCCGCGGACACCACCGTTCCGGAGAACTTTCCGGCGGGGAACAGCAGCGCGTCGCGTTAGCCCGAGCGCTCATCACCAAGCCGAAGATCCTGCTGGCGGATGAGCCGACCGGCGACCTCGATGGCCGTACGGCCGAGGCGGTTTTTGCGTTGATCGCACGGCTACATCGCGATTACCAACTCACCTCTCTTATTGCTACTCATAACCTTGCCTTTGCGCGCCGGTGTGACCGAGTGCTACGCCTGCACCAGGGACGAATCGAGGAGGTCGTGCCGCAATCACTGCCGGTTTGATTGGATTGTCAAAAAAACGGTTCACTCACGAAGGACGGACAACAGTGTCACGGCGAAGGACGAAAACATAAATAGGGCCGAGTCCATGGCACAGGAGTGCCATTGGTAATTCGCCCTTAAGAAAAACGTTTCAGGGGGTTGGGTTTCTTGGCCTCTTGATTGCATAATGTGGGTAGGGCCAGGAGTTTTCTGGGGAGCGTGGGCGGTCTGTTCCCACTCCCGGGCGAACTCAAGGGGGAAGGGGCTATATGTTTGAACGTTATACGGAGAAAGCCAGACGCGTCATCTTTTTTGCGCGGTATGAGGCCAGCCAGTTCGGCTCTCCTTACATTGAGACCGAGCATCTTTTGCTGGGACTGCTGCGTGAAGACAAGGCCCTGACCAATCGTTTCCTGCGCTCTCATGCCTCGGTTGAATCGATCCGCAAGCAGATTGAAGGACATACCACGATCCGGGAGAAGGTCTCGACCTCGGTTGACCTGCCTTTGAGCAACGAATGCAAGCGAGTTCTCGCCTATGCCGCGGAAGAAGCCGAGCGTCTGTCGCATAAACACATTGGGACCGAGCATCTTCTCCTAGGCTTGTTGCGGGAAGAAAAGTGCTTTGCGGCGGAGATTTTGCACGAACGCGGCTTGCGCCTCCCAACGATTCGCGAGGAGTTGGCCCGTAGCAGCCAGGAAAAAGCACAACCCCAGCGGCAGCGTGAATCTTCGCTGCTCGCCGAGTTTTCCCGTGACCTGACCCAGGCCGCCATGGATAGCCAGCTCGATCCCCTGGTGGGCCGCGAAGGCGAAGTCGATCGCGTCATCCAGATCCTCTGCCGCCGCACCAAGAACAATCCCGTGCTCATCGGAGAGCCGGGTGTCGGCAAGACTGCCATTGTGGAAGGACTGGCACAGCGCATCGCCGATGGAGAAGTTCCGTCGTTCCTCGCAGACAAGCGCATCCTGGCGCTGGACCTTTCTCTGATCGTCGCCGGGACAAAATATCGCGGCCAGTTTGAAGAGCGTCTCAAAACCATCATGAAGGAACTGATGGAGTCTCAGAATTCGATCATCTTCATCGATGAATTGCACACGCTGGTGGGAGCTGGTTCCGCGGAAGGCTCGCTGGATGCCGCCAACATCCTGAAGCCTGCGCTGTCCCGCGGCGAGATTCAGTGCATCGGCGCTACCACTCCCGGCGAGTATCGCAAGTCGATCGAAAAAGATCGTTCGCTCGAGCGCCGTTTCCAGGCGGTGAAGGTGCCGCCGCCGACCGAAGCGGATGCTGTCAAGATTCTGTTCGGGATCAAGGACCGCTACGAGAAGTTCCACGCTGTCACCTACACGGATGACGCCATCAATTTCTCCGTTTCGCACTCGAACCGTTACATCCCGGACCGCTTCCTGCCTGACAAGGCGATCGACCTCATCGACGAGGCGGGCGCGCGCGTAAAGCTACGCCAGACCTCGTTGCCCGAGGAGATCACCGAAGTCCAGAAGCGGATCAAGTTCATCGTTCACCGCATGGAGAACGCCATCGCGAATCACGAATTCGAGAAGGCGCGCTTCTACTCGGACGAGGAACGCAAAGAGCGCGAGAACCTGCGCGCTCTTCGCGAAAAATATCATCTCGATGAATCTTCCACTGGTGTAGTGGGCCGCGAGGACATCGAGGACGTCGTCTCCCGCTGGACCGGCGTGCCTATCATGTCGATCAAGGAAGAGGAGTCGGCGAAGCTGCTGCGCATCGAAGAAGAGCTGCACAAGCGCATCATTTCGCAGGACAAATCGATCGTTGCCCTGGCGCGCGCGATTCGCCGCAGCCGCGCCGGGCTGAAGAGCCCGAACCGGCCCATCGGCTCCTTCCTGTTCCTCGGACCGACTGGCGTTGGCAAGACAGAAGTCGCCCGCACGCTGGCGCAGTTCATGTTCGGCAGCGAGAAGTCGCTGGTTCGCTTCGATATGTCGGAGTTCATGGAAAAGCACTCGGTCTCGAAGCTGATCGGCTCCCCTCCGGGATACGTGGGCTACGAAGAGGGCGGGCAGTTGACGGAACGCGTCAAGCGAGCGCCGTATTCTGTCGTTCTGCTGGACGAAATCGAGAAGGCGCATCCGGATGTTTTCAACATCCTGCTGCAAGTCTTTGAAGACGGCCAGCTCAGTGATGGCCTCGGCAACACGGTCGACTTCAAGAACACCATCATTATCATGACGTCGAACATCGGCGCCCGCCACCTGCAGCGCCGCGAGGGTCTTGGCTTCCAATCGACGAAGGAAGAGATGGTTTCGGAGAAGATCGAAGACCTCGTCAAGAACGAGGTCAAGCGGACCTTCAATCCGGAATTCCTGAACCGTTTGGATGAAATTATTCTGTTCAGCGCGCTGAGCGAGCAGGATCTGATCCAGATTCTCGAACTGATGGTCAGCCAACTGAACCAGAACCTGGCACAGCGCTCGATCACGGTTACGGTGGCCGACGAGGCAAAGCGCTGGATCCTGAACCAGACGCTCACCGATCGCAGTTACGGAGCTCGTCCGCTGCGTCGCGCTTTGCAGAAGTACATCGAGGATCCGCTGTCGGAAGCCTTGATCCAGGGTACGATCACGACACGCCCGGCATTCATCGAAGTCTTCCTCGAGGGCGACAAGCTGTACTATCGTCCAGTGGATTCGGAGAAGAACGAGGGCGTGTTGCTGTACGAGAACTAGTTGTTAGCTTTTAGCTCTTAGCCTTTAGCAAGCAGACAGAAGCCGCCAGCAACACTGGCGGCTTCTTTGTTTCCTGAGGAACTTTATCCTACCGGAATCATTTCTGATCAGGCGTGGTATCAGCTTCGATCGATCCCGCACGGATCAAGTCGGTTTTGATCTCGAATTTCTGATTGGCAACCAGGTTGACTTCGGTTGCAAAGCTTTGATATCCCGGCAAGCTGATTCGGATCTTTCGCTTCCCCGGCGCTACCAGCAAGGCTTTGCCTACGCCGTGGAATTCCGCCACGTGTCCAATAAAGAGATCGTCCACAAAAACCGCGGCACGGTCCGGGTTGACCATCAGCTTGATTTCGGCTGTGATGGTCGGGGCGGAGAGACGAGTATCTTTCTCCATGACAACCCGGAAAATTTGTTTCTGTCCGGGTTGGACTGCGACGGCAATCGGCACGTCCTTATATCCGCCTTGGCGCACAATAATTTCGTGCTTGCCGGGCAGGAGCAGTATCTTTTTCGTACCCTTGAGTTCCTCCAGGTAACCAAGATATTGGCCATCCACCCAGACGCCCGACGTCTTCTCGACCTTGGTGGCGCCGACCAATTCGACCTCTCCCAGGACCTCGTTACTCTGGGCAAAGACGATGTGCGGGAACGCGAAGAACGCGCACAACGCCAAAACGATTGTTTCCTTGCGGAGACCGGAATAAAGTCTCATCGACTGATCACTCCTCTGGATACCAGATAGAAAAACCGTTTCGAAGAGGCGCTCTTTCGCTTTGAAAACAATTCTAGGCCTTTCTCCTGTTTATTGTTGAGTACCTATTCGTGTCCGCCGAAGGATTCACCGGTCACAACTTCTGTGCGACCTGAACCTCAGTTCTGGAATCAAGTAATGTGCTCACAATCCGGGATTTGCCGAGTCTTTGCTGGAAGGGAGATTCTCTTGGAAAAGGTCAATATCGCCGATAAGTTCGAGAAGATCACCGAATACTGGAAACCCTATATTGCCGGCGAACTGAACGGCCAACTCGTAAAGCTGGACAAGCTGAAAGGAGAGTTCGTCTGGCACCACCACGAAAACGAAGACGAGCTGTTCCTGGTGGTCAAAGGCCGGTTCCGCATGGAGCTTCGTGACCGTCATATCTGGCTGGAAGAGGGAGAATTCCTGGTCGTCCCGCGCGGGGTTGAACACCGTCCGGTAGCGGACGAGGAGGCTTGGATTGTGCTGTTTGAACCGGCTTCGACACTCAACACCGGCAATGTGCAGAATGAGCGAACGCTGCACCAACTGGAGCGCGTCTAGGAGCGGCTTCGATGGGCTCCAGTTGCGCCGCACGAAACTGGGATTCTGATCATGGGTAGCGCCACGACGACCGACCTAAAAATCGCCAACATCGCGCAAGCCGCCAGGGAAATCAATCCAGTTTTTCGTGACAGCCCGCACTTCGTTGACGAGCAGCTTTGTGCCGCGCTGGGGCGGCGGACGATCGTGAAGGTCGAGACCGCCAACCCGATCCGCAGCTTTAAAGGACGCGGAACCGATTACCTGATGCGCAGCTTCGATCCGAAGTTGAAGGTGGTCTGCGCTTCGGCGGGAAATTTCGGGCAGGCGGTCGCGTACTCGGGGCGCAGTCGCGCAATGGCAGTCGAAGTATTCGTTCCCACCGACGTGAATCCCCTCAAGGTGGAAAGAATGCGATCCTTGGGGGCGACAGTCACGATTGTCGGAAACGACTTTGAAGCCGCGAAGCAGCACGCCCGTCAAAAAACAGAAGAACAATCAGGACTCATCTTTGTTGAAGACGGAGCGGATCCCGCGATCAGTGAAGGAGCCGGCACGATTGGAGTCGAGTTGCTTCGCTCTGGAACCATCGACACGGTTGTCTTGCCGGTTGGGGATGGCGCGTTGATTACAGGTGTCGGGACGTGGGTAAAAGACCGTTCGCCTAAAACCAAGATTATCGGCGTCTGCGCGACTGGTTCTCCAGCCATGGTCGAGAGCTGGAGGAGCGGCAGAAGCATTGCAAGCGCAGAAGCGAAAACCATCGCCGATGGTATAGGGGTTACGGTTCCGATTGCGAAGTCAGTCGAACGCATGCAGGCCGTCGTGGATGATATGGTGCTCGTCGATGACGCGCAGCTCCTCGATGCCATGCGTCTGGCTGTTTCAACGCTCGGACTCGTTCTCGAGCCTGCTGGCGCTGCGGGGCTGGCGGCCATTCGGGTGCACGACCTGCCGGGTGATGTACTGGCGACCGTCCTGACCGGCAGCAACGTCCATCCTCAATTGTTGGCCGAACTTTTTCGATGATCATGCCCATGCTTCTGCTACGAGGACATGGCCCATCGCCCATTGGTCACAGCGTCCACACGTAAGCTGAGCTTTTCCGTTCCGAAGTTACTCTCCTTGGCCGATAAATAGTTCTTTTTCTGCTACATAGCATTCCCATCAGAACTCATCCACCCGACCGACTGGCTCTCGGTACATCACCTTCCGTGCCTTGGGAAAACCCGGATCTCCCGTCAAGATAGGGAGCGTACAAGAAGTTGCCTCTGGGCCCCCCTTCTCCCCTGACAGAGTGCTGCACGCGGAAGAACACTATGTCTGAGCAAGATCTGCATCCCGAGGTGGACCAGGCTGGGGAGAGTTGGACCTGGCTGATCCAGAGCGCGGCGGCCCTGATGCTGGTAGTTGCAACTGGCCTTCTTCTGCGCTACTACGATCCCGCGCCGACCAGCGACCTGCAGGATCAGGTCCAGCAACTGAACCAGCAAGTGCAGCTTCTGAAGCAGGAACAGGCCATGCCCGTCATGGTTCTGAACCGATATCGCAATTCCATCTGCTATGTTTTTGGGGTCTACCAGGTTGGATTTCCGAAGCAACCGGCTCGTCTGCGCGCGCGGGTTTCGGGAACCGGGTTCATTGTTGCGAACGGTCTCATGGCAACCAATCGCCATGTGTCCGAGCCCTGGTACGGTGATCCGGAGGCTGACGCCCTCATTCGCCGCGGGGCCACGCCATCCCTGGAAAAGCTGGTCGCGTTCTTTCCGGGCTTCCCGACGCCGGTTGAGCTGACGCCTACGGTTGTTTCGTCGAATAGCGATCTGGCTATCTTGCATGTGGAGTTCTCGAACACCACTCGCAGCCTGGAAGCGCTGCCACTCGCAAAGCGCACCACCCCTCCCGGCGGGTTGGTCACAGTGATTGGTTATCCCATGGGGGTTGCCGGGATGGTGGCGAAGTCGCCGACCGAGGTTTACGAGCGGCTTGCCTATCGCCATGACGACATCAACGCGGCAAGCGAATTAGCGGCACTCTCTCTGATCCGTCCTTCCGCGACGGTGGGTCACCTGGGAGACGTTGTGGGAGACAAGCTGATTTACGACGCGCCCACTGCCCATGGCGGCAGCGGCGGCCCGGTTTTCAATTCCGAAGGACAGGTCATCGGCATCAACTCGGCTTACATCGATGGCTTTTCTGGCGGAACGCTGGGAATCTCGGTCGAGGCTCTTCGCCCCTTGATCGAGGCGGCGCAGAAAAGGGTTCCGGCCAACGATGTGCGGGTTCAATAACTCTCCAACTCCAAAGTCTTGTCATTCCGACGCCGAACGCGGC
>OEKN01000040.1_pt1 | contig 18362 bp, 13 predicted proteins | sample 1503361 | NCBI WGS metagenome assembly OEKN01 (sample SAMEA104379592, study PRJEB20068) | metagenome | biome: 1000743; feature: 77; material: 1998 | place: USA | collected 2012 | depth 25 m
GCTCCACTGCCGCCGGGTCTTTCTTCCGCGGCATAGTGAGCCCTGCGCAGAGTCGCTCTCTGCGAGGATTAAAAGGCTTCCCAGCATACAACCTGCCTTGAACCGAGCGAAAGTCTCCCGAATCTGTCCGACAGGGGATGACGAAGCAAACACGAAAAATGGCTGCGCAACTGACGAATTGTCAGTTGTCCACAATCTCCAGGTCTCGAGTGAAATGCCATCAAATCAATTCTTTGGGAACAAACTTGATCGCACATAAACTGTGGCTGTGTCAAAACTGTGGCTGCTTCCTTCTTGAAGGGGATGAAATTGGGAGAAGAAGTGCGTTGCAACTCATTGAAAAGACAGACGAGGGTAGAAACCGAGACGAGATAGCTTTCGAGATTGGAAAATTGTCTGAGGAGGTGTAACCGGAAGGATTTTCTTGTTAAATTATTGATTCTATTAGAGAATGGTGAGCGCGGAAGGAATCGAACCTTCAACCTACTGATTAAGAGTCAGTTGCTCTGCCAATTGAGCTACGCGCCCAGGCTTGGAGGTGGGCTTACTCGCGGCATTCGGTTGGACTTGCGTTGCCGGGCATCCACCGCTTTCCCTCTGCAGGGAAAAGTGCGTGACGAGCAAGCGTTTATACTAAACCACTCGTAGCGAACGTGGCAACCTGCTCTCCTCACCGACTAATCCAATCCGGTCGCGAAACTTGTCTGAGTTCGAGTTCTGTGTTTCGCGGCGCGACAGACACTCTGGAGCGGTTCGTCCTAGCGCTCCAGCAAAATCTGATCCGATCCAGGACTCGGGCGCACGCAACTTGAAAACCTGACCCGTCAGCAGAAATACAGGCGTCCTCGTGACGAGATGTGCCCTCTCTGCCGGGGAACAAACCTGCTCACATGCTCGCCATGTCACAGCGAACGCGGCAAGCGCTATGGCCCCTCGGGCAGATCGGCGAGCGGTGTTCGGCTCGCTTCGGTGGCGCTGGCTGCTGGGCGCTTTGATGGTGTTTCTTCGACCTGCATCAGCGGAATGCGTTCCAGCGTTCCGATAATGGGAGCCTCCTCCATCGAGGAAGGCAAGGAGATGAACCGGTGCTCCGCGCATAACTCATCGATGAAACGTTGCTGGCGTTCGCTGAGCACCTGCTGGGGCAGCTTTTCGAAATGACGGAAGATCCACAGGAAGTACACGCGCTGGGAGAAGGTGAGTCGGATGTAACGGGGGCCTACGGGCGTCAGAATGCGCACAACGCCAGCAGCCAGTTTGTCGATCCACATACCGGGGCCTGCCTGCGATTCAGTTTCTACTTACAGCCAGAGCACTGCAAGGGCCGCCATTATTGCACCTCGCGCGCAGCATTGAAAATGAAAATCTTTGCAGGCACACCCAATTCGGCCGAAGGACGCTGCGGCGGGGGCCGTTCCTAAGATATTTCTCTTAAGTTAATAGCGTCCGATGCACTGAAAATGTTGCACCGCCTTGAGAGCCACACGGCGCGGTCTGGTCAGGTAGGAATCTCGGGCAGCATGTCGAGCCGATCGATGGTGGCAGCGACCCCAAAACGGCTTCCCTTTCCATCCTCGACTCGCACCACCGACGCCTGGCAGCACGCCCACTGTTTTTCGCCCAGACCCAATTCCGCGGGGAGTATCAGCACAATCTCCAGTTTGCTTCCCTCGGTAATCTGGCCGTCGGTGTACAGGAAAACGCCCCCTGTGCTGAGGTCGCGGGTGATGGCCGACACCTCAGTCGCGTTTTCTTTGCTTCTGACTTTCGCGGGAACACTGACCGGAATCCGCGAGCGGGCGCGCTTGTCTGCCTTCGCATCCGACATGGGAGTGTGAGCCTATCACGACGGAGGCAGTCGTGGCCGGAGAGTTTTTCACAAGGCGCAGGCATAAAGAAGGGCACCGACCGGGTGCCCCAAAGAGTCGCGCTATAGAAAATCTAAATCGCCAGGCTATGTCGTCGAAGGCTCCTGTGAGCGCGCTGCCGGAACGACGACCGCCTGCTCGATCGTCGGCACGTTGGTTCCGCGAAGCCGCTCCTCGACCTCGTGCATCTTATCCTTCGATCCGGCTTCGTAGTAGGCGCGCGACAAAACCTGCATCGAGAATGGATCGTTCGCGTCTTCCTCGAGGTGCGCAATCGCATCCTGCCACTTGCCTTGTGCGGCAAGCAACGCCCCCGCCGCACCGTGATACGAACTCTGAATCACCAGGTTGCGGCTGCTGGACGCCATGCTTTCCAGAGTGTGCAAGGATTTCTGCGCCAATTCCTGATTGCCTGCATGCGCAGCCCGCACTGCGCGATAACGCAGAATGCGGGAGAGTTCTTCGTCATGATCGAGAGGAGAGATATCGTTGCGATGCGCCAGCGCTGCCTCGGCGGCGTCCAGGTGCTGTAGAGCCGTTTCGTCCTCGCCCTGGTAGGCGGCCATGCGCTGGTGGGCTTGCGCCTCTTGTAAATCGAGCCCCAGTTCGTGCGCTTTCTGCGCGGTTTCGTTGAAGGCATCATCGGCCTCGGCCGGCTTCGCGTCCCGCACCCAGGTGGTCGCCTTCTGCATCATGTAATCGATGCGGTCGGCATCGTTGTGGGCTTGCGCGATCGCCTTGTCGTACTCGATGCGCGCCTTTGCCTGATTTCCCATCAATGCATAGGTGTCAGCAATTCCAACTTGCGAAGAAGTGAAGTGCGGATCGATCTGCAAGGCCATCCGGTAGTGCGCCAGGGAGTCTTCGAAGTGCCCTGCCATGCGCAGCAACTCGCCGTAAGAATCGTGCGGGTTGGGCTCGTTGGGCAGGACCGCTACGTAACGATCCATGGTCGCAAACGCTTTGGCAAATTGTCGGGTGCGCGCGTACACGTAGGCCGCATCGTTGAGCGCGGCGGGATAATTCTTGTCGAGAGCAAGCGCGCGCTCGAGGAGCTTGAGCGCCTGCTCGTCGCCGTTCTCTCCCATCAACCAATTGCCCGCGAGATAAATCAGGTGCTTATCCTTCGGGAACATGGCCAGCATGTCATTCATGGCCGAGATGCCGGCGATGTAGTTGCCTTCCTGCACGTTCGAGATCCACTGGATCATCAGCTTTTCGCCGGGCGTGACTTGCGGGAGAAGCGCTTTGGCTTTCTCGCGTGCCGCGCTGACTTCAGCAGGATTCCGGCTGTTGAAGGCGATCCATGCCCAGGCGACAGCGATACTGGGATCTTCCTTCACGGCCGCGCGCCAGTCCTCGTTGCAGCGCTCGAGGTACAAGTTCTCGTAGTCTTCCATGCCCTTCTGGTAAAGCTCACGACCCTTTGCGGAGGCAGCGGTGACGGGCATCAGGCCGATGGTTGGGTTGGCTTTGGACGACTTGGTCTTCGAGCTCTTGTCGCTGGCGGCAGCGAGTGAGGCGAGGGTCAGGCAAACTGCCAACCCGGCGAGAAGGCGGCGCTGAAGCATGGTTTTTCTCAGAAAACAAAGATTTTGCGGACGTCTACGGAGCCAAGCGTAGCATCGCCGCTAGAGGGGACCAAGGTGACGGAAGGGTTACGACGGGTGGGGGCGGGAGTGCTTCGAGCCACCCAGTCTGGTGAAAAAGAAAAGCCCCTCTCGCTTGCGCGGGAGGGGCAGAATCGAGCCCAGTTCTAGAAGGTAATCTTCAGCGCCAATTGCACGTTGAAAGCTTCACCGGGGCCCAGTCCAGGAGCACCGTTGAAGTCGCCAATCGTGTCGGTCACTTGGCCGAAGCCCTTGGATAAGGTGCAGACTCCCGTTGTTGTGTCAGCACCGCAACTTGTGCCCACCGCCCCCACTCCGGACGCGAAGTTTTTGCTGTTAAACAGGTTGAACATCTCCACCCGGAACTGTGCCTTGAATCGCTCGGTGATCGGGATGTTCTTGATCACTGAAAAATCAAATTCATGGAATGCAGGCCCTGCGTACTGGTTGCGCCTCAAGTTCCCACCCAAAAAATCACCAGTGGGGCACGAACCCACACCAGGGCTACAGAACGCCGCCGGATTCCACCACTGCACGCCGGTGAAGCCGTTGACATTATTTTGGAAGGAGTGAGACACACCCGCGAACGGGTCACCGATGCGGCTCAGACCCAGAAGGACTTCATCCGTTGGTTGTCCGCTGTGGAATGTCATCAGGCTGTTCAGAGCCCAGCCATGTGTAACCCATTTGGGGCCATGCGAGGAACCGGGAATATCCCACGTGATGACACCGGAGAAGTTGTGACGTGTGTCAAAGTCTCCGTTTCCGTAGTCGACCTTGAGATTTGTGATGCTGTCCGCAAGCGCGCCACGGTATGCGCTGATTTCGTCGAGCGTGTGGCCCCAAGTGTAAGCAAACTGCGAGTTCACGCCATGCCAGGCGCGCAGGCGCAACGTGGTCTGGAGTGCGTTGTAATTGGAAGTACCGATGCTACTGAGCTGGTTAACGGCGCCGATATTGGCGTATTGGCAACTCCCCGGTGTACTGGTGCAGGGGCCCAGGTGATTATCGGAGTTGATGTTCTGCATGATGGAGAGCCGGCGGCCCTGAGTGCCGACATACCCGACCTGCAACACCGCTGCATTGCCCATTCCCTTCTGGACATTCAGGCTGTACTCGAAGAAATACGGAGTGCGGAAGTGCTGGTTGACCGAATAGACATCGAATGTCGATAAGGTCTGGCCGGTGCAGTTTAGAGTAGGACACGTCTGCACACCGGGGAAGATCGCGACATTCGGCTGCCAGGTGTAGGAAGTATCCCCGGCCGTATTTGCCGTGTAGGCCGCCACCGGCTTCGGGCCCGCAGGATTATCCTGAAGTCCGTCTGCGTTGTTCGGTGGACGAAAGTCCAGGAAGGGGTTCATGTTGATCTGGTCATAATGCATACCGAACGAACCGCGGACGACCAGATCCTTGGCGCCGGGTTGATAGGCGAATCCGATTCTCGGACCAATCGCCTTGCGGTCGGGCGGAAAGATCGCATCGATGTCGGCTCCCTGGATCACGAGCCCCTTCCCGGGGATGAACACGGCCAGGTCCTTCTTGCCATTGTGTAGCGGCCCGAAGTAATCCCAACGCAACCCCAGGTTCAAGGTCAGCTTCGGCGAGACCTGCCATGCATCCTGTCCGAAAAAGTTAAACCCGTTAACCACCACCGCGCGTTCGGCGTCGCCGACCGAAATACTGGAACTCGATACGTTGCCCGCCAGGAAGTCAGCGAGAGCCACGGTATTGGGATCCAATGCCTGGCACGCTGCATTGCATGTCGTCTTGCCTAAAGCCCACGGCCCTTGGGTGCCATCGAAATTGAACTTTCCGAGCGAATGGCGGAAATAGAATTCGTTTACACGCCCCTGCCGGAACTCGCCACCAAACCGGAGTTGGTGTTTGCCCACGGTGTAAGAGACGATGTCGGTCAGCATGCCCGTGATGTCGTTGCGGCCCTCTGGTGGAGTAATTCCCACCTGCTCGAACCCGGAAATGATGATATTGGGCGCACCCGGAATCGGCTTCCCGTTGATCAGCGCATCCGGACTGAGAAACAGGCCGTAAGAGCGAGTATTGAAGCTGTTGTTCGCGTCATTGAATGTCTGGTTGAAATAGTTCACGCCGAATAAGATTTGATTGGTGACCTTGGGCGTAAGTACGGAATTCAACGTGATCGCGTAGTTGTAGACGTGAATGGGTGCCTTCTCGAAGTAGTACGAGAGATTCGAGCTGGCGGTTGCCAGTGCGGCACTGCCACCCAGAGGGGCGGTCTGGCTTCCCTGTCCCCCGAACCAGCGGGCGGAAAGATGATGGTTTTCGGAGAAGTTGTGATCCAGCTTGATCACACCGTTGTAGCTGTATCCCGTGGAGGGGTTCGTGGCGAAAAAGTTATTGTGTTGCGCCGGAAGACTTGCAATGTAGGGTGGCCAGAAGTTGGCTTCCATCTGCTGGGAAATGGAGCTGGGGCTCACTGGCGCATAGGTTCCGTATATGCCGCCCTGATTGGCAAGCACTGCGGCGGCCGCGTTGAAATATGCCTGTGACGGTTCGGTATTCAACCCGGAAAGGCCAATCGTATACTTTTGCCTCTCGTACGTGACGAACCAGAACGTCCTGTCCTTAATGATTGGACCACCCAGCGAAAAACCATAATTCTCGTTGCGCAGCGGTGGCTTGCTGCTCGGCAACCCCTCTGACTTGAGCAAACCCGGATTGAAGAACGGCGTCGCCGCTCCCAACGAGGTGTTCCGATTGTAGTAATACACAGATCCATGAAGCTGATTCGTTCCTGACTTCAACACCACGTTTACGATCCCGCCTGCGTTTCGTCCGCCCTCCGCAGCCGAGGCGGCCTGAGACGCGAATTCGTCTACCGCATCGAGCGGCATGACCACTCCGGCAATACCCGAAACCCCGCCCTGATTGACCGCAGGAATGTTGTGCCAGAAATCGTTGTTGTCGACGCCGTCAATCTGCCAGTTCATCTGGTTGGCGCGCGTGCCGTTGAGAGACCCGAACCCACCCACGGAATAGCCGCTGTAGCCCGGCTGCACTGCGATGAACTGCGTAAAGTCGCGGCCATTCATCGGAACATCCTGAACAGACTGGGTGGGAATAATGTTGTCCTGGGTGGCGGTTGTGGTATCGATGCTCAGGGACGCCGCGGAGACTTCGACTGTCGTAGAGGTCTCGCCTACCTTGAGCTTCACCGCCAGCGTGTTTGGAGCTCCTGCCGTTACATTCACGTTGTCAGTGGTTACGGACGAGAATCCCGCGGCCGATACCGCGATCTTGTAAGTGCCCAGTGGAATGTCCTGGAAGGCGAACTGGCCATCGCTCGTGGTGGTCGTGGTGAGCGTCACTCCGGTGGCGACGTTGGTGGCCCTTACGTTGGCGCTCGACACCATCGCTCCCGTCGGATCGCTTACGGTGCCGTTGATGGCTCCCCGAAATGTCTGACTGTACCCTGCAGCCACTAGCAGTGTAAGTACGAAGATGCTTCCCAGTACGCGTCTCATAATCCTCCTCCGCAGAACTCGTCCCCAGATGGCTGATTCATTCCAGCCGATTGCCATGCAAAATGCTGCTTGCCCATGATGCCGAATACTTCGCGTGCCATAAGGCGCTTGCAAAAATATGTCGTATAGAAACTTAGGCCCCAGCAATATGAAAAAACGTATCCGGGAATGGCGTGCGCTCCGCCCTTCCTGTTGCGTAAATTCGTGCAATTGATGAAGAAAACAAACTATTTAGGCGTAGTCTCCTGCTCAAACTGAACCGAGCCTGCCCTGTCGTGGAACAAATAGATCCTCTATGTCGGAGGCACACCGCCTGCCAACCTTGGCGGGAACGACAGCACAAATTTCGATTTGCTACATCAGTGGTTGTGTAATTCGACATGTCAGGACGACGCATCGAAAGGCGCCGAATCCACTCACAATGACAGCCGCCAGCTCGGTTCTTGAAACTGGCGGACGAGCCTAATCCAATCGAGGATGGGAGTCAAGACGCAGAAAAGATTCCTGGTAGACGCGGCGGTTAGGGTAAAATCTGAAGGCTCTTATCGGCCGACTCATTGCGGCCAGGCCCGGGGTTCTTCCATGGTTCGCTGGATTGCGTTCGATGACGAGACTGCTGAAGCGGTAGTGAGTCGCCTACGCCGGGGCGCGGCGGAGATTCAGAGCAACACTCCTGTGGATGCCGCCCTGCACAACCCCGGCCCTTCCGTGATCGTGCTTCCTTCCTCCACTCCCGGAAAATTGCTGATCGCGCGCTTTTCGCAGCGCAATATCCCTGCGCTCGAGACGGCTGCGTTCCCTCCGAAGAACGTAGTCTCCCCGTTCATTCCTGTTCCGGCTCTCGAGAAAAAGCCAACCTCCTCCGCGAAAAAGGCCTGGTGGCGCAAGATTGTTGCCTAGGGAAAATTCGGAAAACTACTAGAAGATAAACGCGACGCCGCCGCGGACCGAGCGCGCCGACTGCACCAGATACACCGTGCGGCCGTCCTGGCCCATAACCGGCACATAGCCCTGCGCCAACAGATTGCGCAGATCGAGCATGGCTTCCATGTGCAGAGGCAGGAAGCTGAATCCCGGCAAGGGCTGCCGCACGAAGACATTCAGATATGCATCGGATTGCCCGGCCGAGGAGTTGAACATATCCACCTGGGTCAAAGCACCGCCGCTGACCCATCCGTAGGAAGTCGTCCAGTGGGTGCGGCAACCGGGAAGCTTGCCGTTCATTTTTGCGGACAGGGCATGGCGATGCACCGTCGACAGCGATTGACGCGCGCTCTGTAACTCTACATCCGGGCGCACGAGATCGAGCACTCCTCCATAGCCGTAGTCGGCCGTGGCCGTCAGATCAGACGTCAACTTCCGCTGCATCACTAAACGGACGCCGTTCGTGTCCAAGGTTGTTCCCTGGTAGGAGAACGTGCCTGAATCCACGTCCGGCAACATCTCACCTGTGACAGCAGTTCCGACTCCGACTCCGGTCAACACGGTATTGGAGACACGATCCGAATAGAAGGCGACCTGCAGGTTGTTCTTGCCGATGCGTCGCGAGATGGAGACTTCCTGGTGATGCGCGCGCTCCAGCGCCGGCGAAAAGCTGGCCAGGCTTACGCGCGGTCCCGATTGCGCCAGGATGCTGCCCTGGATATCGTTCTCCTTCGCCATGGCCCCCGGCGGACGGGAACTGGCATAGCGATATTCCACTACCGTGTCCGGGGAAAGGTGCAGGTCGGCAGTTGCAAACGGCTGGAATGCCGTGAAGCGGTCCATGAACTGGACGCTCTGCAGTTCACTTCCGAAACGAAGTTCGAGAATGTCTCCTACGGTAAGGTTGTCGGTCGTTGCCAGGCTGAAAGCTTGTAGGCCCTGATCATGGAAGCTGCCCACCGGCGGCATCAAGCGCCGTATGGTGACGGCCACCTCAGGCTCCGAGCCGCCCTCGGTGTGATGCGTGTAGGAGGTCCGTAGAATCGCTGCCCCGGCGCCCTGGCCGTAACCGACATTCCCCTCCAGGCTGATGGCGTCATTGGAGAGGATTTTGTGCTCGAGCGAGAAGCCCGTGGTCATATCGGAAACGGTGCCATACCCTTCGGAGGGAGAACCCGCCAGAAACGACAGGCTCGCTTTCAGATCGCGCTCTTCGCCCTCACCACTGGTCTTCACCTGAGTCACGGAAGATCCATCATCCAGCACGCGCAGCACAGGACGATTCGCCATCGAGCGCAGCGTCCACTTCCAGTCATCATCCTCTGCCGGACCGCGCAACGGCCCAAGCTGGATGGCCTCGAAAAGAGTATTCAACGTGACATTCACCATCATCGTCGCACCTGCGCGCAGGCCAATGCGGTCTCGCAATGCAGGCAGGAAGGACGGCGCGGTTACCTTGAGGCTGTAGGTTCCGGGGAGCAAATCGTGGATGGAATAAAAACCGTTCTCATCGGTAAAGACTTTCAAGCTGCGAGCTGCCGTGCTCAACACTTCGACGACAGCCCCCATTTGCGGAACGCCGGCTGCGCTGCGCACATAGCCGGAAATCGAAGCGGCACTGTCGGCGGCGAGCGCAGGAAGCGCCAAGCCGAAAATCACGACGAAGAATCCGAACTTTCGCAGCATCACTCCACCTCAGGGGTCAAGCGCGCGACTCACTCCACCGCAAAGGTGGCAGTAGGGTCGACCGTCTGCTTGGAGATGTTGTCGTTGACCTTGATCTCGATCCGGTACGAACCGGGTTCCAGGTTGCTGGCGGAAAGGCTCTTTTGCAGCGTCACCTGGTCGCCGACATTCCCCATTTGCTCGGTTGATTCCGTTGTATGAACCACGGCCTTGTTGGTGGCCGTGTTGACGACGTCGTACTCGATCGTGGCCGAGGGCTTGTGCGTCTTCTCGTCCACGGTCAGGTTATATACTTGCATCCAGAAGTTCAGCTTCTGATTTCGCTTGAAGCTGACGGGCTTGCCATCGGCCGATGGAACCCTGGGACGAACTTTCATGGTGCCGATCACGAAACTGCCGGTACCAATATCCTTGGTCGCGACCGGATACATCTGATCGGCCACGATCAGCGAGGAATTGGCCAGCTTCTCATCCCCGAAATCCGGCACCATCAGGCTCTTGCTCCAGTTCCCTACCCGATCGCCGTTCACGTCTTTCACGACCACGTCGAGCCGGTAATGGCCGGGTTTCAGCGGAAGCGCCTTCCAATAGACCTGTGAGTTCTCGGCGGTCTTTGGGAGCAGTTCCGCGGGCACATCCACCTGCACGGTATCTTCGAAGGTCTGCGCGATGCGGCCGCTCAGGGTGGCGACGCGCCCGAATATGTTCACGGTCCCGCGCTGCACTCCCTCTTTATTGGTGAACGTGATATCTCGGTTCTTCACCTGAATCGTGATTGGCGTGAGGACGGTATCGCTTGTCACCTTCACGAAGTCGGCTCGGACATCAAAGGGCATCAGGTTGACCGTGATCTTGTGCGAAACGATTTCTTCCAGATCCTTGAACTTCACCGCCGGCGGCTTATTCAGCTTGGCAAACTGTTCCAGCCGGTCAAACTGCTTGGTCTGCAAATCCTGATTGAATGGTCCGACGCCCAGCCTCTCCAGGCCGCCGCCATTGAAGCGGCTCGTCTTGCTGGCCATGCCCATCTGCTCGTACAGGGTCAAACCCGCATTCGGCGTGTACAACAGGGCGTCTTTTTCGGAGCGATCCAGCGTCATGTGGTAGTCGCCGCACATGCAGGTGTCGACGAACTCGATGATGACTTCCTGCCCAATGCCTTCGATGTAGCGATAACGCCAATCTTCGAACGGATAGGTTGAGGTCGAGCCGCCGCCCTCTTCCATCGGACGATCATAGGTTCCACCCGAGGGATGCGACTCGATCTCATCCGCAGGCCCGTACATGATGTACATGCGGCCGCGGTCGGTCTTCCACCCGGGGATGCCGGCGGCGAAATGCTCGTTGGCATAAGCGATCCGGCGATAATGCTCTTCCTTGAATTCGTTTTCGATGGTGTCGGGGGTGGGATCGCGGCGCTGCCAGAAGGCTTCGATGAACTGATCACGCTCTTCGTCGTTGGAGAGTTGCTTGAAGGCCGAGCGCTCTTCGTCGGTGATGATCCAGCGCACGTCTTCATCGAGCCACTTCTTGTAGGAGCCCGACACTTCCTGCTTGAAGCGCTTCTCGTTGGCTTTCTTTTCCTTGTCGCTGAGAGGACGCTTCAGCGGATCGGCCTGGTCCGCAGAATTCTTCGAGGAGTCGTCTGAAGCCTGGTCTGATTTCGCTTTACTATTCTGTGCCTTAGAGTCCTTCGAGTCCTGTCCCCAAACCGCGAGCGGTCCGAGCGTGCAGAACGTAATTGCGAGAACGATGGTCAGTACGGGCCGACGGGAACCTACCACGAGCATGACGGGGGCACTCCTTACTGGCACACTGGTAACCGAATTGTAAGGCCTTCAGACCGTCAAGGCAAGGCTAAGTCTTGCCCCTAGAATGTATTGTGAATCGTTACCACCGGGCTGGGGTTGCCTGCGAGTGCAACATTTTGAAGGTCGGAGGTCACAGCCCGCATTCTCGTGAGCCATTTATAATTTACGGTTTACCTCACGCATACCCGGATTTCACTCCGGCGGGATGTTCCCTGGCCCAAAGGGGAACTTTCACACCCCGGCGCCCGTATCTCAGAGCGTGCGGGCCACTCGCCCTTGGAATGCGCCGGGAACGGTTCCATTGAACTGGAGGCCTCGGCGAAGTTTTCTCAACGGAGCGAGCTAAGTACGCATGAAGACCTGGAAGAAGGCGCTGATCGGCGCGGGTGCGGTATCGGCCGCCCTGATCGTTGTCGGGATCACGGTACACGAGAGCAACAAGGGCGTAGTCACGGTCCAGACGGGCAGGGCGCAGCGGCAGGACCTGGCTTCGATCGTGAGCGCCTCGGGCGAGATCAAGCCCAAGACTTACGTCAATATCGGCGCCAATGCGTTCGGGAAGATCACCCATCTTTACGTAAGAGAGGGCGATCGGGTGAAGAAGGGTCAATTGCTGGCGCAGCTTGAAAACGTGCAGTCGGCCGCCGATGTGGCTGCGACGAAGGCGTCGCTGGAAGCCTCGCGCACGGATGCGATCGCCGCCGAAGCCAACCTGAATACCGCCAAAGCAGATCTGAACCGCGCCAAGGCGGATGCGGAAAGAGCCCGGCTGGATTGGGATCGGGCCGAGGGCTTGTTCGATGCCGGAGTGATCTCAAAAGCCGATTACGACACCCGAAAAGCCACCTGGCAAACCACCCAGGCCGGAGTGGCCCAGGCGGAAGCGCGGGTCGCGCAAGCCAAGGCGCAACTGGATTCGGCGCAGCGTCACGTCGCACAAACCGATGCGACCTTAACCCGGGCCTCCGACGTTTTGCAGAAGACAGTGTACGCCGCGCCCTACGACGGCATGATCACCAACCTGCCGGTGCGCGAAGGAGAGACGGTTGTCATCGGAATTCAGAACGCTCCCGGCAGCACGCTTATGACGCTCGCCGACATGGCGATCATCACCGCCGAGGTGAAAGTCGATGAGACCGACATCGTAAATGTGAGACTCGGGCAGCCCGCAGAAGTGACTATCGATGCCATTCCGAAGAAAGTCTTTCACGCCACTGTGAGCGAGATCGGAAACAACGCGATTGTGCGGTCCACCGGGGTCGCGACTTCGCAGCAAGCCAGCGCAAGTCAGGAGGCAAAAGACTTCAAAGTCGTGGTCACGCTACAGGATCCTCCCCAGGATTTGCGCCCGGGGTTGTCCACCACCGCGAAAATCACGACTGCGACGCGGAGCAACGTGGTCACCATTCCCATCCAGGCTCTGACCATTCGGCGCGAGGAAGACCTGGAAAACGGCACGGAAAAAGGGGCGGTACAAGCAGCGGCTCCTCAGAAGGATGCGTCCAAGAATAAGAAGGACAGCGAGGTGCAGGGCGTTTTCGTGATCCGCGACAAGAAAGCGCAGTTCGTTCCCGTGCAGACCGGCATCACGGGAACAACCGATATTGAAGTGTTGAGCGGGCTGAAAGAAGGCGATGAAATCGTCACCGGCAGCTACAAAGTCTTGCGGACCGTGAAGCCCGGAACCAGCGTGAAGATCGATAATTCGGCAGCCAAAAAGGAAGAGAGCTAGTATCGAACAGGCAACAGTTGACGACTAACAAAGGTTGGGGTGGCTCGTCCAATGGGGAGCCGTCCGGATGGAGAAAGCGAAGTGTCCCCAGAGGACCAGGAGAGGAAAATGGCAACCGCTGAAGTTGTGAATTTCGCGCAGCCCGCGGGGTTGGAGGCGCAGGGTCAATGCATGATCGCGACCGAGGACTTGTGGAAGACTTACGACATGGGTTCGGAGCAGCAGGTACACGCTCTGCGCGGCGTGAATCTGCGGATTCAGCGGAATGAGTACGTCGCCATCATGGGTCCCTCGGGCTCGGGAAAATCGACCCTCATGAATCTGATCGGCTGCCTCGATTCTCCAAGCAAGGGCAATTACTGGCTGAACAATCAACTGGTCAGCGAGCTGGACGATGACGAACTGGCGCGCATCCGGAACAAGGAAATCGGCTTCGTGTTCCAGACCTTCAACCTGCTGGCGCGCGCGACCGCTCTGCACAACGTCGAACTACCTTTGATTTACGCCGGCGTACCTGCCGAGGAACGAATCGAACGAGCCCAGGGGGCGCTCGCCGCGGTGGGTATGGGAACGCGCATGTCGCACAAGCCGAATGAACTCTCCGGTGGACAGCGGCAGCGTGTCGCGATTGCCCGCGCTCTCGTCAACAAACCATCCATCATTCTGGCCGACGAGCCTACTGGAAATCTGGACTCGCAAACCGGCAACGAGATCATGGCCTTGTTCGACCGGCTTCAGGCAGAAGGCAATACGATCGTGCTCGTCACTCACGAACACGACATCGCGGAGTATGCGCATCGCGTGATCTTCATCAAAGACGGAGTCATCGCGGGAGACGAGAAGAAACGATAATTCTCCAGAGTTCAACGATCTCTCACAACGCTCTGCCGACGGCGGGGCGTTGCGTTTTTTGCGAACCTGATTCGCCTAATGCTTCCCTCGCAATCTGCCGATAGAAAGCGAGAGGTGAATCCGGTGAAAATTCTCCTGGTAGAGGACAGCAGATCTCTGCGTCTCAGTAACGAACGCGCGCTGCGTAGCGCAGGACACGAGGTAATTTGTGCGGAAGATGGTGAGGCTGCACTGAATTGTGCCCGGGAACAAAAACCCGATCTGATTTTGCTGGATTTGCTGCTGCCGCGAATGAATGGCGTCGAGGTCTTGACCCGCCTGAAGCACGGCCGGTCCACGGCGAACATCCCTGTAATTGCGCTGAGCGGGCTCTCGGAGCGAAATCGGCAGAAGCTGATCGATGCGGGAGCCGAAGAGTACGTGGAAAAGAGCGCCATCCTCACCGACAAAGGCGCAAATCGGCTTCCCCAAGTACTGGCGGAACTCATTTCGCGCATCAACCACCGGCGCGGAATGCCTGGTTCCGCGACCCTCGCTGCATCGAGTGGCTCAACGTCCTGAATCTCTGACATTGCCCCAGAAGAGCGAAGCGGTGAAACCATTCCCTACACTGCTCTGTCTCTTTTCCAGAACAGAAACCCCCTCTTTGCGAGGGGGGCTTCATTCACGAAATTGGCTGAGGTTACTGGCTATTGCCCGGCTGGTCCGACACTGCCGTCAGATTTCCAAACAATCCGTTGGCCTCGTCATTTGGCCCGGCGGTGAAGTAGAGGGTCGTGGCCAGTCCGTTGTTGGTGGTGTTGCCGCCGAAACTCAGCCCCCACAGCCCTCCAATTACCAGGGTCTGTCCGGTCGCGTCATCCAGCATCGCGCCTTCGTGCCTTCCGCTGAAAATGTTGTAGGCATGAACGGTTCCGTCTCCGAAATTGCCAATTAAGAGACGATGGGAAAACTTGCCGAAGTCGCCGGGAGCCAGCGCGATTCCCCACGGGGCATTGAACCACGGGCCATGCTGAATGGTTGCCAGCAGGCGACCGGTGGGATTGAATACGGCTGCAAAGCCCAATCCCGGCCCATGATCTTCGTCTCTGCTGCCCGGAGTGCGGTGCGCAAATGTCACGACCAGGTTTCCACCGATGTTCTGGATATTGAACGGAGCATAGTCGCTCGACAGGCCAGGAATGCGGAAGGCAGTTTCACTGTTCGGCTCCACGCGCACAAAATTTCTGTTGAAGATTTCTACCCGGCCGCTCAGGAAATTCGTGGCGTAAAATCGCGGACCGCTCTGCAAAGTTGCGATGGCGCATCCCTTATAAACTGCCTGGCCCGCGCGATTTTTCAGGATCACCGCGTCGGGATTCACGGCGGGGTTCCAGCCCGCAATCGTCCCATCTTCGGTCACAAACAGGAAGATCGCCTTGGGAGCGTTCGCGGCCTTACTCATCAGAAATCCCGAAGTCGCATTGAAGACGGTGCCGGTGGGCGCGGAGGTACCCGTGCCATCGGGAGTAGGGATATGTACAACGACCGCCTGCGTGCCACCCGGAGGAACAAACGGCGCCCCCGAGGCATTGTACAAAGTCGACAGACCGGTGCCATTATCAGAAATCCACCACGGACTGCCGTTGCCGCGGGAAATTCCCCAGGCATTCACGAGATTGGAATCTACATTCGGAGCAGATGCGGTCGTGGATTTATCCACGGTAAGGTTGGTGCGATGATACTGCTGAGCGCCGGCGAACGCTGGCCACAGCAGCGCGACAAGGCTGGTTACGAAGGTGAGTCGGCGAACAAACGAAGACGACATTACACTTCCTCCACTGAACAAGGATCCTCAGATGGGGGCGTCGACTGACGCTTCCCTGGATAGTGGAATAAAGGTATGTTGTCGTTGAATCCCGTTATGTCACGGAAATGTCGCCTTTCGGCAAAGTTGTTGTCATCGCTGAAAGGACGGGGCGCGCGAAAACGCGGGCCAGATATGGGTTTCAGCCCGGAACAGACTTTTACTGTGTGGTCGCCGGCTGCACTCCGGCTGTGTCGGTAGGCAGCGCAGGCTTGCCCACAAAGAAGTTGTGGTCGTAAAGGTTGCGGTACATGCGGCCTGCAATTTCGGCCGCCTTCGGACCAAACGTGGGCCGGCCGCCCTGCAAGAACACGACGGTCACGATGTGGCCAACATCGGTATTCGCGTACGATGCAAACCATCCGTAGCGAGTTCCGGCGTGAGAACAGGTTCCCGTCTTTCCCAGGACCTGTTCTTCGGAAAAGTTGTAGCGCACACTGCGGGCGGTGCCGTACTGGACCGCTCCTGCCATCCCGTCAGAAATTTCAGGAATCAGAGGAGCGATATCGAGGTGCCGCTTGATGCGAGGCTGGAAATTGGCGATCTGCTCCGGCGTAGTGGGATGCTGCATGTAATATAAGGTTCCACCATTCGCGATCGCGGAAACCATGGCGCCGAGTTGCAGAGGCGTCATCGATACGCCTTCGCCGAACGAGCACATTTTCCCCACGCCGCCCAGTTTCGGAGAGATTTCCTCCTCGGGATAAATGCCGAGGTGTTCGCCCTCGACGTTGTAACCTGCCAACTCGCCCAGGCCGAACTCGTGCGCGTAATAGCTGACCTTCTCAAAACCGAGCTTGCGCCCGAGCGCTTCGAAATACGCATTGTTCGAGCGTGCCAGAGCGTTGGTGAGATTCATGCGGCTGCGACGGCCAAGCGTGATCGGCGTGTCCTTGTCGATGAGGCCTTCGCTCAGGGCCGCAAGCGCGACCGAGACCTTGATGGTCGAGCACGGCTGCGCGCCGCTGGAGAGCGCCAGCTTCTGATTTACCATGGCGAGAACACGGCCGCTGGTCGGCTCGATGGCCACCACGGTTCCGTTCATGTTGCCCAGCGCGTCGATCGCGGCCTGGCGGACGACCGGATCTTCGCCCGTAACGACATCGCCTTCGGTTATGTCTTCCGCGAAAGAACTGGTGTAGAAGCGTTCGTAGTAGCGATGCCGGCGATGGTGTACTACCGTGCGGCGACTCGCGGTCGTTACACTTCGGCTCCGTGCCAGGTGGCTCATTCGTCGCCGCGCACGCTGGCTTTCTGACACTTTTTGCGACTTCGATTTGCCGGTAAGTGCTCGAGCATTGACGTTGGCGGCGTCGCCCAGCGCCGTCAATGCGAACATCACACCCGCTAAGAACAAGAGCCTGAGGATTTTATTGGTGTTCACTGACTTCTAGCCCCTAACCCGTCCACCGAACCTGCTAAATAGAATGCACGCTTGATGCCAGCCTGAGGGCCAGCATTCGTCCGGCATCCATGTTCCCGATAATAAGGGAGTTAGGTTTGTCTCACAATGTAAATTTTCGGCACGTTTGGATGTGGGCTGGGCCATCTAACCCTGTTTGTGAGAAGGGGTTAATGGAATTGCACCCCGGTTGTGCGGCTTTCGTAATCGATCGGGCGGTAACTTCGCCGATACCCGTCCTTAAGGAGAAAGATTTTGCACATCGGAGCCGCAGATTTGTGGAACGGACTTTCGAGCGCGCGCAATCATGGGCTGATGCTGAGCGCGGAGCGAGCATGCTTCAACAAATCTCAATTTGATTTTCTTTTAGCTAAGTCGTTGAAAGTAGGTTTTGGGTCGTTTGGTCAAACGAGATGGGTTGCCAATGTCTCATAGAATGCCCGTCAATTGCGTTCAGGAGCCCGTGGAGCGCACTTTGAGGGTGTAGCCGAGGTTCAGGTCATTGTCGTCTCTACAATGCCCCTGAGGGCTTTCTGGAAGTTTTGTTATCCGATAGCTAAGTCTTGACCCGACGAGTGAAGTTCACAGGAGAGGCGTAGAGAAGTACAAAAAAGATTAACCACGAAGGTCACCAAGGTTGCACAAAGGCTGGCACGGGGCCTTCGTGTGTCCATCTGTTCTTCCTGGTGGCTGTTGGTTTTGGCTTGCGCCTGCCGGCTACGATCCGTTCGAGCAAACGGACGGAAAATATTCGGAAGGACATGGTAGAGATTTGATGACCGACACAGTCTCGTTGGCGAGCTGGCCGTCAGTCGTCGGTAGTCGGCTGCAAAAGTCTTGATGGTTCGTCGTTAGGCGGGAGGCCCCTCGAGACCAAGATCGATACAGCAGTGGAATCCCACCCTACGCGCAGAGGACGCGCGCAGGATGGGGTACTCGGCATCTACACCCACCCACGTGAGTTCCTACATGATCTCGCCGCGCTTGCGCAGGAACGCCGGGACATCGAGATCGTTCTGCTCGAAGTTCGAGACCATGGCGGTGCGCAGGGCATCGAGGGGCGCGGCGGCGGGTGTTACCTGTTGCAGACCGGCGGATGCCGGCTCAGGAGCAGGCGTCTCCTCC
>OEKN01000012.1_pt1 | contig 18196 bp, 20 predicted proteins | sample 1503361 | NCBI WGS metagenome assembly OEKN01 (sample SAMEA104379592, study PRJEB20068) | metagenome | biome: 1000743; feature: 77; material: 1998 | place: USA | collected 2012 | depth 25 m
GCCGACGACATGTTTTTGCACGATCCCAGCACAGCTTCTTCGGGACGCAAGCTGACGGCCGAAACTTTCGGTGACTCGTATGGTTGCTTCTTTTGCGTAGCTCCGTTATCCATCAAACACGCTCTTTCATCGTCAGGACTGCCCACCGCACCCACCGCAAGCGGCGTAGGCAGTTGGGGTCCTGTTATTCAGGATCGGGAGCAGAACCTGCGGGCTCGTCCATTCGCTCACGTTGATGTCTTTTGAGGCAATTCTGCGTGCCGCATCCTGTAGCGAACTGTAATGACCGCCGCCCACGCAGAATTCGCATTCTCCATGCGCCGGAACCTCGAAACCGAGGGCCATCGCGCGCAAATGTGCGACCTCACAGAGAAAATCGACTGGCGATTCCGGATCGTTATTTTCCAGTTCGCCATTCGCGGGACACATACTGCACAGTGAACGAATTCGACAGCCCACACACTTAGAGATTCGCTTTCTCTCTTTGGCACGCACCTTCAGCAGGAATTGACCCCAGCCTTCTCGCACGGAACCAGAGCGAATGTCGTAGGTATCGCAATGGGATAAGACGCAAATGCTCATATGGCCATAGGGGTCGAGCGCAAAGGAGTTGACGCCGCCACCGCAGGAATACACTGTGCCGGCGTCGTCTTCAGTTGAGCCTGCCTCGAGGTCCTGTTTTGCATTTTCCCGATGCTCGGCAGCAATTTTCGGCCAATGCAGGTCGAGGGCAACCACGTCTTCCGGCGACAGCCGGACCCCCAGAGGACTCTGCGAGCAATCAATGCGCGGGTTGATGAGGGAATCGAACTTGAACTCTAGGTGCAGCTGTTCTGCGAACTCCTTCATGGCCGCGACTTCGTGCTTGTTGATCGTGGTCGGAACCGTCTTCAGTTTCAGCGGCAGCCCACGGTCTCGCAGCAGAGCCACGCCGCGCATGCATCTCTGGTAGCTGCCTTCGATACCTGTCAAGGCCTCGTAGGTCTCCCTGGTTCGGCCGTAGAGCGTGATTTCAATCGCGAAAGGAGGCCATTGCCGAAGGTAGTCTGCAATTTTCTCGTTGATCAAAGTTCCATTCGTGAACAGGGTGATCAGGAATCCCTTTTGCTTGGCATAGGTGTAAATTTCAAGGAAGTCCTTGCGCGCGAAGATCTCTCCCCCGGTGTAGAGAAGCCACAAGCAACCCATCTCGCTCAAGTCATCCAACAGATGAAAATGTTCATCCTTGCTCAGCTCCCGGGAGCGAGCCGCGAGATCCGACATCGGAAGATTGTTGTAGCAGTGCAGGCACTCCAGAGGGCAGCGACGCGTAACTTCAATCGAAACGCTGAGAGGAGCGCGCTGGCCAGAATAGTGGCCATGCACCGACCGACTAAATTCTCCGTAAGTTCTCTCTTCCATCACGCCCCTTAAGCATTGAATTGCGGCTTAAATTAAATGTGGGCATTAATCCGGAGCGGTGGGACCGCGCGTGAAATCTTTTTGCTCCGACGCGTTTTCAGGATCGGCCAACGCTTTGGCCAGACCAAGCGAACAGAGTTCTCGCACAAAGACTCTGACATCCTCCTCCGCCTTCTCACTGCTCAGGTCGTACTTGCGATGGATCACATCACAGATGTCCTGCAGAGTTGTGGGCGTCTCGAGCGCATTCCAGATTGTGGCCCCGGTCCCGTTGAAGCTAAACAAACTCGTCAGGTCGCCGACATTGTGTCTCACGGGTAGAACCAGGGTCTCCCCTGCGACTAAGCGAGAGACTACGGCACTCGAGCGGACATAGAGCTCGTTTGGGGACTCAAACGGGAGAAAACTCGCATTTGCGATGGGGCCTCTGTTCGAAAAACTCGGCCTATCATCTTCTTTCTGCGGTATCAAAACACTTCCTCACCAGTCCGGAATCGAACCCTTGCGGCGACTCTAGCATGGCTTAGAAGTAATCGGGGCGGTGGCATCTATTATCTAGAAAGGTACCCTCCGCGTTGTTCGGGAGGCGAATTCCACCCTACAGCTCCCGTTGCCCCGTCGTCGGCGTTCGTGGCACATCTCTGGCAGAGTCGCTGCCCATAAAGCGGCAAGCCGGAAATGATTTTCCTGCCGGGGCTCTTTAACCGGCTGCAGTCAAAGAAAAAAGGCCTCTCCTGAGAGAGGCTGTGAAACCTGAGGGTCCAGCCCGCGTCGAAGATTAGGTCACTTTCGAGGTGAAGTCGCGCCAGAAGTGGTCGAGGCCAACTGATCTAGATTGTTCTTCAACACGCTGATTTCGACGCGATTGCGACTGCTGCGCTTGCCGCCGGTGTTCTCAGCCGGAGCCGAAGGTGCGTTGCCCATGGCTAGTACATAGATGCGATAGGCCGGGATTTCATGATTGAGCACCAGGTATCGTACGACCGAGTCTGCGATACTGCGGGACGAGGCAATGCCGGTTTGACCACCGCCAGAAGAGTAACCGTGAACCTCGACAACGTATCCACGCTTATCTTTCAGCTGGTTCGCCATCTCGTCCAAGGCCTGCTTGGCATCCTTACTTAGGACGGTCTGCCCGGGGCGATATTGAATCACGGTCTGCGTGCCAGCCTTGTACTGATCGAGACCACCCACCGTGGTTTCGACCCTTGGAAGACGGTCGTTGAGGGCGCCCGCGGTCTGCTGCGCTAGCTGTGACCTGTTGGACGCATCTGAGGCGTGCTGATCGGCTTCTTTCGTCTTGTCCGACGCCAATTGGATCCCGTGCTGACTCCGAGTGTCGACATCCCGGGTCATCGCGCCGTCCGAGGCATTCAATTTTTCCAGCTCGTTCAAACGATCACGAATCGGTTCAGTGTGCCGCCGTACGTACCCTTTGCTGGCGAATGGATGGAATATAAGCGCTGCTGCGCTGGGCTCGTCGCCTTCCCAGAAGTCGGTGTGGGAGTCCTGGGGCGACTGTTTCGGAGTTGCAGGCGGGTTTTGCGGAGAATTAGCAGCACCTTGGTCGGTCGCTGCCGGCCGCTGGCTCGAACTTGAATTGGTTTGCTGCGCACGTGCCGGAAGCGCCAGTAGCGCGGACAAAAGCACCGCTACGAATATGCGATCCTTCATTTCGGTTTCCTCCTGGATGAAGAAGCACCGGCCACTCCAGGCCTAATCGGCCGAACCACCAACGCTGAAGGGTTTCATCCCAGCCTCTTCAGCACTGGGTTTGTCACATCCTTGGATCGTCCATTCCCGAAGCGGACTACTTCTTAGTGCGGTTTCGGACAAGGGATTCTACACCCGTTTGCCACCTGGTTGACGAATCCGTATGAGGAGCAATGGACTGTTCACGAACTGAGTAAAAAAGCCCAGATTCGCGTATAAGTAAGGAAGATTACCCGATCGGCAATGCGTCTTGGGATCACCGGTGCTTCCTCAGAAGACCGGCTAGCAACACATACACTGTGGCCGGAGCCAGCGCAAAAATCGCCGCCATTTGGCTCATGATCAGAAGGACCCGACGCGCGAGGGGGCCCGCCTTCGTGCGCTCGTGCGAATAAAAGACCACGAGCAGTATCAGGAAGGAGATGGCATAGGCCGTCAGCCCTGTGAGCAGAACTCTCACCTTCCCCCCGAGCCATGCCGCGAGAATGTTGGCTGCAAGGTTACACCTAAGCCCAATGAATATTCAAAGCGACGAGGAAGCGACCGGCAACACCTCCCCGCCAGACATGTTGATCGCCCCGGGAGGGATAGCCGCTTGAATTTCTGAATAGCCCTGCGCTGTGCGCGATATCCGGCAAAACAAGGGTCGCCTCGTATGGACGAGCGAAAGAGGGCGGAGATTTCCCCCATTCTCTGACGCCTAGTCCTAATTTCCTAACGAGAGGGAAATCCACCTGGCAACGATTGACTTCGAACCTGCGCACGATCAGGAGAGTTGATTCCTGGTAAGTAACGCCGAAAAGCAGTTGTCGGTGCGGATACGAATCCTGGGCACTAGTACCGGAACGCTGCGCCACTAAGCGGTTCAAGCCATGAGATAGCGAAGCTCCGGCTGAAAGATAGGGCGTTTCCCCTAAAATTCAACGCCCGGCATCATCTAGAATTTCCCGCCTCATGGGAAATCGTTTCATTCGGAAATTACGGCCGTTAGTTCGGGTAGAACGCGCCCTACATTTCGAATCGGGATGGCTCCGATCGTGGTGGAGGAGCAAGCCGCTGGATGATGCAGGCGAGCCGCTTCCCAGCCTGACCTATCCTGCGATTGACTTTATCGCGCAATTCGACCTTTCCGAGGCATCCGTCTTTGCGTGGGGGAATGGGCTTTCGTCCGCGTGGTGGTCCAAGCGTTGCCGGAGAATCACCACGGTCGACCCGAATATTGAAGGTATTCCGCACATCAAGCCTCTGCTGCCTTCAGACCTGGACTCTCTGTCGACGTCCTTCCACACAAGTGCCGAGGTCGAAGCTTTGCTAACCCGTCAACTGGCAGTGCACGACGTGATCGTAATCGACAACAACGGCCCCCTGCGTTGGCGCTGCGCGGAAGCTGCTACCAAGCACATGGCAGATGGTGGAATGATCATCCTCGACAACCGCGACCAATGCTTGAAAAGCTCCGAGGTATTGCGTGATGCGGGTCTTACGGAAATCAATTTCAGCGGCATTGCGGCGAACAACGCCAACCTTCACACCACCAGCATTTTCTTTCCTGGTTGGTTGAAATTCAGAATCTCGGATGCACCGCCATCTCGCCATAATCCCGCAGCCGCCAATTAGGACTGGCCCAACTGCTGGCCACGGACTCTATTTGGTGGTTTCCGCGCCTACAGTCTGCCTGCGCCAGCTTAGCGGGACGCTTCGGGTCCAGACTGCATGAGGCGGTGCAATCAAAAGCAAAAGGGCAGACGCCTGGGATGTGTGCGCCTGCCATTAACTTCCGAGCTCCACAACTTAGAAAAGTGAGGTCAAGGACGTAGCTGATCAAAACACAGCCATTCCGCAGGATGCTCCTCAGAAGCAGTAGTCTGTAAAGTACGATTCCCGCCCTAGCCCCCCTCGTCTGAAATGGCAATGATGTATTACGGGGCGCAGTGCCGATGAAGACAGTGATAACGAGACTAATCCATGCAATTCAATTCAAATCGATCGCTAAGCTCAGGAGTGAACTGGAGGCGGCGGGATTTCCGATCGACCTGCCCATTGACGTCGAGAAAGTGCATTAGCTCGGGCAGTAAAAATGATAGATTCCCCTGCGATCCCGAGCACTATGGATCAACCACGCCAGCATTGAGCCTCGTTGACGGAGGACTTAACCACGGCCTAGCATGGGGGCCTGCAGCGAGGGCGAGTTGATCGGCAAAGAATTGGGTCATTACAGGATTACTGCAAAGATCGGGGAAGGAGGAATGGGAGTCGTCTATCGCGCCTATGACGATGTCCTGCACCGCGATGTTGCCATAAAGGTTGTCAATAAAGAGATCCGCCTGGACTCCTCAGCCAGCCAGAATCTCCTTCACGAAGCTCGCGCATCTTCTTCTCTCGCTCATCCCAACATTTGCACCATCCATGAAGTTGGCGAAACCGACGGTGAGCTCTACATCGTGATGGAGTTGGTCGAGGGCCAGTCTCTCCGGGCGATGAGCGAAAGGGTGGGACTTCCGCCTGCGTCAGTCATGCGCTATGGCGTGCAGATCGCGAGTGCGCTCTCTCGCGCCCATGACCGCGGCATCGTGCATCGCGATCTGAAGACGACGAACATCGTGGTCACCGCCGAGGGCTTGGTCAAAATCCTCGATTTCGGACTCGCCAAGCAGGTGGGCAGTGGGATTTTCGAGGGCTCGACGCGGTCATTTGCCACAGTCCAGGAGGCGTCCAGCGTAAGCGGCACATTGCCCTACATGGCCCCCGAGGTTCTCCGCGGCGATCCGGCCGACTATCGCAGTGATCTATGGGCTCTCGGCGTAGTGCTCTATGAATCAGTCTCAGGACGCCTGCCCTTCGAGGGCCGCACGGGTTTTGAGATCAGCTCCGCCATCATGCGCGAGATGCCGGCTCCGCTCGGCCCACCTGTGCCTCCCGGACTTTGGGGCGTCATCCAGCGCTGCCTGGCAAAGGAGCCAACCCAACGCTATCAGCGTGCGGGCGAAGTTCAGGCTGCGCTGGAAGCGCTTCAATCAGGTGCAATCGTTTCCCCGGATCCCGGCCCTGAAGTCTCTCCGCCCAAGACCACGATGTTGCACAGCATTCGGCACGTGCAGGTGAAGAAGGGCGATTTCCTTTTGCTGTTGGGGACCACAAAGGGAGCGTTCATCCTGCGCTCGAATGCACAACGCACCCGCTGGGACGTCGGCGGCCCCTACTTCCACGGCCACAACGTATATGCGATGGCCTACGACGGCCGTGGCGGCAGTCACCGCATCTGGTGTTCGACGCAGAATTACTGGGGTACGTTCATCCGATCCAGTGATGATTTTGGAAAAAGCTGGACCAACCCGCAACACGCGCCCATTCGCTTTCCCCCGGACACCGGCATTTCGCTGAAGAACATCTGGCAGATCGCGCTCGGGCCGGCTGACGAGCCAAACGTGCTTTATTGTGGAGTGGAGCCCGCAGCACTTTTCGAAACTCGCGATGCCGGCGAAACCTGGTCGCTGGTTCGTGGTCTGTTTGACCATCCCCACCGCCCGCGCTGGGTACCCGGCAACGGAGGCCTTGCCCTGCACACAATCGTTCTCGACCCATCGGACAAGCAGACGATGTACGTGGCCATCTCATCAGGTGGCGTGTACCGAACCAACGATGGAGGCACTACCTGGTCCGCGCAAAATCGTGGAATCCGCGCCATGTTTATGCCGGACAAGTATCCCGAGTTCGGCCAATGCGTCCACAAGATCACCTTGCACCCCAGTCGTCCCGAACGGCTCTTCCTGCAAAATCACTGGGGGCTGTATCGCTCCGACGACTTCGCCGAAAGCTGGACTGACATCGCCAACGGCGTGCCCTCGGATTTCGGTTTTCCGATCATCATGCATCCCAGAAATCCCGAGTGCGTCTATATCGTTCCCGTGGAGTCGGATGAATTTCGCTGCTCCTGTGATGGCCGGTTGCGGGTCTACCGGACTCGCAATGGTGGAGCATCGTGGGAGCCACTGCAGCGAGGTTTGCCGCAAAAACGCACCTACGAAACCGTCCTGCGAGATGCCATGACGGCGGATTCGTACGATCCTGTTGGCCTTTACTTCGGGACGCGAAGCGGGCAGCTGTTCGGCTCCCGCGATGAAGGCAGATCATGGACGAAGATGCTCGAGGGGCTACCGTCCATCGTTTGCGTGCGCAGTGCCCTTGTTGAGGACGCCTCTTCCGCTTTCACACCAACTTTGCCGAAGAGCGCACTCGCGTCCTCGCGATCGCGACTTCGCTCGAAAAGCCGAACGCATCGCTCTAAGATTTGATCCATGCCGGTCACCTTCTACATTCCGGGAGCATTACGGGAATTCACCGCGGGACGCAGCACTGTCGAGATCGCGGAATCAGCTTCAACTCTGGCTGAGGCATTGTCGGCTCTGTGGACTCTTTACCCCGGTGTTCGAGATCGCATCGCAACCGAGCAAGGCCAGGTGCGCGAACACATCAATATTTTCGTCGGGGACGAAAACATCCGATACACCGGTGGGCTCGCGACCAAGCTGGCCTCGGGATCCCATATCTCCATAGTCCCGGCTGTCAGCGGCGGCTGAGGCTGCAGCATTTCTCGATGAACCGTTACCACTTGCCGTCACACCAACGAACGAGGCAATCACCGACCGTCTTCGGTTGAAGTGTGAAACCAGGCTGGCTCACAACGTCCGCTTTGATGCGCGCTGCCAAGATCGGCCAAGCCCTCTTATCCCGCGTGAGCCCTTTTTTTAAAGGCTGCCGCAGACGGCAACTGGTTGATCAACAGCCAGTACAGTCCCAGATCCTTGACCATGCTCCGGAACTGCTCAAACTTTACCTTCGTTCAGCTTTCGGACTTCGTCCTCCGCGCGCTTGCGCTCGGTGACATCCCGCGCCGCCGCGAAGACACCTTCTACCTCACCAGCTTCACTCTTGAAGACGCTGGCGTTGTACAGAACTTCGGTGAGCTTTCCGGATGCGTGGCGGAGCGCTAACGGATAATCCGTCACCGAACCATCGGCGAACACCTGCCGATAACCAGAGCGGGCCATCTCAGGCTGGGTGAAATAATCTGAAAAATCGGTCCCAATCAGCCGCTGGCGAGGAACGCCGGTGACTTTTTCCGTGGCCTCATTGACGTCGGTGATCTTGCCCTCGCGGCTGATAGTCACCAAGGGATCGAGGCTGGCCTCAATCAAGCTGCGCGTGTACAACGAGGCTTTCTTGAGCGCCAACTCTGCCTGCTTGCGCTCGGTCACATCGCGGGCCGCGGCAAATTGCATGCTTATGACCATTATCGCCAGATAGATGAATACCTCAGGAAGCGTCTTCATGGCGTTGAACGCAGAGCGAGTAATTTGGGTCGGAACACCTGGTGAAAGACTATCCGCTCAGTTCGTAGGTGCTTGTCCAGTTTCCGGTTGCCGTAACGCCAAGTAGTGAAAGGCGGGTAGAGCGTCATGAGTTTAGAGCGATCTTGCGTTGACGAGCTGCGTAGGCAGCGACCTTCAACCGGTTTCCACACAGTTGCATGCTGCACCAGCGCCGGGTCCCTTTCTTACTTGTGTCATAGAAGTGCAACACGCACTGTCCACACTTACGAACGCGGCTTCGATCCACTTCAGCAAACAACATGGCCGCGCTTTGCGCGAGGGGAGCAAATAAGTCTTCGGGCCGGCGCGGATCGAACCACAACTCTGTTTTGGACATACTGCCACTCACCTTTAACCTCGTGAACATGGGGTGATCTGCCATTAAATGGTTCAGTTCTTTTATCGCCTCGCGATGAACCGTGCCACCGCGTTCAATGGCGAAGACCTCCTTTCTCAGCCTTTCCCGCAGTTCCCGCATGGCCTCGACCGCCGTCTGGGCTCGGGCCGACTCTCCCCACTGTTTCCGAAGGCTGGTCGCCTCACGAGATCCCAACTGGCCGGCAGCCTGAAACCAGCGCAAGAGAGCGTCGAAGTCAGGAAGCAACTCAACTGCTTTGCCGTTCTGGACCGGACACGTGTTCAGAAAATCCAAAACCAGATGGTTACCGAGGAAGAGGAATCCGTTCCTCCAGTGCGACTTTCGTCCCGCTTTGGCGGCGCCCATTGCCGTGCCCTCCGTAGAAAATTATAACACCGATAATGAATCATTTTATAGGTTAGCACAATCTGATGCAATGAAGCCGGCGGTGGGTGGCTCGCGATCTTCGCCGCTTCCCAATCTCAAAGGAGGTTCATTATGACCAGTTACCAACATGCCGTCGTCGACGGCTACAAAATCTTCTATCGCGAAGCAGGTCCCAAGGATCGCCCGACGATCCTGCTATTGCATGGCTTTCCCACGTCGTCTCACATGTTCCGCAATCTCATTCCAGCCCTGGCTGACCGCTACCACCTGGTGGCGCCGGATCTTCCCGGTTTCGGCTTTTCCGACGCGCCCGACCGCAAGGGGTTCCGTTACAGCTTTGAGAACCTGGCGAAGATCATCGGCCGGTTCACCGAGACGATCGGTATCGATCGATACGCGATCTACGTCTTCGATTATGGAGCTCCTGTCGGGCTTCGACTCGCGTTGGCGCATCCCGAGCGGATCACCGCGATCATCTCGCAGAATGGCAATGCTTATGAAGAAGGTCTGAGCCAAGGTTGGAATCCAATCCAGAAATACTGGAAGGAGCCAACTGCGGAGAACCGTGCAGCCTTGCGCGAATTCCTCACGCCTGAGGCGACCAAGTCCCAGTATCTTTACGGCGTCTCGAACACCGCCCTGGTTGCGCCCGAAGCCTATGAACTTGACTCGGCTCTGTTGCGCAGGCCCGGCAATGACGAGATCCAGCTGGACCTGTTTCTGGATTATGCCAGTAACGTCGCGCTCTACCCGAAATTCCAGGAATATTTCCGCAGCAAGCGGCCGCCGATGCTGGCGGTCTGGGGCAACAGCGATCCGTTCTTCTTGCCTCCGGGTGCCGAAGCATTCAAACGGGACGACCCGGGCGCAGAGGTACGTTTCCTCCAAACCGGCCACTTCGCTTTGGAAACGCACGCTCAAGAAATCGCAAGCGTCATTCGCGATTTTCTCGGACGCAAGCTCGACGTTGTAGATGGGAGCAAGAAATGAACAGCGCAACAGTCCTTGTTCCGAGGCACGCTCTTACTAGCGTGCAGGCAATCTTTTGCGGTGGCCTGATAGCAGGAGTGCTTGATGCGATTGACGGCATGATTGCTTATGGCACGCAGGGTTTGAATCCCGTTCAGGTCCTGCAATACATCGCGAGTGGCGCACTGGGAAAATCGGCCTTCCAGGGTGGCCTCGCTAGTGCCGCTCTCGGCGCAGCGTTTCATTTTGGTATTGCGTGGGTAGCTGCAGCGGTATTCGTGTTGGCAAGCCGGCGGCTGGAGATCTTGAAAGCACACGCTGTACCTGCCGGACTTCTCTACGGTGCGGCAGTCTACCTCTTCATGAACTACCTTGTACTCCCGCTATCAGCTGTGGCGTCCGCTACATTCCAGCTCGACCTCTTTCTTAACGGTGTGATTGGACACGCAGTTTTTGTGGGTCTTCCAATTTCGCTCTTCGGCCGGAGGGCCCAATGACCGAAACAAATCTTGGCGCTCTTACCGTGGTCCTGGTGCATGCGGCGTGGGCGGATGCATCCAGCTGGAACAAGGTCATCCGACCCCTTCAGCGCGAAGGGATGCAAGTCGTAGCAGTACAGATTCCCTTGACCTCGCTCTCCGACGACGCTTCAACGGTGCGACGAACCCTTAAGAGGGTAAGCGGGCCGGTGGTGTTGGTGGGCCACTCCTACGGAGGCGCGGTCGTTACGGCTGCGGGTGGAGGGAACCTGAACGTGAAGGCCCTCGTTTATATCGCAGCAATGGCTCCTGATGATGGTGAGACGGTCGGCCAGCTCCTCCATCGCGGTGCGCCACATCCGAGCGCCCCCGCCCTTGTACCCGACGAGGACGGGTTTCTCTGGATGTCAGCGAAGGGTTTTGCCGATGCAGCCGCTCACGAGAGTTCCGCGGAGGATGTGGCACTGATGGCGGCAACGCAAAGACCTATCTCCATTAACTGCGTGCAGGAACCGATGACCAAGCCGGCCTGGAAAGAGAAGCCTTCCTGTTTTCTGGTCGCCGAACAGGACCGCATGATCGCTCCTGAAACTCAGCGATTCATGGCCCACCGTGCTGGAAGCCGCATCCTCGCGATGGAACTGGATCACACCCCACTTGCCTCGGCGCCGGATCGCGTTGTTGCGATCATCACCGAGGCAGTCGATGTTGCCTCAGGAAGCCGCTCTTGATCCGCAGAGAATCTGCTGGCTGAGAGATTCCAATGCTACTAGCGAAGGCTCTAGGGCTACCTGCAGCTCCGGACTCAGCCCTTCGGCCTTCTCCGGATTCAGGTTGCGCACGTTGGCTCCGGCAAGCCGCCGCTTGCCAGAGAAGGCGCGTGCCTTTTATGGAGCGAGCAGATCCGCGTCAGATGCCACTAGTCTTTTGTACACACGTACATTGGTGGCGAGAGGTCCGAGGACGCCGCCGGCCGGGTCTGTCGGATCCTGCGTCGCATCGTATTGTCTGTTCCTCGCCTGGATTCTCGTCAAGGTATTTGCGTCAGTCACAGAAAACAGGTACGTAGCCCTGGTATGTCCAGATAGCAAAATGTCCACCGGCGGGGGGATTGGAGTGACCACCGGGTGATTCACCGCATCGTTTGTCGGACTGTAATTGGCCCATATCAAGGTCACGACCAACTTCCCGTCACTACGGCATGTCCAGCTGCCAATCTGTGACGAGAACGTCCCACCGGACAGCATGATATCGGGGGCCGCAGTGTCCTCCTGATTTGCCGTGCCGTCACTGTGCAGGGTGAGCTGCCTGATGGTCTGGTTTAAAACGAAGGTCCCATCGCCCCAGAGATCGGAAAATGTGATCAGGGTGGTATAGGACCCAATGAACTTGCCAGTCTTGCAGCCCGCAAGCCCTTGCGGAAATGCCGGTAGGACCGTGAACACCCACAACGCAAGAAAGGCGACCACTACGCTCCTCGGCTTCGACATAGTTGAATTCTCCTCTTGGGTGAGACTAAGTTCGTGAACGTTTGTACGTTGTCGTGCGCCTGATGACACACGTCATCTGGAGTGCTTCGCCGGACCCTTCTCCCCGAAAATGACCGTACTGCCTATCTTCGGTCGTGCGGGAGGATACACCTGCACCGACAGCATTACAACCGTCAAGTCGATGAAATCGCCTGCCCAGCGCGAGTTTCAGCGCGGTAGCCCCACCTATCTTGGTTTCGGGGCCGCGTACAGGAAGCGCCAACTGGAGTTCACCCGATAGACAGAACTACCTTGCGCCGCAAATTCCGAAATCGACGAGGGGTGCAGGCTAGCCCGAGCCATAAATTGCTACCGGATTGTCAGCTATCTGAAACTAGAGCCCGGTGCATTGTTAGTGAAGAATCGCCATAGCACTCATTTACCCTGACGGGATATTAGGCGATAACGCCTGGAGAGACTGCTCTGCGAAACAGCCCGAAGCGCCAACTTTAACTGCCCAGCAACGGCGGCCCGACTAGCTTCATGCCGTGTCTCTCGAACCGACTTGGGTCGTTTACCTTAGCGTCCGGCTTGCTGGTCTCCTCGAAGAAGCTTTCAATCCTCGCCGCCGGCGTGAAGGCAAACAGCATCCGCCCGGGCTGCTGGCCCAGGTAAGCCCACACGTGCGGGACGTTTCTTGGGGCCAAAACCGAATCGCCAGGTTTCAGCCGCAACTTCGTTTCGCCGACCTCCATCAGCACTTCGTCGCTACCTTCGACGAAGTAAAACCATTCCTCCTGCTCGTAGTGAATGTGTCGCGGTGGCCCGCCGCGGACCATATTGCGGTTCTCCATGATGAACAGAGCGCCGTTGGTCTCGGGCGTGAGGACTTTGAAGTCCAAATGGCTGTTGGCACGTGCCGCCTTGTGCGGCTGCCCTGTGCGATCAGTACCTGCTTCGACGAGGTGAAGGGCACTTTCTTTTTCGTCCGCACGGGCGGAATAAGGACCCAACCAAAGGGCAGCGACTACTTTCAGCATCGAACGACGGTCGAGCTCATACATAGAGGAGTTCCTCCCAACGAACGTTGCAATGCTAGTCGATCACAGCTGGTAAGAAAAAGGTCAATTAGTGAAAACTCCCGACATTGTTATGGAATCATCACTCATCATTGAGCAAAGTCCCGGGCGCAAACGTTTGGGTGCGCCAACTGCACAGTGATAACAGGCAAGCCTAACCGTGGATTGTCCATTTTAGGCATTGAAGCTGGTGTATTGGAGCACCCTACGTCCGCCAACTCGGGCATGAATACGGAGTCCAGCGCCTGCACGGCGGCTTGGCAGAATGCGCCAAGCAGGCCGCTGTGCCAAGAAAGATCGGTAAATCCGGTTTTTATGGAAAAACGCTGTTTGCGCGGCGGATGGCGACGGAAGGAGGGAATGTTGGTCCGGTTTCTTAACAACGTGACTGCGGAAACCGAGTGGCGCGGAACTCAGGTCGCTATCGTACCGTATCGTTACCGCAAGAGAGATGAAAACGGAGGAGCAGGCTAAGGCGTGAGTTTTGTTGGCGTCCCCGACGGGATTTGAACCCGTGTTACCGCCGTGAAAGGGCGATGTCCTAGGCCGGGCTAGACGACGGGGACCACTAGTGCGAGGCAGGCGTCGTTTCGGAACTTCTGATAGTAGCAAGCAGCTCTTCGCACTGTCAAAGCTCACCGGACATTCCGTCACTCACCTAGAGACCCGCTCAAGTTCTCACGTGTCAATCACTCCCGCGTCCTTGCGTCCAAACGGGGACAGATTCCCAAACGCACGACTGGCACTCCTTTGCCTCCGCGCTGCGGGACGATGAGGCACATCTTGGCACAAGCCGCGTTCCGGTTTATTCGAGCGACCGGTGAGAGTTCTGACCGTTTTACAATGACTGAAGAACTTGATTCATGACCATGCGAGAGGAAGTCGTGGCTGATCCCCTTTTTCTAAGCCTGTGGTTCCCGAGCTTCAGCGAGCAGGAAATCATGCCGCATTGTTTGTCTGTGTTGCATCAATTCCCTTTTTCTGCGAACCGACCAGGCATCACCTATGTTGCCGTTCACCCTGTATCGTGGAATGAGCCTACGATTTTGGAGCGCAAATTTAGTCCCGGAGTTGCGCCCGAAGAGGCGATCACGGTGGCTTCCGACCTCTTGCACGAAGATTACGCGTACGTCTTTGACACGCACTGGGATTTGTGGACCGTCGAGCCAGAGGGACGGCAGTGGGCACTTACCCCGAATCATGTCCGCTTCATTGCGCAAGGCGCTGAATTCGATGAACGAGCCTCGGAAACCAGCGGGCACATCGAAATCGATTTCGGCCTCGACACTCCGTTTCTTGAGGAGCAGTTGCAGTTGGACGCGGAAACGGAGGAGCGCATCCGTGCCAACGTTCACAAGTTGGTGGACTTCACAAATAAGGTGGAAAAGAACGCCCAGGCCAACGGGCGGCTCTTGTGGTCAGACTCGGAAGACAATCTGGCGCAGAAGCTGATCGCGCGCTTGCAAAAGGTGCAGTAAGCAGTTCGGGAAGGGCACGCGCCTCAACCATTCATACCTGCGGCGGAAGCGCCCGACCTCACCACGTTCCATTTCCCAATCTGGACTACTATTTTCCTCCCGCCTAGACCGCGAGCCGAGATTCTTTGGATTATTTGCCTTCCGTAACAATCTCGGAGAAATCCGCGATTGTCGAAAACTCCTTGAGCAGCATCTGCAAAAGCGCAAGCCGGTTCGCTCGCATACGGGCGTCCTCCACCATCACCATCACTTTGTCGAAGAAGTGGTCTAGCGCTGGCCGGAGCTTCGCGATCTCCAGCAATGCTTTTTCGTAATCGCGACCGGCACGCAATGCCTCCACTCTCTTCGCAGTCTCCGGAACCTGTTCTGCCAGTTCCCTTTCCGCCGGCTGGTCCAGCAAGGCTCGGTCCACCGTCGCGGCGATTTCCCTTCCCGCCTCCGTGGCCTGGCGCAAGATGTTCTTTGTCCGTTTGAAGGCTACCGAAATCGACTCGAAATCCGCCGAGGGGCGCACTTTCGTGACCGCTTCAGTCCGCGCCAGTGCATCGACCACGTCATCAGCGCTCACTCCCAGCACCGCATTCACCACGTCGTAGGCAAACCCGCGGACATCGCGCAGATAGAACTCGAATCGCTCCCGGAAGAAGATTCGCACCGCCTCCTCAAACTCGATGCTGGGAACAAACTTTTTCTCGGCTTCGGATCCGCGATAGCGAACCCGCGCATCTTCCATAAGAGCCCGAAGCGGGATGGGTAGCTGGTGTTCGGCGATCGTTTTCACGATGCCGTTCGCTTGCCGGCGCAGGCCGAAAGGATCTTTCGAGCCGCTGGGAACCAGGCCCAGCGCAAACATGCCCGCAATGCTGTCGGCTTTGTCCGCGATCGAGAGCACGGCGCCCTCCACCGTCCGCGGCGCCGAGTCATCCATGGACTCTGGCTTGTAATGATCGTAGATCGCGGTCGAGATGCCCTGGCGGACATCGTCGTTCATGTGCTCGTCCAGCACCTGCACGCGCGCGTATAGTCCGCCCACAATGCCCTGCAATTCCGTGAATTCTTTTACGAGTTCCGTAGTCAGATCGGTTTTTGCCAGGCACGCTGCCTTATGCACGATCCCAGGCCGGACGGAAACGCCGGCCTGTTTTAATGTTTCTGAAAGCCAACTTGCCAGCCGTTGCGTCCGGATGGTCTTGTCGTAGTAACTGCCCAGCTCTTTTTGAAAGGTTACATGCTTCAGGAGCTCAAGACGATCACGCAGCGATTGCTTCTGATCGGTTTGCCAGAAGAAACGAGCGTCATTGAACCTTGCGCGGAGTACTCGTTCATTCCCGTGTCGGATCGTGCCATCACGATCGGCGTCGGTGTTCAGCACGGCGAGAAAGTGGGCGCTCAACTTTCCGCTTGCATCCTCCACCGCAAAATATTTTTGATGATCACGCATGACCGTAACCAGCACTTCTTCCGGCAACTCCAAGAATTGGGGATCAAAGTTCCCGAGGACGGCCGATGGAAACTCGGTGAGATTGACAACCGTGTCGAGCAGGGCTTTATCTTCGCGCCAGCGCGCATCCGGAATCGCCCGCGTGGCTGCATCCAACGCCTTGCGGATCTGGTGCTCCCGTTCCGGGCGCGCCAGCACCTTGGCTCCAGCAAGAGCACTCAGGTAAGACTTTCCAGCATTGGGGATCGACACAGGGCCGTCGGCCAGAATTCGGTGTCCGCGGGAACTGTTTCCTGCGCGAACCCCATCGAACTCCAGAGGAATCACCTCCGCATCGAGCATGGCAACCAGCCATCGCACCGGCCGAACAAAGCGCTCGCTGGGCTTGCGCCAATACATGTTCTTGGGCCAGTAAATCGACTGAATTTCTTTCGGCAGGAACTCGGCTAAAATCTCGCTCGCGGCACGGCCTTTTTTGGTCACCTTCGCGGAAAGGTATTCGCCCTTCGGCGTACTTGTCCTCTCCAGCTGAGAAATGTCGACTCCGGCCTTCTTCGCGAAAGCATGTGCCGCCGCGGTCGCCTGACCATCCTTGTAAGCGACCGCCACCGAAGGACCGGTGATCTGCTCCGTGATGTCCGGTTGCGCTGTGGGAATCCCCGCGGCAAGTACTGCCAGCCGGCGAGGCGTATCGAGAGAGGTAATTGCCCCACTGGGAGCAATTCGCTCTCGCTCCAGCAACTTCCCTAGTCGCTCTCTCAGTTCCAGCGAGCCCGCCTCAATCATGCGGGCAGGAATCTCTTCACAACCGATCTCCAGCAGAAAGTCGGGCATGGACTAATTTTCCATTTTCTCCGCGCAGCCACATTCGTGAATGTGAGCACGGGCACATCCAGCGCGCTGATTCTTTTAAGAATCAAGCTGGCTTCTTGATGCGTTCAGGAGGTGTTCAACAACATTCTGGAAAAAGAAACCGAGAAATCTATACGACCGGTGCGGGCGCCTTCTTTCCTCGTCCCGTTTTGGCGGTTTTGACAGGGACCGCGGGTTCTTCCTCCTCCGCGTTCTCCAACTCCGCCGCCTGTTGCTGCAGGTATGCTTTCGCAATCCCCACGGCCAATGCTCGAACGCGCGCAATGACACCGACGCGCTCGGTAACCGAAATCGCGCCACGTGCGTCCAGAATATTAAAGAGGTGCGAGCATTTGAGACACAAATCGTAAGCGCCCAGAAGGGGAAATCTTTTTCTGTCAGCGGTCGGTGGCTGTGGCTTAGCCTTGGTCAGCGCTGCGAAGCGATCAAGCAGGGCCCTGCACTCGGCCTCGTACAGTTCAAAATGTCTCCACGTCTTCGGCACATCAGCGGCTTCGAAGTTGTAGACGGAAAACTGCAACTCCTCCTCCAGCCGAACGTCTCCATAGGCGGTCGCATGTCCGCTTTCCGGGTCCCTTGCCCAAACGATGTCGTAAATCGAATCAACGTCCTGAAGAAAGGCCGCGATCCGTTCCAAGCCGTAGGTGAGCTCAGCGGAAATCGGCAGGAGGTCGACTCCTCCGCACTGCTGGAAATACGTGAATTGCGTGATCTCGAGCCCATCGAGCATTACCTGCCAGCCGATCCCCCACGCTCCCAGGGTTGGCGACTCCCAGTTGTCTTCTTCAAACTTGATGTCGTGTTGACGAAGATCGATCCCAATCGCCCCTAATGATTCCAGATAAAGCTCCTGAACATTTTGCGGCGGAGGTTTCAGGATCACCTGCAACTGCGTGTGCTTGAACAGCCGGTTGGGATTCTCTCCGTAGCGTCCATCGGCAGGACGTCGGGAGGGTTGCAGGTAGGCGACTTTGTAAGGCTGGGGCCCCAAAACACGCAAAAACGTCTCCGGCGCCATTGTCCCGGCCCCGACCTCAACATCATAGGGCTGCTGCAGCACACATCCGCGCTGCGCCCAGAAGGTCTGGAGTTTCAGGATGAGCTCCTGAAAAGTGGGCGGGTTGGGTTTGGCGACTGTCATCAAAATCGAGTTGTCATCCTGAGCGAAGCGAAGGACCTA
>OEKN01000361.1_pt3 | contig 18069 bp, 21 predicted proteins | sample 1503361 | NCBI WGS metagenome assembly OEKN01 (sample SAMEA104379592, study PRJEB20068) | metagenome | biome: 1000743; feature: 77; material: 1998 | place: USA | collected 2012 | depth 25 m
GTCGCGGACGCCAGGCACTGGTCAATATGGGGCATATGCTGCGCGCCTTCCTGACCATGCACCTGCCCGGCCCGCAGGTTTCGCTGGATAATCCCGACGCGGTGAAGATTCCCTTCGGGGTGGCGGTGGCGCTGACCGTAGTCCTGTTTGGCGTGCGACGCGCGCTGGGCGTGGTGTGAGGTTGACATGGGAACGATAAGACGACTGCTGTTTGAGGCCGCAGGCTCTCAGATCGCTGAGACGGCAGTAATTCTGCCGATTCTCTTCAGCATTCTGCTGGGAATCTTTTTCTTCGGACGCGCTTACAACATCTACGCAACCATTACCCAGGCGGCGCAACAAGGCGCGCGGGCTGCCGTTGCTCCCGCTTGCGCTACTTGCGGAAGTGCGGCGTTGACTGCCGATCAGATTGCGACCAACGTTGTAGCTCCTGTCCTTCAGGCTTCGCACCTCGATCCAGGAGCGGTGCAAACGCTGACGCCAGCCGCCTGTCCCTGCGGGTCGGTAGCCTGCGGGACCCCTGTGGCCTGCGACCCGGCGGGCGTTTCGGCAACGCCCTCGATCTGCGTGCAGCAGAACGTCAATCTCACGGCGACCGCGGGCAATCAGCAGTGCGGAACTTCAGTGGCCTTTCAATATCCTTACGGATTCAATCTGCCGTTCCAGCAGTTCACGCTCAACATGAAGGCGACGGCGCAGATGCGCGGCGAGAACTAATGACCGTGAAGACGCAGAACTGGGCTGTTGCGATAAAAGGGTGGCGCGGGACGCTCGAGGACACGCGCGCCACGCAGATCGCGGAGTTCGCCGTCGCATTGCCTTTGCTGCTGGTGATGGTGGTGGGAATTTTTGATTTCGGAAACGCCTACAACCTCAAGCAGAAGGTCACGAACGCGGCGCGCGATGCGGCCCGCTTTGGAGCCAGCGAACCAACCAACGATCTCTCGAACACGCCTCCCCCTTCGGTCACGGCCATTCGCGACCTGGTATCGAACGCGTTGATCTCCAGCAAGGTCAACGATTGCGGGCTTGGCGCAGCGACGGCAACGGCGGCGGGCGCTCCGTGGAAATGGTCGTTCACGGTTTCCTGTGGAGCGCCTGGCAATCTCGTCCTCACGGTCGATCGCGGCTACGTGTTCACTAGCACGGTGACCGCGAGCGGGACGCCGATCAAGATGATCTCGACCAACGTGACAATTCTTTATCCCTACAAGTGGCAATTCAATCGCGTGATCACGACGCTGATCCCGACTGCGATCTATCCCGGCACCACGCAGATCGCGGTCACGTCGGTGGTCGCGAATCAGGACTGAGGAGCGGGCATGATCGGTCGGCGGACACAAAGGCACCTGAGAGACGGCGAGCGCGGAGTCACGATGATCCTGGTCGTGATAGCCATGATGAGCATGCTGGCGATCGTTGCGCTGGCGATTGACGTGGTCACCTTGTATTCGGCGCGCAGCGAGACGCAGCGCGCGGCGGATGCCGGAGCGTTGGCCGCGGCGAAGATGCTGGTGGATATGGGCGTAACTACGGCTGATCCCGCGAACCCCACCGTGCCCACTGCGGCGCAGACCGACGCGGCCACGAAGGCGGCGCAAAGTGTGCTGGGCAATCTCGGCATTGCCGGACGGACAATCCAGACAACGGACGTCTTGCTCAATTTTCCGGGAAGTGGAACTGCAGCCTTCGTCGTGAATCCGAAGGTGACGGTGACCGTGCAGAACGCGAATCTGCCGACTTTTTTCTCACGTATTTGGAACAGGGCGCCTCTGACCGTGCGCGCGTCGGCCACTGCGGAGGGATTCAATCCATCGAACTCGGGCAGTCTTGGGACGGCCGTGCCGATCATCGCGCGCGGTGTGAAGCCGTTCCTGATCCCGAATTGCGATCCAGTGCATGGAACAGCATGTGTTGGACCAGGAGTGATTACATTCTTTGATCGAGCTACCGGCTTGATCACCAACCCAGGACCTGCACCCGGCGGCATCATCGGGGAAACCTTTACCCTGTTTTCGGATTGCACCGGGCCGGGCTGCATTCCGGGGCCGCCAAATACCAGCCCCCCAGCGATCCTTAACTATTACCCGGTCCAGATGTCGCTCACCGCCAGCGCTTGTCCGACGTCTTGTCTAGGCCCCACGACATTCGAGAACAACATCGAGTGCTCCAACCCGACGCCGATTTCATGCGGCACGACCGTAACCGCTCCAGCCGTAAATCAGCTCTTTCTTGACGATACCGTTTTTCCTGACGGCCATTTCGGCCCGACGCAGGACGGCGTCGAGTGCCTGATTCATCAAAATCCGGGAAGCGGGCAAGACATCCTGAATACGGGTCCGCCGCTCACCTATCCCCTGCAAATTCAGGTCGGCAACAATCACCCATTGGCTGGAACGGTCTTGTCGACGAACGATCTTGTGACGACAAGCGACTCGCTCGTCACCATACCGGTTTATGACCAAACCGGCGCCTCCGACCGGCCGACCAGTGCGACAGGCGTCAATGTGATCGGATTTCTGCAGGTCTTCATCCAGGACGCCTTCCAAGGCGGAGGACCGCAAGCAGGACAGTTCGACGTGATCGTCGTGAATGTCTCCGGCTGCGGCAATGCAGCCTCAGGCACACCGGTGGCGAGCGGAGAGGCAGTGCCGGTCAGACTCATCCATCAGTAGCCCACGAAAGAATCTAGTTTGGCGCGGGCTGAGGATCGCCCGGCTGCGGCGTGGTGTCGGGAGGAGGGTTCGAATCTCCCTGCGGCTGCAGGTCTTCCGTCGGCGGAGGAGGCGGCAAGGGAGGAGGAGGACCCGCGCTGCGGTCCGGGCCCTGCATCTCCGCGGGTGGAGGCGGCGCAATGGCGGACTCGGCCAAATTATTTTTCGGACTCAGCACGACGCGCTCCACCTGGTTTGCGTCCGCGTCCGTACCAACGATGATGAAGTTGTAGCGCGAACCGTCCAGGAGTCGCGAGATCACATCCCGTGGCGTCGAGGGACCCAGCGCTACCGCGACCACTTCCTGCTCCGCGCCTGCGGGCACAACGATCTCCGCATTCAGCTGCGTACGAATTTCATTAAGAACATCCGCCAGTGAAGCTTTGTTCGAGACCAGGCGCAGCCGCCCATCCTGAAAAGAGATTTCTACTTTCTTCGGAACCGGAGGAGCAGCCGGCGGTTCCGGCGTGCTTGCATTGCCTGCGCCCGCGCCGTTGGACGGCAAAGCTGCAATCCTGCTGGCACCTGAGCCGGGCAGCTTCACGATCACAGATTTTGCCGACGGAAAGATCTGATAAGCCTGTGGAGATTTCAGGTCGAGCACCACGCGAGTGACTGGCGGCTTGGCGGTGAGCAGTCCCACTCGCACTCCCTTTACTTCGCCCTGGTTGACCGGGATGGCGCGCAGCTTCGGACCCGGCAGGGATTCCGGAAAATCAACCACCAGGCGATCAGGCCCGGTCACGGCCTGCACGGAGGGGGAGATGCGCTCGCTGGTTTCAATCTCGATCTCAGTCGCACCGCCTACCTTCAACATCGCGACACGGCGGACCTGTGCGGCCGGACCTGATCCACTTCGCGCCGGGGAATCCAACTCGATGGAAGGCGTATTCATCACTGCGGAGGCAACACGCACTGCAGGAACCTTGGCCGGCATCGCGACGGGCGCGGGAGCAGGAGGAGCGACGGTAGCCGCTCTGGTCGTCAACACAGGTCTTGGCGCAGCGGGAGCAGGCGGTGGCGCGGGTGCGGGTGCCACTACTTTGGGCGAGGGTGGTGCGCTCGCGGCGGCCGCGACGGAAGACCCACCGGACCCTTCGCCAATCTTCACCACAACTGACTTGCTCGAGGGGAACAAGCGAAACGATTGCGCCGACTTCAGATCCACCACTACGCGCGTGACAGGAGGATTGGAGGTTACGCGGCCCACGCGCACCGCCTTCACTTCCCCCTGGTTTACGGGCACAGTGCGAAGTTCGGGTCCGGGCACGGCATCCGCGAAATCGATGACCAGGCGGTCGGGATCGGTTACCACTTCGGTCAGAGGCACAACGCGCTTGCTGGTCTCAATCTGGATCTGGATCGAGCCGCCGGACTTCGTTACGGACACATGGCGGATTTGCGCGTTCTGCGCCGATAACGTGGGAGACAATGAAAACACGAACGCGGCAGCGAGGATCGAAATCCAGCCAATCTTGGGGAGGTGGGTCATGGCCATAATCCCTTTATGTTGTGGATTCTAGCAGCCTGTAGAACCTGTGAATTACACGTTGGTCGTAGAACCCTTGCCAGCGGCGCGAAGTGGCTGGGGCGATGCGGCATAGTAGCAGAATGGAGTATTTGCGCCAATAGGAGTGCGAGCGCCAGTCAGAAGGTATTGCCTATCGCAGCATGATTGTTTTCGTGAACATCCGCGCGGCCGCGGTTGAAACGGTACGCTTCGAGGCGAACAAACAGCGCAAGCTTGTGAAATCACCTTGTTAGCAAGCGTCACCAAACTCCTCTGGGGCCCACCAATCTTTCAATCGTTTTGCTGAACTCGCGGGCTGTTTGCGTCCTGTTGGCACCAACGCTATCGGGCGTCTAGATGTTTCTTCCATTACCCCGGAATTGTTCTGAGGTGCGACGATCGGTAAGGCTCTGGCAACAAGGTGCGGGCGAAGCGAGCGACGCCTGTGAGCTTCAGTGGACAACCTTCGGAATTCACGCTGTGTGAAAACAACCCCCGCAGCCAGGAGCCCTAAGACACCAAGACTCAAGACCAGGAACCATTTCCTGTCTGCGGAGTCCGCGGGTTCCGGATCCCTTGGCTTCCGAGTTCCCCCCGGAGGCCGAGACAACCCAGTCGTTGTAGCGCTTTGTGCGCCGTGAACTTGAACGGCAGTTGGCGGACTTATAGAGTCTGATGGCGGATAGGCCTCCAGGTACCCGTAGACATCGGCGGCCTCGCTCTCGGTCAAATAGAAGAAAACAGGCATGCGACTGCGGAGCGAGTCCGGAATCGCGCCCATCATGACGGGCGCCCCCACTGTGATTTTGCGGATCAACTGAGCGCGACTGACGCGGCTGGTTAGCGTGGCCAGGGGTGGGATCGCTCCGGCTGCAAGCTCCGCGGGACCAGGATTTGGCCCCGTGGCGGCATGACAAATGTGACAGGTGGACTTGACGATCAACTCACCCACTCTTGCGTGTGATTCCGAAACGGCGGCCTGCCGAGCAGCAGCGTTGGGTACGCCCGCCAAAAGGTTCAGGTACTCGACCAGCGACTGAACTTCAAAATCATTTAAGTAGGAAAAAGATGGCATATCTTGCCCGCCATTGTGGATGCGTTGCAGCAATGCGGTCTTCGATTGCCCGGCGAGTTCGGCCGCTTGTGCACGACTGACGTCGGCGCCCACGGACTTCATGCGCTGCATGACGAGGGACACGGACGTCGCGCGTACGGGGTTGATGATGGAAGCGATTTCCGGGGGTGCCCCAAAGCCAGATTCTCCGTGGCATCCCTGACAGTTCAGGCGATAGAGATCAGCGCCATGAAGAACGAGCGTGTTGGTCGAGGAAGAACGGTGTGGAGCAGAAGGTGCGGGGTCGGCCGTTTCCTCCGCTGCCTGGAGAGGTGGTCCCAGACGCCATGTCTTGCCCATCGCTGTCTCCTCGAACGGGCGGTGAAGGTGACCCAGCAAGCTGTCACCCTCGACAGCTGTCACAGAACTGTGTTGAGCGAGGAGATTGGGCGCGCACAGAGTCGCCGCCAGCCCGAGAACCACGACGAGGCGTTTTAGAAATGCCGCCGCTCGAGCGCCATGTTTCATCCCGGAACTGGGTATGTCGATATTTGTGTATGAGCAAAGCATAGGCGGACGATAAAGAAATTGGCTTGTACGGTTGTCTTAGCGTCGTAAATTCGTCGTCGATTATTCTGCGCAAACGTGCAGGATGAGAACGCGGGTCATTAAGGAAGGGGGGTGTAGGGTCCTTGAATGAAGACTATCTGCCGGGAAGTCATCCTACGGCTGGGGGAGCAAACTGATCTTCGGACGTTACTCGATTTGAGTGCAAAAAGAAAACCGCTAACTGAACGGGAGTATGTAAACTCTTACTTTACGTTCCAATGTTTCGTTCAATCATTAAGAGCAAACAAACGTTGTGCGATGGGCTGTGGGGCCCAGCCCTTTACCGGTGACAACTCATCCGAATAGACAGAGGTTGAAGGCTGCTCTTGTGCGCCATACGAAGCCGACAACGATTGAGGCAGCTAACGGGCGAGATATCAATTCAAAATTCTTCGATTCCGCTCGTCAATACGTGGGAAGTTCCTCGCGGGCTTCGGATGACTTTTGATCAGCAGATGTCTCGCTGCTACCCTCGCGCGCCATGGCGCCTGCCAGCAGAAGAATGGCGCCGAGGTACATCAGCGTATCCGCCATGTAGTTGAAGCCAACAAGGGTGGCGCGGTCCACCACTGCGATCGGCACGTAGACAACCAACTCCACCAACAGCACGGCCAGGCCTATCCAGGTCGCCGCGGCGCGCGTCTTCCTGCCAACCAGCAACAGGATTCCCGCCGGCGCGTAAACCGCGGCTGCCAGGTAGGTCCAGATGGCGTGTCCGTAGACATACTCGGGAGTCAGCCGGTTCAGCGGAATGGCGGGAACGTAATTGCCGTGCCGGAATTGCTCGAAGCTGTAAAACAGCACGGGAATTGCGATGAAGTATCGCGCAATTGTCGCGAGGATGCCTTTGCCGCGCCCCTGCTCGGTGAGGCTGGCCGCAAGTGCCAGAGCGCCGCCGCTGAAGGATAATTCCCGCAGTGCGAGCGTCAGCGCAAAGCGATCTCGCGGATCTTGTGCCCACGCTGGAACGTCCATGAGCACTACGAAAACGAAGAACGTCAAGGCGAGCAAACTTGCCGAGAGACGCGCCTGAATTCCGGTTACCAGGCTGAGCGCAGCAGCGATGAAGCAAGCACCGACGAACAACGCCCAGAACTGGTGCCACGGAATCCATTCAGGGACCATCGAGGCGATGGCGGGCGTCAGCGTGAAATGCTCGGTGCCGAAGCCGGCGACGGGCGCCGCGTAGAAAAGCGGCCCGAGCAGAATCAGTTTGTCGAATCCTCCCGCCCTTTGCCAGTCGCCGCGAAGAAAAATCGTGACCAGCCCGATGGCCAGAACCGCTCCAAAGGCAAAATAGGACCATTTCACCTGACTGGGGATTGCAAGGAGAACGATGACTGCCGCCGAATTCAACAAGCCCACGAGGATTCCTTTCCGGTGAGAACGAGAATTCCTGGATTGCCTTCACTTCCCGAGTGCCTTGCGGTTCTCCTTGGCCCACGCGCTATCTTTTGGCACTGGTTTCAGTGGTGGCCCGCCTTGCGTTCCGCATGCGCAGGGCCCTTCCATCTTGGCCTCGGTCATGCAAGGGCAGGATTTTGTCTTCAGGCAGGCACAGACATAAACGACCTTGTTCTCGTCCGCAGGAGCATCCGGTGGATTCTGAGACTGAGCGCCAGACCCGCTGGAAGGGATGAGGGCCAACAGGAATGCGGCAAAGATGGTGGCCATGAATCTGAATCGATTTGTCATGACCAGGAATATCCCCAAATCGGGTGGTCTGCCGCAATACCCACTTGACCAGATTCTGATATAACCACTAACGTCATTTCCTATGCAGAAGGTTTCGTCTGCGATCAACCCAATCATCACTGTCGACCGGAAAGCACCGGGGCCGTTGTACCGGCAAATCTACGACGGATACCGCGCTGCAATCATGAGCGGGGCTTTGCACCCGGGGCAGCGAGTGCCGTCGACTCGCGGACTGGCCTCCGAACTCGGAGTTTCCCGCATTTCCGTCTTAAGCGCGTACGCACAGCTCCTGGCTGAGGGATATTTTCAGAGCCGGGTCGGAGCAGGAACGGCGGTGTCTCGGTCTCTGCCGGACCAGACTGTCTCGCCTGAACCACGAAGGGTTCCTGTATCGACGACTCGCCGGGCTCCAGGCCCGCTTGCGAAACATCCGCCACTCCCTGTTTCGATTGAGAATGCTCCTTGGCGGCGCGGATGGGGCGCATTTGCGGTTGGCCAGGTAGCTTTTGACCAGTTCCCTGTTCAGGTGTGGAACAGTTTGGTGACCCGCCACCTCCGGAGTGTAAGCACCAGGTACCTGGACTACGGTGATCCGATGGGCCTAAACGGCCTGCGCGACGCCATCGCAGTCTATCTCGCAACCGCACGCGGGGTACGCTGCGCGGCGGATCAGATCATGATCGTCAGCGGCTCGCAGCAGGCGCTCGATGTCTGTGCTCGAGCTCTACTCAATGCAGGAAGTCGAGTTTGGATGGAAGAACCCGGATACCGTTTCGCTCGCAGCGTTTTTGCTTTGAACAATTGCACAATCGTCCCCGTCCCGGTCGATCAGGAGGGATTGAATGTTGCCTCGGGAATCCAACGATGCCGCAACGCTCGGGCGGCCTTGGTGACCCCATCGCATCAATATCCGCTTGGCTTCACGATGAGCGCTTCGCGCCGACTGCAGTTATTGGATTGGGCTGAGCGGTCGCGAGCCTGGATTCTGGAAGACGACTACGACAGTGAGTATCAATTTGAAAACATGCCCATTTCCTGTTTGCAGGGCCTCGACCGTAACGATCGTGTCATCTACATCGGGACTTTCAGCAAGGTGCTTTTCCCGTCGCTGCGGTTGGGATATCTCGTGATCCCCAGCGGGCTGGTCGAACGCTTTCGAGCCGTCCGAGTGGCAATGGATATTAGTCCGGCTATTTTCAGTCAGGCCGTGTTGGCCGATTTCATTCGTGAGGAGCACTTTTCACGGCACATCCGGAGAATGCGCTTGCTTTATCGGGAACGACGGAACGCGCTGGTTGACAATCTGCGGAGTACGCTTGGGTCTGTGGTGGAAGTTACTGGCGAGCAAGCGGGCATGCACCTTTGCGTCTTCTTGAATGGAATCTGCGATCGAGAAATTGCGCAGCGCGCGGCCCTCGCTGACCTCTGGCTGGTACCACTTTCTCCCTCCTACGCGGGCAGCAAAGGCTCTCGGCACGGCTTTATTCTTGGTTTTGGCAGCACGAGCGTTGAAGAGATGCCGGGTGCCGTCAAGAAGCTCCGCCTTATGCTGGGATTCGGCACCAAAGGCGGGGGCCAGCTGAGGCCGCGAGAGTCTGGCGACACGCGGGGTGAGATCGCTCGAACAGTCGGGCAACTCTGATGGGGACTGTCGTGCCGAAACGAAAAATCATCGTCAACATTGCGACTAGCGCGGATGGGTATGTCGCTCGGAGCGATGGCGATCTTGATTGGCTGACGAGCCGGCCGGCTCCCAAGGGTTTCTACGGTCTACCCAAGTTTTCACGCTCCATCGATGCCACGATTCTCGGGCGCAAGACCTTCGACCTGAGCCTGAAGATGGGCGCGAACTTCAGCGCCGATGATGTGCATTACGTGTTCTCTCGCCGAGCGGCCCCTGCATCGGTCCCTGCGGGTGTCCAATTCGTCACGGAGCCGATCCGAGCCTTTGCCGACCGCCTCCGCAAGCAAGCCGGGAAGAACATCTGGATGATGGGCGGAGGCGAGATCATCGGGTCCTTCCTTGACGAGGGCGCGATTGACGAGTTCATCGTCACCGTCGTGCCGACGTTGATCGGGGAAGGCATTCCTCTCATTGCGCCAAGGCGTCGCGAGGTACCGCTCCGGCTGCAATCATTGCAGCGATTTTCAGACGGCGTGGTTCAATTTCATTACGAGGTACGGCGACCGAAAGTCTGAGGCGCGAATATCGTGGGGCCAAACCGCCGTAATCTTCTTGACTGGAACGATTACGCCCCCATTTGTTGGGCAAGATCGACGATGCTTTCTGAAACAACATCAAAATCGCCCGGCTTCGCTTTGTCCGGCACGCCGACACCGCCATTGCCGTATTCGTTCGGCCGGTAGATGAAAGCTGTACGCAGTCCATTGCTGCCGGCTGCCCGCAAATCACCGAAGTGGGCCGCGCACATCAGGACTTCCTCTGGCTTCAGGTCGAGATAAAACGGCGCCGACATGTACATCTCGCGATCCGGCTTGTAGTGGCGGACAATATCAGAGCCGAGGACCACGTCCCATGGCAAACCAGCGAACCTCGCCAGGTGGGTCATCAGCGCGATGTTGCCGTTCGAGATCGGCGAGAGGATGTATTCCTTTTTGAGCCGGGTGAGCCCCTCAACCGAATCCGGCCAAGGCTTCAGCCGTCGCCAAGCATGGGCCCAATGGAGCTTTTCCTCTTCGCCCAGCCCTTCGATTTTGTACTGCCTGAGCAAGTCCTCGAGGATCATGCGATGCAAATCGTCGAGGTTCGTCCACGGAATCTCGCCCCTGCGCACTTTGTCCATGGCTGGCTTGTATCCGCGGCGCCAGCGATCAGTGAATTCCACCCAATCGACATTCAAACCTTTTGCCTTGCCCCAGGTAGTAGCCTCGGCAATCACGGAACTGCGCCAGTCCACAACCGTGCCAAATACATCGAAGACACAGGCCTTCACGTTGGCCAATTCTGGCTTTGGTGTCTGAGTTGCTTTCATGGTCTTCTCCGCTGGTATGGCAAACAGATCAGGAAACGACGCAGCCATGACACCTGCACTCGCGGTCATCAGGAATTCACGCCGATTGCTGCTCATGACTGGCTTCTCTCGTTACGCCCGTAACCTTTCCTGCTAACGGGCATTTCAGCAACACTGAGGATGCAGGTAAAGGAGCCCACGATGTCGAAAAATCATTACTTGAGCAAGCCCAAGCGCCGCAATCGCTCGGGGAAACGCAAAGACTCTCGGCGCATCGCCGCAAACATGGCCAAGATCAAAGAACTCGAACGGGGTTCGGATCGAACCAAGTAGAACTGACTCTCCTCACCGTGCGCGTACTTCCGCGCCGGCCAGTCTGTACGCAATTTCACAGAGACTGTAAAACATCTGATAGCGACAGTCATCATGTGTCAATGCGGGCGAGCACTTCCGACAAATTTTCGCTGTCGAGTCGATCGTCGTATTGCAGGCTCTCGAGGCCGGATGCAAGGTCGGACACAATTTTCCGTATGTCTGCCTGTGGAACCTGCTTCGGTATTCCCACAGCGAAGGACGTCCTAAAAACTTTTCTTTATGAATTCTTTTGTAGCTTATTGGCCAAGAGACCATGTGCTCCCGCATCTGAGTCCCATCAAGAGCGTGAATCGCGTTCTCCCGTGGACCCTCGATTGCGGATTCCAGCCATGGCAAGGAAGGTGCTGGTAGTCGATGACAATGCGGCGATCCGTCATCTCCTCTGCAAGCTATTTACGTCTCTGTCTGACTTTGACGTATGCGGGGAGGCAGCAGACGGATGAGAGGCGATAGAAAAGGCTAAGGAACTGCGTCCCGACAAATTATCGACGCGACCCGAGTGTTGAAAAGATTGATGCCTGGTGCCACTGATCATGTTCAGCGAGTACGGTGATGCATTCTCTGCCAGTGAAGCTCGTTCCATAGGAGTCACTGCGCTGGTCCCAAAGTCCGCTCACATTTCTATGCTGCTCGAAAAGGTGCGTCTTTCCTGCGGCTGAATCGCGATGGTAAATTTATTTTTTCTCCCAGTCCGGAAATCCAAGCACCTCTCTCTTGAGAACGCGAAGGGTTATTAGAGCATCTTCAATCGCCTGCCGTTCAGAGTGGTGATCAGGATTCCGCGATATGGCTTGAAGCCGATTGAAAACGGCGGCTTCCGCTTCGGCCACCCGTGTTCTCAGTTTGTCCTTATCGAGCTCAAGTAGTGCTCCTTGAACGGCACTCTGCCACCCTGGGTTTTGCAGCTCCTCAAGACGATCTGCGCTTCCGACCGAGTCTGCCATGTTTCCAATTTCTCCTCTGGTGAACAAATGCTCTTCGTGCTCTAAGAAAGGGGCTTGCGCGATTTTTGATGATCAGGTGCCATTGCCCGACTCCTTCTTCTCGGCAAGCCCTTTCTCTCGCTCTTGCTTCTCCTTCTGCTGCTGCTCCAGAATTTTTTTTACGGACTCAATCGGAATCACTTCAAAATGTGTTTTCGACTTCTGCATCTCGCATTGCTCCTTCATCCGACCCTGACACTAGCAGGGTTGAAGTCGTACGGGTCATATCTTTTGCCAAAGGAACTACTCGCTTAAGAAACTTAATCCATTGGAATAGCGTCACTTATGGACGCACGGCATCCGTCAAATAAGGAATGAGGTTTTTAGCTTGCAACTAGTATTACGAATTGATACGATTAGGTAACGTTAACGTCTCGTGATGCGAGGACACCATGAGCACTCATGCCAAAAGGCTTTCCATGAACTTCAAGACAATGGAGCAGTCGGATGTTCCGCAAGGGCGAAATGGCAAGCACAAGCAGATCGTTACCAGGATTCTCTCCGACCTTGATCAGATGAAGGATGGGAAGGCCCTGAAAGTGCCGTTGGCGGAATTGGCGGAGAGCAAGGAAAAGGTTCGTTCAGCTCTGAATCGTGCCACGCGAAAAGCTGGACTCAGGGTTGCCACAGCCACCGACGCAAGCTTTCTATACGTGTGGAATGAGAGACCGCAAAGTGACCGGTAAACGCAGTGACCGCTTTGGTCTGTTCTTTGTCCCCGGAGATGCCATATGCATAACGTCTCGAACAGCGAAGAATGGAAACGAATTGCGGAACGAATCACAAAGGAAACTGATCCCGCGAAGTTGGACTTGCTCGTAAAGGAGCTGTGTGATGCTCTGGACGCGGTTCATAAACGTACGGAGTCCGCAGAACAGTCGGCGTAGGTGAACGGGAAGCTACGCTGATCAAGGAACCTGCGCGTCGCGGATAGAGTCGTCCAAATCAAAGTTGCGCGAGTAGTAACGCATTCCGTCTTTGAGTTTCAGAAGTGCTGAGGGAAACGCCCAAAAGCCCGGGTTGGCGCGCAACCGAACCGCAGTTCGATCCACCCAGCCTTTCATCCGATTCCACCATCGCTGTGTCTGCGGTGGCGCTGGCCGAAAATGGCTCCCCGTCCAGGAGAAGCCGGAGACTGCGAGCAGGTCGTCCTGGTTAAGCCAGAAAGCATTGAGCTCGGGTAGAGCGGTACGCTCCTGTTGTGTATAGGGCCGGTGACGGGTCCAGAGCTCAAGGCGAATCCACGGATGGCATCCAGAACCGAACCCGGGCGGCCCGGTCCACCCAGTCCATGGATCGAGAATGTGAGGATATTGCGGGCCCTCTGGGCCTATCAAAGGTCGCGGCCCTGGATCCATGTTGACCCGAGGCGGAGGTCCCGCAGGCACATGCCACAGGCTGTGATGTCCATCCTTCAAAGCCTCGACGGCTCGAACCGCTTTCCATCGCTGGAGGTGGGAAGAAACCCCTTGCAGCTCCAGTCCCTCACCACCGATTAACACGCGGAAGGTAGGCATCCAAGAGCGGGGGAGCTCTAGCTTACCGTTCTCGAGCGGTACCGGATCATCGGGTACGATGAACGCAATGTCCGGGTCTGCATTCAGCCGATCAAGCAGAAGGTGCAAGTCTTGCTGGTCAACGAAGAAACTGAGTGATGGCATGCAAACTTTTTCAAGCTACGATCGAATCGCCTGGAACAGGGCGTTCGGCTCCTACGGCTTTGTTGATGGGCCGGTTTTGGCTTTCAGGATTTCTGTCAGCCAATCGGGTTGCCCTTCGATTCTCTCCAGATGAGGAATCTTCTCTCCGTCGAAATACGGAATGGAGTAAGTCTTGAAGAATTCCCCCGTCTCGGCAAGGACTTCGATGGCCTGATGATTGGTTTGCGCGTTGCGGAGTGCCTGGGTCAGGACGGTTCGACTCCAGGCGCGGCCATTGATCGCGATCAGCTTCATTCCGGCGCCGAGGCCGGCCTGGTAGGCGGGCGAGCCGGGAATGACATCGACGAATTGTCCATCCTTGCCCAGCGTGAAACCGAGAGAATCTGCGGCGCTGGTCGTCTTGGACACTTCTGCGAGCGCGGTGCGGAATTCGTTGGGCTTGTCGTTGTAGACCAGCCTCCATCCGCCCCCTTCGATGCCGCCCAAGGGAGCGTGGGTGCTGGTGGCATTGACGCGCTCCTTTAACAACTTGTCCCAGTCGTAAGCTGCAATCCCGTTCAACTCGCGGACCAGGTCGTCGAAGCTGTACGGGACCACCTTCGGCGGGCCGCTCTCACCGCCATGAAAGCGGCGGCAGAAGTCGTCGAGGGAACGGCGCCCGCTAGTCTGCTTGCGAATGATTGTGTCGACCTCGAGCCAGATCAGGTCGCCTTCGGGATAGTAGTCGAGCCCGCGCCGCCAGTTCTCCCATTGCGGGCCGAGCATGCGTAGCGTTTGCACGGACAAGGCGGTGTCTTCAAGCGGACGCCAACTGCGGCCGGCGCGATGGTCGAGCATGGCCGCCGTCATGGCCAACTTTTCCCGGTATTGCTCGGGTGACCACAAGCCCGAGCGCGCAGCCAGAATGTTCCCAAGGTAGTCGGTCAAGCCCTCGTACACCCACAGCAGGTCGCCAATCATCGGCTCCTGATAATTCCTGGTCGCAAGGCCGGCTGGCCGCCGGTACTTGCCGTTCCACGAGTGCACGAATTCGTGCGGAAGAAGAGCGGCCTCAAGCAAATGTTTCTTCGGGTCAAGAAGGGTGCGACCGGCCACGCTGTTGTCGCTGGACTGATGGTGCTCCAGGCCATGATGGCCGACGGAATCGCTCAACGTGTACAGGAAGTGGTACTGCAGGTAATGGTGCGCGCTGAAAAGCGCATCGGCTTCGAAAACGAGCTTCCGGTAAGCCGCGGTATCGGCGGGAGTGATCTCCAGATCGGCATCGCTTTCTGCGACCATGTCGATGACGTGCGCAGGAATTTCTCCCGCAGGCACGAGTTCGACTTGACGATAGTGCGCACCGGCGATCAGCGGCGAATCCACGAGGGTGGAAAGCGAAACCGAAGTAAAAGTGACCTCATCCCCGTTGGTGCTGGCGGCCGTGAGCGCGGTTCCATACTTCCAGCCGGCTGGAAGCCGCACCGAGGGCACAAATTCGACGGCATCTGAGGCGACTCCGTCCGGATACAAGACCACCTGGTTCCAATTGAGATCGAGCAGGTTGGTCGAGGCTGCCGGGCCGCCGCCACCAGCGCTGTCGGCGGAGATCAAATCAAAGGTCGCCTGAATTTCCCTCGTGCCCGGCGGCACCGTTACATGAAAGGAATACATCTCGATGGGATCACGGTGCCACGCGAGTTCCTGATTCGCTGCCCTGAAGTGCAGCCCGGTAACGTTTGCGATCGGCCCGCTTGGACGATGGGTGCCGGGAATCCACTTGGGATAGACGAGCGTAATTTCTCCCTGACTAACGGGCAGGGTGAGCGCGGTATGAAAGATGTTTCGGGGAGCGTCAGTGAGATCGACCGCGACTTGAATCGGTGAAGTTGAGACCGGCTTGGCTGCAAAGGAAAAGACACTGATCAGCAGCACAGGGATCCACAACAATCGGCGCACGTGAGGACACTCCATCAAGAAAGATAGGCGAGAGGGTAAAGGAGAAAGACGGAAGGAGCAAGCGCGCGGGATTTCTACTAACCCCAGGTCCTGTCATTCCGACGGCGAACGCGGCGGAGGCATCTCCCGCATCCACACCGCTAGAAAGGTCGGCTGCCTCAGTTACGCGCGAATTTTTCTGCGATAACGAAAATAAGCACCCGCTAGTCCGGTGGAAAGAAGAACGAGCGTTCCCGGTTCAGGGGCTTCGCCAACGGGCGTGCTGCAATCGCCGCCCTTCCCTTTCTTTCCGCCCGTAGTCGTGACGGGAGCACCGCCCTTTTTCGTTTTCTTCGAACCGCAACTGGGCAGTGGCGGCGGGTACAGCGTTAACATTCCGCCGTTATTTGCAATGAAGGAGTATGCAGGCATACCGGCCACGAATTCGGGCATGCTTGGCCGCGTCAGCGCGGAACCAAAGTCGGCGGGAATCGTCATCGCTGTGCCGGGATCGATCTTGATCGGCTGCTCCATGCGCGCAATAGCCGGCTCGTTCGGCGACACCTCTTTGCGAGCTTCGTCGGACACCTGGTTCCCGCAGCGCGTGCGCAGCGTCATTTTGCCGTCGGTGATGACCTTTTCTCCGCGATGCAGGCGAACCCGCTTCGTTGTCCAGTAGACTTTGCCAGCGATCCGATAAGAGACGTACACGGTGCGATCCTCAGTGAGCTGCACCACCCGCGCGCGCTGGAAATCAAATCCGTGATAATGCGCCGCAACCACAGGGTCACGTTCGAAAACGCGCTCCAGTTCCTTGGGATCGTGAATTCCGCCCGGGACGATCGAATAGGGGTAAACGGGACGGACATCCTTCGAAGGTTCATCCGATGCCGCAGCTGACAGCGCTAAATCCCGCCGCACATCCCCGCTGTTGCTGAATTCCGGAGCAGGGTGGGAAGAAAAAGAAGACGCCAGAAAGGAACTGAAATCGACCGGCAGCAGAGCCGCGCCCGTCAATCCACCAAGCAGGAAAACCAATGCCAGCAACGAGCGCCGGATGAGGCGGTTCCGGCGGTGGCGACGAGTGCGGCGACGGCGCACCCGAACGCCCGGTCCGTTAGGGTCGTTCACAACTGCTCCTACCTACAAGGGTCGTGGGTCGTGCTCGGGGGGAGCGCCAACCCTATACCAGCAAACAGCATTCCACTCGCGACAGAGTATCTGACGCTGACAATAATGGAGAATGGCTCTTTGGTGGGGAACACCCTAACACAACCATGAAGCAAGTTGCACACTAAAAGGGCACATTCTAGGGCAAAAACCCGATTCCCTTTTCGACACCTGTACTTACCTTGCCGCTTATCTTGGGCGTCCGATAAAATAGGTTTTTCTCTTTTCAATCTGCCAAATTGGGAGCTTTGCGTGGCGGGAAAACCCCGGATCCTGGTAACCGGCGCGGGTGGGTTCATTGGGCACCATCTGGTGCGGCGACTGAAAAACGACGGTTTTTGGGTGCGGGGCGTAGACCTCAAAGCCCCGGAATATGAGCCTACTTCCGCCGACGAGTTCACCCTCCTCGACCTGCGCCGCTGGGAGAATTGTCTTCAGGCTACCGTGAAGGTCGACCAGGTCTATAACCTCGCAGCCGATATGGGCGGGATTGGCTATATCACGGCCAATCATGCCGACATCTCTCGTAATAACATTCTGATTAACACGCACATGTTGGAGGCGGCGCGGGTGAATGGAGCGCGGCGCTTCCTGTTCTCTTCTTCGGCCTGCGTCTATCCGCAGTACAAGCAGAATCAGGCGGACGTTACTCCTTTGAAGGAAGCTGACGCTATTCCTGCCGATCCCGAGCCGGGCTACGGCTGGGAGAAGTTGTTTGCCGAGGAGCTCTGCCGCTACTACAAAAAAGACTACGGGTTTGAAACTCGCATCGTGCGCTTCCACAACGTCTACGGGCCGCTGGGAACGTATGAAGGAGGTAAGGAGAAAGCTCCGGCGGCAATCTCGCGGAAAGTAGCACTCGCGGAGGATGGCGGCGAGATTGAAGTCTGGGGCGATGGCGAGCAGACGCGCTCGTTTATGTACGTGGACGATTGCGTGGAAGGCCTGGTCCGACTGATGGCCAGCGATTCTTCCGAACCCTTGAATCTGGGGACAGATCGGCTTGTGACGATCAATCAATTAATCGACCTGGTTTCGAACGTGGCCGGAAAGCGGTTAGTGAAACGGCACGATCTCTCGAAGCCGCAGGGCGTGCGCGGACGGAACAGCGACAATACCCTGCTGAACAGTGTTCTCGGATGGGAGCCGTCGATCACACTGGAAGAGGGGTTGCAGACCACTTACCGTTGGATCGAAGAGGAGTTGCGCAAAGCGGGACGAATCCCTGCTGTGGCCGCGGGACAGGCAGCGAGTTAAGGCGGGCGTTAGTCGCATCTTCAGCGTAAGTGCGGGCACTAGGCATTCAGCACGCAGCATTCAGCCAATCGAGATATTGCCATCTAGTGCGGTGTCCCGCAAATTCGTGGCATAACTTCGGACTGTCATCCTGAGCGAAGCGAAGGACCTAT
>OEKN01000084.1_pt1 | contig 17922 bp, 14 predicted proteins | sample 1503361 | NCBI WGS metagenome assembly OEKN01 (sample SAMEA104379592, study PRJEB20068) | metagenome | biome: 1000743; feature: 77; material: 1998 | place: USA | collected 2012 | depth 25 m
TCAGACTGACCGGTGATGGGGGTTCAGCGATGAGAGCAAGCAGGCGAAGAGTAATGGCAGATCCGGGTAGAGACTTGTATTCCTGGTTGCTCCCAGCCCTGTGCCTAATTTTGCTGGTTGGGTTCTGGTTAAAGGGGTAAGCAAGATCCAATTCCCACAAAAGGCAAACTCTGCCAGGCATAAGAGTTTTCGAACGATTCCGATTTCGATTTCCTAAGTTGGAGACCAAGCAATATGACCTCCAAATGTGAGGGTGGAGGCAAGTTCGTAGGCAAGTGGAGCGTCAGCGTTCGCAACACTACCCCATGCCCAGTCTGTCGCTCGTCTCAGCCGGTAAGACCTTATGGCGATCGGTACAAGATAGCTGACCACCGAGAGCCTGACTCTGATGGCATGGCAGTACAGGCAAGTCAGAGTTGATCATTCCTCTTGTTGTCAGCGCTCGCACTCATTGACATCGGGGCAGGAGCTTTTCTTGTTTCGCTGGAGCACTTTGCTTCCGCTGAGCGGTCTGCAACTCGAGAACTCCATTAGCGGCTCCTGCTGCGAGGCATTATGTTCCAGCGGACGATGACGCCCTTCGGTGAAGACTCAACGTCATTAGCGCGGATTCGTCGCTCGAGGACGTGAGGCCTCAACCGACTACAAACAGAGCGACGCGAACGCCGGGATGAAAGGCATCGAACAGGAAGTAGTCGTCATCCACGTAATCGATGTAGCAGTCATCGGTATATAGCCACTCGGCCGGCCACGGATCGAGGATTACGAATGTGTAGCCGGAATAAACGAATTGCGTCCGACCGGGCACAATCGTCGTCTGATGGATAACTTGGTTCACCTTGAAGCTACGCTGGCGACCGAAACTGGCCTTGAACTTAGGATCGGGAATGTGCGCGCTCTTGCCCGCTGGGCGGGCGCGCCCCTGCTGGCTCTCCTGCCCCTTTTCTTCGTGACCAGGGTTGGATTCTTTCGATGTCTTGGGACTCTCCTGCTTCTCCGGTTTTGAAGGTTTGGCCTCATCTTGCCGGGAAGGCTTGGCTTCGTCCTGGTTTTGATGGGCTGGGGGAGCGGCTTCGCGCTTCGGTTCCGGGCGAGGTTCTTCGGGCCGCGGCTTGGGCTGGTCCTGTGGTTCCTGCGCGTAAGCAAAGCCGACAAAGAGCAGGAAGAAAGCTAGGGTAAAGGCGATTCTGATTCGGTTCATGGCTGTTATCTCCTGCATCGCGACCGATTTTGGTTCTTTCGGGAGCCCAATAAGTCGGTGGCGACAAAGACCGGCAAATATCAGATGCACCGGGAGCAACTGGAGGATGTTGGAGAGAATGGCGACGAGATACAGGGAATACTGCAGGTATCGAGTGTGAAGAACTGCAGGCGGATCACGCCAAAGAAACCGAAATGAAAACTTGCCCCCGTTTTAGCCACTGCACGGGAGTTGGACGGACAATTTTAAATCAGCCTTGATGGTCAAGGGTTGAGCAGTTCCGCAACCGCTGAGACTAAAGCCTCGGACTTGGCTTTTTGAATCACTCGCGAGATTCCGTGTCTGTTGGCTTCCAGAACAACGTCTGCACCATATATGGTGTGCAACACGATCTTCACTCCCGGCAGCAGCTTGCGGATTTCGTCGGCTGTCTGCAGACCATCCAGGTCTGGCATCGCGAAATCTAAAACGATCAAATCGGGTCTCAGCTCGACGGCTTTCGTAATCGCTTCGTATCCGTTTACGGCTTCGCCACAGACACTCCAGTCCGCGTGTGCTTCGAGCATAATGCGCACGCCGCGCAACATTGACTGATGGTCGTCCGCGATGAGGATGCGTTTTGGCACGGGTTTCCTTGAGAATGCACATGACTGTTAACGAAGACAATACAGTCGTACTGGGAGGGGCGGATCCCGACACTACAGTCGTCCCTGTATAGGGGCGCCAGCCCCCAGGCCTTACTCTCCGCAAGGAACTCGGCTCTTGGAAATTCGTCCAATCAACGAATGGATTCGTGACCTCTGCTTCCAGAGCGAGATACCCGCTTAACAACCCAGCTTCGCCACCTCAATGAAGCGCTCTCGGCACCGACCGAGGTAAGCCGGAACCGAAGGGGACCAATTTCAACGGCGGGTCGCGCACGCATAGCTTCCGCGCAACGTGCTCGGTGGGCGAAAGCCAGAGGCGAAAAGGTTGTCTCCAGCGCCAGGCGAAAGCGAACGCTGTCAGCCACCGCAATCGCCCGAATCCGTGCCGCTCAGAAAGAGCGTCGGGCGAGATGGCGAAAGCAACAGAAGGCGGCGTAAGTGAGCTAGAATCGGTGCATGGCCGCGGACCGTAAAGCCTGCCATCACCAAGTCAGCCGTTCCTCCAGACTCGTGACGGGTGTTGAGGGTGCCGTGAACGGGTGCTGCTGTGTGGCCGTGAAGATCAGCCTAAGACCAAATGGAGAGGGTCAGATCGAGGGCCGGTTCATCATCCCGTCTGCTCGAACGTGCGCATAGCCAGCTATGGACTATCTCTTCTGCGGAGTTGTCGAGGCTTGGGGAGTGCAGGATCAGCTGGGCACAGCATGTGGCCGCTCCGCTAAGACGCTCTGCTACGACTGCGGAACGTCGCTCTGCGCTGACCACACTGAACGGTGTGACCTGTGCTCGGAGTCGTTCTGTCCTTCCTGTTTGTTATTCCATCAGAGCGATCACACCAAATTTGCCCAGCCCGAACAGCGCCCGGAATTCCCGAGAAAGAAAAGAGCGTAAAGTGTGAAATAAGGTTCAGCGACCGCGTCGGATTTGGGTTTTGAGACTACTCCGACGTGGGATCGCCCATGATGCCATCATCATGGCGCGCCCTTCCTTAAGCAAGTTCCAGCTCAACCCCAAGGCTGCTCTTTCGTCCTACCATTGCTCTGGTGAGCTCATCCGTCCGCACAATCAGAAATTGTTGGTCTAATTTGCTGTGACTCTGGGCCGCAGACACCTCGGGGGTGTACGATTCTCCTGCTTTCTCGGGTCGTGCTGTACACCGACAGCACCTAGCTCCTCCGCATTGCGCCTCCAGCGAGAAATGAGGAGGAACCGTGTCGGTGCGGGCGCTCGATCGTTAGGTGGCCGTCAAGATTCTGCCACTGCGAATTTTTGGAACCAAAAACCGAAGGTACCCCGGGGGTAAAAACTGTAGCTCCAAGCGATAAGGAGGCAACAGTCTGTGTTGACGGGCACAAGGTCCCCACGGGCTTACTTGACAATAGGCACAGCCGCCCTAGCTGCTGTTCTGCTGGTTGCCTGCCACAAAGCCTTGCCTCCGGACGGAGTTTGCAGCTATGAACCGTTGCCCACCGGCACACAGGTTCCTTCGGGTCAGGGTGGCATCCAGGTGCTGGCTTCCACCGACGCCTACTTTGCGGTGCGCGACACAACCGGCAAACAGATCGCAAGCGGGCACGTGAATGCGATCACACCTATACCGCCCGGAGACTATCAGGTGGTGCTGAGCAACTCTACGCATTCAACCTCAAGCCAATCGAAGATGCTGACCAAGTGCACAACAGGAGCGATCCTGGTCAATGGCAAGACTGACGACTATTATGCCGTGCTTGACCAAGCAACCCGGCAACTAGCCTCGGCGCACGTGGGCTCTGCGGTGTCTCTATTTCCTGGAAGTTATATGGTTCGGCTGAATAACACCGACGTTGCCGCGAAACTGCAGGCGAGCGCGATGCTCGAACTAACGTCTGGGACGCTTAATGTGGATGTCGGCACCGACGAATACTATGCAGTTCTGGACAGCACGACACGGCAGCTGGCATCGAGCCACGTTGGACGAGCACTCGGCCTGTTTCCCGGCAGTTATATCGTCCGCATCAACAACAGCGACGCCCAGGCAGATGTCAGAGGCGCCGAATCCACGAATGTTCCCGCTGGCACCCTCGTGGTCGACGGCTCGACCGACGAATACTATGCCGTCATGAACAATGCTGGCGGACAGCTCGCCTCTGCACACCTGGAGAAGCCGCTCGCCTTCATTCCCGGCACGTACAACATCAAGGTGAACAACACGACCACGCCGGCGACCGTCGTTGCCGCTGTTACTACCGAGGTCAAGACTGGCGCTGTGGTGCTCCAAGGTTCGACCGACGAGTACTATGCCATTATTGATTCAGCGGGCACTCAATTGGCCTCTGCGCACCTGGGGCATGGGCTTTCGCTCCTGCCCGGTGCCTACCGCGCCAAGCTGAACAATGTCGCGATGACGGTTCAGGTGGATGCCGGCCACAGCGGCGAGTACCAGTCAGGATCCCTGACCGTGAAAACCGCAGGCTCGGATTACTACGCCGTGCTGGACGCTTCTGGCACGCAGCTTGCGTCCAAACAAGTCAACCAGCCAGTTTCCGTGCCCCCGGGAAAGTACTCGGTCAGACTTGGCAACAACATCCGGCCAGCCACGGTCGCGGCGGGGCAGAGCGTCGTCTTGAACTGGTAGGATTCGTATTGAGAATCTTGTACCTGCGCAATGCCTCCAGGCGGGCTTTCTAAAACCTATAGAGGCATTTCGCCACGGTGGGGCATCGGTTTTCAGCAATCGGCCAACAGTTTACGTCTATGACCTGGAAGGTTTCCTACGACGGTTGACTGCTCCCCTACCAACATTATAATGGCGCGATAATGGCGCGGAGGTTCGGGGATGCGCTCGGTAACGTGGGTAGCAATATTGGCGCTCGGAGTGGTCTCAGTATGGGGCCAAGGTCCACCCAAAAAGCGTGTAGCCGTCTTTGACTTCGATAACGCCGCCGTCCAGGGTGGCATGAAGATCCCCTTTGTCGAGATGAGGACTCCCGATCTCGGAAAAGCTGCTGCGGAGCTCCTGATCACCAAACTCGTGCAAGACGGCAACGTAAGCGTAATCGAGCGCAATGCCATCGATAAACTCCTGGCGGAGCAGAACCTCACCAACAGCGACCGCACGGATCCGGTCACCGCCGCCAAGCTGGGCAAAGTGCTCGGAGTCGACGCCATTATCCTGGGCACCATCACGCACTATGATTACGCTGACAAGACCACCGGCGGGGGTGGGGCCCACTTTGGCGGTTTTGGCGGCAGTTCAATGAAGACCAAGCACGACATCGATGCCAGGGTGCAGATCAGTACCCGACTGGTCAGCCCCGACACGGCGGAGGTGCTGGCGGTGTCTCAGGGTGCGGGCGAGGTCAAGCGCAAGGGCGTAAAGATGGATATCCGCGACACCAGTCAGATCAGCGTGATGGGAGGTAATGCCAACAACCCGCTCATGAACGAATGTATGGACAACGCCATCGCACAGCTTGCGACGCAGCTCGAGCAGGCGTTTCCAAAGCTGCCGCCGCGCACGTCGCTGATCGACGGGCTGGTAGCGGACGCCAACGAGTCTGGACATCTGGTGCTGAATGTCGGCGCTCACGATGGTGTAAAGCTCGGCGATCGCCTCCAGGTGTGGCGCGCCGGCAAAGAGATTCGGGATCCGGCAAGCGGCAAGGTCCTGTTGCGCGACGACACGCTTCTCGGCGAAGCAATCGTGACCGGCGTGAACGACATCTCCTCAATCGCGCAGTACAAGGGTACCGAACCGGTGAAGGTTCGTGATCTGGTCAAGAGCATCCCGAAGCAGTAGCTCCTCAGAAAGAATTCCTCTTCCCGACGAACTTCCACAGCCGGGCTGACGTCCGGCCCCAAGCCGAGGGCGTCTGGCCCTACGCAGGCTTGGGAGCGAGCCAAGAAATTGGTAGCACGTACGGGCTCTTTCCTGGACGACCCTGGAGTATAATCCTGCTCGCCTGGCGGTCGATGGGTGTTTGGCGTCGAACGGGGACGGAGCTTCCCGGACCCCCGATGCGCTGGGAAGCCCCCTTGCTCGTTCACCGAATCGACAAACGAATTCAAGGAGTTCTCCGCCATGTCTCGAGTTTCTGTGGTTTGGGTTATGGTTCTTGTACTGGCGTCGGCGTGCGTAGCGCAACAGACGCCATCGAAGAAACGCTTGGCAGTCCTGAATTTTGAATATGGCACTGTGCAAAGTTCTGTCGCCGCGATCTTTGGCTCGAACCAGGATGTCGGCAAAGGTATTTCCGACTTGCTGGTGCAAAAGCTGGTCGAAGATGGGAAATATTCCGTAATCGAGCGCAATGCGCTGGACAAAGTCTTGACCGAGCAGAACTTTTCCAATAGCGATCGAGCAGATGCCACGACGGCCGCCAAAATAGGTCGGGTCCTGGGTGTGGACGCGGTAGTCCTTGGAAGCATCACGCAATTCGGGCGTGACGACAAGAACACCACAGTTGGAGCCGCAGGCTTCGGTAACCTCACCAGCAAATTTGGACTTGGCGGCGCGCAGAAGCGTGATGCCAAGGCGGCAGTAGCAGTCACCGCCCGTATGGTAGACACGAGCACGGGAGAGATCCTGGCTGCGGTTACCGGAACCGGCGAGTCGAAGCGCTCCGGAACATCCCTCGTGGGTGCGGGTGGAAACGGGGGTTCTGGTGGTGGCGCCTATGACATGACCAGCAAAAACTTCGGAGACACTATCCTGGGTGAGGCTGTGCACCAAGCCGTGAATTCAATGGCTGAGCAGTTAGATACCAAGTCTGCGGCGCTTCCAACTCACAAGGTCGAAGTCTCCGGGCTAGTCGCCGACGTCACTGGCACCACACTCATCCTGAACGTGGGCAGCAAGGCGGGCGTTAAAGTGGGGGACACGCTGGAAATCAGCAGGCCAGTGAAGACCATCAAAGATCCGAGTACGGGAAAGGTGCTCAAGACGATCTCTGCGAAGATAGGCGATGCCGCCGTCACGGAAGTGGATGAGCAATCGGCTACTGCAACTTTTAAGGGTGCTGATACTGCCAAGGTGGGCGACTTGGTGAAGAACCCGCAGTAGCAGATTCCAAGTTTCGAATCTTGCAGGGAATGTCGAATAGTTGCTGGGATCCCACACGTGCGGATGAGTTCTGCTCAGCGAGGTAACAGGATTTCTAGCCGCGGAGGCTTGTGATGAGCGAGGAAGTAGGAAAGCACGTCGGCGACTACGAAATCCTGGCAGTGCTGGGCGCCGGCGGCATGGGCAAAGTGTACAAGGTGCGGAACATGATCTCCGACCGAGTGGAGGCCATGAAGGTTCTGCTGCCTGATCTAGCGGGCCGCCAGGAATTAGCCAGCCGGTTTCTGCGGGAAATCAAGATCCTCGCCGCTCTTAACCATCCCAACATCGCCGCGCTGCGAACTGCACTGACGCTAGATAACCAGTTAGTCATGATCATGGAGTATGTGGAAGGTAGGACTCTGGCCGCGTGTGTTGAACAGGGACCGATTCCGGCTGTAGAGGCCTTAGATTACATCAGCCAAGTGCTCGATGCCCTTAGCTATGCGCATGGGCAAAAGGTGATCCATCGCGACATCAAGCCTTCCAATATGATGCTGACGCCCCAGGGCGTGGTGAAGCTCATGGACTTCGGCATCGCCCGTTCCGGCAGAGATCCAGCACTCACCACGACTGGCACTACGATGGGGTCGCTCTATTACATGTCGCCGGAACAAGTGAGGGGAGAAGTCGTCGACCATCGTTCCGACGTGTACTCGGTGGGCGTGTCGCTGTACGAAATGGTTACTGGGCAACGTCCATTCCAGTCCGACAGCGATGTGGCGATCATGGCGGCACATTTGCAGCAGGTGCCCAAGGCGCCGATCGAGTTGCGGCCCGGCCTGCCCAAGGCCCTTAGCGACGTCATCATGACTGCGATGGCGAAGAACCCGGCGCAGCGCTTTCAATCAGCCGATGCTTTCCGCGCGGCGTTGAAAAGCGTGCGCACCAGTGAAGACTTCGCAAAACCCGCAGCACCCCAAGAGGTACGGACAGCTTCGATGCACCCGGTGGAGTCAACTCTCGCGTCTTCATACTGTTTCCCAGCACCCGTAGAGGCATCTCCTGTTGTGCCCGCACTCCCCCCGACGCCTGCACCGCCGCAAGCTCAGCCCCTGCCGAGCGTGCTGGGGCTTTCACCCCCACCGAGCAGACATCGGGGGCTTTACATGGGTCTGGGAGCGTTGATTGTAGCGGCCGTTCTGGTCGCGGCCGGGCTTTATTTACCGCGCAGAAGTAAGGTGATCGCCGAGGGAAAAGCCGGTTCGGTTGTGAAGACAGGAGCGAACAACTTGCCGTCGGCGTCCATCGACGCCGCCACTGCAAGGGACTCGATTAAAAACCCCCAGATGAACTCTGGTTCACCCTCTGCGGTCGCGGATGCAGGTGTGACCACGTTCTCTCCAGCAAGCCCGTCGGGACCTCGGAAAGCGGAGTCGTCCGTTAGGGATGCTGGTGGCACTAATTCAAATGCCTCAAGAAGTGACAGAAGTTCTGCCAAGGCGGATCTGGCGCATTCGCGTCAAAAAGGAGAGGTGGTGCCTGCTGGCGAGAAGGACACTCTGTCTGTTTCTGCCGCCAGCGGCCGTGGCGCCGCGATGGGCCACGATTCGAACCCGACAGTTTCCGTAGCTGATACGCAAGCCCAATCGGACAATTCTAAAGAAGTTGAGGAAATTGAAAGACAGATCGATCAACTGGCAAGCCGGGCGAGTTCAGTCCACGACAGTCTCGAAAATCTGCGGCGGCAGCAAGCTGCGCAAGGCTTGGGGCTACGTGGTGATATTGCTTCCACCGAAGCACGAATGGATACCTACCTAGGCAAGGCCCAGGCTGCGATGCGAAAGGAAGACATAAGCGGCTCCAAAAAGTATATGGAGTTGGCCGAACCGGAGATCGAGAAGCTGGAGAAATTTCTCAGCCGGTGAAGACAGCCAGCAGGGTTGAACCGGTCTTTTCTCCGAACACGTCACTAAAAGAGCGAAACAAAACGTTTGCCGAGTACAGAGCACGGAAGATGGCCCTTCCGGCCTGTAGATGTTACCAGCAAAAGTTTACCCACCAGCAGACCCGCCTTAACGGATCGATGTAATCGGCAAACGAGTTACGCCTTGACGAGTTGTCCACCAAACTTTTCGGATTGTCGTATTAACCTTTTGGTTAGAGCTAACGAGAATTCTTCGGTGCAAAACGTTGGTGCGCTCGCCTGTACGTGCAACGTCAAGACGCCGCGTAATCAGTACGTTAGATTTTTGTGAACTTGAGCAAGTCGATTCAACAGGGATATGGCACATCGCGTGCGATCACACAGGCTGAACGAAAAATCAAATCAACGGTTGTGAGGTGTTGGGGAAAAACGCGTGCAAGCTGGGATGCGCGACCTCGATCATTCTCGAACCGGAGGAGGAAGTATGAAACGGCAAGCCGTTAGTCTCGTCAGCCTGCTGAGCCTGCTCCTGGTAGCGGGGTCAGCAATTGCACAAACAGTCCACGTGCGCGGAGATATCCCTTTCAACTTTGCGGTTGGAAGCAAGACGTACCCAGCCGGCACATACGAAATCGGGACCATTGACGTCCGCAACTGTAGAACATTGTTTCTGCAAGCCCGAGACGGAAATGCGAGAGCGATGATCAATAGCAATACGGCGGAAAGTCTCACACCTGCGGATAAAACCAAGTTGGTTTTCAATCGCTATGGGAACCAGTATTTCCTTTCCCAGATTTGGGTGAACGGTGAGACCATGGGTCATCAACTTCCGAAGAGCAGTCGCGAAAAGGAAGTGGGCAGGGACATGGCCCGAAATCTAACGCACGAGCGCGTCGAAGTGCTGGCTAGCCTTCAGTAGTTGCAACGATGAATATGCAAAGCAAAGAAGGGCATTTGTAAAATGTGCCCTTCTTTCTTGCTAGCTCCGAGTTGGAAGTAGTCGTGGGACACCAACTCCGCATGTAGATCGACCGCTGGGCGGCGGAGCTAACACGACAAACCTCAGTAACCTTCCACTCAACTTCCGCTGCGACACGCCGTCCTACCATTGACCGGACGCAAGGAGCAGCGATGGCTAAGGCCCTGATTGAGCGCTTCGGCGGAATTGAACCTAGGCCGCCAGTTCTTTACCAGCGGCTGGTGTTACTTTTCGATCACCTGAGCGTGACGGAGACACTGCTCGACACAACCCAGAGGTAACTTCAGCCTACTTACTTTCCGGCCATACCCCTTGTGCCTCCCACGTTGTAGCCATTCCCCATCGCTGCCAGTACAGGCATGATTGGAGCAAACAATGCTCCGAAAAGTGCGCCAACTTCTAATCTGGGCTTGCCGAGACGACGAGGGGCAAGACGTGGCCGAGTACGCCATTATGCTCTCAGTCGTCCTCGTGATCGTCCTTGGAATGGTCAATATGATTGGAGCGAACGCCTCTACGGTCTTTTCTCAGGTGGCCAGCGGAATTCAATGAGCACTGTTGCTCAACACCGGGTGCCGCGCTCCGCAAGTCCCAGGGCGTAGATTCCCGCACCATCCCGACAACACTCAGTACAGCACACCCACCACGCTGATCACGACAACCTTTCATCTTTTGGTAGGCGTGGCCTGCGCCAAAGATAGGCGCCGGCAGGACCACTGCCAGCGTTATCCTTCGGGTGAATGCTTGAAACTGCTTCTGGAAATAGCCACGAAAGCAGTTCCCGACGAATAGTGCGTTTTAGCTTTCCGGGCAAAGGCGTTAAACTCTACGGCATCAACGGTGGGGCGCGGAGGCGATTATGGAACTCGATGAGAATGCCCGTTTACAGGCAGTGTATCGGTACAAGATTCTCGATTCTGATCCAGAAAAAGCCTTCGACGATCTCGCGATTCTGGCTTCGCACATCTGTCAAACCCCGGTTGCGCTGATCACCATCATTGACTCCGAACGGCAGTGGTTTAAATCAAAAGTCGGGGTGAATCTGAGCGAAACTCCGCGAGCAGTTTCGTTCTGCGCTGTTGCCATCCAGCAGCCTGACCTGTTTGTGATTCCCGACGCCAGTAAAGATCCAAGGTTCAGTGCGAATCCGTTTGTCGTATCTGATCCCAAGATTCGCTTCTACGCGGGCGCGCCCTTCACCAGTTCCGACGGCCACCCGCTGGGAACCTTGTGCGTAGTAGACGTGGTCCCGCGCCAACTCACATCCAACCAGGAAAACGCACTGCTCGCATTGAGCCGACAAGTGCGGGCGCAGTTTGAATTGAGAAAGAATTTGATGGATCTGCGTGTTGCGCTGGATGAGCGGGACCGCGCGGAAAATGAGCGGGACAGGGTCATTTTAAATCTGCAGCATGCCCTGGCTCACGTACAGCGCCTGAGCGGCCTGTTGCCAGCCTGCTCCGCTTGCAAGTTAGACGTAACGATTCCGGCCGATCCCAACGCAATCTCTAGTGTCGTGGATGGAGTCATGCAGATCGCGCGCGAGATGAAATGCGCCGAAGGGAATGAATATCAAGTGGATTTGGCCCTGCGCGAGGCGCTTGCGAACGCTATCGTTCATGGGTGCCGCAACGATTCAAGCAAGAACGTGGAGTGCTGCGTAGCCTGCACTGAATCTTCGGACATAGTGATTGTGGTGCGCGATCCCGGACAAGGGTTTCTCCCCAGCGCTGTGCCGGATCCGCTCGCCGCCGAAAATCTGAATTCCACTCACGGACGCGGAATATATCTCATCAATCAACTCATGGACGAAGTCTCGTTCGCGCGTAACGGTGCCGAGATTCGCATGCGCAAGGCGGCCACAGATTCGGTAGCACCAACTACCTTAGGAGCAGCTTAGTCCCGCGGTCACGATCGGACGGGAGCACAATTCGGCGAGCTGTTAGCAGCAGGATGGAAACTCTCGCGGGTGATGGCTCGGGGTTCAGTTTTGCAGTCGCAGATTGGCCCCAAGCCAATTCGGAAGATGTTTCTTAGTAAGGCTCGAATCGGGCCAAACAACCCAAGCGACGAAACAGGGCCATTCGACACGTTGTCGCTACTCCCTCTGAATTCGATCGTGCCAGCCAAACGTCTGCCTGCTGGTGCGACAACGCCCCAAAAAGGTATATGGGATTGCCTTAGATAACAGCCCGTTTTCTACATCAATTCCTCAATGAACGACTGGGTGACATCGAACGGTATGCGTGCGTCGGCGTGCACGAGCGGGCCTGCGCTTAGCACCGGCTCTGCCATATGCAAACTGGGCACATCGGTGCGCTCAAAAAACTTTCCAATCGGGATCTCTTCACCCCACAGAAGGGACTTGCCCATCGCGGCCGCCCAGTCCGCCGGATCGTAGGTACCATCGTCCTCGAGTTTTTTCACGCGCGGCCGGAACCACTGGTAAGTGTTGTCGTGGTTATACGTGACGCATGGGCTGAAGACATCGAGGAATGAGAACCCCTTGTGCTGGATACCCTGCTTGATCAGTTCGGTAAGGTGTTTCTGCTCGCCGCTGAAACCGCGGGCAACGAATGTGGCTCCAGCAGCTAGAGCCAGCGAAATTGGATTCACGGGCCCTTCGAGATTGCCGAAAGGCATGCTTTTAGTTTTCATTCCCAAACGACTGGTGGGCGAGGTTTGGCCGGTCGTCAGTCCGTAGATCTGGTTATCCATGACGATGTAGAGCAGGTCAACATTGCGACGCATGGTGTGTATGAAGTGATTGCCGCCAATGCCGAAGCCATCGCCATCGCCGCCGGTTACGAGCACGGTCAGATCGTGGTTGGCCATCTTGACTCCGGTAGCCACCGCCAGCGCCCGGCCGTGCAAGGTGTGCATGCCGTACGTGTTGATGAAGCCGGGGAAGTTGGACGAACAGCCGATACCGCTGATGGTGACGACGTTGTGGTTGGCGATCTGCAGTTCGACCAGGGCTTTCTCTACCGCTGCAAGGACGCCAAAATCTCCGCATCCGGGACACCAGTCGGGATCGACCTTCCCCTTCAAGTCGGCCATCGTCACGTGCTTGGGAGTTTCCAGAGCCGTTGCCATTTGCTTATCTCCTCAGACCGTAATCTCATGCGCGGGAACCGAGAGTTGAGACTTTCCGCTCAATTGTTCCCTGACCGCACCGACAATGTGGTGGGGCATGAAAGGTTCGCCGTCGTATTTTCGGATGTTTCCGTCCGGTACAAAACTGGTTTCGCTGCGCAAATAACGGGCGAACTGCCCGCTGTAGTTGTTCTCCACGATGATCGTGTGGCGGGCGTCCTTGAGAATGTTCAGAATCGCATCGCCGTGCAGTGGCACCAGCCACCGTATCTGAAGCTGATTTGCTGAAATGCCCTGCTCGTTGAGGATCTCGCAAGCCTCCTCGATCACACCTTTTGTGGATCCCCAACCGATTAACGTCACGTCGGCATTTCGTGGGCCCCATAACTCTGGCGGAGGAATAGTGGCTTCAATGCCAGTGACCTTGCGCATGCGCTTTTCCATCATGGCGCGACGCTTTGTCGGGTTGGTGAATTCGTCGCTGATCAGCACTCCATCTTCATCGTGTTCGTCACTGGCTGCTGTGTGAGTGTAGCCGGGAACACCTGGCACAGCGCGTGGAGAAACACCGCTTTCGGTGATCTTGTAACGCTTGTAGCCATTGCTCTCATTCGATTCAGATGAGGTGGTGGTGATTAACTCTCCGCGATCGATAGCCGGGGCAAAATCCAGCTCCTTTGGGTCCACGCTGAGCCTGCCTTCCGACAGCAGTAGATCGGCGAGCACGATTCCTGGGCACTGGAATCGATCCACAATATTGAAAATCTGGGGAATGATTTTGAAGCAATCTCCTATATCGAGTGGGGCCGCAATGACCCTTGGATAATCGCCAAAGGCGGCGCCCAATATCTGCCAAAGATCACCCTGCTCGGTCTTGGTGGGAACACCTGTAGAGGGCCCAGCCCGTTGGCAGTCGATTACTACCACCGGCGTTTCCATCATGGCAGACAATCCTAAACCTTCGCTCATCAAGGCGAAGCCACCGCCGGATGTGGCACACATCGACCGAACACCTGCGTGCGCCGCACCGATCGCCATGTTTACTACTCCGATCTCATCTTCCACCTGGCGGACCATGATGCCGGCTTTGCGGGCGTGAGCTGCCATCCAGTGCAGCACTCCGGTCGAAGGGCTCATGGGATAAGCACAGTAGAATTTCACTCCCGCAGCCGCGCCTCCCATGGCCATGGCGATGTTGCCACTCAACACCGCGTAGCGATTCTCTGTCATAGGAAGCGGCCATGAGAACGGCGGGAAGTTCGCATTGGCGTAATCGTAACCGGCTCGCGCGATTCCGACATTTTCGGAAACGACTGCGTCCCCTTTCTTCTTGAACTGCTCGGCAAGAACCTGCTCTAGGGGCTGGAATCCGATGCCCATCATACTGAGGCCGGCACCTACGGCAAGTGTGTTCTGGGCGACTTTGTGCCGGGTTATATCGGCCAGCTTAGAGACGGGAAGCGGGCAAAGTTCAACACCGTCTGCAGCTGTGCCCGGTTTGATCGTGTCAGCGTTATAGATACAGGCAGCACCGGCTGGAAGCAGGCGGAGGTGGCGATCCATTGCGTCCTGGTTGAGCGGGATCAGCAAATCCACGCGATCCCCCATGTTGGTGACCCGCTCCGGACCTGTCCGTATCGTGAGAAAAGTGTGGCCACCTCGGATGATGGATTGGTAGGCGTTGTACGCGTTGAGGTGCAGGCCGCGACGACTGAATATTTTTGCGAAGATATCGCCTGGTGTGGCGACGCCCTGTCCCGCCGCGCCTCCGATACCAACAGCAAAGGTCCGCTTCATGGGAATCTCCTAACCGGGATACGCTCCGGAAATGTAGCCTTCCAGTTCCTTAATGGTTTGCGCCTGTCCAGAGATGATCCATTTGACCAGATCGCCAATCGAGACCACTCCGACCACCTTGTCATTTTCCACCACCGGAAGATGGCGAAAATGGTGCTCGGTCATAATCGCCATACACTCGTCTACGGTGTTCGGCGGGCTTACGAATGCAACAGGGCTGGTCATGATCTGGCTGACAGGGGTCTCCTTTGAGGAACGGCCCATCAGGACTACTTTGCGGGCATAGTCGCGCTCCGATAGAATGCCGACCAGTTTGTGACTGGAAATGACCAGCAAGGCCCCGACACCGTGTTGGGCCATCTTCTCAATCGCTTCATACACCGATTGATCTGGAGTCACCGACAAAACTCTCTTCTCGTCCTTGCTCTTCAGCACGGCTCCGATTGCGTCGGAAAGTTTCACGCTGCAGCCTCACACGTCACGATCACTAGACATTGGGAGTCGTACTTCGCCACGGTATTGCCTTCTTGCAGGGAGCCTTGTGAATGTCGGGGCAGGCGCCACCGATACGGAGACAGCGAGACTCGTATGGCTAAGCCGACAGCTGGCGGGAGCAGAGTGAGTGACAAGGCTCCTCCTCGTTACTTGCCGAGAACACACCGCACAGCAAGGTGCCGTTGTATGTTCGGCACGACTCCGGCGAACCCGTTCATCCTTTTACGGGTTTGCCCCTAGCTCTAGCTACGATAAGTCCTCAAATCTCTCAAAAAAGACAAAAGAATCCTACACCGGGGGGACCTCAAATGCCATATTCGGGACGGCGTCTCCGGGAAAATTCCGCGACCGTTGATGAGGCTCAAGCAAAGCGAGGATATCTGGGCTGTAAGGATCCAGCACAGTCGCAGTGAAATCGCCCCCCGTCATCGATCGTATAAATGGTCGAGAGAGAATTCCGGGGATGAAATAGTATGGTCCAGTTCAGTGACACGAGGTTGCGGCAGAGGTCTTCCGACGCCAGACCGCCGGGGGCGCTCCTGTAATCCTGTGAACCCATCTGGTCATATGAGCCTGATCGGCAAAGCCGGCATCTGCGGCGATTCTGCACAAGCACTCAGATCCTCTGGTAATGCGAAGCCAAGCCCAGCGCGCACGCAATTCCGCGCGTAAGACTGAGGGGGAGACGCCGTACGCGGCAGTGAACCCTCGGGACACTGTCTCCCGTGCCAAGCCGTTCGCTTCGGCCCATTCACCGATCTCCATTGAAGCATCATTCTCCAAGTCCGTCAGCAACATGTCAGGCCAGTCATCTCTCTGACCGGGTGAGCGACTGCACTTTTCTCGTAGAGCACACTTCAGAAAATGTATGGCTTCATTGAGATCCTTTTCAGCAATACGCGCAATCCCGTCGACGTCGTCCAGGTGATAGAGCCCACCAACGCGGGTCTCGTCGGGCCAGTCAAGCCTGATCAGCTTTACTCCCGCATACACCATCTGATTGCCATGGCAGTCAAGAGCCGGGTGGATCAATACATCTCCCGTCGTGGCCTGTATGCGGCCGTTGTACCCCGACTCTTCAAAGCGGCCTGCCACCACAACTGTCGCGTAGCCGTGAAGATGACGATGCCGAGGCAGGCTGAAGCTGCAGGCCAGAGTCTCGATTCCCGGCGTAATGTGCCGAAACCGCGAGTTGTCGATGGTTGGCGACACGCTTAATACGTTAAGACGATCAAACCCCGCAAAAGGATAGCCCGGTATGCTTTAGTTCCGTCAGGTCAAATGGATTCAAGACAAACCAGTGGGGCCGACTCAGACTTCTTGGTTTGAGCACACTTCAAGCTCTGGAGTCACGACCGCCGATGGCGCGATCAATCAATGAGTACGCAATGACCAGGGTAACGAGGCGGACATTCCTAGAAACTGCTGTCGCATTGGGAGCGACTGCAGCCTGGAGCCGCTCCTTCGCAACTCATTCCAAAATCTCATGGCGGGAGCATCGAGACGTCTACCCGGAAGGCGTCGCCTCCGGTGATCCAGACAGCAACAGCGTTCTGCTTTGGACTCGGCGTCCGCCAAACCAACCGGCAGCGAACCAACTTCAGGTCGAGGTCGCCGAGGATGAAGCTTTCCACCAGGTGGTAGCGACTGCAGAAACGCCCATCTCTGAAGCCTCGGACTGGACCTGCAGGGTATTGGCCGGCGGATTTAAACCCGCGCGCACGTACTGGTATCGCTTCACAGATGAACATGGTTACGGCAGTCGTGTCGGGAGAACCATCACAGCCCCAAAAGATACGGATACAAAACCAGTGAGGTTCACCTTCGTCTCCTGCCAGAATGCCAACCAGGGAGCCCAGAATGCCTATCGGCGAATGATCTTCGAAGACGAGCGAGCTGCAGAAGAGGATCGGCTCGGGTTCGTGCTCCACTTGGGCGACTTTATCTACGAAATCGTCTGGTACCCCGAGGACCGGCCCCAGGGCATGTACGATCGCCGCCTACGCGACATCGTCCGCTACGAGCATGGCGAAAAGATTCACGATTGTCATATTCCGACCGACCTCGGAGATTACCGGGCCATCTATCGCAATTATCTGCACGACCCGGACCTGCAGGATGCGCGGGCGCGTTGGCCGTTTGTTTGTATGTGGGACAATCACGAGTTCAGTTGGAAGGGATGGCAGAGTCTGCAAGATTTCGATGGCGTGAATCATCCCAGGCAAACCCGAAAAGTGGCCGCCAATCAGGCATTTTTCGAATATCAACCGGCGAGGTTGTTCAAACCCAGCGGACCGTCTCTGCGGCAGTTCGATCCACCGCGCGTCGCCAATGTTCCGATTGCTCACTTTGACGAACACGGCCTCGGTCAGGAACCGAATAATCTCGCGGCCATTCACAGCCTGCGCGGCTATCGGACCATGCGATGGGGACGGAATATCGAACTCATCATTACGGACCAGCGCAGCTACCGCTCCAAAGAACCCACGTATCGGCCTGAAGCGCAGGCTTTCATAAGCGACGACTTTCCCGGATTCATACCCGAAGAGGTCCTCGAGATCCTGGATGCCGGAAACGCCTACAACGGTGGTCATCCGCCCGCAACGATCAAATACGGCGACAAGGAAATCGCAAATTTCCGCAGGGGTGAGCCGGTGACTACCCTACTTGGCGCCGAGCAGAAGACGTGGTTTCTGGAACGTTTGAAGCAGTCGAAGGCAACATGGAAGATCTGGGCCAATACCGTTGCCACCCTCGATA
>OEKN01000324.1_pt5 | contig 17606 bp, 17 predicted proteins | sample 1503361 | NCBI WGS metagenome assembly OEKN01 (sample SAMEA104379592, study PRJEB20068) | metagenome | biome: 1000743; feature: 77; material: 1998 | place: USA | collected 2012 | depth 25 m
TACTCGATGGGCGATTCCGAACCTGGAGCACGAGCAAGCCCTGGTCGACTTTGTTCACGCCATTCTTCGCGAGTCTCCGGAAAATCGTTTCTTGCAGGATTTCAAGCCCTTCGCCAGAAAGATTGCTTATCACGGAGCGCTGAATAGCCTCTCACAACTGGTCGTCAAACTTGCGTCTCCCGGTGTAGCTGACTTCTATCAGGGAACCGAATCCTGGGACCTCCGTCTCGTCGACCCCGACAACCGCCAACCCGTTAATTTTCATGAGCGAACGGAAATGCTGGCAAGCCTCGAGCCGGGGAGGATAACACTCGGTGATCTACTTACAAATTGGCAAGATGGCCGAGTCAAAATGTACGTCATGAAACGTGGGCTGCTGTTCCGACAGAGTCACGCATCCTTACTTTTGAAAGGGGACTACATTCCGATGCAGGTCCAGGGACCTCATCAGGAATGCGTGATTGCGTTTGCCCGCCGTTTCCGCGGAGACTGGAGCTTGGTCGTTGTACCACGCTTCACCACCCGGCTTTTCGCGGCGAACGGACGACTTAACTCCTCGAATTTGGGTGAGGAAACGCTTGTTGTCCTGCCGAGGGAAGCTCCGAAACATTGGTTTCCCGTTTTTCATGATCAATCGGGGCAAAGCCTCGAGAGCAGTGACAACACCATGCTCCTGCGCGACCTGTTCCAGTCCTTTCCTGTTGCTCTGCTCTCGAATGCGCACAAGACTCCCCACGAGGAGATCTAGTTCGCTGAACGGCGCGAGTGCGGAAAGCATTGCACGGGTCGCGCCGAGCGGCTTGGCAGCGCACAGCGCTACACACAAGTCTGTATAGACATTGGCGCACAAAGGCAGGAGAATCGCCTTCAATCTTTCCGGACTAATGTGCGCGCCCCCGTCGGGAGTCCATAACATGTACCGCATCGGCGGCATTGCGCTGGTTCTTTGCTTTATACTTTTCGGCACGTTTGAGAGTTGGTGTGCGCCTGCACCCGAGAAGACCACCCAATGCGAACCGATGGCGAAGGGCAAGCCCTCTAATCCTTCGTTACTGGGGCGGTCGGAAATGCAAGAGCCGAAACCTCTTCCCGTCATCCGCTTGCTACGATTGCAGGAAATACCAATGGCAGCATGCGCGCAAGATTTGCACGACACTTTTGTGGACATTCGAAACCCTTCTGCGAGCGTCAGGACTGAGGAACAGCGGCCTGAGCAAGCACCCCGCGCGCCAGTGCCTGGGGCAAACACGCGGAGCGGGCAGTAACCGGCCGCAAGGTTACCCGGTCATTCGCGAAAGTTCGCGGATACAGCATTCACCTGACAAAAAAAGGCGAACCTTCGAGTTGTCCACCAGCTAGTTCGTCGACTGCGACCCTTTAACTGGCAATGTTTCTAACTCACAGGGCCGCCCGGTACAGCCAAAACCCGATTGTAAAATCTGAGGTGACTAGAGAACGATGTTTCGACAGTGCCAAAACGAATCATGGTCGTCGACGACAATCCCGCCATCCGACGGGCACTGAAAAGCATTCTTGAGTTCACCGATGGCTGGGTCGTGTGCGGCGAAGCCGTGGATGGACGAGACGGGATCGAGAAAGCGCAAAACCTGAACCCGGACCTGATCGTGCTGGACGTTTCCATGCCAGTGATGAATGGTCTGGAAGCTGCCAGAGTGCTTCATCAGATCATGCCCCGAGTCCCGCTAATTTTGTGCTCGCTTCACACCGACGAGGTTCTGCGAAAAGAAGCCAGCAACGCCGGTGTGGATGCGGTCGTTTCCAAAGCGCAGAACATCCAGGCTCTGATTGATCGAGCCCGGGAATTACTCGGCAATAACTGACGAAGCTGAACTCACCAGTCCGGAAATTTCAGCACTTCCCGCTTCAAAACAAGAAGGGCATTGGACGCGTCCTGCAAGGCGCGCAGTTCTTCAACCGTATCAGGCGCCGACGGCAAGGCCTGGAGCCTCTGAAAGATCGCCGCTTCCGACTCGGCGATCTTTTCTTTGAGTCTCTCAGGGTTCATCTCGACCAAAGCCTCCTGGAAGACCTTCTTCCATTCACGGGTGTTTCCATCAGAACCCAAGTTCTCCATAGAAACCTCCATATTTTTCGCCGCAGGTGCCTTTTCGAAAGGCCCGCTCGGCGATGACACCTACTTCTGGGTTGTAGCGTCCTTTCTCCAAACGTAAAAGTTTCTCTCGTCGGCCAGGGTCTCAATGGTTATTCCCTTGCCAGCGGACGCGCGATGGACTGCGGAACGCAGATTCGCCAGCCCAACGCCCACTTCCGCTAAGGGGATCTCGAGCGCAGCACCCATTGGGGCTTCCCGCAACTCCTCAAGGATGCCCTTCACGAGGTCGTGATGCTTGCCTCGGCGGCCGCGATCGAGGCCGGCGACATCTACTCGTTGGTACCTTGCCGCGCTCTTTGGATGCTTCGGCTTTTGTCCTTTTGCCACAATGTTTCCGTATTTCATACTATACGATCAGTTATTTTATATGTCAAGTATACTTTAATATTTCTCTTGGTGTACTACACAATACGTTGCCTCACTGCCTAGTACTCCGTCGCGAACCTTGGGCAGGGCCGGATTCGCGACAGGATCGACGCCGCCTGCCGACATGCGAGCGCCAAGTTCAGCCAGCTAAGGAAGCACCAGGGAAAGAACAATCCTCGACTGGACAAATGGATTTTGCGATCGCACTTTTTCGAAGGCGTGTGGTGAAAAAAGCGGAGGCTAAGATCGATGACTTTGGATTAGGGAGAAAGTTCGCTAACGTATATTGCCCCGGACCTGATTGACACCGGTTCAGAGATCTGCCCCGTGCCTCGGCAACCTCCCCAACGGACTCGAACCGCAATTTCTCCGGGGATTGAATGCGCAAGGTTTTGCGACTCCCCGCCAAGATTGGCAACGGTGTGTGTCCGCGCAATGTGGCGCGGAATAAGCGTTTTCGTGGCAAAAACGGTATGGCAATTCAACTGCACCGCTTTGATGCCGATCTCTGTCGATTTGCCTGCCCCAGACAGGAGTGAATCAGATGAGTGCTCACGCATGGTCTAACGCAAATCTTGTTCGCCTTCAGAAAGCAGTGCTGTGTGCCAATTGCGATGTCATCAGCGAGGGTCTGAATGGGCATTGTGCTGCCTGCGGGAGTGAAGCCTTGTTAGACTTGAGCCGGGTGCTCGGCGGAACGATTCAAAACGATCTGTCGCTGGCGCTCCCTGAGTTTTCGCGGATTACCGCAGATATTGCGCTTCGCCACCCTCTGTCAGCCGCAGCGTAAAGCGCCTCATTCGCGATTGCGTGTCACCGAACGGCAGCATAGCCTATGCCTGCGATCGCCTCTGATCTCGAAGTCCAAACGTTTCCTGATCGGAACCGCTTTGTGATCGGATTCCCTATCGCGACCCTTCCCGCTTAAAAAAGAGTTCGTTTTGAAGCACTGCCTCGACACCGGCTACAACTTCACGGCCTCGACTCTTGGTAATCGCACCCTTGAAGCCGGCATCTCTGGCAGCCTCTACCAGTTGATCCGACATCTCCTGAACGCTAATCAGAAGCAACGGCAGCGCAGGGTTGCGTTGCGAAATTTCCCGGGCGGCTTCGATTCCGTTCATGAGAGGCATGCCAAGATCCAAGATCGCCAAGTCCGGTTCTGCTTGTTTTACCTGTTCGACCGCATCGAATCCGTTCACTGCTTCCCCGCAAACTTGCCAATTCGGCTGTGCCTCGAGCAGTCTCCGGAAAAGACTTCGGATCGCTGGGTCATCGTCCGCGATCAGTATCCGAATCGGCATTAGAAAACTCTCCCTGAAACCCACGGAGGTTCAAAAAGCATGCGGAATTATCACCCTCTGCGTAGCGGCGCCCACCGAGACTCAGAAGTAAGACCTGGCAAGATATGTGGCACTACCGACGATTGTTAGCAATACATGTGTTACCCGAGTTCCCTGATTGTTAGAGCTTTCCTGCGAAGACGGGGCTTGGACCTGAACACGGGCTTCGACCTGGAGAGACGGGTTCGCGTGGGACTATGCTGCGACATAGGGCTAGGGAGTCTCTGAAAAAAATCGCATTTTATGGAGATTGCGCGGTGTCTGAGCTTCGCTCGAGTTGTTCCCAAGATGCTTGCTTATCCTGCGGCCCGGGCTCTGGCCTGGGTCTCCCGGGTAACGTCGTTGCAGGCCCGGTGCGATTGGAGTGAATACGAGACATCCAGTGCTCCCACCATCGGATAAACTCCTTGTTTCCCCTGATCTTCAGCATGAGGTCTCCTATGGCACAGTTAGTTAATCTAAAGATGAAGTTCCGCATCGCCCATCGAAGCGATGCCCGAGCCCGCCTGAATGGCGGCTGTAGGTGCCGCAGCATGATCAAACCCTTCCACTTATGGCATGCATCCACTTTTCAGCCGGTTGGAGGTCAAATGGGAAAAAACAAGGGGCTCGCGGATCCCTCCCGGCTCGACCCGCTCGTACCAAAAGATAAGCAACTCCTTCGAGTCGTTATCGAAACTCCGAAAGGTAGCCGCAACAAGTTCGCCTTCAATTCCAACGACCATGCATTTGAGTTGAAGAAGGTCTTACCCGCTGGAATGGCCTTCCCTTATGACTTCGGATTTGTTCCTTGCACCAAAGCTGAAGATGGAGATCCAATCGATGTTTTGGTGCTCATGGATGAGCCAGCCTTCCCTGGATGCATGCTCAAATGTCGTCCCATCGGCGTAATCGAGGGCGAGCAGGTCTCGAAAGGGAACAAGCGGAAAAAGGAAAGGAATGACCGGATCATTGCGGTGGAAAAGGACGCGCACAGCTGGGCGGATATCACGACAGTTGGCGATCTAGGCGAGGAATTTCGCCGGGAACTTGAGGAATTCTTCGTGAACTACCACAAGTTGTCCCGCGAGGAGTACAAAGTACTCGCTGTGAAAGGGCCTGATCGCGCGCACAAGCTGGTAAAGTCCGGAATGCGGTAGTCGGTCAGGAATAGCGATGAATGAAATCGTCATCCGGTTCCTGATCGGGGGGCTGGTGGTTTCGGTCTTCGCAGTAATCGGCGATCTTTTTAAACCTAAGAGCTTCGCAGGACTGTTTGGTGCTGCACCCTCCGTGGCTCTGGCGACCTTGGGACTCACAGTTGCGGCCGACGGCTCAGCCTACGCGGCCTTGGAGGCTCGCTCCATGCTCGCCGGAGCAATCGCACTCCTTGTTTACAGCAGCTGCGTGGGCTGGCTGATCATGCGCTACAAGGGAGGCGCAACCGTTATTACACTCTGCACAATCCCAATCTGGCTGGGCGTATCTTTTGTGCTGTGTTTCACGTGTTTCCGATAGTGATGCCTGTACACATCGAATTCTCGGCAGTCCACGAAACCAGGTGGTATGAATATGCAGTCCGCTTCGCGTTGGGCGGGTTCATCACCGCAATCGCCGGCATCATAGCCAAAGCATTTGGGCCTGTTGTAGGAGGATTGTTTCTCGCGTTCCCAGCGATCTTTCCCGCCAGTGCGACACTGATTGAGAAGCATGAAACGGAAAAAGCGCGGCGCGAGGGAAAAAGGGATCCAGCGCTGATCGGGAGAAAAGCTGTCGCGGTCGACGCCGCAGGTGCTGCCTTGGGCAGTGTTGCCCTTTTCGCATTTGCGTTCACCGTATGGCAGCTCGGATCGAAACACGCGGCATGGCTGGTGCTTCTGGGCGCGACTCTGGTATGGACATCAGTTTCCTTGTTGCTTTGGTGGGTAGGAGATCGCCTTCATTCGACGAGCGTGACTGAATTTCCGGAGAAGCATGGAAGATGAGGATCCTATGAATGCGACAGCTATCGTCAACGCGCCGCTCGTAAGACCTCTTCAGCAGCTCTGTACCCGCTAGCAATGGCCCCATGCACGGTGCCATTATGTCCTGAAGTATCCGTTGCTTCCCCAGCAAAAAATATTCTGTTCTCGATTGGACGCGCCAATTCTTCTTGTGCTCCATCGGCTCCCACTTTGCCATAACTGTACGCCCCGCGAGAAAAGGGATCATTTTGCCAGTCATGAAAATGAGCGCTCTCCAAGCAGTGTTCAAGCTCTCCAACACCAACCATCAGCGCTCCGGCCAAGGTTTCCAATCCCTGATTCACCACGAAAGCATGGCTTTTCCCCGATAACCTCTCTGCGCAGTCGAATGGGGCCCAGCCGGTTATGATCGGCGTCTTGTCTGGCATTGCGGTCCACCAGGTTGGGAACCATACATTCTGTAAGAAAAGGAAGCTCAGGTTTGCCAATGATCTCTGTTTGTTTTCAGGAGAAATACCTTCCCAGAAACGATCCTTGAATTTGAACACCAAGCGGATCACTTTGCCCATTTCTAATCTGTCCAGAGCAGTAGTTTTTTCCTTCTGTAACCCCGGCGTGAACTGAATGGCTCCTGGTGTGCCCGGAGATGCCTTTAAGACTGCGAGAGGCACAGTAACGATTACACGATCAGCTCTAAATGTTGGAGAGCCTTCACGATCGTGTGCGGTAATTGTCACAACTCCCGGGTTCCACTCGATGTTCTCCACGACCGTTTCCATGCGCAGCGAGGCACCGGCCTTGGTCAGTTGATCGCGAAAAATTGCGAGCAAGCTTTGATATCCATTCGCAGCTCGAAAAGCACGGTGACCTTGGATCGTTTCCTCCGCTCGCATGCCTTTCACGAGCCAATGAACTCCCACCAGGTCAGGATCGGCGGCATTAAAGCCGACGACATAACCCAAAGCTCTTCTTCTTGCATCCGCTTGTCGAGAGTCAGTCGTGGCAGTTCTCTTCAGGAATTGAAAGAAGGACTCGTCCGGCGCTTTCCCGTCCATCTTTCCCAGAATCCTATCCACCTCAGGGAAAAACCGACACGGGCGAAGTTGACTGCTATCGAGACACCAATTCTCGCCTTCCACTTCCGTAGCTTTGATATTGGATCTCTGCAGCGGTTCCCATATCTCCGGAGGAAAACCGTGAATGAACTCCGCACCCAGTTCAATCGGGAAACCCGACGCGGAATCTATTTGCGTCAGGACCCGGCCGCCAATACGCTCGCGCGCCTCCAGGATCTGAACAGAGAAACCAGAGCCGCCTAGTTTGACGGCCGCGGCGAGCCCTGCCATCCCCGCGCCGACAATAATTACGTCTGATTTCCTACGCATGATGGTGGGCATGCCACACTCCAGTACATTTGAGGTGCAAGGCTAATCGTTGATCACGAGCAATCGTATTCTTCATTGATGCGGGCTACTCCCGCTCTGAGCATCCATACAGTGAAAACCCGATTGCTCCTCTCGTGTACCAATCGGTAATAAAACTGAAACGACGAGTTGGAAGGCTCTGACGCGGTAGCAAAATTGAGAGTGCCTTCAGAGCGCTCAGTCCAGGCGCTCCACGGCTAGATGAACATAATCGGGTTGTCTCGTACTGCTGGCGGAAAATCAGAGGACACACCCTGTTCGAGAGTGCAGAATGAACGAAACCTATCATTTCGCCGATTTCGGCGATCTCTACCGGGCCGCTTTTGCCGAGCCGAATCCAGCAATCAAACAACTGCTGCTTGCGGAAGTAAAGAAAGCGCTCGACCATTGGGCCGAAACCATCAATGAGGGAAAACCCGCCTCGGCACGTCCTGCTTGTACACCAGTCGACTCGAGCCGCATAGTGCCATTTCGGCCTGCCGCCTGATCTCGATACCACCGTCCTGCCTTACCAAACGCGTTCGCTTCAAGCTCCGATCTCAGCCAAGCTTCAATCTCGGAACGCATCGCGGTGCCATCCAGAGTACCCATGTTTCATCCATGGCGAACGCACTTCGCACGCGCCTGTAACATTGCATCGCAGGGACCGGAATAGTGATCTATTTAGATGTGATAGGCAACGCGGACTGGATTCAAGTCCGTTCGACGGGTCGGGATCATTCTGAGGTACCATTTTTTGAGGATGGTCTTCTGGCGTGAGTTGGCGGCATCTTGCAGAGAACGCCTCGGCAAAAACTTTGATTTTGGCATGCGGATCATGCCTACGAGGAGGCATAGTGGCGAACCCATTTGTCCACGTGGAATTGAACACTTCTGACCCGGCAAAGGCGAAGGCCTTTTATTCCAAATTGTTTCAATGGAAGTTGGGCGACGTGCCGAATCCTGCTGCTCCAGAAGGGTCCTACACCATGATTGAGGTCGGCGCAGGAACCGGGGGCGGAATTATTAAGCAGGTCCCAGGGGGACCCACAGGCTGGCTAGCCTACGTCGAAGTGGATGACATTCACGCGGCGACTCAGAGAGCAGAGTCGCTGGGCGGCAAGGTCATGAAAGATGTCACTGAAGTGAGCGGAATGGGCTGGTTCAGCTTTATCCAAGACCCCACAGGCGCCATACTGGGGCTGTGGAAGTCCAAATAGAAGTTGACGCGGCAAACGTGAGATCGACAATTCTCGCTGGAACGTACGTGCGCGGAACTATGTGGCAAACTGATCCACTCGAACGATCTGATTGCGAATCGCGTACAGAACGACCTCGCTCACAGAATGCAAGTGGAGCTTGCGCATGAAATTGCTGCGGTGCGTCTCTGCTGTCTTGACGCTGCATCCCAGAATCACGGCAACTTCCTTTGTCGTCTTGCCCTCCGCAATCAATTGAAGGACTTCCCGCTCTCGACTCGTCAAAGTCGGCAGAGTAGCCAAGCTCGAGGGTGCAAAGTAGCTGTCGAGTATGTCTTGCACCCTCGACGTAAAGAACGTCCGATGCCTTTCAAGCGCCTGCACGGCAGACACCAAGTCTTTCGCCGCATCCGATTTCAGAACGAAGCCCCGCGCTCCTGCCCCCAGCACCTCACGAATAAGCTGCTCAGAATCACTCATGGTTAAAATCAGGACCTTCTGATCGGCGTTCTCGCTAAGGATCTGGCGAGTAGCATCGAGTCCGTTCAACGTCGGCATCGCGATATCCAGAATCACTATGTCCGGCGAGAGATCCTTCGCCATTTGAACAGCCTGTCGGCCTTCCGACGCCTCACCGCAAACTTCCCAACCAGGATGCGCTTTCAGAAGGGAGCAGATCCCTTGACGAACCACTGGATGGTCGTCCGCGACTAGAATTCGTAGCGACACGCTTCACCTCGGATCTAAGAAATCGGGGACGACTGCTCTCTGGCTTCGCGCCTCACGCGAAGCGCACCAACGCACCGACATCGTTGTTGAAACACCAGCCCTAGCCGCACGCAGCTAGCAAAAGCGTAGCAGAGCCATCAGACATGTCGATACAGAGTACCCTGTAGATGGCTTTCAGGAATCTTACCAACGGAGACGCACTCACATTTAGATTCGCTTGCACGCATGCCGATGCCAGCCGTCGCTCCGAACAGCCGAGAATGGGGCATTCGTGCTGGTCAGACATTCCGCTACTCCGCTATGAGGCATTTTGCCAGCAGGGCCTGCAGACACCCAATTCCTTTAGCTCGAATTTCTAAAGTAAAAGCCCGACGAAATTGGGATTGCTGTCCACATCATTGGAAAGCATCTCATCCAGAGTTTATGGGGGGCAGGACAACATGCAAGTGGCATCGAATACCTCGGAGGCCAGTGCCGGAGCGAAACGAATTCAATGGCGCAAGTGGTGGGGACTGGGAATTTTGATGGCATGTGCCTTCGCCCTCGGCGCGAGCATCTACGTTGCGCATACATGGCCGTTCACTGCACCAAACGTGATCCAAAATCTTCAACAAGCGACGTCGAGCACTGTGCAGGTTGCTGCGTTTGAGCATGTTTTCTTCCCACATCCGGGCTGCATTCTGAAAGGCGTAACGCTCCTGAGGGGCACCGACCCGCGAAATCAAACGAGGATGACCATCGACAAACTCTCAATCGAAGGCACAGTCATAGGTCTGTTTACGAAGCACCTCGCATTGATTCGAGCGGAAGGTGCTCACGTGACATTTCCTCCTTTTGGGACAGGGCCCACCTGGCAACCAACGGAGTCGCCCATTGTGGTAGATGAACTGCGGGCGAATGAAGCATCTGTCGATTTTATGCGCCACAATTCAGGACAGCCTCGAGTTAGTTTTCGGATTCATAACCTCGTTGCGTATCACCTCGCAGCCCACGACCCGATGAGATTTGAAGTTCGATTGCAAAATCCGACACCGCCCGGCGAAGTTCAGGCGAACGGATCTTTTGGTCCGTGGAAGATGGATAGGATTTCCGGCACCCCGATTGAGGGTACGTATTCGTTCCGCCATGCAGATCTCGATGTTTTTGATGGCATTCATGGATTATTAGCATCTGATGGAACGTTTCGGGGAACGCTCGAGAACATCCTGGTACAGGGCACCACAACCACTCCCGATTTCGAGGTCAAGGGCAGCAGTCACAAGCTCGATTTGAAGACTGAATTCCGAGCAGATGTGGACCCATCCAATGGCGATGTCATGCTGGAGCAAGTAAATGTGCACCTTTTGCGCACGATGGTGATCTCGCAGGGCTCTGTGGCTCGCCGTCTTAATGGCTCGGGGAAGATGGCGGCCCTGGACCTTGCGGTGCGTGGAGGGCGTATACAAGACCTGCTTTTGCTGTTCGTCTCTGAGAAGAGTTCTCCGCTGAACGGAATCGTCAGTCTGAAGGCGAAGACAATCGTCCCTCCAGGGGACAAACCCTTCCTCCAGAAATTACAGGTAACCGGGGATTTCGGAATTGAGAGCGCACTTTTTACAAAGGAGAAGACACAAGAAGACTTGGAGAAATTGAGCGCCGCCGCCCGCGGAGAAGTTGACGCTCCGGACGACCCTGAGAACGTCGTTTCGGATTTGCAAGGACATGTTGTAGTGAAAGACGGAACGGCAACCTTTACGGATCTATCATTCAACATTCCAGGAGCGAAGGCCCGACTGCATGGGACTTTCAATCTGATCAATCAAACCGTTAATTTGCGCGGCACATTGTTCATGCAAGCGCAACTTCACCAGGCGACTTCGGGAATCAAATCGTTCCTACTGAAAGCCATCGACCCATTTCTGAAGAAGAACCGTCGGGGTGGAGCAGTAATTCCCGTCAGTATCACAGGAACCTACCAACATCCATCCTACAATGCAGACCCAATTTAAGCCGGCAGCTGCGCGGAAGAGTCCTCACGATCCACAATAAGGCGCGGGCGGCTGGCCGCAACCAACACTGTTCCTGTTGGTATGCGTCGGAGTACCGGATTCACTGTATGTCCGCAAAACAAGGGCGCGAATTTTCCAAAGAAGCAGGTCACTGGCAAAATCGACTCCCAAAGCCATCCGAAAGTTACTTACGGGAACACCGGCAAGCGCATACCTATTTGGGTTGATTGTCACTGCATGCTGGTTGCGTATGCTGTCTTTGATATGGAAAAACGCATCGTGGTTGCCGATGACAATGCTGCGGTCCGTCACGCTCTCCGGAGTATCCTGGAGTTAAAGGGAGAATGGAAGGTGGACGGTGAAGCTGTTGATGGACGCGATGCAATCGAGAAAGCGATGCAGTTGCATCCAGACCTCATCGTGTTAGATGTATCGATGCCGGTTATGAACGGCATTGATGCTGCCAGGGTGCTACATCAGATCATGCCTGGCGTTCCTCTAATTCTTTGTTCACTCCATACGAATGAGATCCTCGAGAAAGAAGCCTTCACCGCAGGAGTGAATGCGGTTGTCTCAAAGACGCAAAATATGCAGCTACTGGTTAACAAGGCTCGAGAACTACTGGAAGCGGCTTAACTCTACTAGGGCTTCCAGTGGGGAAACTTTAGACCGTTTCTTTTCAAAGTCAACAGAGCTTCGGATGCATCATGCAAAGCGAGGCTTTCGGCGGAACTCTCCTGAACCTGCGCCAGATCTTGTAGTCTCAGGAAAACTGCAGCTTCGGCTTGGGCTACCCTCTCCTTCAATTTCTCCGGGATCCTGCTCGACCAGGGCTTCGTGGAGCACCCGCTGCCACTCAAATTTGTAATCTTCTGCCAGAAGATTTCTCCTTCGCCAAAGAACCATGCTTAGCTTTGTTCAGCCGTTAGGATTTTTGGAATACAACAAAATGTGTAGCCAGCCGCCAAAAGAACTATACGTTCTCCCGGTCCGATCGCGACCAATTCCATCATGGAAGGATGCGAAGCCGCGGGATCACAACCGAAAGACACAGTCCATCGCCTGGATCGGAACGTACCTTCACTCCAGACTCACACATAGCGCCGTGAAGTTCCCAGTGCACAACAGGACTTCTGGGGCGGCAGGGCTTGCTCGCGTTTACGCTCAACAAGCGAAGGCGCCCTCATTTTGAAAGACCCTTATCCGAGCAGGCACTGAGCCGTAAGCATCCCAATTGATTGCTGTAGTAGGTGCCGTGCGCAACCAGTTCCGCATCAAAGAACTACTTCGAGGTGGGGAGATGCTGCTGAATTTCGCCCGAGTAGGATCGTTATTGTTGATTCTCACAACTGGATGCGTCGCTCCCAAGCGAGCGAGCTTGGTGATTCCGCAACGTTGCATACATGTGAATGCGGAAAGCTTTACCCGCCCATGCGCCCGCCGCAGCGATGGTAAGCTGGTGTGCGACGGAGTAGTGGTTTCTGCAATGTGTGTCGAGGTCAGGTGATAATTCCAGCCCGCCTTCCGGAATTCCCCACTCAGCCGCGACTAGCCCCAAGCAATTCCGCCAAACGATCAACACATCGTGAAAACTCGCACGCTCGTGCCCATCAAACAAGAGAGTTAATCCTCAAAGCTCCTGGCTCCTCCCTTCATGCGGTTGGTAACCAGTTGCGTCCAGACAAACTTGATGACGCGTGCATCGTTGTAGCAGTACGCCAGGTTGTGATTCAAGGTGGAGAAGCAATGCTGCTGGCAGGTCTTCTTCATCGACGCGAGCTGGCCATTGCTGAACTTGTGCTTGTCGATGCTTCCCCAGTCGTAGCTGGCGCCGTACATGGGGAAGCAAGGAGCGACGGTGCCGTCGGTACGGATGATCACGTTGTTCTGGCCGGCGCGGCAGTTCCATTCCGCAAAATGTAACTCGCCATTCTTATCCTGCACGATGCCCGGGGTGTGAGCCAGGCGATCCGAAAGATCGCCGTTCAATCCGCAGCCATCGCCATTCCAACCCAGGCGTTTGAGGTCGGCGCCGCTGGCCATGCGGATGAAAGCCTTGATCTCCTGCAGGCGCTGCACCGAGTTGACCATCTGGTAGCCGGCTTTGTTCTTCTGAATGATCCAATCGACCAGGGAGTCGATTTCCGGCCAGTCTTCCGGGCGGATGTAGGTCGGATTATCGCTGAGGTGTTTGAAATGCTCGTCCTGCTCGAGCATTGGGGTTTCGTTGATGTGGTAATCAGTCGCGATCCTGTGCTCGCGGGCAAACTCCGTGATCTGCCGCACGTCCTGAGTGTTGTTCCGGCAAATGTTCAGGTTGAAGAACACCATGTAGCCGTACACGTATTGTTTCTTCATAAGGTGCTCGATATGCTTCCGCACTGGAACAATCGCCTTCGGTAGACTAGGCTTCTCCTCCCACGCATCCACCGCAAAATTGAAGACTCCAACACCTGCGTCTCCGAGTCGGTCCGCGACTTCGGGCCGCAGGAGGCGTCCATTGGTTCCGATGTATACCCAGAAACCTTTCTTCGCGGCGTAGTTGTGGGCAAAATCGGGACGCAGTAGGGGCTCTCCGCCCATCAGGGCTAGTACACGACAACCATGGTCGTGGAGCCAGTCGATGGATCGACGTGCCACGTCCTCCGTCATTCCCTTCACCTTGTTGTTGTAGGCCCAGCAGTACCAGCAATCGAGATTGCATTTATATTCGACAAAAAGGTAGGCGGTAATCGGGTGGAACTCTCCAGGCAGCACACGCGAACGGATATAAGGAAAAAGCCAGCCACGCATTTTGCGATACACTTGCGGCAGCGTCCATTTCCGTTTTTCGGGAATAACTTCCGGACCTGAATCCAGCAACTTTTCTGGAAATCGAAACACCGGGTCCGGCAACCTATGGCCCTTCACGAGCACCGGTTTTGCTGGAGTCTGGTCGGTATTCATCAGCAAATTGTGAATGTCGACGTCAATGCGAAACTTTGGCGCGGTCGCCATGCGAGCCTTCCTCTCGTAATCTGATGCAGCCCTTAGTCGGCCGCTATGCCTTGTCCGATTTGCTCGACAGTTTCTGCGAAGAGAGATGTTTCAGGTTGACTCGTTTGGTTGCGAAGTTCTGCTTCCAGTGCCGCCAACTGAGCAGCGATGTCCGCTTCGGCTTTCCGCTTACGAATGACCTCTTCTCGATAGCGGCGCAGGAAGTAGTCGATGGTTTCGACACGGATCTTGATCGATCCGGATGGCTTGTTTTCGTCTAGATCCTTGAAACAAAAATATGGGGTACCAGATTGCTCGATGATACCTTCGATCACGCCGTAAATCGGCGCATCGTGCCCACATTTAAAGCTGGAAATTTCGAGCGCGACCAGATTCGGATGGCGCGCGGTAAACTTCGCAGCCCACACTTTGTGATTGGTGCTGCACGAATATGAATTTTTCCACGCATCCCCGATGTCCAGCGGACTGCTGATCACGCCGGCACGAACTTCTTCCCCGAAAAGTCGTTCCAGCAAATCCTCATCCAGCGGAAGAGTGTTTTGCGAGAAGATCGGATAGCCGAGTTTCTGGAACTCGTCCAGAATCTCGTGGTTGAGCCCGGGATCGTGGTGATACGGCCGACCTAACATGACGATTCCAATGCGATCCTCGCGCTCGAGCTGATCCAGTACCTGGCGGGCGCGACGACGGATGCCGGCCTCGTAGTCCTTCAGGGCCTGGTAGCCAGCTTCGACGGCGCGGTCGTTCTCTTCCTGAGACAAGCCCAGTATCGGGTTCAATGCCTGCAGCATCTGGTGGGCAAAGAGCTTGCGATCGGCGAAGTTCAGGACTGGATCGATGTACTTGAGGTTGTTTTCGGCGAAGACGTCGTTTTCCTTGGTGAAGGCGGCCTTGACAGTTTCTGGCGTGGCAGTGACGGTTGGGCAGGCATTGGCGCCCATAAGCTTTACGAGGGGCGAGTGCAACACGTCGTACATGGGGAAGAAGATCGCGTTCAGCGGCTTCTTCTTGTGCTTCTCCTGGATCAAGTTGTAGACATGCGAGATGCCGATCTTGGCCGGGAAGCAGGGATCGATGGCGCCACGGCTGGCTCCGGCACGATAAAGTTCGGAGCTGGTGTAGTCGGAGTAGATGATGTTTTCCGGTTGCACGCCTAAGCTTTCGAAATAGGCGTTGAATAGCGGTGCGTAGGTGTAGATGTTGAGCACTCGCGGAATACCGATGCGCAGGTTCTTGCGGTTCTCCATCAGCGCGCGGCGTTCTTTGTCACCCTTCTTCCAGCCAGCCCAGCTCTTAGTCGGTAGAGGGTCAGCAATGCTCTTGGCGTTGGTCGGGCGGAAGACTTCCTTCGAAGCGAAATCCACAAAATTAGGGTGCTGGGCGCGAATGGAGTCGAGTCCGGCCTTGATCCCCTTCATGTCATTGATGTCTTCGACGGTGCCCTTCTCGCAGGTGGCGATGATGAGCCGCTGCTCGCCGTGCATCAGGGGAACCTTGGTGACCTTCTGAATCGGGATGAAGCTCTTGTCGTCTTTGGGCGCAGTGCGAATATCGATAAAGGTGCGCAGGCAATCGTTCTTGCAGAAATGGCAGCGCGTGTCCTCGTTGCGGGTGGTGCGGTATTCGATCTTGCGTACGGCATCGAGGCCGACGAAGGTAGTCTGCTGACCGTTGCGCCAGAGGCGTAGCGACTCCTGGGCGGCACCGATCGCGCCGGATTCGCCGCAGTGCTCGTGGACGATGATCTCCGGAGTTTTCCCGGTGGCGCGGAAACTGTTGCGGATGAAATCGACCTCGGCCTTCACGACCGCGAGGTTGTTCTGCGTTCCGCCTTGCAGGACGAAGCGCGAGCCCAGCGCGGCCAAATTCGGGATGCTGGCAACATAGAGAAACACGTTTTTGGGCAGAACGGCGGCAAGTCCGGCCAAGATTTCTTCGGCACGCCAGCCCTGGCGTTGGAAGTTCACGATGTCGGACTGCATGAACACCGCACAGCCGTAGCCGAAGACAGGCATCGCCTGAGCGTTGAAGGCGAGGTCGGCGTACTGGTTGACGTCGTAGCCGAAGCCTTCGGCGGTTGATTGCAGGAAGTAGCCGTTGCCGGCAGAGCACTGGGTATTGAGCTTGAAATCCTTCACACGACCGTGGTGAAGGATGATGATCTTGATGTCCTGGCCACCGACGTCAACGATGACGTGAGGGTCTTCGTAGAACTTGAGAGCAGACTCGGTGTGGGCAACGGTTTCCACCAAGGCGACGTCCGCATTGAGAACGTCTCTCAGGATGTCCTTTGCGTACCCGGTCGTGGCCACGCCTAGAACTTCTAACTTGGCGTTCTGCTTTTCGACCTGACCCCGCAGACTCTCGAACATCTCGATGGTGTCCTGAATCGGGTTGCCGTTTGAGAGCTGATAGGACTTGCAGAGAATGTCGCCGCTCTCGTTGAGAAGAACGGCCTTGGTGGAGGTTGAGCCGCCGTCAATGCCGATGAAGCCGGCGACTGTGCTTCCCTTCTGGAAAACGGCGGGCGTGAATTTCTTGCGGCGGTAGGCTTCCCTGAAGACCTCCAGCTCCGCGGGTTCTTCGACTAAGCCTTTGCCGCCGGACTTGGCTTTCTCTTCCTGGCGGCCGAAATCGATGTAATGAATGAGCTGGTCGTAACCGCGATAGCATCCGATGCAGTCGTCTTCGCTTTTGCCGAATTCAACAGCTCCGAGGGCGGCGAAATACTGCGCGTTCTGGGGAACCTTGATCAAGTCCTCGGGCGTGGCTCCGTCGGGAATAACGACTTTGCGCTCCTTCCACATGCGGGGGATGTTAGCTTGCCAGGCTTCGCGCATCCCACGGATGAAGCTGTTGGGTCCGCCGAGCAGAAGAACGTGGGGACGCAGCGTGTGGCCGCGGGTGAGCACGCTCAGATTCTGCAGAACAATCGCTTCAAAGAGCGAGGCCATGAGTTCGTCTGGTGGTGTGCCGACCTTCTGCAGGCCATTAATGTCGGTCTCAGCAAAAACACCGCACTTGCCAGCCACTTTATGCAGCTTGACCCCGTGATAACCCTGGTTGGTGAGTTCGACAGCGGGGATCTTGAGCTTGGCATTAATCTTGTCGATCACCGCCCCGGTCCCGCCAGCGCACTTATCGTTCATGGAGGGAATTTTCTTTTTACGTCCGGTCTCGTCGTCGTCCTTAAAGACGATGATCTTGGCGTCCTGCCCCCCGAGCTCGATAACCGAATACACCTCCGGATGAAGCTTCTCCACCGCCAGGGATACGGCGGTAACTTCTTGCACGAATTTCGCCCCAATCTGGTCCGCGATCCCGCTGCCTCCGGAGCCAGTCATAAACATGCGCGTGTTGTGACGATCAATGCCGACCTCGGCTTCCATGCGTTTCAGAAATTCGAGCGTCTTCTCGGGCTGCTTCGTCTCGTGGCGCTGGTAGTCCTGCCAGAGTACCTGGTCCGTAGTTGCATCGACCGCAACCGCCTTTACCGTTGTGGAG
>OEKN01000563.1_pt1 | contig 17605 bp, 13 predicted proteins | sample 1503361 | NCBI WGS metagenome assembly OEKN01 (sample SAMEA104379592, study PRJEB20068) | metagenome | biome: 1000743; feature: 77; material: 1998 | place: USA | collected 2012 | depth 25 m
TCCTGAGCGAAGCGAAGGACCTATGTACTTCGCTTGCAATATCCAGCCCTCGGCCTCTTTTCGTGCTTTAGCGGAAATAAATCCACAATCCGATTACGGTACCGAGAAGCAATAAGCTAAACACGACGTTAACGCGATGCTCGGTCGCGGTCTCGTGCGCGGGCTTGCGCACCGGCGTTCCAACAGGCACGGTTTCAAGTTTCAAGGCGACCGTTGCGAAGGTCAGTCCAGCAAGTTTCTGGCGATCGGGCGCTGGCGTCATCAGGCTCATACCAATCAGAACCAACGAACAGATTACGAACATGAAGATCGCATAATGGAGAAAGTTCATCTTCACCAGCCACTCCATGACGCCCGTGAACTGCGTGCCCTGCGCGGCCATAAGCTCGGCAATAAACCGGACCGCACCCAGCACGAACCCGGCAAGTAGGGACGAGATCGCCCCTTGCCCGTTCAGACGTGGCCATAGAATTCCCAGCACAAAACAAGCAGCAATGGGCGGGCTGATGTAGGCCTGCACGCTCTGCAGGTAAATATAAAGCTGGCTGCTGATCAGGTGAATGAACGGCACCCAGAGTAGCCCGAGCAGAACCATCACACCCGTCGCCGCGCGTCCGAAATTGACCAACTGGGCCTCGGAGGCGAGTGGACGCAGCTTCTTATAGAAATCGAGCGTCACAAGCGTGGACGCCGAGTTGAACACCGAACTCATCGCGCCCATGACTGCAGCCAGCAGGGCCGCCATTACCAAACCTACCAGTCCAGTAGGAAGCAAATTCAGAACGAGCGTCGGATATGCATAGTCGGGCTTGCCCGCCAGTTGGTCGCGAAACAAAGCGTAGGCGATGATGCCGGGCAGCACCAGCATGAACACCGGCAGGATCTTGAGGAAGCCGGCGAAAATGGTTCCGGCTTTGGCGTGGCCTTCGTCACGCGCCGAGAGAACGCGTTGCACGATCACCTGGTCCGTGCACCAATACCAGATGCCGAGGATGGGCGCTCCAAAAAAGATGCCGGTCCACGGGAAGCTGGGGTCGGATGCCGGCTTGATCATGTGGAAGTAGCTGTTGGGTACCAAGGTGCGGAGATGTTCGAGCCCGCCCACGCGATGCAGACCGATCACGGTGAGCGCCACCGCGCCCGTGATCAGGATTAGGGTCTGGACGGTGTCGGTGTAGATGACCGCTGCCAGGCCGCCTGCGATCGTGTAAATGCCGGTCGCGATCACGAGAATAATCGCTGTCTTCACCAGAGACCAGCCGGCAATGCGTTCCAGCACGACGCTCGCCGCGTAGAGTTGCACAGAAATCTTCGTAAAGATGTAAGCGATGATCGAGATCGCTGCAAGGTACACCGCACACTGCCGGTTAAAGCGGCGTTCCAGGAATTCCGGCATGGTAAAGACATTCGTGCGCAGGTAAAAGGGTACGAATACCCATCCCAGAATTAAGAGCATGAGGCAGGCCAGCCATTCAAAGTGCCCGACCGCCAGCCCCGAGGACGCGCCCGTCCCGGAAAGACCGATAAAATGTTCGGTCGAAATATTCGAGACAAATAACGAGGCTCCGATAAAGAACCAGCCGATGTCGCGGCTGGCCAGGAAGTAGTCAGTAGAGGTGCGCTCCTTGCGCGCGAAGTAGAGGCCAATACAAAAAACGATCAGGAAGTAGACGCCGATGATGGCCATGTCGAGCGTAGCCAGGGCGCGATGTGCAGTCTCTGTGGTTGCATTCATGACGGCTTGGTCGGCCTCCGTTCGGGAATTGCACTACCGGGCTGCTGGTTAACGATTTTCCACCGATTTAGTTGCAAGGAGCAGATGGACACAGTATGAGGTGAGGCTGCAACTGTCAACGTTGTATTTTGTTGGCAATAAGGGTGCCCTTGGGAGACACTTTCAGCCTCAACTTGGAGACCAAAGCAGCGCTCTCTCGATTCCTCTCGTTCGTCCATATCAAACGGACTGGCTCGAAAAGGCAAGCGTTTACCTCCTCGCCGTCCAAAAGAACTTGCTCCAGCATTAAATCGTGAGCATGCAGTCCATGATCTTGTGGAGATACTGTCGCTGCCATACAGTCGGGCACCCGCCCCCAGCACCCGATCGCATGTAACCATAGTCCTATTTCGGACAAAGGAGTTTCCTGGCAAGAACTGCATTCGTTCTTGGCATCTGCTCAATCCAAGTTTCAAACTCTCGAACACCCGTTACAAAGACGAACTACTTTGCTTGCAGAGTCTTCTACCGTCTGTTACTTTGACGTTACTTTTCGTTACAGCAGTGCCCAAAAAATCCCATGACTGGAAAAGATCAGTTTCAGAAGCAGATTGATCGCTTGATCACCAGTCAAGTACTGCACGGTTCGGAATCTCTCTGCAAGCTTCTTCAATATCTCGCCAAGCACGCGCTCGACCATCCCCACACTCCCCTGAAGGAATATCAAATTGCCACCGAGGTATTTGGCCGACGGACCGATTTCGATCCGCACTCGGACTCAACCATTCGGGTTCAGGCGAGTCGGTTGCGGCTCAAGTTGGCTGAGTACTACAACTCGGAGGGAACAGACGACACGCTCGTTGTCGAACTGCCAAAAGGGACCTACATCCTTGCGTTTCATGAACGGACTCTGAACCCCAAGGCAAACGAGGGGAGTTCGGCTCCGCCCAAACCTAGAGTCAATCAACTCCGGCAATGGTGGGGACTCGCAATCCTTGGGGCCTTGTTGCTCGCCGCTGTGACGGTGATCGGCGTTCTGGCAGCAGGTAGGCAGCCGTCCTCCACCGCGCTTGCCGGGAATCCGGAAGCTCCGCCGGCGGCATTTCAATCGTTCTGGAAACCCTTTGCTTCTGGACCGCAGGAACCATGGGTGATTTTCAGCAATGCCGCTTTTGTCGGGCGCCCTGAGACCGGGATGCGCTATTACAATGCGGGGCACGACGCTCACGATGAGATCTGGGATCATTACACCGGCGTAGGCGAAGTGCTTGCCGTACACAGCTTGGACCAGGTTTTTGGCCTGTTTCGTCGGCAGTTGCGCGTGAAGCGCGGCAGTCTATTCTCGCTCGACGACGCCAAGAATAATGACCTTATCTTTCTCGGCTCCCCGTCGGAGAACCTCACGCTCGCGGAAATTCCCAGCACCCACGAATTCGTGTTTTCGCGCCTGAACTCGGGTCCACGCCGCGGCGACCTGGCAATTCTCAACCAGCATCCTCAGGGCAATGAAGCCAAAGAGTTTCTTGCCAGTCCCTCTTCTCCCCTGCTGGAGGACTATGCAGTCATCGCTTATATGCGCGGATTAACGGCGGAACGCTCAGTCCTGATCCTGGCGGGGACCACGACCTTCGGCACCCAGGCTGCCTCCGAATTCGTAAGCCGGCAGAATACCCTGGAAGACCTGCTGGCCCGGCTTACGGGTTCGAAGACCGGACAATTGATTCCGTTTGAGGCGGTGATTCATGTGAGGGTGGCACGTGGCGTACCAGTGGAAGCCGATATGGTGGCACTCCATAAGCGCTGAGCCGCGCAATCTGTCCCGATCACCCTAGCAATTCTCCTTCCAGCTCCGGATTCTCCCGAAAAATTTCCTGGACCCAAAAATCGTCCCCACTTTGTAGTTCGTTTTTTCCGCTTGCGGTTTATGATTCAGCCCGCACCAGGAAAGAACAAATGAGACTCGCCGGTCGAATATCGATTTTCGTCCTACTCTTTACCTGCGTTGCTTTCCCACAAACTCACTGGCAACCGCTCGGCGATGTGACTTCCGTCGAGAAACTGGCGAATGGAGTAGTAGTCAGCGCCGGCGCGGCGCGCATTCGCATTACGGTGCTTGCGCCTACCGTGGTGGGGCTGCGCTACTCGCTGCAGGGATCGTTTGGCTCCGACCAATCCTTCGCCGTCCTGCCTGACGCCTTTCCGAATCCACCCACAATCCAGACAAATGACTCCGGCAATGCGGTTCTTCTGGATACGGGGGCCATGCAGGTACGCATTCTTAAATCGCCGCTGCGCGTCGTGTTCCTTGATCCGGCTGGCCAGGTCATCTCGGAAGACGACCCGCGTTATCCAGTTTCCTTCGATGGCGCCGCGTTTCGCGTGTGGAAATCGATGCCGCTCGAAGAACATTACTTCGGCTTGGGAGATAAAACCGGGCCGCTCGATCGTCGTGACCTGGCGTTTACCATGTGGAACACCGACGTCGGATACCAGGAGTCGACCGACCCCATCTACAAATCGATTCCCTTCTTCCTGGGCATGCGCAATGGCTCAGCTTACGGCATTTTTCTCGACAACAGCTATCGCAGCAGTTTCGATTTCGGCAAGCAATTTCACGATGCGTATTCCTTCGGCTCCGAGGGCGGCGAGCTGAATTACTACTTCTTTTATGGCCCTGATCCCAAGCGCATCGTAAGCGATTTCACCGCGCTCGTGGGACGCACTCCTCTGCCGCCCCTGTTCGCGCTCGGCTACCAGCAGTGCCGCTACAGCTACTATCCCGAAGCGCGGGTACGCGAAATCGCCAGCGAGTTCCGCAAGAGAAATATTCCTGCGGACGTGCTGTATCTCGACATTGATTATCAGGAGAAGAACCGTCCGTTCACTGTCGATCGGGAACGGTTCCCGCATTTCGAGCAGATGATCAAGGACCTGCGGCAGCAAGGGTTCAAAATGGTCACCATCACGGACCTGCACATCGCCAAGGTTCCCGGATACAAGCCGTACGACGAAGGCATGGCGCACGACTATTTTGTGAAGAATCCGGATGGCTCGGTCTATGTTGGGCCGGTGTGGCCAGGGCCTAGCGTGTTCCCGGACTTCACGCGTTCGGCGGTGCGCGATTGGTGGGGCACCTTGTACGCGGAGTTCGTCAAGGATGGCGTGCGCGGCTTTTGGAACGATATGAACGAGCCGGCAGTATTCGTCTATCCGACCAAGACCATGCCGCTCGATGTGGTTCACTACGTTGAAGACCGCAAGACCGATCATCGCGAGATTCATAATGTCTTCGGCATGGCCAACGTGCACGCCACCCACGACGGTCTCCTTAAACTGCAGCCCGACGTGCGGCCATTCGTGCTCACCCGTGCCGCTTTTGCGGGCACGCAGCGCTATGCGGCAACCTGGACCGGCGACAACACGGGATCGTGGAACCACATGCGCCTTTCGCTCACCCAACTTTCGAACTTGGGCGTCTCGGGATATGCGTTCGTCGGCGACGATATCGGAGGATTCAACGGCAGCTCGACGCCCGAACTGCTGACCCGCTGGATGGAACTTGGAGTCTTTAATCCAATTTATCGGAACCATGCCACCAAGGGTTCGCGCAATCGCGAACCGTGGGTCGATGGGCCCATGCACGAAGCCATTCGCAGGAAATACATCGAGACTCGTTATCGCCTGCTTCCCTATATCTACACCGGCATGGAGGAGGCGAGCCGCACGGGAATCCCTCTGATGCGCCCATTGTTTCTCGAGTTCCCCGCCGAAACATCTCTCACCACGAATGGAGAAGAATTCATGTTCGGGAGCGCTATGCTGGTCGCGCCCAAGCTCTGGCCATTTCTCCAGCCTTATGAAATCATGCTGCCCAACGGCGATTGGGTGAATTACTGGACCGGGGAAAAACTGGCCGGAGGCCAGACCATCAAAGTGGACCCTCCACTCGATATTCTTCCCGTGTATGTGCGAGCAGGCAGTATCATTCCGCAACAGCCAGTCGTGCACAACGTCGACGAAACGCCCAAAGGTCCGCTCGAGTTGCGGGTTTATCCTGGTCCGGACTGCGCTGGCAATCTGTACATGGACGATGGAAACACGTTCGCCTATCAGAAGGGCGATTTTCTGCGCGCTAGCTTCACCTGCGAGATGTCATCAGGCCAGCTTAAGGTACACATTGGAGCTGCGGAGGGTCCATACCATCCCTGGTTTACAGACCTGCAGGTCAGCGTTTACGGTCCTGGCGGCGTGCGAGGGGTGCGGGTCGATGGCAAACCCGTGAAGAACTGGAAGGCGGAAGGCGCGAGCGTCGTAGTGAACAACGTCCCGTGGACGGGAGCTCCGCACGATATCGAAGTCGATTACAACAATCGCTGAATGCCGGCGCCTTCGAGAGAAAGCATACTCTCCGAGCTTGAGACCTTACGTTACCGCTTTAGCCGCGGTGATGCGGCACGTGTCTCCAAAGTCCTGGCAACCGCCGGAGCCTTACACTATAACGACATCCCATCCCTGATTCGATTTCATGAAGCCTTGCTGGTCTTCTGCGCGTTCCCTCCGAGCGCAATTGTCCTTCGTCGAGCCCAGCGCTACCTGAACACTTTTTTCCGGCGTGTCGAGCGGCTGCGTCAGGACGGCGCCGACATGGATGAATTCGATCCGCTCGAAGTTTCGGGCATCGCCGGGACGACCATGCAGGACGCGCTGGGCTTCGATCTCGCGCGCTGGCTGGTGAAGCGCCTGCCCGGCAAAGTGGAGATCGCATGGGACGATTTTGACGATGAACGCGCCATGGGCGCCGTATGGCCCCGCCTGATGCCGCTGCTCGAAGAAGATACTCTGGCCGAGGCCAATATTCCCTGGCGCACGTGGCTGGAATCTGCGCAAGGCAGCCGCAGCAACAGTCCCGAATATTTAATTAAGCGCTTCGACAATCTTCCCTTGCCCGAGGCTGAGAAGGGACGACTGTATGACTCGCTCCGAATGCCCATTCGCTGGTCGCTTGAAAATTCGCGGCTTTCTCGAACCCGCAACTGGCGGCCAGCGCGGCAGGTCTTCTATCACGATGGGCCACTGATCGCACGGCAGGATGTCTCGCTGGCGACGGAACTCGCTCGCCGACCGCCAACGCTCACTCGATTATCACGAGCGCGGGGCGAGAAAGTCATGGACTTGATTCGCGAAGTCATGCTAGTGCGATATCGTGAACTCTATGGCACCACGTTAGGCGACCCGCGTTCGGTGGTCCAGGCCGAGGTCGGCCGCGGTGTTTCCATCTACCTATGGAACCTTCCACCCGCGCGCCGCTTGCCCTTGCGCGCCTATGTCGCCGGTCTCACGCTGAAAAACGGCGTGCCCATCAACTACATCGAGGCGATCGGGCTATTTGAGTGGATCGAGGTCGGCTTCAACACCTTCTATACATTTCGAGGTGGCGAGGTCGCCTGGATCTTCGCACAGGTGTTACGCTGCTTGTGTCATCTCACCGGTGCGACCTGCATTTCGATGTATCCCTATCAGCTTGGACATCACAACGATGAAGCCATTGAGTCGGGAGCTTTCTGGTTTTATCGCAAGCTTGGGTTCCGTCCCGGCCGCCCCGATCTGCTGCGACTGGTCGAGCGGGAAGAACAGCGCATTGCGCGTGACCCAAAATACCGAACTCCGCCGAGGAGGTTACGACAACTGGCCGAGGGACACGCCTTTTACGAACTCCCCGGAAGTGAGGTGGGGGCGTGGGATCGGTTTTCGACCCGCTACATCGGCATGCGCGTGAATCGCCGCATGGCTGCCGAGTTCGGCGGAAGTATCACGCGGATTCGCGACGCATCGGCGAGATCGCTCGCGAAAACTTTGAAAACACGAATTCCCGAGGGGAACAACCCGATGCGCAAAAGCCTCGAGAACTTCGCGATGGTCGCAGCCATGATTCCCGAGTTGCGATCGTGGAGTAGCGCCGAGAAGAACGACTTGCTGCAGATCATTCGCGCGAAATCCGACGCGACCGAGATGCGCTATTTACATCTCTTGCAACGACACGGGCGATTCCGCGCTGCAATGCTCAAGCTTGGATCGAAGCTCTAGCCAGCGCGATGAAGTCCGGGATCAGGCAAGAAATGGTGAGCGCGGCAGGATTCGAACCTGCGACCCATGCCTTAAAAGGGCATTGCTCTACCAACTGAGCTACGCGCCCACTGTCTTCAATTTAGCACAATCGGAACCGCTTAACTCACATCACCGCAGGCGCGTTCGCCCATTAGCCGCGGAATTCTTTCCGAAGAAACTGCAGTAGCATTTCCATCAACACCGAAAATCCAGGAGCATCCATTTTCTTGAGTTTCCTGCTGACCTGCGGGACCCACTTGAGCAAGTGGCGCTCCAGGAACTCAGCCTTTGCTTTACCTAGAGAGGTGGCGTTCACACGATCCGGGGTATTTTCTTTCGTAAACTGCAGGGCCGCCAGAAATTCCAGTTGCGTAATCAAGTAGTCCGGCACGGCTTTTGCAGGTTCGGACTTCAGGCCCAGGACCTCGTAAAAGTACGTATTCTCGAGTGCGATCTCCTGCGCCGGGCGGGATTTGTCATGGGCCGACTCAAACAGGGGAACCGGTGGTTCGGGCATACCTACGTCAAACAAGGCAATGTAGGTGGATTCGTAGAGATTGTATGTTGGGAACCACGCGAAGTCCGGGAACTCGGCTTTGCGGCCTAGATACCGCCAGAGGCCGTGCAGAGCTTCGCGTGCCGAAGGCTGCGCCAGAAACTCGAAGCACTCGTGCGTGGGCGGTCCAAAGACTCGGGCGAAGAAGCGGTAGAGATCGGTCTGCTGCCAATCGATTGGTGGAGCGAGTTGTTTGTCGCCGGCGATGGCTGGCATTCGGGTCCCTCTTCAGATGTGGTCTCGTCTACTGCAGCACCTGCCAAACAGAAAAGTACTTCCTGCCGTCTCGGTCCTTCTGACTTCCATTCCACACGGCGAAAGCGACCAGCGTTCCCGAACGCAGGTTTGGCAGTTCCAGCGTGACATTCCATTGGCCATTCTGATACGCACTGTTCGCGGGAAAGGTTTGGGCGGTGCGACGAGTGGTACTGCGGCCGCGGGCCTCCATCAACGTGGCGCCGCGCGTGGCATTCCAGTAGTAGATCTGCACCGGATGATCCGCGTCTCCCATCTGCAGCGATGGTGCAATTTCCTCGTCGGCTCTCGACGGAACCATTATGGCTGCAGCGTCGAAGAAGCGGTCGTCTGCTTCGGTTTGCACTTTATGGAAGCGTGTCTCTGGTGCCGTATTCGGAACTTCGGGAAGAGTAGTTGCGTCGCGCGTCGGATCACGCCAGCTGAGCTGCACGATTAATTTTTCTTGCGCGCGGACGCAGCGGACATCGACGGTCGCAATCTCCAGCGCCGCCGGCTCGTCGGTATCGTAGAGCGGCGGCGTGCGATTGAGGGAGACGTGCTTGGGTGCGATCTGGCTCCAGCCGGGGGAATCGCCTCGCAGGAGGTTCTCGGCGCTGGTCGACGACACGGCGACGGACAAAGACTGGAGACTCGCGGCTTTGTTTTGCGCTTGTGCCGCACTGCCAGGGGAAAGCAGCCAACCCGCTGCGATGACGAGGGTCAAGTAACGAATTCGCATGAGCCTCTCCTAGCTTTGAATTTGTACCAACTGCGGGCGCACATGAAAGCGCGTTTCTGCGTCGCGGCCAATCAGCAGTTGCAGGATCTCGCTGCGTCCGCCTTGCTGCGCCTTGGTCAGTTCCGCCTCCAGGCGCACGATGACATTCTGGACATCGGGCCCAAACAGATAGATCAGGTAGTCGAGCGGTAAACGCGCATCGTCGAGAATGCTCTTGCCGTAGTTCTCCCGCTTGGGCGGATTAAACGGCGGAACATAAAAGACGTTTGGCTGCGTTCCTTTTTCCGGGAAGATCGGCAGTGCGATTTTGTGTACCAGCACCAGCTTGTGCACAGGTGAATCGGAATCGTCGAGCAGTCCAACGAAACGCAGGCGCCCCGGGCACTGCTTCGCACAGGCATTAACCTCACCCTTCTCCAGTCGCGGATAGCAGAAAATGCACTTCTCCGATTTCCCTGTAACCTCGTTGAAGTAGATCTTCTTGTATGGACAAGCCTTGATGCAGTAGCGGTAGCCCTGGCAGCGATCCTGGTCGATAACCACAATGCCATCCTCTTCGCGCTTGTAGATCGCCTTGCGCGGACAAGCCTCGAGGCAGGCGGCATAAGTGCAGTGGTTGCAGATCCGAGGCAGATAGAAGAAATAATTCTCATCGCCGGTCAAACTGCCTACATCTTCGTCCCAGTTCACCCCCGACTTCGGTTCTGGCGATGGCATGACCGGCTGCTTCTTACCTTCATAGAGCCGCTGCTCGTAGTGGTATTCCCAGGGATGTCCATAATCGTCCATCGTCGGCAGCGGGCTGGGCTGAAGAGCGCCATCCTTCCAACCGCCGCCAATTCGATCCCACTGACGCGGATAGCCAAGACCGGGGCGGGTTTCGACATTGTTCCAGTACATGTAGCTGGTCCCGTCGCGATCGGTCCACAGCTTCTTGCAGGCCATGGTGCAGGTCTGGCAGCCCAGACATTTGTTCAGGTCCATGACCATCGCATATTGATGCTTCGACATGGCTGCCTCTCCTTAGACCTTAGCCTTCTCGACTTCCACCTTGGTGTCGCGGTTATTGCCCGTCGGTCCCCAGTAGTTGAGGCGGAAGTTAACATGCCCATACTTGCCGATGAGCTGCGTGGGCTTGATCTTGATGTAGGTGAGCGACTGCCATCCGCCTTGCTTGAAACCTAAATATTTTTCCCAGCCGTGATACATGGTGACGCGTCCCGGCTTCTCTCCAGGCAGAATCTGCAGCCGGCAAATGCAATGACCAATTTCGTTATGGATGCGGACCCAATCGTTGTCTTTCAACCCGCGTTTGCGCGCGTCGTCGGGATGCATGTAGACAATTGGCCCACCGCGCTGCAGTCGCAGCATGGCGCGGTGATCGCGCCACGTGGAGTGGATCGACCAGCGTCCGTGCGGCGTGTTCCAGTAGAGCGGATATTTCTCGGGGATTGGCTCTTTGAACGTGGGCAGTTGCTCGCCGAGCTCGATATACCAGGGGTGATCAATATAAAACTGCTGGCGGCCGGTGAGCGTGCGCCAGGGCCGCTTCTTTTCGAGCTGGTGCTTGAAAGGTGTGTAGGCGATGCCATCCTCGACATCGCTATTCCACGATTCCGGGTCGGTCGCGATGAAACGCTTCGGCTTTTCCTGGAGCTGGGTATACGTCATTCCCTTCGTCTCTTCCGCATTGCCGAGAATGAAATTCACCGCCTGCTCATCACTTTGGATCGTTCCCTTTCCGGTCCAATCGTGAGCAAGCTGGGTGAAATCGCGGTTCCAGTCAAAGGCTTCATCGTGGAATGGCTTCAGGCCTTTCCGGGTCGCAACTTCTGCCATTTTTTCGGCCAGCGCATGAAAAATGTCCCAGTCGGTCTTGCTCTCAAACAGTGGTTCGCAAGCCTTGCTGAAAGGATGAATGTAGCTGTGGCAATCAGTGGAGTTGATGTCCACCTTTTCGTAGTAGCTTGCCGCAGGCAGCACGACGTCGGAGTAAAGCGCGGTCGTGTCCATGCGGTAGTTGATGTCCACGATCAGGTCGAGGTCCTTCCACAACGATGACTCGAGAATCTCGTTGCCCTTCGCCTGGTTCAGGTAATTGGCCCGCCAGATCACCATGGCCCGCGGTTTCTTCCCGTTCTTAGGCCATAGTGGCATCCATCCATTCTTCACCGACTCCTGGATGTACCACTCGATAGGCTTGCCGTTGTAAAGGTGCGGATCCTTATTGGAAGAGTGGACGTAGCTCCACAGCGTGGTGTTCTGGAAGCGCTGCTTCTTTCGCGTTTCGGGGAAGGCAAGTTTGAAGAAGCCTTGCTCAGGCCAGATACGCTCCTGCCCGACATAGTGATTGAATCCGCCGCCGTTCTTGCCCACGTTGCCGGTGAGCGCGACCAGCAAGATGAACGAGCGGTTGATCAGATCGTTGTGGAACCAGTGATTCGTGCCCGCGCCGTGGATGATCATTGCCGGCTTGCGCGTTCCAAGTTCGTGGGCAAATTGCTCGATCTCGTGCGCGGGCAGGCCGGTGCGGGCAGCAACCTGGTTCAGCGAGTATTCCACCAGCCCTTTTTTGAGCAACTCAAATACGGTCGTGACTTCTGCGTTTGTCCCGTCGGCGAGTTGGACCTGAAATGCGCCGGTCAGAGCCGGATCCACGTCTTCCAGTCCAATCGTCTTCTTATCCGAACCCATCGACCCTGGCGTTGGAACAGCGCGTTGCTGCTTCGTATCCCACAGACAGAAGATGTCCTCTTTGCCGCCCTTTTTCAGGTCGGACTCGCGCAGGAAACGCTTCGTGCCCGCAAGCACGAGCAGCGGCAGGTCGGTCTGCTCTTTCACGTACGGCGCGTCAATCAAATTCTGATCAATAAGAAGCTTCGCCACGCCGAGTGCCAGGATGCCGTCAGTACCGGGATTGATCCGGAAATACAGATCAGAGTGAATGGCGCTTGAGTTGTAGTCGGGCGAAATGCAGACAATCTTCGCGCCGTTGTAACGTGCTTCGTAGGCAAAGTGCGCGTCCGGGATGCGCGTTTGCGAGATGTTCGATCCCCAGAGCACGATGTACTTCGAGTTGAACCAGTCCGCGCATTCGCACGATTCAGTCTGCACTCCCCAGGTCAGCGGCTCCCCCGGCGGGAGATCGCAGTACCAGTCATAAAAAGAAAGAAAGACGCCGCCAATGTAGTGGGCCAGCCGCGATCCGGCACAGAAACTGACCGGGCTCATGGCCGGGATTACGCTGAAGAAGCTGTTGGTGTCAGGGCCGTAGCTGTAGATGTTGTCGAGCAGTTTCTCGGCAACCACGTTCAAGGCTTCGTCCCACGTTGCGCGGCGCCATTTGCCTTCGCCGCGTTCGCCCGCGCGAATCAATGGGTAGCGCAACCGCTGCGGACTGTAGACGTATTCGGTAAAGCATCCACCCTTCTGGCAACCCCGCGGGTTGTAGTCCGGGAGATCGGCGCTGATGCGCGGATAATCGGCCGCTTGCTCTTCCCGCACCATCACTCCGTTCCGCACATAAACCTTCCACGAGCACGAACCGGTGCAGTTGGCCGAGTGCGTCGAACGGACAACTTTGTCCCAGGTCCAGATTTTGCGGTAGAAGTCTTCCCAGCCGCGATACGGATACGAGCGCAGCGGGTCAAAGTCCCCGGTCAGCGTGCTCAGCACCGGCTTTTCGTTGCGGGCGCAACCGGGCAGGGCCAGAGTCGCCGCCGTCATCGCCGCAGTCTGAAGGAAGCTGCGGCGCGAATGAGGCTTTAGGATTTTCTGTTCGTCGCTCATCATCTGCCTCCGGCACGAACCGCGGAACTCATGTTTTGCGCCAGCGCTTTTTGACCCGCCGCCCCCCGCAGACTTCGTACATAAGCCAGGATGTCGGCCAGATCTTGATCACTAAACACCGGGGCCTCATTGCGCTGGAATGCAGGCATCGGGGTTGCGGCGCGCCCATAACGAATTGTGCGGAGAATGAACTCGTCGCTCGCAGCGGCCTGAAATACCGGATTGCCGATCTCGGGCGCGAACCCGCCCCGGCCGCTCATGCCATGGCAACCCGCGCAGTTCCTGAGGAAGAGGCTGAGGCCATGCGTGTCATCGCCATGTAGGCTCACGGTTGAAGCGGCTGGCAAGGGCGGCGCACCTTCGCGCAGGTAGTCAATAACCGCCGCGACTTCTTCTGGCAGCAATCCACCCGCGTGCAGTCCCCATGCCGGCATTTGAGTGCCGGGTCGGCCCCGCTCGATGTTGGCCTGCAGGTACTCGCGGGTTGCCGTCGAGATCAGGCTCGCGCCGCGAATTGCCGGAACAAAGCGGCCGAACTTCTTATCCCACCGGCTATAGGTCCCGTTGCCGTGACATGCCGTGCAGTACTGCTGGTAAACCTGCTCGCCGGTCAGCGGCACAGGATGCAGCGCCCGGTACTTCTGTTCGATCTTGTCGGGAGCCAGATAACTCTCCGGCACATCACGCTTCCATTGCGAAAGCATGTACACGGTGAGCGCGAGAGCCTCGCGCTGAGTCGCGGTCGGGTTGCGCATCTTGCTGTCGGGAACTACGCCGCCCGGATCGCGAATGTGCGTGAATTGCCAATTCCAGCTCGTGTGTGGCGGTTTCAGGGCCGTCATGATGAACTGGTGCTTGGTCTTGGCCCCCTCGTTATCGAGAGTAGGCCCCAGCGTGCCACCGCGACCTCCCAACTTGTGGCACGAACCGCAACTTTTCTCGCGGTAGAGCTTCATGCCGACGGTCAGCAAAGGAATCTGTTCGGCTGGCAACTTCTCCGCGTCGTGGCAGGTAACGCACGTCGCCTCCGTCATCTCCGGTGGCAGGAGTGGATAATCCCAGAACACATCATCGGCTTTCGCTTCGTTGAAGGTCAGAGCCGCGCCTTGGCCGTGATGACAGACCGTGCATCCAAAGCGGTCCACCGGATGCTTGTCGAGAATGTGGCCCGGATGAACCTGATGAGGGCGCGGGACATCGGTCATACGCGGATCGTCGATCCCGTTATGGCAACTGACGCAACGGTCCACGGCGCCGAGCGCAGGCACGCTGACCTGCTTCATCTCGACGCGAAACTTGGCCAGCAATTCGCGGCCTCGATCATCACTCGCTTTTTGCTGCAGGATTCCCTGATACTCGCGTTGAATTGTCTTCCACTGCGCGAGATAGTTCTCGTGGACGGCTGCCGCCACCAGGTACACAACTGTCACCACGCTCGCTACCAGCAGGAGCCAGCGATAGATTCGAGAAGGATCGTTCATGGCATTCTCCTCCCTAGTGCACCGGCCACTGCGAGGGCCACCAGTAGAAATGCCAGTTGGGTCCACGATGGACCGTCGCAAAGTATGTCAGCAGCGTGAACCCGACCAGGAAACAGGTGAACAGCGAAACCGCTGCCAGCCGCACAGAATCTTTGCGTTTCAGGATGAACAGAGACCAGCCTGCAAAGATCAGCACCAGCAACGAGCCCGGATTAATCACGATGATCCAGAGCTGATGAATGTTGGGAAACCAGTTGCGCAGCCACCCGTAGTTCACGGTGACCGCGAGCGTGCCAACAGTTACCGCGATCGCAAAGAATAAGGACTGTAAGAAGATTGGCTTTTCGCTTCGGCTCCCAAACCAGCTACCTTCGCCTCCGGGGCGGCGATCAAGAAAAGGAATCAGGGCCAATCCAAAGACCACGATCAAAGGAATCAGCAGCCCACCGGTAAACGCCGAGTAAGACACCAACTCCTGAATGCCCAGGAAGTACCAAGGCGCCTTGGCCGGATTTTCCGGAATACCGGGATTGGCCAGCTCTTTCAACGGCGCATCGGAGTAAAAAGCAAGAATCAGCGTGGTGGCGAGCGTGACCATGAACACGGCAAGCTCGGCCCAGAACAGGTGCGGCCAACTCATCACCGTGTTCTCCGGACCACGGTTCACTGGCGGCCGCTTGCCTTTCACCAGCGCCATCAAGCCGTAAGTTTTTGTGGCTAGCGGCTGAAATACTGGGCGGCGCACGCCTCCCCATTCGGCGAGTCCGCCGGGAGCATCTTCCGGTTTGGCAAGGCCGCCGTCTTTCCTGATGCGCCAGAAATGCGCGCCCAGAAAAGTCACCAGCGCGAGCGGAAGAATGACTACGTGGAGAACATAGAAACGAATCAGCGCATCCTGGCCGACGTAGTTGGCACCCAGCAGTAACCGCTTCTGGAAGCCACCCGGGTCAAAGAATTTTGTAATCCCAATTGCATCGGTTAGTTCTCGCGGCGAGTTCGCGATATTCGATCCGATCGTGATCGCCCAATAAGCGAGCTGGTCCCATGGCAACAAATATCCGGTGAAACTCAGAGCCAGCGTGATGACCAGCAGTCCCAGCCCGACCAGCCAGTTGAACTCGCGCGGCTTCTTGTAGCTCGCAGTGAAGAACACCCGGGCCATGTGTAACAACACCGTCAGCACCATCAGTTGCGCCGCCCAGCGATGGATATTGCGAATGAATCGTCCGGTGGAGACCGTGAAATGAATGTCTTTGATCGACTGGTACGCCAAATCTGTGGAGGGCTTGTAGTACACCATCAGGAGAATTCCGGTAATGATGGTGAGTACGAAGCTCGCGGTCGCCATCAATCCCAGGCCAAACGTAAGCGTCGGTTTGAGTGTGCGCAGGTGTACTCGCACACTGTGGATATGCAGAAACAGGTTGTGAAAGGTAGCCTGCGACTCCTCGCGCTCGGACTCGGGATTTGTTCCCAGTCGAAAGCACGCGTCTTTCAGCGTGTGCGGCAACTCGTGCAGGTTGTGAAGGAACTCTTGCGTCGCAGTTTCTGCCACGATGTGCCTCCTACACGCGGTAACGTGTGCCAGATGGAACTTCGTTGTCTGCATTCGCGACCAGGTCGCCGCTGGCAGAGCGGCTGAGTTCAAGCCAGGGCAGCGGACGCGGTGCCGGACCGCCTACGACCCGGCCTTCGCTATCGAATCGCGAACCATGGCAAGGGCAGGCGAATCCTTCTTTGGAGCGAGCGACCGTGCAGCCGAGGTGGGTGCACGTGCTGGAGATCGCGTAGAACCCTTCATCATCACGAAACAGCACAAGATTCTGATCAGCAAACGCGGTCTCGCTGCCCAAGGCGAACTGGTCGGGCGGGCCAAGCTTGAAGCGCCGCACCGGGCCGGGAAGAACCGCCGGATTCGGCAGCCTGAAGATTCCTGCGGCCGCCGTGCCCAGAGCGGCAAAAAAAGTCCCCAGCGACGCCAGGCTCAGAAAGCTGCGCCGGTTAACGCGGGGTGGATCTAAGCGGGACATGGTTTCCACTCCTGGCTGAAATTGAAGCGCTCCATGGTGATTGCCGTGACCGGACAGCGCTCGGCACATAAGCCGCAGCGGATGCAGCGTTCCTCATCTTTGATAATGGCGGACAGGTCCGAAGGGTCGAGTGACAGGTCGCGCGCAGCGGTTTCCAGTTCTGCTGTAAGGGAAAGTCGGTCGAAGGTTACCAGCTTCAGACAGACGGTGGGGCATACATCGACGCAGCCGCCACACAGAATGCAGCGCTCCCCATCGAAGATCGTGTTCACGCCGCAGTCGAGGCAACGCCCAGCCTCGGCACGTGCCCCTTCATCGCTATAGCCGATTTCGACCAGCGCAGTTGGATTTTTGAGTCGCTGCTCCGCCGACAGCGTGGGAATGTCCAGGCGAGATCGCCTCTCGTAGTGTTTTTCGCGTCGATACTGCTCGATCGGAAAATGGAATTGAACTTCTTCCGGCGCAATCTCCTGCCCACGCAGGAACCGGTACACGGAACGCGCTGCCTGCTTGCCGCTGGCGATGGCGTGGATCATGAGTCGCGGCCCGTAAGCGATGTCGCCGGCCACGAAAACTCCAGGAGCCGAGGTGGCGCAAGTCACAGGATCGTTGACGATCTGTTGCGGAGAACGCATCTCGATCCCATCGCGCTGCGCGTCGATGAAGGTCAAGTCGGCGGACTGTCCGACAGACAGCAGAACGGTTTCGCCTTCAATTTCCGTCGTAGCTGACTCGTCAAATTTCGGAGCGAAGCGTTTGTTCTCGTCATACACTTGGGTGCAGCGTGCGAACCTCACGCCGCGCGCGAACTTCTGGCCATTCTCTTCTCTGACCAGAACTTCTCTCGGTCCCCAGCCGTTGTAGCGGGCGACGCCTTCCTCTTGCCCTTCCAGGATCTCCACCGTATCTGCTGGCATCTCTTCCAGCGACTCCAGGCAGACCAGGTTCACCTGC
>OEKN01000318.1_pt1 | contig 17565 bp, 12 predicted proteins | sample 1503361 | NCBI WGS metagenome assembly OEKN01 (sample SAMEA104379592, study PRJEB20068) | metagenome | biome: 1000743; feature: 77; material: 1998 | place: USA | collected 2012 | depth 25 m
AACCGCCGGGCTATGGCACTGTACACGGTCGAATCGAGTCACGACCATGAGGTGCAGTTCCTGCTCCCGCCCACGAAGGATGAGCCGGTGAAATATTACGTGGTGTTCGTGAACCTGCCGACAGGCAAAGAGGGGAAGATGGTCGAGGCGGACTTCACGTTGACATCAGGATATTGAGCAAAAGTGCGCGGCCGCGGCTTCCGGGCACGGATTTGATTTGGTATGTGTCGGAAAACATCCCAGTTGCGCGTGCGCATGACCCGCGAGACAATGCGCAGCTTATGAGAATCAGGATTTTCGTTGTTGCGCTGGTGTCGGTTGCGATTTGCGCATCCGGCATGTTGACCGCACAAAGCAAGTCCGACAGTTCCTCATCCAAAATTTTGTCGCTCGAAAATAAGTGGAATGCAGCTTACAAGCGTGGCGATATTGCGACTATGGAATCGCTGCTGGCGGAAGACTTCATCATCACCCTGGAAGACGGTACCACCCTGAGTAAATCGGGATACATCGCGCACAATGGTGACGCGACCCAGCACATCGATATAACCGAAATGACGGATCTCAACGTCCGCATGCACACCAATATTGCGGTGGTAACGGGTGCGTATCACGAGAAAGGCACATCGCGGAATAAGCCGTACGAATACCGCGACCGTTTCACCGATGTCTGGATGAACATCACTGGACGCTGGCAAGTGATCGCTTCGCACTACAGCATTCCAGCTAACCCATGACGTTCCGGCGCAATCCCAGTTGAGCTTTAAGCTCTCGAATAGATCTCGGGCCAGCGGCCAAATCGCATTGAGCGTTTTGGCTGCTAAAGGCCAACCGTTGTGCGCTCCATTCACGCCTCCTTCCCAACTGCTAGACTAGTAACTTGCCTCCCCGTAAAGCATCGTCGCTGAAGTCCCCGGAGCCTGCCAATCCCGGCCCGATCTCCGTTTCCAAGCCTCCCGCTGGGATCAAAGACCGTGTCTTTCTGATTGACACGATGTCGTTCATTTTTCGTGCCTATCACGCCATGGCGCGCCAGCGGCCGATGTCGACCCGGACGGGCCTCCCGACCGCGGCGATTTACGTCTTCGTCAACATGCTGCGCAAGCTGCGAGAGGATTTTTCGCCCGAGTATCTTGCCGCCGTCTTTGACGTTGGGGGAAAAACGTTCCGCGACCAGGAAGCCGCCGCCATCACGACGGTTCGAAAATTTGATTTGAAAACGCAAACCTTCCAGGAGATCCAGTACGGTGGCTACAAGGCGAACCGTTCCGAGATGCCGGAGGATCTCGTTCAGCAGGTGCCCTACATCCGGCGCGCGCTTGAGGCATATCGTATCCCGATCCTTGAGCAGCGCGGGTTCGAGGCCGACGACCTGATCGGCACTCTCGCCCGCAAAGCGGCCGCTGAGTCATATCTCGTCTATGTCGTCTCCAGCGACAAAGACATGCTGCAACTGGTCACCGACAAGGTGCTGGTCCTGAATCCTCCCAAGGACAACCTGATCGCGGATGCCGCCAAGGTCGAAGAAATCCTGGGTGTTCCTCCGGAGCGTGTCGTCGACGTGATGGCTCTGCGTGGAGATTCCATCGACAACATTCCAGGCGCCCCGGGCATCGGCGACAAAGGTTCGGTCGAGCTGATCAAGCGTTTCGGCACGGTAGAGCAGGCACTCGACCGCGCTGGCGAAGTCGAAAAGAAAACTTATCGCGAGTCGCTTCTGAACAACCGCGAGATTGTGCTCTTCAGCAAGCGCATGGCTACGATCGATTGCAATGTGCCGGTCGAACTGGACCTCAATGCGATGAAATCAGGCGAGCCCGATATCGCCACGCTGCGCCAGCTTTTCAGCGAACTCGAATTCTCCACTTTGCTCAAAGAGCTGCTGCCCGTCGTGGAAGTGACCGAAGCTCAATACGCGGAAGCGAAGTCCGCAGGCGATGTCGAAGCTGTGCTCAAGGCTGTTCCCGCCGGAGGATGTTTGGCACTGGCGATTGAGGATGTCGCTACATCTGCAGAACAGCAAAGTGGCGAAGAAGCTGAAGAGTTGGAACTGGAAGACGGGATGTTGCCGCTTCAACCCGATGCTCCCACACAATCCGCACACGGGACTACGCGTTGCATTGCCATTTCTTCCGGATCTGGAACCGCCACGATCGTTCCGCTGAATTCCGATGCAGGTTCGAAACTCAAATCTGTTCTGAGCGATCGCCGCGTCCAGAAAAGCATTCACGATTACAAGGCCGCCATGCATGCCCTCGAGCCCGCGGGTATCCGGATCGAGGGGCTCCGCCACGACTCGCGGCTTTACTCGTACCTGCTCGATCCGACGTATTCGAGCCATGGTCTCCCCGAAGTTGCCCTGCGCCGCTTCAACCTGAAGCTTTCCGGAAATCTTGCCGAATCGGCCGATGTGACCGGACGCCTTGCGGTTGCACTCGGCCACGAAGTCGAACAGTCGGGCCTTAAGAAGATTTACGAAGACATCGACCTGCCGCTCGTCCCAGTGCTGGCGCGCATGGAAGAGGCAGGCGTGAAGATCGACACCGACGCGCTCGCCCGCATGTCTTCACGCCTTAGGCAAGAAGTCGATGCAAAGGCAAAAGAAATCTACGAGCAATGCGGCGTGGAGTTCAATATCAACTCGCCGCGCCAACTCGGGGATGTTCTCTTTAACAAGCTCAACCTGCCCAAGCCCGTCAAGTACGGTAAGGGAAAAACAATTTCCACCGCGGTTGACGTTCTCGAAGGGCTGGCGGCAAACCACGCAGTACCGCGCCTGGTGCTTGAATATCGCCAGCTTTCGAAACTGAAATCAACCTACGTCGATGCGCTGCCCGCCCTTCTGAGCCCGTCCACGGGGCGCCTGCACACCACCTTCGACCAGACCGGCACGGCGACTGGCCGCCTCTCCTCGGCAAACCCGAATCTGCAGAACATTCCGATCCGCACTGAAGTTGGGCGCGAAATTCGGGCCGCCTTCACCGCCGAATCTGGCTGCGTTCTTCTAGCTGCCGACTATTCCCAGATCGAGCTTCGATTGCTCGCCCATTTCTCGAACGATCCGCTGCTGGTTGAAGCCTTCCAGCGTGGTGACGACATCCATACCCTCACCGCCTCGCAAGTCTTCGGAGTGCCGCCGCTGATGGTCACGCCTGACCACCGGCGCCAGGCGAAGGTCGTAAACTTCGGGATTGTCTACGGCCTCTCCCCCTTCGGGCTTTCGCAGAATCTCGGCATCGAGACCAGCGAAGCCAAACGCTTCATCAACGCCTATTTCGAAAAGTACAGTGGGGTGCGCGCCTTCATCGACAAGACCTTGGACGACGCGCGCCATCAGCAGCATGTAAAGACGCTGTTCGGCCGCATCCGACCTATCCCCGACATCAACGGCAAGAACGTCAATCTGCGCGGCTTCGCCGAACGCACCGCCGTGAACACGCCATTGCAAGGCACCGCAGCCGACCTGATCAAGCTGGCGATGATCCGCATCGACGAGGCCATCCGCGACCGCAATCTGAAATCGCGTATGACCCTGCAGGTCCACGATGAGCTTGTCTTCGAAGTCCCGGAAGCTGAACTCGATGTCATGCGCTCGCTGGTGCGCGAGTACATGGAGAAGGTCCATCCATTGGCGGTGCCGCTCGTTGTGGAAATTGGTGTAGGAAGAAACTGGCGCGACCTGGAATAAGTCGGGTAGGGGCAGACGCATCGTCTGCCCGGTCGTCTAAGAAACCCTATTTCGCTTTGGCATTCTCTTTGACATAGTTCGCGCTCAGCGTTCCCTTCTCCTTGGCTACCTTCATCAGGGTCGGGTAAAACTGCACAAACGTCGTATCCACCGCCGCGTGCGCCGAGTGGCAGGAATAACAATCCGCCGAAGTCGGCACTAGAGTTCCCGAGTCTCCATCGCCGAATGCGAAGAACGCCCATTTCCCCGGAAAACGCGCCTCGTCCTTCACGTGCACTTCCCGCGCCATTACCTCACCCTGGTAATGGCCCTTCTGATTGATTGAACCCTTGCCCTCGGCCATGCGCGCCTCGAGGACCATCACGGTCTTGTCTGGCCACGTACCCGTTTCGAGAAATTTCTTGTAGGCTTCCGGATTCACGAACACGTTGTCGAACATCGAGTGATCCATCGCCGCCAACTGCGGGTTGTAGCTCATATCGAAGCCGCTGGTCAGGTACACCCACTCCCGGTACTGCGCCGGAAGCTTCATTTGGCCGGAGCCGTTGTATTCCGAATTCGCCTTGGGCGCCGAGTAATCTTGTCCGACCAGCAGGACGCCGGCCACAATCATCACAGCACTGAGCAGCATTGCTTTCGAAGGTGTGATCATGCGGGGTAGTATCATCCTCTAGCTCCTCTCCGGCGAGGCCGCCGGCTGCAAACTGTGGTTGATTCGCTGCATTTTATTTGGACCGCAGCCGATGCAGGCGATACTTACTCCCATGCTCCCCGAGCCCCAATCGACGAAGCCATGGTTCTGGATCGCATGTCTCTGGCTCGCCTTCGCCATCGTGAATGCCACGCAGATTGTGGGCGGCATGCGCGCGGTTGGCATGGAACATCCCTGGTCGCGCCTGTTTCTCACCATCGTGCTCTCCTGGCTCGTATGGGCGCTGGCTACTCCCGTCATCCTTCGTCTCGGTCGCCGCTTTCCTCTCAATCGGTGGAGATCTTTACGTACCTGGCTCATTCACCTGGGTGTCTGTGTTGCAGTCGGCGTCGTTTACTCGCTCTGGGCGGCGTGGCTTCAATTGTGGTTACAGCCGTGGGGTTACGCCCAAGTTACAAAATTTGGCAGGACCGCTTTCTACGGTTTTGCCGGAGAGTTCCACCTCTTCCTCATCCTCTATGCCGCAATTCTCGGCATCAGCTACACCCTCGAATCCACGCGCCGGCTCGCCCAGCGCGAAACGGAAGCCGCCCAGCTCAACGAACAGCTTTCACGAGCACAACTGGACGCTCTCCGCCGCCAGCTCGAGCCCCACTTTCTCTTTAATACCCTGAATGCGATCGCGGGGCTCGTGCGGGAAGCTCGCAACGAGGATGCCGTCAATATGATCGCTGGACTCAGCGATCTTTTGCGCCGTGTCCTTGATACTTCCGACCTGCAGGAAGTCTCGCTCGGCGAAGAAATGGAATTCCTCGAAACATACCTCGACATCCAGAAGACACGTTTTGGGGACCGTCTCGAGGTGAGCGTGAACGTGCCGCGTGAATTCGTTTCCGCCCGCCTCCCCAGCCTCATTCTTCAGCCCATGGTCGAGAACGCCATCGAGCACGGCATTCGTACTCGGTCGGCAGGCGGCGCGCTCCGCATCAGCGCGGTCCGCAATAATGGTCTGCTTACCCTCAGCGTTTACAACGATGGCCCCCGCATCTCGGCCAACTGGGAGCAACTCCGCTCTGGTGTGGGCATCGCCAATGTTCGCGCCCGCCTGCATAATCTCTATGGCGCCGAGTGCGGCTTCGATATTCAAAACCGCGAGCACGGCGTGGAGGTGCTTCTCTCTGTCCCCTACAAGGGGGAGACCTGATGACGTCCCAACCCGCGAAAATCCGCGCGCTGGTTGTCGACGATGAGCCTCTTGCCCGATCGAATGTCCTGCTGTTGCTCCGCAAAGACCCCGAAATCGAAATTATCGGCGAGTACGGCTCCGCGCTCGAAGGCTTGGAGGAAATCAGGAAGCGCCATCCTGATCTCGTTTTCCTCGACGTACGCATGCCCGAATATGACGGATTCGACGTCCTCGAGATGCTTGGCCGGGACGCGCCCCCGGCGATCGTTTTCGTGACCGCCTACGATCAGTACGCCCTCAAGGCTTTCGATACGGGCGCGCTCGACTATCTCCTGAAGCCCTTCAGCAACGCACGTTTTGCCCGCGCCCTCGAGCGCGCCAAACAACGCATCGCTCTCTGCGGAGCCTCCCCAGCGAAATTGGATCGCCTCACGATCAAAAGCGCGGGCCGCGTCCTGTTCCTCCCTGCCGCTGATATTGATTGGATCGAAGCAGCGGACTACTACGCCTCCCTGCACGTCGGCCAGAAAATCCACCTAGTGCGCCGCAGCATGAACGAACTGGAATCGGACCTCGACTCCACGAGGTTCTGCCGCATCCATCGCTCGACCATCGTCAACCTGGATCGTGTCCGCGAATTGCGCTTCGACAGTGACGGGGAATACGAACTCGTGCTCGCTGATGGTACTCGGCTTAGGCTGAGCCGCCGCTATCGCAAGGAAGTTCAGGGTCGCATGGAAAAATCAGTTCCTGGAAGCTTGCGCGCGTGACCTTCGAAATCCGTAAGCCTGGCGCTCTGGCAATGGAGTAAACTCGTCGGCGCTCCAAGCCTCACACGATAGCAGACAAAGCTTCGCTCGGGTGACGGGGAGTCTGCCCTTACGCTCACCATCAGCAACAAAGCCCCAGCCGAGGCCGGGGCTAAGTGAGCGGAAGGCAGGAAGTTATTTCTTGTCGTCCTTCATCTTGTCATCTTTCATCTTGTCGTCTTTCTTATCCTTCTTTTCCTTCTTCGCCTTCTTTTCCTTCGTGTCGGACTTCTTGGCATCCTTCTTGTCCGCACTGCCTGCGTCCTGCGCGAACGTGGCGGTGGTCAGCGAGAAGGCAATCGCAACCGAGAACAGCAGCGTGAGCAGCTTCTTCATTCCTGGATTTCTCCTTGTGGACTTAGTTCAGGTTGTACCTGCAGGGCACACGTAACGCCACGCCGACAAGTTGAATTGTGTGCCGAGGTTCGGGGAATTTTAGCCGACTCGCTTCCAGAAGCAAGCATAAAATGTAAGCGAACCTACCCAAGATCGTCGCCACTTAACTGACCGGGAACTTGGCGCCGAACTCCCTTCACGTTTTTGTGTCACTGACGTAGGTTCGTGCTGGCGGTACACTTGCCAGGACATGAGTACACTGCGCACTTCCAACAAGCCGAGTAAGGTTAGCAAGGCAAGCAAGAAGACTCTGCCCGCGCAGGACCGCGCTCACGATGTCCTGCGATCGGAAACGCATCCGCTCGATGCCATCTTCGCGCCCCACAGTGTCGCCGTGATTGGCGCCAGCGACCGCGCCGGTAGTGTGGGACGCGCCGTTCTCTGGAGCCTGGTGAGCAGTCCCTTCGGCGGTACCGTCTATCCCATCAGCGATAAGCGCTCCAGCGTGCTCGGTATCAAAGCGTACAAAAGTGTCGGCGATTTGCCGGAGAGCGTTGATCTTGCGGTCGTGGTCACGCCCGCGGCGACGGTTCCGGGCGTCATCAGCGAATGCGTGGAAGCCGGAGTAGGCGGCGCGATCGTCATCTCCGCCGGATTCAAGGAGCATGGTGAACCGGGCAAAGAACTCGAGCGCCAGATCCTCGAGCGCATTCAGGATACCGGTCTACGCCTGATCGGCCCCAACTGCCTGGGCGTCATGAATCCGATCACGGGATTGAACGCGACGTTCGCCTCGAACATCGCGCGTCCCGGCAACGTCGGATTCATCAGCCAGAGTGGGGCTCTCTGCACCGCGATTCTCGACTGGGCGCAAAAAGAGATGGTCGGATTCAGCGCGTTCGTGTCGGTGGGCTCGATGCTCGATATCGACTGGGGCGACCTGATTGATTACCTGGGCAATGATCCGCGCACGCAAAGCATTGTGATGTACATGGAGTCGGTGGGCGATGCCCGCTCGTTCTTGTCGGCCGCGCGCGAAGTCTCACTGAATAAGCCCATTATCGTGATCAAAGCGGGGCGCACCGAGGCCGCGGCCCAGGCCGCAGCCTCCCACACGGGATCTCTTACCGGCAGCGATGAGGTGCTCGAGGCCGCCTTCCGGCGCTGCGGGGTCCTGCGAGTTCAGACCATTGCCGACCTCTTCTATATGGCGGAGGTACTGGCGAAACAGCCGCGCCCGAAAGGACCGCGGCTCGCCATCGTCACGAACGCTGGCGGGCCCGGCGTGCTGGCCGCCGATGGCCTGCTTTCCAATGGCGGACAGCTGGCGCAGCTCTCCGAAGAGTCAATGAAGGGGCTGAATGAACTCCTGCCTCCGCACTGGAGTCACAACAATCCCATCGACATGCTGGGAGATGCCTTGCCGGAGCGCTATGCCAAGGTCATCGACATAGCTGCGCATGATCCCAATATCGATGGCCTGCTCGCGATCACGTGCCCGCAAGGCATGGCCGGGCCGACGGCCACCGCGGAGCACCTCAAGCCCTACGCGCGTTCCACCGGCAAGCCGGTGATCGCCAGTTGGATGGGTGGAACCGAGGTTGCTGCCGGAACCGACATCCTGAACCGGGCGGGCATCCCGACCTTCCAGTTCCCCGACACGGCCGCGCGCGTGTTTTGCTACATGTGGCGCTACAGCTACGTCCTGCGCGGCCTGTATGAAACGCCCGTGCTCCGTGGCGATGATGAGGGCCCCGACCGTGGGCTCGCGCAGAAGATCATCGAAAACGCCCGCAACGCCGGACGCACGCTGCTGACGGAGGTCGAGTCGAAGCAATTGCTGGCCGCCTACGGGCTCCCCACCGTCCAGACGGAAGTAGCGCTCACGGAAGATGAAGCCGTTGCCAAGGCGAACGCCATCGGCTATCCAGTGGTGCTCAAGCTGTTCTCCGAAACCATCACACACAAGACCGACGTCGGCGGAGTACAACTAAACCTGCGCGACGAGAACGCCGTCCGCAATGCCCATCGCGCGATTCAATCCTCTGTGCGTGAGAAGGCGGGAGAGGAACACTTCCTCGGCGTCACCGTGCAGCCCATGTTGAAGCACGAAGGCTACGAACTGATCGTGGGCAGCAGTATCGACGCGCAGTTCGGGCCCGTCCTGCTATTCGGCGCCGGCGGCCAGCTGGTCGAAGTCTTCAAAGACCGCGCGCTCGCGCTACCGCCGTTGAACACAACCTTGGCGCGACGCATGATGGAGCAGACCCAGGTGTTCGAGGCTCTTGAGGGTGTACGCGGGCGCAAGGCGGTTGATCTCGCCGCGCTCGAAGAGTTCCTGGTGCGCTTCAGCCATCTCGTCGTGGAGCAGCGCCGCATCCGCGAAATCGACATCAATCCCGTGCTGGCCTCCCCGGAACGCATCGTCGCGCTGGACGCAAGAGTCGTCCTGCACAATCCCGAAGTTCCCGACGAGCAACTCCCGCGACTTGCCATTCGCCCCTATCCCGTGAAGTACATTCAGCCTGCAGTGATGAAAAGCGGCGAGCCCGTGACCGTTCGCCCGATCCGCCCCGAAGACGAGCCGCTTCTGATCCGCCTGCACCAGGCGCTCTCGGAGCGCACCGTCTACCTGCGCTATTTCCAGCCGCTGAAGCTGAGCCAGCGCACCGCGCACGAGCGCCTTACCCGCATCAGCTTCATCGATTACGACCGCGAAATGGTGCTGGTGGTTGAGCATAAGAACGAACAGGGTCAGCCGGAAATCATCGCCATCGGCCGGCTCAGCAAATTACGCGGTGCTGGCAACGACGCGGAACTGGCCGTACTGGTCGACGACCGTTTCCAATTCCAGGGTCTCGGCACCGAACTCTATCGCCGCCTGATCGCGATCGCCCGCGATGAAAAACTCAAGCGCGTGGTCTGTACCATCCTCGCCGAGAACCGTGAAATGCGGGCCATCTGCCTGAAGCTGGGATTTCATCTGGAAAGTGATCTGGAGGATGGGACGCTGCGGGCGGAGCTGGAGGTGTAAACCGAGATAGAAGCCGATTGCTATGAGTCCAGAGCGAGCAGTACTTACCCCGGCTCGTAGCCGATTGCACTATTGCTCCTTCTCTCTCTCCCGCGCCGCTCGTCGCAGCATCGCCACTTCAATGGTCGATTGCAAATCCCGCCTGTGAAATGGCTTCAGAATGAAGCCGTCGTGGTCGGTGAACTTGGCGCGGTCCACAGTTTGCCGGTCTGAGTGGGCGCTTACGTACACAATCGAAACGTCTACTTTCTTTCGTATTTCCTCTGCCGCCTGTACGCCATCCTTTTCGCCTCGGAGACGTATGTCCATCAGGACCAGTTCCGGGCGTTCGCGCATGCTCGCTTGCCTTGCTTTGGGGCTATGGCTCGTCTTGCGTCGACCCGCCGGCATACGGTACAAACGCCGGATGATTCCAGCAGGGAACCGCAGAGTGTTTCTCCCCGTTCTTCTGTTCAGCTCACTGCTTGTATCGGCCCAAACGCACGATAACAGTGCAAATGAGCAGTGGCCCACCCGAGGCTGGCCCAAAGCCACTCCAGCCAGCGTCGGGCTCGACGAGAAAGCTCTGACAGCTTTCGACGCCGACCTCGCCCGCCGCAAGTACATGCTGGTCGACAGCTTTCAGGTGTTTCGCTGCGGGAAGGAAGTCTTTGCGAAGAAGTACTTGCATGACTACGGGCAGATCTACGGCAAAGAAGCAACGACCAAGGGTCCGCTGAATGCGCGACTGACCGGTCGCTACAACTATTTCGATCCGGAGTGGCACCCTTATTATCACGGCACCGATCTGCACAGCATGCAGTCGGTGAGCAAGACGGTCACATCGGTAATCTACGGCATCGCGTACACGCGCGGCGACTTCAAAGATGGCCTGGACACGCCTGTGTTGAAGTTCTTCGACGTAGCCAAGGTGAAGAACGTGGATGAGCGCAAGCGGCGCATGACCCTCAAACATGTGCTCACCATGACCACGGGCCTGGGGTGGAATGAGGAGGTTCCGTATGACGATCCGCGCAGCGACTCAAGCCTCATGGAGGCGACCGACGACTGGGTGCAGTACGTCATCGACAAGCCCATGGCGACGGAGCCGGGGAGCGTCTTCAATTACAGCAGCGGCGCGACCGAGTTGCTGGCCTACATCTTTCAGAAAGAGACCGGGCAGGACATTGATGAGTACGGCGAGAAGTATCTGTTTGCGCCTCTCGGGATCCGGCATCAGTGGAAGCGGACGTACATGGGCGTGGTCGATACCGAAGGCGGGTTGTACCTGAATGGCGACGACCTGGCAAAGATCGGGTATCTTTACCTGCACGACGGCATGTGGAACGGCAAGCAGGTCGTTTCGAAAGAATGGGTGAAGGCGTCAGTCACGCCCCAGATCGATGGCGAAGAGGGTTTCAAGTACGGGTATAAATGGTGGCTGTATCCAATGAACGGGAAATTTGTCTGGATGGCGCGCGGCTTCGGCGGCCAGGAGTTGATGGTGTTTCCGGACGAGCAGTTGATCGCGGTATTCACCGGCTGGGAGATTATCAAGGACTCAGCTCCGACAAAGGATCTGGTGAATGGGTTATGGGCGGCCGTGAAGGAGAGTAAGTGCGACGCGAAGGCGAAGTAAGAGGACGAAGTTTGCGCGTGGTCAATACGGTGCCTGCGGATCATTGTGGATGTCTTTCCGCGGTTGGCTGATCTCGATGGCGGAAGCCACACTGGGCAGCTTCCCTTTCGATACTTAGCACCTACGCCTGCCCCTTGCGCCCACCCCGCGTATACGGTACAAACGGCGAAGGACCGAATCTATGCGCCGTTTGGCAGTTCTTATAGCCCTCATTACGAGCCTCTTTCCAAGCCTTGCCGCCCAGCATCAGGAAACGATGCCGGCCGCCGCAGCCGCCGCCAAGGCCGCCGAGCAGCAGAAAGACTACTCCCAGGAATCGTTTGTCATCGAAAAAGTCCTCACCCGTTTCCGCTTTGAGACCGACGGCACCGGCCGCAAGGAAACCATCGCGCGGGTGCGCGTGCAGAGCGAAGCCGGAGTGGAGCAGTGGGGACAGATCATGGTGGGGTACAACTCGGCCAACGAGCGCGTGGAGATTCCCTATGTCCGCGTCCTGAAGAAAGACGGCAGCGTGGTCACGGCCCCGGCCGATTCTGTGCAGGACCTCAGCGCGCCCATTGAGCGCGAGGCTCCCGTCTACACCGACTACCGCCAGAAGCACATCACCGTGCCCGGGCTGCGTCCGGGTGAAGTTCTCGAGTACGACGTAGCCACCGTGATCCACACGGCGCTGGCGCCCGGCCAGTTCTGGACCGAATTCGATTTCGACAAGAACAACATCGTGCTCGATGAACAGCTCGAAGTCGATATCCCCAAGGGCCGCACCATCAAACTGAAGGTTAAGCCTGGTTCTGAGCCCAAGACCACGGAAGAAAACGGCCGCCGGATCTATCGCTGGACGAGCTCTCACCTCGAGCGCGAAGACGATTCGAAGAAAGACAAGGACAAAAAGAAAAAAAAGAAGCACAAGCCCGAGGATGATGTTCCCGCCGTACAGTTGACCACGTTCGCGAGTTGGGAGGACGTCGGCCGCTGGTACGCCAGCCTGGACCACGATCGCCGCCAACCCACGTCCGAAATTCGCGCGAAGGCCGATGAACTCACCAAAGGCCTGACCGCCGACCTGGACAAAGTGGAGGCCCTCTACGACTACGTAGCGAAGAATTTTCGATACGTGAGCCTGTCGCTCGGCCTGGGACGCTACCAGCCGCACGCGGCCGCCGATGTTCTCCACAATCAATATGGAGACTGCAAGGACAAGCACACCCTGCTCTCGTCTCTACTGGAGGCCAAGGGCATGCACGCTTCCTCCGTCCTCATCAACTCCAGCCGCAAGCTCGACCCCGAAATTCCCTCGCCTTCGCAGTTCGACCACGTGATCACCTTGCTGCCGTTGGGCAAGGAAGAAGTCTGGATGGATACCACCACCGAGGTCGCGCCCTTCCGCCTGCTCTCCTTCAACATTCGCAAGAAGCAAGGCCTCGTGATTCCGGTCGAAGGCGCGCCGCACCTGGAGGAGACGCCTGCCGACCCGCCCATGCCGAACACGCAAGTCCAGACCATTGACGGCACCATCAACCAACTCGGCAAATTGAACGCGAAGGTGAGTTACGTGGTGCGCGGCGATACCGAATTGCTGATGCGCATCATCTTCCGCCGCGTGCCCAGTCCGCAGTGGGAGCACCTGGTAGAGAACATCAACGCCATGGGCGGCCTCGATGGCGAGATTACCAATTTAAAGGTGGGCGATCCCGCGGCCACGCGCGAGCCTTTTCAGTTCTCGTACGACATCGCCAAGACTAATTTTCTGGATTGGTCCAAGAAGAAGACGGACGTCGACCTTCCCCTTTCGCAATTCAATCTGGCCGATCCCGACGAGGATGACATTGGTCCCGACGCTGAGCCCATCAAATTCGGACCTCCGGGGGAGTTTACCTACCGCGTGAAGTTGGTGCTGCCGGCAAAATACACGGCGCACACGCCGCTGCCGTTTTCCATGAAGCGCGATTACGGCGAATACAAGGCCAGCTACACGCTAGAGGGTTCCACCTTCAACGCCGAGCGCACCATGATCATGCGCGCGCGGGAGCTGCCAGCCGACCGTTCCGGGGACTATCTTTCGTTCCGCCGGGCCGTGCTCTCTGATCTCGGCCAACATCTCGCCGTCGAGAACCTGGTGGCCGGCGCCGCAACCCCGCCGCCGGACATGAAGGCCGACGACCTCAACGAGACCGCCCGCGCCGCCATGGGCAACGGAGATTTCACACAAGCCGTCCAACTGCTCAAGCGCGCCGTCGATGTCGATCCCAAAAACAAGTACGCCTGGAACAATCTCGGCCTCGCCTACCTTTCGCTGCGGCAGGGCGACAACGCGGTGGCCGCTTTCAAGAAAGCGCTCGATGTAAATCCTTACGACGAGTTTGCCTATAACAACCTGGGGCGCGCCTACTGGCAGGATCGCAAGTACGACCAGGCGGTGGAGGCATTCCACAAACAGCTGGAGAACAATCCGCTCGACAAGTTCGCGCACGCCAATCTCGGCGCGATGTATGCGGAGTGGCACAAGTACGATCTGGCCGCGCCTGAATTGGAAAAGGCGGCTTCGCTCACTCCCAATGACGCCAGCCTGCAGGTAAGCCTCGGCGATGCCTATCTCAACCTTGGTCAGGACGACAAGGCGCTCGCTGCGTTCGATCGCGCAATCGAAATTTCCGCCACGCCGCTGGTGTGGAACAACATCGCCTACCAGCTTTCGTTAAAGAACACGCATCTGGATAAAGCTCAGCAATACGCCGAGTCCGCAGTGGCCGCCACCTCAGCGGGTCTGCGCAATCTGTCACTGGATCAGCTCAACCAGCGCGATCTCGCATTGGTCCCATCGCTGGTCGCTTATTGGGACACCCTGGGCTGGGTATTCTACGCGGAAGGCAAACTCGACAAGGCGGAGAAGTATGTCTCCGCAGCTTGGGGACTCGGAAACCATGGCGAAGTGGGCGACCACCTCGGTCAGATCTACGAGAAGCGCGGCGAACGAGAAAAAGCGATCACTACGTACGCCCTCGCCATGAACGGACTCCGCCCCATACCGGAGACACGCGGTCGCCTGAGCAGCCTCGTTGGGGGCGCCGATAAGGTGGACGCGATGGTACAGAGGCATCGCGACGACCTGCAACTGATGCGGACCACGCAGCTCAAAGATCCTGCACCGGCCACCGGCAACGCGGATTTCTGGGTACTGCTCGGGACCAGCAAGAATGGAGCCACGGTCGACAGCGTGAAGTTCGTCAGCGGGGAAGAGAAGCTGCGCAGCCTCGAAGCCGCCTTGCAGCACCTCAAGTTCAACGTGAATTTTCCCGACGAGACTCCGGCGAAAATTTTGCGCCGGGGCAATTTGACCTGCTCGCAAGTCGGGAACTGCACTTTTGTGCTGATGCTGCCCGACGACGTGCGCTCGATTAACTGATCGGTGACGCTTAATCCCGGCGGACGGCAGCGTCCCGAACTTACGATTCCACCCGAATATCGGCTTAATGCTGAGTGCCGGCTGCTAAGTTCTGACCTAGCGCCGATTCGCAAGCGTAGGCAAACTCTAAAACCATATCCTCGCGTCCCGCCTGCCCTGCAATTTGCAAGCCGATGGGCAGGCCCGCCTTCGTCAATCCACACGGAATCGAAATTGCCGGCACTCCCCAGACGTTGAATGGCCGCGTGTTTCGCAGGAGCACGAGTTCCCGTGGCCGCAATAATTCGGGATTTTCTTTCAGCTCTGCAATCAGCGGCGCTGGAATTGGCGTGGTTGGTGTGACGATCAGATCGACAGTCTCAAACAACCCGCGCACTTTGTCCCGGGCGGCTTTCAGCTCCGCGCGCTTGCGCTCATATTCTCCGGCAGTAATCGTTTCGCCAGTTTTGATCCGCCGCAGCGTCTCGGCCTGGTAAAGCTCCGGAGTCTTTGCCACTGCCGCCGCATGAAATGCGTACGACTCCGCTGCCTGCACCGTGCGATCGGTGTCGGGAATCAGCGAGATCTCACGGAGATCGGAAGCCAGCGGTTTCACAATTTGCAACGCCTTCTCCAGCGCAGCGTCAACCTCCGAATCGAGTTCCTCGTAAAAGAAGGACCTCGGCACTCCAACCCGCAGCTTCGGTTCCGGCTTCCACGTTTCCAGAAAGTTTACCGGAGGCATTCCGTTGCCGCTCGCGATCGCCCGAAATAACACGGTGACATCGACAACGTTCGTGGCAATCGGCCCCACGTGGTCCAACGATTCCGATAGCGGAATTACTCCCCGCGTGCTGACGCGTCCGTAAGTCGGCTTGAGTCCAACCACTCCGCACAGGGCCGCAGGCTCGCGAATCGAGCCGGCTGTATCCGTTCCAATGGCTCCGTAGCCTAACCCCGCAGCGACGGCTGCCGCCGATCCTCCCGAAGAGCCGCCCGCGATATGTGCCGGATTGCGGGGATTGTGCACTTCGCCAAAGGCGCCGATCATTGAGCTGCCGCCATAGGCGAATTCGTGCAAGTTCTGCTTGCCAAGGATCACCGCCCCGGCTTCCTCGAGTTGGAGAACGATATCCGCGTTTTGTGTCGGAATACGATCTTTATATAAGTTGCTGGCTGCAGTTGTGCGGACGCCCGCAGTGTCGATCAAGTCCTTCAGTCCAATCGGAATCCCATGCAGTGGTCCGCGCCAGTTCCCGCCCAGGATTTCCTTCTCGGCCGTTCGCGCCTGTTCCAGGGCGGTCTCCGCCGTGACCGTGATAAAAGCGTTCAGCGAAGAGTTGCGTTCCGCGGTCCGCTCGAGGCAAGCGCGCGTCAACTCCACCGGCGAAATCTTCCGCAACCGTACCGCCTCTCCCAATTCCAGCAGTGTTCTGTATTCACTCTCGGGCATGGCAGGAATATTATCGTGCAGCTTGCTCCAAGCATGCCGGAGTGCGCCTATAATCTGAAATCGCAGCACCGTGGGGGAGGTCCATCAGAGCGCCATGGCACAGATGACCATCGCGGATGTAGCGACTCATGGGTTTCTGGTAGATGGCAAGTGGGTGGAGGATGGCGACGTAGTCGAGATCAAGGCTCCCTACGATGGCACAGTGGTGGGCCGCGTGTTTCAAGGGCGTCGCGCCCATGCCGAGGCAGCCATTGCCGCCGCTGTGAAGGCATTCGGAACCACGCGACGTCTGCCGGCCTTCGAACGCCAGCGCGTCCTTCGCCGCGTTGCCGAGGGTATTGCGAAGCGTAAGGAAGAATTCTCCCGCACCCTGTGTCAGGAAGCGGGCAAACCCATCAAGGCGGCGCGCACCGAAGTCGAGCGCGCCATCTTTACCTTCTCGGTGGCCGCGGAAGAGAGCACGCGCATTTATGGCGAATATCTTCCGCTGGACTGGCAGGAGTACACCGCCGGACGCTGGGGCATCGTCAAGCGCTTTCCGCTCGGACCTATCGCCGGCATCACTCCGTTCAATTTTCCCCTGAACCTGGTCGTGCACAAAGTTGCGCCTGCGATCGCGGCCGGTTGCCCGATGGTCCTGAAACCGGCGCCGCAGACCCCGCTCTCGTCTCTGCTCATGGCGGAAGTCGTGCAGCAAGCCGGCTGGCCCGACGGCGGACTGAATGTTGTCCCACTCTCCAACGACGACGCCAGCCTGCTTGTCACCGACGATCGCATCAAGCTGATTAGCTTTACCGGAAGCGCCGCTGTGGGTTGGCAGATCAAAAAGAATTCCGGGAAAAAGAAAATCATTCTCGAACTGGGAGGAAACGCCGGCGTCATCATCCACAACGATGCCGATATCGGGTATGCCGCCGAACGCTGCGTGGCCGGCAGCTTCGGCTATGCGGGGCAAACCTGTATCTCCGTGCAACGTATCCTGGTGCAGCAGTCCGTCTATGGAAAATTCACGGACCTCTTCCTCGCCGGCGTCAAAAATCTGCAAACCGGCGATCCGCTCGACGAATCTACCGATGTTGGCCCGCTGATCCGCGCAACTGACGCCCAGCGTGCTGTCGACTGGATCCAGGAGGCGGTACGCGGCGGCGCTCGCGTTCTGTGCGGAGGCAATCGCAAGGGCTCCCTCGTCGAGCCGACCGTCCTCACCGGCACCAAGCCCGAGATGAAGGTCAACTGCCAGGAAATCTTCGGCCCAGTGGTAACCGTCGAGCCTTATGCGGAGTTTGATGATGCCCTGCGGCAGATCAACAGCTCCCCTTATGGATTGCAGGCGGGCCTGTTCACGCGCGATGCCAAGCTGATGTTCCAGGCTTTCGAGGAACTTGAAGTCGGCGGCCTGCTGGCGGG
>OEKN01000546.1_pt2 | contig 17558 bp, 13 predicted proteins | sample 1503361 | NCBI WGS metagenome assembly OEKN01 (sample SAMEA104379592, study PRJEB20068) | metagenome | biome: 1000743; feature: 77; material: 1998 | place: USA | collected 2012 | depth 25 m
CACGTGAACAACAATTACAACTTGACCAGCGCGAACACGGCGTGCGTCAGTTGCCACCTGGCCGATTTCAACGGCACCACGAATCCCAATCACGTGACCTCGGGATTCCCGCAGACTTGTCAGCAGTGCCACACCACAACCAGCTGGCTGAACGCGACCTTCGATCACTCGACTACCGGCTTTCCGCTGACTGGCGCGCATACCACCCTGCAGTGTGCGCAGTGCCACGTGAACAACAACTACAACCTGACCAGCGCGAACACGGCCTGCGTCAGCTGCCACCTGAATGACTTCAACGGCACCACGAATCCGAATCACGTGCAGTCAAATTTCCCGCAGACGTGCCAGCAGTGCCATACGACGACGTCCTGGGGCAATGCGACCTTTGATCACTCGACGACCGGATTCCCGCTGACAGGCGCGCACACCACCCTGCAGTGCACGCAGTGCCACGTGAACGGCAACTACAACCTGACGGCAGCGAATACAACCTGCGTCAGCTGCCACCTGACCGATTTCAACGGCACTACGAATCCACCGCATGCCTCTGCAGGCTTCCCGCAGACATGCCAGACGTGCCACAGCACCACGAACTGGACGTCTGCGACGTTTAATCACGCCACGACAGGGTTCGCACTGACCGGGTTCCACACCTCGCTTACCTGCGCGCAGTGCCACGTGAATAACAATTACAGCCTAAGCAGCGGAGCCTGCGCCCAGTGCCACCTGAAGGATTACCAGGGCACGACCAATCCGAATCACGTGTCGGCCGGGTTCCCGCAGACTTGCGACCAGTGCCACACCACGACGAACTGGGGCAGCGGCACATTTGATCACTCGACGACCGGGTTCACGCTCACGGGCTTCCACCTTACGATGCCCTGCGCCCAGTGCCACGTGAACGGCAATTACAACCTGACCAGCGCGAACACGACTTGCGTTTCGTGCCATCAGACCGATTACAACAACACGAATAATCCAGTCCACTCGCAGGTAGGTTTCCCGACGACTTGTGATGTTTGCCACAGCACGACGAACTGGACAGGCGCAACCTTTAATCACAACAACACGACTTTCCCGCTGACGGGCGCGCACACGACGGTGGCTTGCGCCAACTGTCACGTGAACAATAACTACACGACGTTGCCGACCGCGTGCGTGGGCTGCCACCAGTCCGACTACAACGGCACGACGAATCCGAATCATGCGTCGGCGGGCTTCCCGACGACGTGTGCTACGTGCCATACGACCACGGCCTGGACGGGAGCGACTTTCAATCACACCTACTTCCCGACGAACCACGGAAACGCCAACGGAGTCTGCGCGACCTGCCACACGAATCCGAGCGACTACTCGGTGTTCCAATGCACGGGCTGCCACGGCGGCGGGAACGCGAATAATTTCTCGCATCCGAACGTAGGCGGGTATGTGTACAACAGCGTGAATTGTTACCAGTGTCACAAGAACGGTGGCGGTGGCTAGTAGCGTGCAAGTTAGAGATTAGATAAGGGGCTGAGAGGCCGAGAGAGCCTCCGGTTCAGCAGTACCTGTAAATAACTTTCCCCCCGCGGGTCAGATTTCCCGTGAGTTATGAGGCGTAATGAATCGTACGCGGCTAGTTCTGGTGCTCCTGCTTGTGGCCTCCCTGGGCACGGCACAGAGTACAGCAGGCGGCGCGGCCGAGATCGAGCAGTTGCAGGTGAAGCGTGAGGGTGCGGATGTCACGATCCAGGTGATCCTGACCAATTCCGTGAAGCCGACCGTCGACACGGCCATCAACCCAGACCGGCTTGTGCTTGTGCTTCCCGGTACTCTTTCCGACGCAAAGCAAAAACATTTTCCGCTGGATGCCAATGGTGTCCGCGGCGTCCGCGTCGGCTTGAATTCCGCCAATCCGCCAGTGACTCGGGTGGTTGTTGATCTGACCGAAGCGCATACCTACATCTTGAACACAGAGGGCAACACGATCACTCTGCGCGTGCAGGGGGCCGACACAACCGCCATCGCTCGCAGGGATGGACCTGTTCCCGCCGCCAGCGCTCCGTTGATGAACGTATTCAAGCGCAAGCCACAGGCGCCCGCGACTGAAACCGCTGCCGCGCCGGCGCCGATTCCGGTTCCGCCCAAGTTTCCTCCGATTAATTTCCCAGAGAAGCAATCTACACTACCTTCCGCAATTCAACCTGCCGCGACCGCGGTGATCTCGACGCCCTCAGCAACCCATCCAAAGCTGGGCAGCCTGCAGCAAGGAACAGTATTCCCGGGAATGGGTACCCCGGGAGCAGGGACAGTTCCTGCTGCGCAGAGCGCCGCGGGAACCCCGAGCAACGTAAATCCTGGCAATGCGTCTTCGCCTGCGCTGACGGTCCAAACGACAGCGCCCAGCAACCCGGGTCCATCGACGAAGGACAATCCTCCAGCTTCGATTGCGGTTAGCATTGAACCCGGGAATACGAAGAAACCAACTCCGCCTGTGACAACGAGCGCGGCGGCCGCTCCGAGCAGCACGAGTGCCCCGTCCCCTTCCAACGGAAGTCGAAGCGTAGCCGCTCCAGCGGTCGTGGCCGCGCCGGCGACTGCGACTGTGAGCGCGCCTGCCGCTTCGGGATCGAGTCCAAGTTCCGCGGGAGCCGCCAACATCACAGCAAAAGTTCTGTCTGCGACTGTGACGCCTGCGAGCCAGCCAACTCCCACAACTCAGGGCGCGACGGTCTCCAACCCGCTGGGAGCTTCTTCACCCAACGCGGTAACGGCGTCGGGGCCGGCCGCGACGACCCCGCCCACACAAGGCGGGACGGTTGCGAACCCGTTGGGAACGTCTCCCGCATCGACGGCGACCGCAGCAGCTACAAGCACCGCCGGAAGCACCACGACTGCTGTAACCCAGGGTGCGACCGTTGCGAACCCGTTGGGGCTGCCGCAGTCTGGCGCAACTGAGGCGACAGCATCTGCTCCGTCAGGACCCCAGGGCGCCACGGTCTCGAATCCGTTGGGCCTTGCTCCGGGAGAAAAGATCGAGATGGCACCGGTCGATGCGGAGCCGGCGGATTCCGACAAGAATGCTGACGCCAACAATGTTGTAGCAGCAGACAGCATTACGGTGGTCAGCGATGCAGCCCCGACTTCCGCCGACAAGAATAGTGACAAGAATGCTGTTGTAACCAAAGCGGTTGAACCCGATATTCCGGCGGCGCTCGCGCTTCGTGCGGCGCACCCGGATTTCCGCACCTCTTTCCATGTGAAGTATGTGGGTGCCGGCGCTGCTTATCTGGATGGCGGCCGGGGCGCAGGCCTCGCGGAAGGCATGAAGTTGGTGGTTCGCGAAACGCCTACCGGTTCCGCGGTGGCTGCCGCCAGCGGCAAGGAAGACGATATTGTGGCTGAGCTGGAGGTAACCTCGGTCGCCGAAGCTTCCGCCGTGACGGACATTCACACTCCGAAGCGAGACGTGAAGGCCGGCGATCTGGCTTATCTGTCGGCGCAAGACGAGCAGGCGCTAGTTCAGCAGAACACGCTGAGCGCGACACGCAAATATCCCACCGTCATTTCCTTCACCGCAGACGATACGCTCGACGAAGAGGCCCGCCTACAGGTGCCGCGGCCGCCGATGCCCTCGGTAAACCGGGCGCGCGGACGCTTCGGCTTCGACTATATGGGAACCCAATTTCACGGTGCGACGGGAGGATCGAATACCAGCCTGGGTCTGGTCGCGCGCCTGGATATGACCCGGATCGGTGGGACGTACTGGAACGCCAACGGCTACTGGCGTGGCAGCCTGACCGCCAACAGCTACTCGGGAACGAACACGCTCCAGGATCTGATTAACCGCACCTACCACATCGGCATGACCTACGATAATCCGAACTCTCCGTGGGTCGCCGGTTTTGGCCGCATGTACCTGCCATGGGCGACGAGTCTGGACACGATCGACGGCGGTTATTTTGGGCGGCGCATGGGGCACGGATCGACCTTGGGAATGTTCGTCGGGTCCACGCCGGATCCGACCTCCTGGAGCTATGCTCCAAACCGCCGAATCGGCGGAGTGTTCGTGAACTTTGAAGGGGGCAGTTACGACGATTTCCGCTACACCAGCACCTCGGGCGTGGGGTTGAGTACGCTGGGATGGAAGATTGACAGGCCCTTCATCTTTTTCGAAAACGCCGTCTACTACAAGCGGTATGTGTCGGTTTACGACTCACTGCAGGCGGATAGCCCCGTCGGCTACACCGCTGGAGGATCGCCGGGGGCGGGTATTGGACGAAACTTCCTGACCGTGCGTTACCAGCCGCACGAACGAATTGAGTTCGACGGAAACTACAGCTATTTCAGAGACTTACCGGCATTCGACCCGAGCCTGGTAGGAACCACCCTGCTGGATAAGTACCTCTTCCAGGGGTTCAGCGGTGGGGTGCGTTTGGAAGTCCTGAAGCAGGTCTGGGTGTACACCAATCTCGGGCGCAGCAACACCTCAAGCGACACAAAGAGCTCATTAAATCAGCTGTATGGGATTACGTTCGGACACCTACCGTGGGTGGGCATACGGGCTGACGGACACTATGCCCGCTTCAACAGTTCGTTTGGCAGTGGAAATTACGAGTCGATCTCGCTCTCGCGCAGCCTGAGCGATACCTTCCGTCTGGAACTGCTTGGCGGGAAACAGGATTTCGTGTCTGCCCTGTCGTCCAACACAAATTCGAAGTTTATTACCAGCAATCTCGAAATGAACGTTGGGTCCCATTACTTCATGCAAGGAGGGTTCACAGTTAGCCGCGGCGTAACCCAGGATTACGATCAATGGCTGTTCACCCTCGGCTATCGTTTCGATACCCGGAGGGCGAAAGGTCAATGAAGTGGCAGGCCAAATGCACGCACTTTATCATGAAATTTCTTCTAACCAGCCTACTGCTTGGTGCGGCAGCGGTCTTGTCGTACGCAGAGACTACTCCCATGCAGGAAATCATTGGCCGCGCCAATGACCAGGTCTCAAAGTTCGTGGAGCAGTTCTCGGACGTGAAGTGTACCGAGCACGTCACCCAGGAAAAATTCAAGGCGGACGGGAAACTGGAACTCAAGGAACAGTCGACGTATGACTACCTCGTGATTCTGACCAACGCGGGAGGCGAAATCAGCCTTGATGAGTCGCGCCTGGCCGTGCATGAGCAGAAGAAGGAAGAGAAGAAGCGAATCTCGATGCTGGTCAGCAACGGGTTTGCAACACTGTTTCTTGTCTTCCATCCCTATTATTCCTCAGGTTTTGAGTTCACCAAGGTCGGCGAAGACACAATCAATGGACACAAATTTGTGAAGGTTCAGTTCAAGCATATTGCTGGGATGCGGTCGCCGGCCGCGCTAGCCTTGCGTGGCCGTGAATATCCGCTCGACCTCGCCGGAGTCGCCTGGATTGACCCGGAAACGGGCGTCATTGGTAAAATTGACGCCGGGCTGGCGAGCAGCATGGAAGACATCGGCCTGAAGACCATGCGCTCGGAAGTCGAATTTCAGCCAGTGCCCTTCAAGGGCACAAAGGATGTCTACTGGTTCCCATCCCAGGCCAGCGTTGAAGTCGAAACCCCGCGCCAGCACTGGCGCAATACCCATAACTTCACGGACTACAAACAGTTTTCTGTAAGTACGGAAGAGAAAGTTGCTTCGAGATGAGTGCTAATGCTTCTGTCGCCACAGCGGTGGCGCCGGTTCAGAATCGCGAACGCGGCCATCGCTCTCGTGTGGCGGCTGGATATTTTCTTTTTGCGACCCTGATTCTCGCGCTGACTGTCTACGGGTTCGACTACTACACCCTAGGCTCAGCCGATCGACCCTTCTCGCCGAAGTATGGGGCCCTGCGCCCCAGCGGCACGATTGGACTCAAGCTAGGGTGGCTGGGCGTATTGATGTTCATGATCATCTTCCTCTATCCGTTGCGTAAGCACTGGTCCTGGTTGATGAAGAAGGGGAACTCCCGGCACTGGCTCGACTATCACGTGATCCTTGGGATTGCGGCGCCATTTGTCATCGCATTTCATTCGTCCTTCAAATTCAGCGGATTCGCCGGCATGGCATTCTGGATCATGTTCGCGGTGTCGGTGAGCGGCGTTATCGGGCGCTACTTGTACGGACAAATTCCGCGGAATCTGAAAGCCGCGGAAATGACACAGAAGGAACTGCAGGAGTTCCATCAGCAGCTTGCCGGGCAGTTGAAGCAACAGCGCCTGGTTTCCGAGCGCGACCTCCGGGCATTGCTGACGTTGCCCAGCCCTGAACGAGTGCAGCAGCTATCGATGTTTACAGCGTTGGGCTACATGTTTGCCCTCGACATTGCCCGCGCCTTCAGTGTGGCCCGCGTGCGCCGTCACGCCTTGAGCTTTGGAGAAACGCTCATGACTCTGGGAGGCTTCCTGAAGACCTCCAATCACGATGTGGAGAAGGCCGTCGGAGTGGCGCGCGAGGACGCGGCACTCTCCAAGCGCATTCTGTTCCTGAAGCGCTCGGAGCAGGTCTTTCACCTCTGGCACGTGGTTCACAAGCCATTTAGCTACACTTTCGCACTGCTGGCGTTATTCCATATCGGCCTTGAGGTCGCGATGGGCTTTCGGTGGTAGAGTCTTTAGAGCCGTATGGACACGCTGATAGCCTTTATCGTCGCAGCAGCCCTTACCCTTTTCTTTCTACGCAACTACTTTAAGGGCATCAAGGAGCGGGACGCGAAAGCCCGCGCCGCCGCGGAAAAAGGCAAGCTCTTCTCCGAAGGACCGAAGGCGCAGCATCCCCACATCGACAATACCTACTGCATCGGTTGTGCGACCTGCACGACGGTATGTCCTGAAGGCGACGTGCTTGCCATGCTCGGGGGCAAGGCGGTCATCGTAAATGGCTACAAGTGCATCGGGCACAGTCTGTGTGCCGATGCCTGCCCCGTGGGGGCTATCACGATGGTTATGGCGAGCCCGAGCATGGGCGCCGATATGCCCACCCTGACGGGCGAATTCGAAACTACAGTTCCCAACCTGTTTATCGTCGGCGAGCTAGGCGGTCTGGCCCTGATCAAGAATGCGGTCAATCAAGGGCGCGAGTGCGTCGACACCATTCTGAATCGATTCACCGCCCGAGGCACTGCGCGGACTATTCCTGACGTCTATGACGTGCTGATTATCGGAGCGGGGCCGGCGGGCATCGCCGCATCCCTCCGCGCCATTCAGCACAAGATGAAATACCTCACGCTGGAGCGTGATGAGATCGGCGGCACGGTCGCCAAGTACCCGCGGCAGAAGCTGGTGATGACCAGCCCGGTCGAATTCCCGATGTACGGCAAGTTCAAGAAGACCGAACTTTCCAAGGAAAACCTGCTGGCCTTCTGGGATAAGGTTCTCCATCGCGCGGACTTCAAAGTTCGCACCGGGCAGAAGGTCGAAGACATCAAGAGAGGCCCGGATGGCATCTTCACTGTGAGCAGCCAGGACTCGCAATACCGCGCTCACGCCGTCATTCTGGCTTTGGGCCGCACGGGTACGCCCAGGAAGCTCGGCGTACCGGGCGAAGACTTGCCCAAGGTGATGTACCGGCTGATCGAGGCGGATCACTACATCAACAAGAAGATCCTGGTGGTGGGCGGTGGCGACAGCGCGGTCGAGGCCGCCATGGGACTCGCACACCAGGTCGGCAACAAGGTGACGCTGGTCTACCGCTCGGCGCAATTCAGCCGCATTAAGGAACGCAACTCGCAACGGATCGCCGACTGCATGAAGTCCGGAAAGGTTGAAGTTCTGTTCAACTCCAATCCAGTGGAATTCAAGGAGCAGACTGTCATCATCGAAGTGCAGGGCGAGAAGCGCGAACTCCCGAACGATTTTGTGTGGATTTTCGCGGGCGGAACTCCGCCGAACGATTTCCTGAAGAAGATTGGCGTCGGGTTCGGCGCGCGCGACATGACCCAGCATGCCAGCGAAGAGGCGAAGACGGCTGCCGCTACGAAGGAAGCACGGGCGCACAAGCCTGTGACCGAGTCGATTCCGGCGGACGCGATACAGGCCGCTCTGGCGGCTTCGCGGCTGGGCATACCCGGCGAAGAACTCGCCAAGGTCACTTACCGGCTGGACGATGCAGGCAAGTATGCCGACAACGACATTCTGATCGTCGGCGGCGGCGACAGCGCGATCCATGCCGCCGTGGCACTCAGCCACTCCGGACGGAACCGGGTCACACTGAGCTATCGCGGGCACCAATTCCAGCGCGGGCCAGAGCGCAACCGTCAATTGATCGAGACGGCGGAGCGCGAAAAGAAGGTGCGCATCCTGCGCCACTGCAGTGTCGCCGCGATCACCCCGGATTCGGTCATCCTCGACGTCAATGGAAATCCCGCAGAAATCCCCAATGACAACGTCTTCATCCTCGTCGACAGTGACTCGACGCTGGATTTCCTGTCGGAGACGAAGGAAAGTGGGCTAAGTCCAGCCGAAACAGTTCGCTAAGACCTGAAACACTTGTATCAGTCACCGCAGAAACTGCGGCGTTCTCTACTTAATCACGACCATCGCCGTTGGTGCCGTGGTCGTGCTGGTGGTGGAAATGAGCGTCAATGTGCCAGTGGACGATGCGATCTGATAGCCGGAAATGGTGTTCGAGGTCTGATTGCCGACGAACAGCAGCTTGCCGGTCGTGTCGGGCACAATAAATCCAGAGGTTCCTCCGGCTGCAAATGGAGACCCGGCCACGGCGGCCGTGGGAGCTCCGCTGGTGCCATCGATCGTGTAACCATAGACGCTGCTGCTGGTGGCCAAGGTGGTCACATAGAGATATTTCCCGGTCGCCTCCACTATGACCGAACTGACGGGCACGATGGTGGTTCCGGTATTGGCGACTCCAAACGGGGATCCGCTCATGGGCGTCAGGGCGCCGGTGCTGGAGTCGATCGTGAATCCGGAAAGCGTTCCGTCCTGCAGGTTAGCTACGTAAAGAAACTTTCCCGAGTTGTCGATTGCAATCCAGTTTGGCCCGTTTCCAACCGCAGTGGGCGAGTTCGGCACAGCCGTCAGCTTGCCCGAACTGTCCGCCGCAAATCCCGAGACGGAAGCGCTGTTGGAGTTGGCTACGTAGAGAAACTTGCCGGACGGAGCAATCGCGCCGCGAATCGGGGTAAAGCCGGAAGTCTGATATGAAGGAGCGCTGATCAGTTTAAGAACCCCGGAACTCGCGGTGATCGAGTACACAGTAATGGTATTCGAGAAGCTATTGGCACAGAAGAGAAATGCCCCACCTGGATCCATCATGAGCGCAGAGGGCTGCTGATCGGTGTTGGTGCGCGGAGTGACCTCGGTCAGCGCCCCGGTGCTTCCTATTTTGTACAGCGAAATTGTATTTTCTCCGGCGTTGGATACGTATGCGAACTTTCCTGAGGGATGAACCACAACCGCCGTGGGCGAGATTCCGGTTTGATAGGGCGATCCTAAAACTTGGCTGAAATTTCCGGTGTGCGTGTTGAGGCGATAGGCCGATATACCGTTATTGAAGGGAGTCGTTATGTAGGCAAATTGATGACTGCTTGAACTGCATGCGACCAGCACCATCAGGCTGGTAAAGGTGAGGATCGCGAGGCGCGCTCTCATTGACAGTTTCGGCTCCTTGTGCGCCCGTACTCCCCAATCGCCGGGTACGGGGCGCGAGTTTACTTTTCGATTGAAAACAGGATCGAGATATTCTATTCCATCCTTGCTGCGGGCAGGCCGGCGGGATGAGTTTTGCTGACTTCCGCCGCGAGTTGCCCCACCCATCCGGGCTTAGACGATCTCCCTCAGTCGGGCGTTGCCCATCCTGCCCGGCAATAAGACGGTTTTGCACCGCCGTCCCGGCGGCTGTCCCGCAGGCCACCCTGCCCTGAGTGAAGTCGAAGGGTCTCGCCCGCCGGCGAGCGCGGGACACGCTCGGGACTGCCGGCAGGATGCCGGCGCTACTTCGCAGCAGCGAAGTCGGGTTAATATGCAAGTGTTGGCGAAGTACCTCATACTTCGAGGGCCGCGATCAATGGGCGGCCAGAATCTTATGGTGGGTGAGTTTTTCATCTACTCTTCAGAGGCCGGATGTACAAGAAATATGTAGTTTTGGGGTGCGATTGAAGCTACTGGTCGTGGAAGACGAGACGCGCATGGTCGAACTCCTGCGCAAAGGGTTGGTTGAAGAAGGTCACACCGTGGTGTGCGCAGGCGATGGGAAGGAGGGCTTGGACCTTGCCCGCAACTATGAATTCGATGCCATTATCCTGGACATCATGTTGCCAAAGCTCAATGGATATGACTTGGCTCATCAACTTCGCAAAGAGAAAGTTGCGACTCCCGTATTGATGCTGACGGCGAAAGACTCCGTCCCGGACCTTGTGCGGGGCCTGGATTCAGGCGCGGACGATTACCTCACCAAGCCTTTCGCGTTCGAGGAGCTTCTGGCACGTCTCCGTGCTGTAAAGCGAAGGGCGCCCGTGCCGCAGGCGACCAAGTTGCAGGTGGGTAATTTGGTGCTCGATCCGGCCACGCGCGAAGTGTCCCGTGGAGGCAGGGACATCCTGCTCACCCGCACCGAGTACAACCTGCTGGAGCGGCTCATGTACCGCGCCGGCAAAGTCGTGCCCCGGCGGTCATTGATCGAGGCTGTGTGGGGGTTCGACCGCGACATCGAGGAGAATACGCTCGACGCATTCGTTCGCTTGCTGCGGACCAAGATCGATACTGAAGATCAGCCCAAGCTCATTCATACGGTTCGCGGAGTCGGCTACATGATCCGATCGGAGGCCGCTGCTTGAGCAGACTCTCGATCGGCCTTCGGCTGACTCTGTGGTATCTCGGCATTTTTGCGCTGGCGCAGCTGATCTTCGGCGTTGGAATGTGGTTCATTCTGCGCGAGAACCTGCACGAGATTGCGGACACTGCCCTGGCCGGACAGGTGGAAGATGTCAGGCGATTTCTGGAAGGGCAGCCATCCGGGCAGAAGTTGGACGAACTGCGCAATGTAGTTACCGATGAATACAGCGCGGAAACTGCGGGCGACTGCCTGCAAATCGTCGACGCGGATGGGAATTGGATCTATCGCTCGCCGGCTCTGGAAGAGGCGGGGCTCGCTCCGGTATCGCCGAACCTGTTACGCAGGACCCTGCACCAGGATGGACGCGTTAGGCAAGAGCCGTTCCGCTTTGTGAGCACGCGAATCGATGTGCATGGCCGAGCCTTCACGGTGCAAGCCGGCACGCCTACGCATGAGGAAATGGAAACGCTGGGGCGCTTCCGGAGATACCTGCTGATGTTTGCTCCCCTGATGCTGCTGGCGGCGGGAGCGGTGGGATACTGGCTCAGCCGGAGAGCGCTTTCTCCCGTCGACGCTCTCACTCGCACTGCCCGGACCATTACCGGTCACACGCTCAGCAGCCGTCTTGAGCAACTGCATACTGGCGACGAGTTACAGCGTCTCTCGGATACCCTGAACGAGATGCTTGCGCGCATTGAGGTCGCATTCAATCGGGTCACGGAATTCACGGCGGATGCATCGCACGAGTTGCGCACACCGATTTCCCTGATGCGCACCGAGGCAGAGGTGGCCTTGCGGCGCTCTCGCGGCGAAGATGAATACCGCGAGGCGCTGCGGCACATCCTGCTGGAAGCCGAGCGCACTACCTCACTGATTGAAGAATTGCTGGCCCTAGCACGGGCTGATTCCGGGCGGCAGACACTGAACATCCAGCCTATCGATCTTCGTGGCGCGCTGAAAGAAGTGGCCTCGGGGTGGCGCCAGGTGGCCAACGTGCGCGGACTTCAGTTCAACGAACGAATCCTGGATGCGGAATTGCGGGTCTTGGGCGATGCCGCGGCGCTCCGCCGGGTGCTCGATATCCTGCTGGACAACGCTTTCAAATACACGCCGGCTCCCGGCGGTACCGTGAGTTTGTCGGCAGAAGAAAAAGACGGGACGGCGGTGATCAGCGTGCGCGACAACGGGATGGGCATCGCTGAGGGAGAGCAAGGCCGGATCTTCGAGCGCTTTTACCGGGTCGATAAAGCGCGCAGCCGCGAAATGGGCGGAGCAGGATTAGGACTTTCGATCGCGCAATGGATCGTGCAGCAACATCACGGCAGGATTACGGTTGAGAGCACGTTGGGCGCCGGATCCATCTTTCGGGTCCGTCTCCCGCTCGCGGCCGAGAATATTTCGCAGGAACTCCTTCTGCAATAACACCGGCTGCGATAATGCCAAGCTGCCTTACTCAGCAACCAGCAGGCTTTCGGCGAACGGCCATTCCGTATCGACCCACTGCGCCCGGCAACGGAAGCCGGTATTCCTGGCCATCTCAAAGATTTCATCACGCGAATATTTGTGGCTGCTTTCCGTCCAGATGGTCTCACCTGCGCGGAAACGCACGGAAAAGCCGGCCGCCGGAATCGTAACCGTCTGATCCTTGGTCGACAGCAAGTGCATTTCTACGCTGCGAGCCCGTGGATTAAACTTCGCGAGGTGTTGAAACTGCTCGAGCACAAAATCGCCATCCAGTTCGCGATTGATGCGGACGAGAAGATTCCGGTTGAAGGCGGCCGTGACGCCGAGAACGTCATCGTAAGCCTCGAGCAGTTGCGGGATCGGCTTCATCAGGTCAGTCCCTAGCAGAAGTGAGTCGCCCGGGCGCAAACTGCCTCGGATACCCTTCAGAAACTGAATGCCTGCCGGACGATCGAAGTTTCCAATCGTGCTTCCCAGGAATAGCACAAACAGATGCTGGTTGTTCTTGCGGCGAGCCGCGACCTCCGCCAAGCCATCCAGATACTCGCGCTCGAAGCCGACGATGCTGATCGAATCGATATCGCCAAGTTCGCGCTTGCACATGGCCAGGGCGGTAGGCGAGATTTCGATGGGATGGTAGGCAGTGTGTTGACGGCGAGCCAATGCTTTCAAGAGCCAGCGAGTTTTCTTTCCGCTGCCGCTGCCGAGTTCCGCGACCATCAGCGGCAAAGGCAGGCGCTCCACGATGTCGTAGGCATTGCGATGCAAAACCCGCTCATCGGCGCGCGTCAGGCCGTATTCCGGCAGCACGCTGATGACTTCAAACAGCGCCGATCCCACATCGTCGTAAAGATATTTCGAAAGTAGTTCCTTCTGCGGCTTGATCAGACCTGCCCGGACGTCGGCGGCAAACTCCAGAGACGGCTGGGCAGTAATCGGGTTTGTCAGCATGGTCGCTCCCGGGCTTTGCGAACTCGTTTCAGTGGCTCACGCAGCGAAAACCCGCGTAAACATGTGGATAGTGAGGTTGAAACCAGTTACGAAACGAGCGGCGCAACATGCTGGCGGCCGTGCGAGCGGAACCGCCCTTCATGACGAAATGTTTGTTATCGAAGAAGTCCGCAGAATACCCACGATAGAACGGGAAAGCCTCAAATCCCGGGAGCGGCCCGAAGAGGGTAGAGGTCCACTCCCAGCCATTACCTAATAAATCCATTACACCGAAGGCGCTTTGGCCTTCGGGAAAAGCACCCACTGGGGTCGGATCCCAGCGTTGAAAGTCGAAGTTGCCATGCGTCTGGCTGGGTGGTTCACTTCCCCATGGATAGGAGCGCTCCTCTCCATCCGGCGTGCCATAAGCCGCGCGATGCCATTGCGCCTCGGTTGGCAGCGACTTCCCTGCCCAGCGTGCGTAGGCGCTGGCTTCCGCATGGCTCACGTATACTGGCCAGTCCATCGGAAGGGGAACTTCCTCGAACATCCCGGCGAAATACCAAATGCCCGCGCGATTGCGCCAAAAGCCAGGATGGGCGATGTTGTTCTTCGTTTTCCAATCCCAGCCTTCCCGAGACCAGAATTCGGGATTCTCATAGCCGCCCGCACTCACAAATTCCAGATACAGCTGGTTCGTCACCGGAAACTGATCGACCGCAAACGCGGGCACTTCCACGGTGTTTTCCTCAAATTCGTTATCCCAACCGAAGCTTCCCGAGTCGTCACGACGCAGACCTAACGTTGCGCGTCCTGCAGGAATTTCGATAATGGCCGGGATGCCGGGACCGAGGACGAGTTCTGGTTTCAGGTGAGGAGGGTTTTTGCGGTCGAGAGGCAATTGATGCAGCATGTAGGCCAGCGTTTCGGCATGCATCAGCCGATGCTCAATTGCCACTTGTAGGAGTTGTGTCAACGGAAACTCGCGTTCCGGTGTTTCGCTCGACATCCGAGATTCGAGACCTTTGTCCAGAACCTGCCGAATGCGCGCGACATACTCTCGAGCATCAGTAATCGGCGGCCAATCCTTTGGTAAATCGGTGGGCAACCCGCCACCGACGGGGTCGATGCCGAAGGCGAACAAGCGATCGAATTCGGGGTGGAAGGCCTCTGCGTCGATGGCACGCTCGCGCAGAAGATTCCAGTCGAATGCGTCCAAATGACCGACGTAGAAAATTATGCGGTGTCTCTCCGCGATGGGACGGTGGTACAGGAACTCTGCCTTGACGAGATCAAAGAGCCGGTCTGTGTTTGTACGAGCATCTGACAGACGGTCCAGGAGTTCGTGTCGGACAGCAACTCCCCGCTGTGCTACAGGCATTTCGGATAGCCTCCTGCGCGACCCGGATCCCACATCACGCTCTCCGTTAAGATGCCCTTGTTCGACAAAAGGCTCAGGGTTTTCCTGCTTTTCCGGCCTCAGAAGGCCATCTTTGCGAAGCTTGGAGTGGCCTGGAACATTGCCTCGCAGGTCTCTGATTTTTAAGGGTTTATTTCGACATGGGAAGTGCAGAAGGAATCGTCTTTGAGCGAACTTTGGTCAAGGAGGATTTCGGTCGGCCTACCACATTTGGAGTAGATATCGCGAAAGCCAGCCCAGCGAATCTAAATTGAAATTTCTCCTCTCAGATAGAGGATCGCCCTCCCTTTGAGGATTACGCGTGGCCCACGCGGCTCGACCACGATTTCTCCACCTCGGCTGGAGAGTTGTCGGGCACGAAGCACGCTTTTCCTCAGGCGATTGGACCAGTAAGGACCCAGCGAGCAATGCGTGGAACCGGTGACAGGGTCTTCCGGGAGACCATAGCTGGGCACGAAATAGCGAGATACAAAATCTACCTGCTCGCCTGGTGCCGTGATGCAGACTCCGGCCGGATGAAGTGTTTCGAGAAGAGCCAGGTCTGGAACCGCATCGCGCACATCCCTCTCCGATTCGTACACGACGAAATAGTTTCGCTCGGCAGCCGTGGCTCCGCTTTCAAACACGAGGGCCGGAGACGGACGCAGTCCATCCCGCAAAGCTTTGGGAACTGCCTCACACAGCTTCATCGGCAAAGATGGAAAATCCATCGCCAGGCAGTCCCCTTCTTTTGTCACCTCGAGTGGTCCACTACAAGTGCGAAAACGAACCGAGCTTGTAGCGGGCCGGAGGTAATGCATGATCACAAATGCGGTTGCCAGGGTGGCGTGCCCGCAGAGTTGAACTTCTGCCTTCGGCGAAAACCAACGCAGTGGGTATGCGTCATCCTCTGGATGATCGAGTACGAAAAAGGCGGTCTCGGAGAGATTGTTTTCCGCAGCGATGGACAACAAACGCTTGTCCTCCAGCCAGTGAGTCAGGGGGCAAACTGCGGCCGGATTTCCTGAAAACATCTTGTCTGTAAATGCGTCGACTTGGAAGAAAGGTATTTTCACGGCGGCACATTCTCTGATTTGACTATACGTCAGCTGGAGAGACTCGCCCGTAGCATCTTGTGGATTTTGAAGTGGAGGATCGAGATGGAAATGTTCCCGGCGGCACTGGTGCTGCGGGCTAACGTGGGGTTCTTCGACTCGGTTCGGCTATCGCCTCGCTCCGCTCAGAATGACAGCTCCAGGATTCGAGTTCGGTTCGATAGGCTATTTCTCGCGGAAATCGACCCAGCCACGTGTTTTCCCGAAGTCAATATTGATCTCGCATTTTTTTGGACCGGTGTGTCCGAAATAAACGGACAAACGATCGGCCGGCGAGCTGAGCTGGCCGGTTGCCATCGTAGCGCGACCCAGATCCTGTTTCTCGTCGTACTTGGCATCAACCGCGGTGTTCTTGCTCACAATCAGAGTCCATTCTTTCTTTCCGGGTATGACGTACAAGGTGTAGCCGCCGGTGGGAATATGCGTGTCGCCGAAGCCGAGATCGGTCTCCGTAAAGAATGTCATCGCCGATCCGCCGGGCATCAGCACTTTGCCGATTGGCGGCCCATCGTTATGACCGGCAGAGATTGCAGTGTAATGGGCGGTGAGTTGTTTGCCGTCTTCAAAGGCGCAGATCGCGCTTTCCGACTCGGGAGCTGGTGAGGCTTGCTGGGCCTTTGCCAGCGAGAATGCGCACAACAGCATTGCACAACCAAGAACGGTACGCATGAGACTATCTCCGCGCCCCAGATTGAGTGCCGGATATCATCGCAAAAACAGTGCGTAAAGAAAACAGTTTTGGCGAGATATTTTCTAACAATAGTGTCAGTTTGGGCCTATCTTTCGGACGGTCGGACCCAGTTCTCATGCACCAAGGCGCAATTTCCGCCGGAGGGATACGATAGGACAAAGACTTCGCGGGGGGATTCATGCCGGAGAACACTTGGCCAGAGCTGCCGCTGGAGGCGTGGAAAAACACGTATGCCACTCTCCACATGTGGACACAGATTGTCGGCAAAGTGCGGCTGGCGCTGAGTCCGCGAATCAATCATTGGTGGGAGGTACCGTTGTATGTGAATGCCGTGGGCCTCACCACGTCTGCCATCCCCTACAAGCAGCGGGTGTTTGAAATTCAATTCAACTTCCTTGAGCACAAGCTGACGATCTCAGTCTGTGACGGACGTCAGAAGGTGCTTCCGCTCCGGTCACAGCCAGTCGCCGATTTCTATGCCGAATTCATGTCGGCGCTACGCTCCTTCAATATTGACGTGCACATCTGGCCGATGCCCGTGGAAGTTCCCAATCCCATCCGATTTGACCGCGATACGCAACATTCGTCCTATGACCCTGAATATGCGCAGCGATTCTGGAGGATTCTCACGCTGGTGGAGCCGGTCTTCAAAGAGTTCCGCAGCCGCTTCGTCGGCAAACATAGTCCGATTCATTTCTTCTGGGGCAGCTTCGATCTCGCCTCGACACGCTTCTCAGGACGGCGAGCTCCCGAACGCAAAGACGCCGACCCGATTACACGCGAAGCTTACTCCCATGAAGTGATCAGCGCGGGGTTCTGGCCCGGGAGCGGCGACGTGAAGGGCGCAGCATTTTACGCCTATGCCGCGCCCGAGCCGCCTGGGTTCAAGACTGCCTCGGTACACCCAGACAAAGCTTTCTACTCTCCGCTCGGCGAATTTCTGTTGATGTACGACGACATTCGCCGGTCGACCGAGCCGCAGAAGCTGTTGATGGAATTTCTGCACAGCACGTACGAAGCAGGAGCGAACCTGGGGAATTGGCCGCGCGCGGAGTTGGAGCGGTCGTCATAAAACGTCCGCCGAAAATCCTACGGTCGCGGCGGTTGTGGAATCCCACCCTTGCGCAAAAAACGCGCAAGGATGGGGCACCTGTGATCTTTCAAGACGTTGTCCATT
>OEKN01000038.1_pt1 | contig 17466 bp, 7 predicted proteins | sample 1503361 | NCBI WGS metagenome assembly OEKN01 (sample SAMEA104379592, study PRJEB20068) | metagenome | biome: 1000743; feature: 77; material: 1998 | place: USA | collected 2012 | depth 25 m
GATGTTTGCTGCCATTCGCGAGATTTACAGCATTCCGCGCGATGAAAGCCGCAAGCTGCGCGACTACCCCACTCTCGCGCATGTCATTCGCTTTGTGTATGAAAAGCGCCCCGACTTGGGCGTTCACGCTTCCCCCGCGCCGGCTGCAGTTGGTGCGTCATTACCTCCGACGACCCCGACCTCCGTCCCGCCAGTCACGGATGAATCCATCAAGGAAAAAGTCCTCGCGATTGTTGCCGAAAAGACCGGCTATCCAAAGGAGATGCTGGACCTGGATCTCGATCTTGAGGCCGACCTCGGTATCGACACCGTGAAGCAGGCGGAAATGTTTGCCGCGATCCGAGCTACCTACGGCATTCCGCGCGATGAGAATCTCAGATTACGTGACTTCCCAACTCTGGCTCACGTCATCCAGTTTGCCCGCGACCGGTCTGGGACACGACCAAATGCGATCGTCACAACCCCCGAAGCCGCCTCAACACCAGCGCCTGCAGCCTCCGTGCCTATGGCCCAAGCACCGACCAAGAAACCTCGCCCGGTTGCTGCCAGCTTGGAAGCCGCCAATCGGATTCCTCGACGGGTACCGCTGCCTGTCTTGCGACCGCCGCTGACCGAATGCAAGTCGACAAACGTCACGCTTGCCGCGGGGCGCCGCGTGGTCATCATGCCTGATAAAGGCGGGGTTGCCGATGCGCTGACGCGCCTGCTGCAGGAAAAAGGAACGGAGGTCCTGCGCCTCGACAATGGCTCTGATGCCGAGACGTTAACGACTACTCTCAAGAACTGGATCGCGAGCGGCCCAATCGATGGCGTGTGCTGGCTCCCCGCTCTCGATAATGAAGGCAATCTCCGCGATATGGATCTCGCCGCCTGGCACGAAGCGGTGCGCGTACGAGTCAAATCGCTTTACACCACGATGCGCGTGCTCTACGAGCAGATCTCGAAGCCGGGAACTTTCTTCTTGTCGGCGACACGGCTCGGCGGACAGCACGGCTACGACGAAGCAGGAGCGATCGCGCCCTTGGGCGGCGCCGTCACCGGCTTCACGAAAACCTACAAGCGGGAGCGTCTGGACGCTCTCGTGAAAGCAGTGGATTTCGAGCTTGGGCGCAGTCCGCTAGAAGTCGCGGAACTCCTGGTGGAGGAAACGCTGCGCGATCCGGGAGCGATCGAGATTGGTTACAAGCAAGGTGTGCGCTGGACGGTTGGGTTTGAGGAGCAACCTGCTATCGATGGTCAACCCGGTCTGACCCTGGATGAGAACACGGTATTTCTCATCACGGGCGCCGCCGGAGGAATTGTTTCCGCAATCACTGCGGACTTGGCTGTGGCTTCGGGGGGAGTGTTCTACCTGCTCGATGTCGTGCCCCAGCCGAATCCTGACAATCCCGATCTGAAGCGCTTTGCGACCGACAAGGACAATCTGAAGCGCGATCTGTTTGCGCGCATCCAGGCGCGGGGCGAGCGGGCGACTCCTGCTCTGGTGGAGAAAGAACTATGGGCCCTGGAGCGAGAGCAGGCCGCGCTCAACGCGATTGAGGCCGTCCGTGATGCAGGCGGCACGCCTCATTATTTCAGCGTCAATCTCACGGACGCAGAAGCCGTCTCGAAAATCATCCGTCATGTGCGCGAGCACACAGGCCGCATCGATGTGCTGCTGCATGCGGCAGGTCTCGAGCGAAGCCGCTCGCTGTCGGAAAAGGAGCAGCGCGAATTCGACCTGGTGTTCGATGTCAAGAGCGACGGGTTCTTCCACCTGTTGCATGCCATTGGCGATATGCCTCTGGGCGCGACCGTGGCATTCAGTTCGATCGCTGGGCGCTTCGGCAATCCCGGGCAGACCGACTACAGCTCGGCGAACGATCTGCTCTGCAAAATTACATCGAGCTTCCGTAGCAGCCGCACTGGTACGCGAGGCATCGCAATTGATTGGGCTGCCTGGGGCGGGATCGGGATGGCAACTCGTGGCTCCATTCCCAAAGTGATGGAGAGCGCCGGAATTGACATGCTTCCCCCGGAAGCAGGCATTCCCCTCATCCGCCGTGAATTGACCGCCGGCGGTACACGCGGTGAAGTCGTCATTGGCCAGCGGCTTGGCGTGTTGCTGAAGGAATGGGATCCAACCGGAGGCGTTGACACGAATGCTTCCGGCACTTCTGGGAAAGAGTCAAGAGGCCCGATGATTGGCAAAGTCGCCAGCATGGGTGTTTATGACGGGCTGATTATCGAGACAACCCTCGATCCGAGAATTCAGCCTTTCCTGCACGACCATCAAATTGACGGCACGCCGGTGCTCCCCGGTGTGATGGGCATTGAGGCCTTCGCGGAAGCCGTGCTACGCATGCTTCCGGGCTGGCACGTCAAAGCCGTCGAGGAAATAAGTTTTCTGGCGCCATTCAAGTTCTACCGCCAGGAACCGCGCACGCTGACCATCGACGCACGCATTGGCTCCGAGGGCGACGAGCTAATCGCGAATTGCCGCCTGATTGGCCGGCGCGTGTTGCCGAACCAATCCGAACCGCAAACGACCACGCATTTCACGGGTCGAGTGCGGCTGACGAAAACACCCGCGCCAGCACTGACCGTCGCGCCGCCAGCAATGCGCAGCGACCACACGGTCGACGCCGCAGACATTTACCGGATCTACTTCCATGGGCCCGCGTACCAAGTGCTTGAGCGCGCGTGGTGTGATGGGAATCGCATGATCGGGCTCCTGGCAAAGAATCTCCCTGCGAATCATGATCCCGCGGAACTGAGGACGGTAATGTCACCGCGGCTGATTGAACTGTGCTTCCAGACTGCAGGCTTGTGGGAGATCGGCAGGGAGGGCAGCATGGGACTGCCGCACCTCGTCAATTCCGTCACTGCCTCATGTGGCACGGACCTGTCTGACACGCGTTTATACGCTGTGATCACGCCTGATCCGGTCGGTGGAAGCTTTGACGCCGAGGTTGTGGACGCATCCGGAAAACGCTACGTTCAGCTTAGTGGCTATCGGACAGTTGCCACCCCGAACGCTATTGATGGCGAGCAACTCAAAGCGCTACGAAGCATGATGTCACTGGAACTCGTGGCAGCCTGAATGCACGATGTCGAAGTGACCACTTCGAAACGGAGATGATATGAACCACGAATTCGAACGCGTGGCGATCGTCAACCGGGGTGAGGCCGCCATGCGCTTCATTCACGCGGCCCGCGAATTCACTCAAGAATACGGTATAGCTCTGCGTACCATCGCGCTGTTTACTGATCCAGACCGCAACGCAATGTTCGTTCGCGAAGCCGACGAGTCTGTGCACCTGGGTCCCGCACATGTAATGGATCCCGAGACACAACAACTGCGCAGCAGCTACGTCGATTATGAGCGGCTGTTTCGGGCTCTAAGCGTCGCGCGTGCTGAAGCTGTATGGGTGGGATGGGGCTTCGTCGCCGAGCATGCTGCCTTCGCGGATCTTTGCAGTGAGATGGGCGTGGTGTTCATTGGTCCAGACGGCGATGCGATGCGCCGTGTCGGCGACAAAATCGCCTCGAAGCGCCTGGCCGAGGAGGCGCAGATTCCGGTCGTGCCCTGGAGCGGAGGTCCGGCTGAAACCCTGAGCGACGCGTTCCACCATGCGGAGCGCCTGGGCTATCCCGTCCTGATTAAAGCCACCTCCGGGGGAGGCGGACGCGGTATTCGCGAAGTCGGCTCACCCACGGACCTGCAGCTTGCGTTTGAGAGTTCGCGGGCCGAGGCTTTCAAAGCTTTCGGGGATCCCACTGTTTTTCTCGAGCAACTCTTGCCCGGCGCGCACCACGTGGAAGTGCAGGTGATTGCGGATCATTTTGGAGATGTGTGGGCCGCCGGCGTGCGCGACTGTACCGTTCAGCGCCGACATCAGAAAGTTCTCGAAGAAGCGCCGTGCCCGATCCTCAATGCTCAGCAAGATCAGGAGCTGCGCAATGCGGCGCTGCGCTTGACCAAAGCTGCGGGTTATTGTGGCGCCGGAACCGTGGAATTCCTGTTCAGTGCGGAGACGGGCAAATTCTGGTTCATCGAGATGAACACACGGTTGCAGGTAGAACATCCGGTCACGGAATGCACGACTGGGCTCGATCTGGTGAAACTGCAGATTCACGTGGCACGGGGCGGACGCCTCGAGGGTGAACCGCCACGCACCAGCGGTCATGCCATTGAAGTCCGCTTAAACGCGGAAGATCCGGAAAACGGATTTGCGCCAGCTCCGGGTGTCATTCAACGATTCCGAACGATGACCGGCCCCGGTGTTCGGATAGATACCGGGGTTGCCGAAGGCGATTCGATCGCGCCTGAGTTCGACTCAATGATCGCCAAGATCATCGCTTACGGCCAGACCCGGAGAGAAGCTCTCTCCCGCCTGCAACGCGCACTGCGCGAAAGTGTGGTGGTAATCCAGGGAGGAGCCAGCAACAAGCCATTTCTGATGGAATTGCTGAGTCACCCGGAAGTGCAGCGCGGTGAAATCAGCACGGGCTGGCTGGACGAGTTGGCTGCTGAAGGTCGGCATCTCTCCAGGCGCCACGCTGACGTGGCGATTGTGCAAGCTTCCATCGAAGCTTATGACGCAGCTTTGGCCGTGGAACAAACTCAGTTTTATGCTTCGGCGGTTCGCGGGCGTCCACAGGTTCGGGACGAGGCCGGCCGGACGGTGAAGCTGCGGCATCGAGGGCAAAGCTATTCAGCGAGAATATACCGGCTTGGCCCTCAGAACTACCGTGTGCAGGTGAATGGATCGCAGATTGATGCTCACCTCGACCGCCTGGGTCAATGCGAATATTGGCTTACCACACTGGGACGTCACTTCCACATCATCTCGGTTGTCGACGGACTGACTTACCGAATCGAAGTGGATGGAGTCGCACACAAGATAGACAGCGATGATGGCGGCATCGTACACGCGCCCTCGCCGGCGGTTGTCGTCTCGATCGCAGTCAAGGTAGGAGATGTTGTTTCGGCTGGCGATCGGCTCGCTGTACTGGAAGCCATGAAGATGGAGATGAAAATCGTGGCTCCCTTCTCGGGGAAAGTGCGGGAGGTGTATACGATTCCGAACGTGCAGGTCGGTACCGGCGCGCCGCTTGTGCAGATCGAACCAGATGCAGTCGATAATACGGTCGAAGCAGAAGAGCGCATTATTTTCGGCGCTTCACGCGGGTTCGACACAAACGGAGAACCTGTCTCCAGCAACTGCCATCGAAGCCTCGAAGAGCTGCGGCAATTCATGCTGGGTTTTGATGTCGAACCCAAGCAAAGCATGCGGATGCTCCTGGACTGGACCCAGCATTGCGCAGCCGATAGCGATGAGATAAGAAAAGAAGAAGACGAGATCCTCAATATTTTTGTAGATCTATGTTCGCTGTTTCAACGTGAGCCCGAAGTCAATCATCGAATCAGCGGCGAAGAACCGAGCGCGGAAGCCTACCTGTTCGCCTATTTACGGATGATTGACACGCGCGGAGAAGGCCTGCCGCCGTCATTCGTCAGCTCCCTGCAACAAGCCCTTGCGCACTACGGAGTGCAGTCGCTCGATCGCTCCCCGCAATTGGAGGAAACCCTCCTGTGGATCTACAAATCGCATCAGCGTGTGGCCCAGCAGATCGCGCCGGTGATGGCCGTTCTGGAAAGGCGACTGCGCGCTGCGGGCACACCCGCCGCACATGCCAGCGAGTCTTTTCGCGCGCTACTCGACCGCATGATATCCATTACCAATGGGAACTATGCTGCGATCAGCGATCTGGCGCGTGAAGTGCGCTACCGCTATTTCGATCAACCGCTGTTTGAGAAGGCGCGCAGCCGAATGTACTCCCAAATGGAAGAACATCTCGCCTATCTGGCCGCGAACCCGCACGCGGTCGACCGCCACGAGAGGGTGCGTGCGCTGGTAGAGTGTCCGCAGCCGCTCGTGGGTCTGTTAGCGCGGCGCTTCGCTGCGGCTACACCCGAGATGTGCGAATTGATGCTCGAGGCGCTCAGCAAGCGCTACTATCGCATTCGAAACCTCACGAACTTCCGCACTCTTACCTCGAATGACCATGGCTACGCGTGCGCCGAATACCTGTACGAAGGCAAGCAAATCCATGTGTTTGCGACCCACGCGGACTACGCTCACCTGGGCGAGTCGATGCAAGCTCTGGTTCCGTTAATGGCAGCGGTGCCCGCCGATCACGACATCGTGATTGATTTCTACACTTGGCACGGAGATCGTCCGACCGATCCAGAGGCAACCCAACGGGATCTGCAACGGATCATCAACGAAGCCGGCTTCCCGCGGGCGATCCGTCGCATTGTCGTCGCAGTTGCAGGTCCCGGCATGGGTGAGGGGATGGCCGGCATGCAACATTTCACCTATCGTCCCTGCGCCACTGGATATCAAGAGGAGAAGTTCTATCGTGGCCTGCATCCGATGATGGGCAAGCGCCTCCATCTGTGGCGGCTGAGCAACTTCAATATCGAGCGGTTGCCCACGGTTGAGGACGTTTACCTGCTCCACGCTGTGGCTCGTGACAATCCAAAGGACGAGCGCCTGTTCGCGTGCGCCGAAGTGCGCGATGTCACGCCGGTGCGCGATGACAAGGGCCGCGTTCTGCAACTGCCGCATCTGGAGCGCATGCTCGCCGAAGCCTTCGCCAGCATCCGTCTTTTCCAATCCCGCCGGCGAGTCCAGGAACGCCTGCACTGGAATCGCGTCTTCCTGTACGTATGGCCGCCACTCACTCTGGAGCGCGACGAACTGCGCGACATCGTCCACCGTCTTGCGCCGTCGACGGAGGGGCTTGGCCTGGAACAAGTGGTCGTGCGCGCGCGTATTCCCAATCCCGCAACCGGCGAATTGCGGGATATGGTCATTCGCATCTCCAGCCCGGGCGCAACCGGCATGCTGATCACGTTCCGCCCTGTCGATAAATTGCAGCCTTTGAAACCGCTGGATGAGTACGAGCAGAAAGTGGTCCGCATGCGCCAGCGCGGCCTCATCTATCCCTACGAAATCATTCGTATGCTCACACCGTCTCCCGAGAACACGCGCGCCGAGTTTCCTCCGGGAGAATTTGTGGAGCACGATCTCGACGGTAACAACCACCTGGTTCCGGTAATCCGGCCCTATGGCAAGAACAAGGCGAACATTATCGTCGGCGTAATCCGTAGCTTCACGGCGCGTTATCCCAGAGGTATGACGCGTGTCATGCTGCTGGGCGATCCCAGCAAAGATCTTGGAGCACTCGCAGAAGCGGAATGCCGGCGCATCATGGCGGCCCTCGATATGGCCGAAGAGAAGGGCGTTCCGCTGGAATGGTTCCCCATCTCGGCAGGGGCCAAGATTTCCATGGACAGCGGCGTCGAGAACATGGACTGGATCGCACGGGTGCTGCGCCGGCTCATCGAATTCACGCAAGCGGGCGGCGAGGTGAACCTGATCGTGAATGGGATCAATGTTGGCGCACAACCTTATTGGAACGCTGAAGCCACCATGCTCATGCATACGCGCGGCATCCTTGTGATGACGCCAAAGGCCGCGATGGTGTTGACCGGGAAACGAGCGCTGGATTATTCGGGCAGCGTGTCCGCGGAAGACAACCAAGGCATCGGCGGTTACGACCGCATCATGGGCCTGAATGGGCAGGCGCAATACTGGGCCAAGGACATCGATGAGGCGTGTCATATTCTGATGCGCCACTACGACCACACGTACATTGAACCTGGCGAACGTTTCCCGCGCCCTGCTCACAGCAGCGATCCCGTCCATCGGGATGTCCGCGAGTATGTCCACAGCGAGAGCGGCGAGGAAGGCTTCGCTCGCATTGGAGACATCTTGTCCGATGAAACCAATCCCGGAAGAAAAAAAGCGTTCGAAATTCGCAAGGTGATGAAAGCGGTAGTCGATCAGGATCATGCGCCGCTGGAACGCTGGGCGGGCATGCGCGCGGCCGAGTCCACTGTGATCTGGGACGCGCACCTCGGCGGCTATCCCGTCTGCCTGATCGGAATCGAATCGCGCCCGGTGCCCCGATTCGGATTCGTTCCCGCCGACGGGCCGGACCAGTGGTGTGCCGGGACACTTTTCCCCCAGTCCTCGAAGAAAGTGGCGCGCGCCATCAATGCCGCCAGCAACAATCGGCCGCTAGTTGTGCTCGCCAATCTTTCTGGATTCGATGGATCGCCCGAATCAATGCGGAGACTGCAACTTGAATATGGGGCGGAGATTGGCAGGGCCGTGGTCAACTTCAGAGGCCCGATCGTCTTCTGCGTGATCTCGCGCTACCACGGAGGCGCCTATGTAGTCTTCTCCCGGGCGCTCAACGAACAGCTTGAGGTCGCCGCACTGGAAGGAACCTATGCTTCCGTCATCGGCGGAGCTCCTGCGGCCGCGGTCGTCTTTGCGGGTGAAGTGGAAGCACGCGCCAAGAAGGATCCGCGCCTGCAACCTTTGAACCAGGCACTCACCCAAGCCGAGGGAGGCGAAAAAGTGCGTTTGCGCGCGCAGTGGGAAGAACTCTTCGCAGTCGTTCATTCCGAGAAATTGGGCGAGATGGCGGCAGAGTTCGACCGTGTGCACAGCGTGCAACGTGCCCTCGACGTGGGCGCGCTTAACCGCATCATTCCTCCGGCTGAGCTGCGTCCTTATCTGATCGATGCCATCGAGCGCGGAATTGCGCGGGAGGAGCGCAGAGCGCGCGCGGAATGCGAGGAGGCAGCCGCTTAGCTGTAAGCCGTTATGCGTGTCTATTTGCTCGAGCAGCGTCAAGCCGACGTGCCAGCGGGCAACGATTGGTTGTGCGAGGAAGAGATCCAGTCGCTGAACGCGATGCGTTTTCTGAAACGGCGCAGCGATTGGAGATTGGGCCGCTGGACAGCCAAATGCGCGGTGGCAACTTGTCTGAGCCTCCCGATGTCGGAGCGCGCCCTTGGGAAAATTGTGATTCGCCCCTCTGCTTCGGGTGCGCCTGAAGTCCATCTCGGCACGAACAGCCCCTCGCTGACAATTTCCCTGAGCCATCGCGGGGGCACTGCTCTCTGCGCGGTCGCCCGTTGCGGGGTGCAATTGGGTTGCGACCTGGAACTCGTGGAACCACAGAGCGATGCATTCATCACCGATTACTTCGATCTCGAGGAGCAAGCCTTCGTGGCGCGCATGTCAGGGCCCGAGCGGCCCCGCATGGTGGCGCTGCTGTGGAGCGCGAAGGAGAGCGTACTAAAGGCTCTCCATGAGGGACTGCGGCTCGATACTCGCTCGATCACCGTGAAGCCTTCGCTCGGAGCTTGCGATCTTTTTGGCTGGAGCGCTTTTCAGGTACGCTGCGCCGATGGTCAAGCCTTCAATGGTTGGTGGCGAAGCACGTCCGCCATCGTGCAAACAGTAGCGGCGAGCCCTAACCCAGAGGCACCCATATCTCTGACGCTTTCAAATTATTTCGATGAGGGTAGCTCGTTGATTCGTCCAGCATGACAAAGAGTGAGGGATGGGAATCAAGGTACGGCACTCGGCTCGGTACCGCCAGCAAATCGCAACGGCGGCGGAGCCTCGGCGTTGAGAGAGATGTCCTGATAGGAGTGGTATGTCGCCCCACGATCCGTTTGATTTTGATTTCATCGTGATCGGTTCCGGTTTTGGAGGAAGTGTCTCCGCACATCGCCTCACGGAGAAAGGCTACCGCGTGGGTGTGATGGAAATGGGCCGCCGCTGGACGCGCGAAACCCTGCCGCGCACGAGTTGGTCGATTCATCGCTGGTTCTGGCGGCCCAAACTGGGGCTGCGTGGCTTCTTCAACATGCGCTTCTTCCGGCATGTGACCATCTTTCACGGCTGTGCCGTGGGAGGGGGATCGATTACCTACGCATGCACACTGCTCACACCGCCAGACAAAATCTGGGATAAGGGCTCGTGGACCGGACTCGCGGATTGGAAAGCAGAAATGCCCCAGCACTACGCTACGGCCTCGCGCATGTTGGGAGCGACCGAAAATAAGATCCTCGGCCCTGCCGATCTGCTTCTGAAACAAACTGCGGAGGCCAGTGGCGTGGGCTCCACTTTTTATTGCACCAAGGTGGGGATTTTCGAGCCCGCCGAAGGAAAGCCAGGTAATGAGGTTTTTCCGGACCCCTTCTTTGCGGGCGAGGGTCCCGACCGCACCACGTGTCTCGGTTGTGGCGGTTGCATGATGGGTTGCCGTTTCGGCGCCAAGAACACTCTCGATCTCAGCTATCTTTACCTGGCAGAAAAGCACGGCGCCCAACTCTTTCCTGAAACTCAAGTCGTCGATGTCCGGCCGCTCCCCGGGCCGAAGGACGGCAGTGCCGGGTATGCGGTCAGTACAGTGCGCCCGACCGCCTGGATTCGCCGGCATCCCCAGCGGTTCACCTGCAAAGGAGTCGTGTTCGCCGCATCCTCCCTGGGGACGATGGGACTCCTTTTTCGGTTGAGAGAGAAGAATGCGCTTCCCCGGATCAGCCACCAGTTGGGGAAACACGTGCGCACCAATTCCGAGTCGCTCATCGGAGCGCGCATGCCTGGCTATCAGGAAGATCTCTCCCAGGGTATCGCAATTGGCTCCGGTGTCTATATTGACGAGCACACGCACATCGAGGCGGTCCGCTATCCCGCAGGTTCCGATGTGATGGGTGTACTGACGACGATCCTCACCAACGGGCGCCCGGGCCCGCGGCGCATCGGATTGTGGCTGAAAAACATTGCTGCTTCTCTCCTGCGGCACCCGCTGAAGACGCTCCGCGTCCTGCAACCCTGGGGATGGGCGCGGGAATTTGTGATTCTGCTTTGCATGCAGGCGCTCGACAATCAGATCGAGATGCAATGGCAGCGGCCCTGGTTCTGGCCATTCCGCAAATTCCTGGTCAGTCGCGGCGATAAAGTCCCGACCTACATCCCGAAGGCGAATGAATTTGCAGAGAGATTCGCGCAACTCACCGGCGGCTTCCCCATGAGCATGCTTCCCGAGATTCTTTTTGACGTCCCCGGTACCGCCCACTGCATCGGGGGATGTGTAATCGCGGATTCCTCAACCAACGGCGTGGTGGATTCCCAACACCGTGTCTTCGGCTACCGAAACATGTACATCTGTGATGGCTCGGTGATCGCGGCCAATCTCGGCGTGAATCCCAGTCTCACCATCACTGCACTCTCCGAACGAGCTATGAGCTTCATTCCGCTCGCGGCCGAGTCCCAATGGGACGACGCGGCTCCCCTGCCCATTCAGCTTGCAAGCTGATTTACCACGCAGACAAGCGTCGAGCCTTGGTGCGACAGCTCACGCCGAGGGTGAAACGTTGATCGAATCCGGCAACAATCGATCCAGAAGCGCCTGCTCCCAACGCATCCAAAGCCGCGGCGTGTACAAAAGTGAACTGCACTGCAACGTCACCCAATCTTTCACTGCAAGAGGAGAACGAAACGCCTTCCGGTCGGTGATCCAGTGCTTCACCATGTGCCGCACAATGGCCGCGCCCATCTCGGTGTCAGCGCCCGCAATGTCTCTCAGGATTCCGTCCAGCGTAAACATGACCTTCGACAACATGATCAACGAGGCCGGGAATCTCACGCCTGTCATCGCCAGACGTTCCAGTAGCCTCATCACGTCTACCATGCTAGGCCAACTCGTCGCAGGAAGCTCGTCAAGAAAATGCCTCACCGTATCACCGATTGTCCGCCCGCTCACGGATGAGCTGCGGATTTTCTGCTGCGTCAGCGCGAACACTTCGTTCCGAGTTCCCACCGCATCGCGCAGCCCCACCATGGCGAACAGCACCGCCAGGTGCCGACGCTGCTCGCGGCTCAACCGTTCCCGCAGCGCCCAGTCGATAATCGTCAGCTCTCCGGTTTTGCGGTCATAAAGAAGATTCCCCGCATGCGGATCTCCATGGAAGATAACGTCCTCCCGCGACGAGAGAAGAGGAAAAGCCACCAGGGCTTCTACCAACTGCTCCGCCACACGCGGACGTTGTGAGACCGCCAAGCGAGCCGCTGCATTTGTCACTTTGATCCCTCGTTCTTCTGTCAGGGCCGTGATCCTCGACGAACATAAGGGCCGAATCAGGCGCGGGACGCGTACGCCGCGCAGGTTGCGATAGAGATCTGCAGCCTCGAGCAGTGTTTTCTGCTCGCGGCGAAAGTTGACTTCGTGGCGCAGCAGGCGTCGGACTTTCTTGAAAGTGTCGGGAATCAGGTGCGAAGGGAAACCATAGGTGTGATGGCGGTCTGCGAAATGATGCGCCAATCCCTGCAAATAATCCATGTCTTCGGCGAAGTATTCGGGGATGTGAGGCTTCAAGACTTTGAAGACGCCGCGCTCGCGCCGCCCACTTTCGGGATCGCGCCACGTGAAGCGCAGCACCGCGCTCACGCTCGCTTCGGAGAGGATTTTGCTTTCGATCCGAACGTCGTACGTCTTCAGTCGTCCGCCGAGGTCGCGCTCGATAATAGCGCGCATCTCATCGCCTTTCACATCACGAATCCCGTTTTCGAGACGGGCCAGTGCATCGCGCAATGCCGGACGAAGATGCTGATTGCGCGCGATGACTTGCCCCAGTTTCTGTAGTCCTGGAACTTTCGAGATCAGGCGCAGCAGCCGCGCTTCTGCCGAGGTGCTTTTGGGAAGTTCAAGTTGCTCGAGGATTTTGGGAGCAAGCCGCGCCGGTGACAGGTGCGCTACCACGAACATCATGGCCTCTCGCACCGGAGGGCGCCAATTCTCGTAGGCTTCCGGGACCAATCTCTTGACCGGAACAATCTCGTCGACGATCCACTCGGCCATTGCATCGCGCAAAGATTGACCGGTCAGGCTGCGCAGCCCCATTTCAATCGTGCTGATCTTCTCTTCGTGGGAGCCGCTTTTGGGCAGAAAATCCGCCACTGCGGCACGCAGTTGCTTTGGCGTCAGTTGGCGAATCCCAGTGGCAATGGAAGACACATCTGGCATGGGACCTTACCCGTCCCCACTATAGTCCCACGGAGAACTTTACGCTGTGATAAGGCTCACGAAGAACAGAACGCAAAGAATGGCGATTCCGAAATTGATTTCAGAGAAGTTGATTCCAGAAAAGACGAAGATGCGACAATCTTAACGGTTACCCAGCCACTGACCCGGGACCAGCATGGCCCGCACCAGTTCGTCCAGGAAAAGCGCGGCGCGTGCTCCATCGATCACCCGGTGATCGGCAGAGAGGGTCAAGGTGAGCATCGGTCGGATGGCCGGTTTCCCTTCGAAAGGAACAACGCGATCCGTGATCTGTCCAATCGCGAGAATGGCAGCTTGCGGTGGAATGATGATTGCGGTGAACGCATCCACGTTGTACATCCCCAGATTGCTGATCGTGAAAGTTCCTCCAGCCAGATCCGCGGGGCGCAACTTGCCGGCGCGTGCGCGCTCCGTCAGATCCTTGCGCCGCGTTGCAATTTGACCCAGATCGAGGCGGTCCGCTTCCGGAATCACGGGTGCAACCACGCCGTCTTCCACCGCCATCGCCAGGCCGATATTCACATCCGCGTTGTTGCAAATGCCATTGCCTGTCCAACTGGCGTTCACGCGCGGATGCCGAGCCAGAACCCGCGCGACCAGCGCAATCAGCAAATCGGTGTGCGTGAGTCTCAAACTCTGCTTGTTCTCAAAAGCAGCGGCAAATTGCACACGCACCCCATTCAACGCTCCGGCGTCGACCTCGCGCACTACAAAGAAGTGCGGAACGGAAGTCCAACTCTGCGTGGTGCGTTCCGCCATCAGCCGTGCGATGGTACTCAGCGAATCGGCGGAAGTTTGAGCCGCTGTTGGCAATTGCTGTTTCGCTGGTGCTCCTGCAGCCGCCTCAATGTCGGATGCCAGAATCTCGCCGCCCGCGCCTGACCCGCGGACTTGGGTGAGATCGACCTTCAGTTCCTTCGCGAGCCGCCGCGCCTTGGGAGAAACCTTATTCTGCGCGGCAGACTTGGCCGCTACCTCCCTTGTGGCGGGAACGGCCTGCGGACTCGGGTGTTCCTTATGCCGGCCTGATTGGGAAACGGGCTGATCGATGGGGACGTTCTCTCCGGGCCGAAGAATCCACGCGATAGTTTGCCCGACGGGAATCTCGGCTCCTGCCTCGGCTTTCACGCCTCCCAGCACGCCTTCACCAGGAGACTCGATTTCCATGATCGCCTTGTCCGTTTCAATCTCGAGCAGCGGCTCACCTTTGCTGACACGATCTCCTTCCTTCTTCAGCCAGGCAATGAGCTTGCCGGTTTCCTGCGCCATTTCGAGAGCGGGCATGACAACGCTGATGGGCATAGTGGTTGGGGGAAGGCTGAACTGCTTCTCTAATCTCCTACAGTGACGCGCTCCGTTCGCGCGCTGGCTTCGATCATCTCTTTCACGTCCCGGCTTGGTTCCGATTCGCTTTCGCGTGTGGTCGGGAGCGGACCGTTTACGGTGAAATAGTGCGCTCCAGCTACCAACAACCGCTCTGCCGGAAACCGGGTGATCACCTCGTGGCCGGTGGGCGTGACCACGATCTCTTCTTCGATGCGAGCCGCGCTCCATCCATCCGTCGAAGGCCAGAACGTCTCCAGCGCAAACACCATGCCTGGCTTGATTTCGCAGGGATGATCGAACGAAACCAGCCGGCTGATCACGGGCTTTTCCCAGATCGCTAGCCCGATGCCGTGACCATACTGCAACGCGAATGCAGCTTCTTCGTTGGGGAACCCGAAGTCCGTCGCCTTCGGCCAGACCGCTGCGATCTCCGCCGTTGTGCGCCCTGGCCGCACCAACTCGATGGCTGCATCGAGATAATCCCGACACCGCTTGTATGCGTCCACCATCGCGTGCGAGGCGTAACCGATCGTGAAGCATCGGTAGTAGCAGGTGCGGTATCCCATGTAGGAATGCAGAATGTCGTAATACACCGGATCGCCTGGCCTGAGCACGCGATCGGAAAACACGTGCGGATGCGGATTGCAGCGTTCACCTGAAATCGCGTTCACCGCTTCAACGTATTCCGAGCCCAGATCGTAAAGCACCTTGCTCACCAGGCCGACCGCTTCGTTCTCGCTGAAGCCGGGCTTCATGGTGCGGTACAACTCGTCATAAGCGGCATCTACCATCATCGCGGAAGTATTCAGGAGCGCGATCTCGTCTTGCGTCTTGATGACGCGCGCCTCTGACATCAGCGCCTGACCGTCTACCACTTCGAGTCCCAGTTTCTGCAATGCAAAGAGAACGGGAGGCTCGATGATGTCGATTCCCACCGGCTCTTTGTGCAGGCCGCGCATTTCCAGCTCAAGATGAATTTTCTTGGCAACGTCTTCGGCGCGCCCCATCTCGGGCGTCATCGCGCCGCGCAACATTGAAATACCCGGCCGCGAGCGCTCCCCGAGCCACGGGCAATGCAGTTGGTGATGCCGGGCCGCCGATCCGAAGTCCCAGAGAATCGGTTCGTCATTCTGGGGAAGGAGCGTGAACCGGTTCGCCTTGTCCTGTGCCCACGTGCCAATGTGCGTTGCTGTCAGATAACGCACGTTGTTCATGTCGAAGCAAAGCAGCGATCCCATCTCCGACTTCGCCAGCAGATCCTTCACGCGCTGCAGGCGTTCGCGGCGCAGCCGATCAAAGTCGATTCGCTGTTCCCAATCGACCGCCATCGTTCCATGAGTAGGCAGTGCCATGACACGCCTCCTTTACTCGGATTTCAGTTTCGATTGCAAAGCGCTCGCGCCGCTTCAAATACGGAGTTCTCCGTCGGGACAGTAGCGTCTTCGAGCGGCGGCGAGAACGGAATGGGCACATGCATCGCTCCCATCCGCTTCACAGGCGCATCCAGATCGTAGAATGCGCCTTCGGCGATCACCGATGCGATCTCCGCCGTGACCCCGTACCGGCCGTAACCTTCATCGATCACAATCACTCGCGAGGTTTTTTGCGCCGACTCAATCAAAGTCTTCTCGTCGAGCGGCCAGGTCGTGCGTGGATCGATCACCTCGGCGTTGATCCCTGCTCCTTCCAGCAACGTGGCCGCGCCTAGCGCCACTTGCACCATGCTGCTGGTCGCGACCAGCGTAATGTCGCTCCCTTCGCGCTTGATATCAGCGACTCCCAGCGGAATGGTGTACTCCTCGGACGGCACCGGTCCTTTGAGCTTGTACATCATTTTGTCTTCAAAGAAGACAACCGGATTTTCGTCACGAATCGCGGTCTTCAGGAGTCCCTTTGCGTCATATGGCGTGGAGGGCAAGACGACTTTAAGTCCAGGCACGTGGCTGAACCACGCATGCAGCGATTGCGAGTGTTGTGCTGCCGAGCGGCGTGTCGCCCCCAGGGTAGTTCGCATCACCATCGGAACTTTCCACTTCCCGCCCGACATGTAGTGGACCTTGGCCGCTTGATTGACCATCTGGTCCATGGTCAAGGTGACAAAGTCGCCGAACATGATGTCAACCACCGGCCGCAATCCCGTCATCGCGGCGCCGACCGCCATCCCGGTAAATCCCGCCTCCGAAATTGGAGTGTCGAGTACGCGATCTTTGCCAAATTCCTCGACCAGGCCGGAAAGCACTTTGAACGGAGTGCCCGCCTCGGCCACATCCTCGCCCATGATGCAGACCTTTGCATCGCGCCGCATCTCTTCGGCGAGCGCTTCTCGTATCGCCTGCGCGAACGTCAGTTCCCTCTGAACGACCTCAGGCATAGACGTCCTGCTCCACTTCTTCCGGCGAGGGATACGGAGCGGCCACTGCAAACTCGACCGCTTTGTCCATTTCCGCAGTGAGTTCTGATTCAATGGCCGACAATTGCGCGCTGTCGGCAACTTTCTGCTCGAGCAGCCACTTGGTCAGGTTCTTGATCGGATCCCGGTCCATTTTCCACTCTTGCTCTTCCGCTTTCGGGCGGTAATACTCGCGGGCGATGTCGCCCACATGGTGGCCTGTGTAGCGATAAGTATTCGCCAGCAGGAAGCCCGGGCCTTCTCCGCGGCGGGCACGCTCAATGAGGCGGGATGCGGCTTCGTGCACCGCGCGCACATCCTGCCCATCCACCGTGGCCGCTTCCAATCCAAACGCGGTTGCGCGGTTCAGAATTTCGCCCGCCGTAGTCTCAGAAAAATGCGTGTACTCGGTGTAGAGGTTGTTCTCGCAAACATAGATGACCGGCAATTTAAAAAGCTGTGCCAGGTTCATTACCTCATAGAGCGATCCCTGTCCGAGAGCCCCTTCGCCGAAAAAGCAAACTGCGACGTGCCCATTGCCCAGCCGCTGCGCCGCAAATGCCGCGCCGGTCGCGATCCCGACGCTGCCCGCGACAATGGCGTTCGCGCCCAGGTTGCCGGTCGCCGGATCGGCAATGTGCATCGATCCACCCTTGCCCCGGCAATAGCCCGCTTCTTTTCCCAGCAACTCCGCAAACATACGATCGGGCGAAGCGCCCTTGGCCAGGCAGTGACCGTGCCCGCGATGCGTGCTGGTAATGTAGTCA
>OEKN01000264.1_pt1 | contig 17436 bp, 12 predicted proteins | sample 1503361 | NCBI WGS metagenome assembly OEKN01 (sample SAMEA104379592, study PRJEB20068) | metagenome | biome: 1000743; feature: 77; material: 1998 | place: USA | collected 2012 | depth 25 m
AAGTAACCCTTCCGAGGCAACGTCGGGTCGTTCGTGTGATCAATGATATAGCGAAGGCGCGTGAATCCCTGGCGGCCACTAACGTCATGCAGAACTTCCGAAGGAATGCCAATCGACCGCGTCAGCGACAGGTGCTCGAGCTGGTACCCGAAACGCAGTTCTGAGAAGCGGTTGATGGCGACGCCGAAATCCAGCCCCCCTCCGGCATCATGCTGCCGAAAAGTGGCAATGCGATTGTCGTCGAAGTACAAGTCAAAGGGCTTGGAGTCGGCGAAAAGGCGTGGGGCAACAAAGAAATGACTGAACCAGTTGAGCGGATGGTAGTACTCGGAGGCGGCGCCGTAGGTAGAACCAATCACAAAGTCATTGCGCACCTCGGAGCCGAATCCTCCGATGTCGTGGAACGTGACCCGGGCCCCCAGCGAGAATCGCACGTCGGTGTAGTCCGAACCGTCAATCACGAATAGAGGGTTGACAGTAGGTGGCCCATAATCTTTCTCATCGGCGCGAACCAGCAGGCCGTCCTGACCATTTTTGCGGGTGAGTTGGAACCCCGCGCGGGAGAAGCGGCCAAGACCGGTCACATTGGTGAGATCGTCATCGAGGCGTTTGTAGTCAATCGGCTTGCCGATGTTATCGGCAAGGTTCCGCTGAATTCCTTCGGCAATGACGCGTTCGGTGCCTTCCACCTCGATGAACTGGGGGATCGGCGCAGCCCGTCGCCGTGACTGCCTCTGCTCCACGTACTGCTTCCAATCGGTGTCATTCAGCGCAAATTTTTCAAGCACGCGACGCCGTTCTTCGGCGCCTTCGTAACCGACCTGGACGATCTCGGGCGCAGCCTGGTAGTCGATCATGCTGAAGCGCCCGGTGTGCGCAGGGATAAGTACGTCCGCCCTTTGCATACTCGCGTATTCGTTTGCCGAGACAATCACCCCGACCGAGCGCTGCAGGACGCTGAAAACGGACAGACCCTCGTCCGGATTCAAAGGGGGAACTTCGAGGTGGACCGCAATCACGATGTCGGCACCCATGGCGCGGGCGACGTCCACGGGAAGATTGTTGATGATTCCTCCGTCCACAAAAACGTGGTCATCGCGCCGCACGGGGCTGAAAATTGCGGGCAACGACATGGTCGCGCGCAGGGCTTCCGCTAGGGGGCCATCTTTGAAAACTACCGCCTTGCCGCTCACCAGATCCGTAGCAACACAACGAAACGGCGTGGGCAAGTCATCGAAGCTCTCCAGGTCTGAATATGGCAGAGCGATGCGGTCGAGAATCAGGCCAACCTGGTGCCCGGAGTTGAAGCCGCTGGGAAAGTTGATGCCGTGCTTGAGCCCGAATTCGAGATCGTTGGGATAGTCGCGCTTGTCTTCTTTGCGGCGAAACGAACGGGCCTGGTAAGGGAGTTCGTTACGCAAGGAGCGATTCCAGTTAATACTTTTCAGGAACGTATTGATTTCCTCGCCTGACATACCGGTCGCGTACAGGCCGCCCACCAGTCCGCCCATGCTGGTGCCGGCAACGTAGTCCACCGGAATGTGGTTTTCGTCCAGCCAGCGCAGGACTCCAACGTGGGCAAGGCCAAGGGCGCCTCCTCCTTCCAGCACCAGGCCGATCGTCCCGCGCCGGTTGCGGGTCGTGACGCTTCCGGTGGGTGGGGTCGGGGAAAGCGGCTGCGGCTCCTGACTCCAGACCACGGTTGAAACCGAGATGATGAAAAGTGCGGGAACGGTCCAGCGAAACTTCATACGGTCTCCAGAAAGGAATCGGGAAACTGAGTATAGGGAGGTACGGGAATCATTCGCAAAAGCCAGGCAAGCGAGGGCGAGCCGAGTCGTCAGCCATCAGTCCGGCAAGATGCAAGGATCGAGATCACGTCAAATCCCGTCAAAGCCCATCGCGCGCGCGGAAATCGTATGGATATAACGTCTGCCGAAACGCGTTCCGAGGCAAGGACGCTTTCTATTTCTTCTTCGATTCGACGTGCTTCGATTCGACGTGCTTCGGCGAAGCCTTGGTGAGAATGGCGAGCAAGCGTCGGGAGGCCGCAGGCGGCGCTACTTTACCCTCGCGCACAATTTCCTTGGCGCTGAGCTCCTTGCCATAGAGCGCTTTGTTCGCTCCGTCGTCGGCGCGCAGCGTGGACCCAGCCAGCGAGATACCCGCGAATAGACCCTTAGCTCTCGAATAGGAAAGTATCTCCGCCTTGAGAACCACATCAGTCTCGGCGGAGGCGTTGCGCCCCACCGGGCCGGCGACAGCGGAGGCGTCCGCGCCCAGTTTGACTTTGCTCGACATCACCGAGTTCGCGCCGCTTTCGTTCATGATGAGCAGAACAAAGTCAGTGGCCTGCGCCCCAATCTGCAAACCAAAACTGCCACCTTCAAGCGCAAACATCGCGGGTGCGCTCCAACCGCCAGTAAATTCTTTTCCCTTGCGGCAGGTGATGACCCCGCGCCCATAGCTGCCGCCCACAATAAACGCGGCTTTTTTGACCGATGGGTACACAACCACACAGGTGGCCTTATCGAGAAGGTCCTTCGGAATGCCTTCCGGGATGTCGAGGATTTCCTTGAGAACCACGGCCGACTCTTCCAGCCGCTGGGTTTCCTTCTTCTCTTTTTCTTCAGCCAATGCCGGAACGGTAAGCAAGAGTGCGAGCACAGCGATAATGACCGTTTTCATAAGTCCTCCGTTCTGCAGACATCTCGGTTGCTTCGGAGTGGAAATCTTAAGCTTCCGAGGTGGGAAGGACAACTGGGAACCGCAACCGTGGACCGCTCACTTTCTGGGCATCAGAAGAAGCGTTCAAACAGAACGGCGTGAAAAATCTGTCACCCGGTTTCTGAGATAAGTCCGAGACGCAGTATTTCTAGGAGGTTCTTCTTAGCGCCCTTCGCGGATTTCTTCGCGACCTTTGCGGTTAAAAGCTTTTGCCTCAGAAGCCGAACGTCGCCTGCAGTTCTAGCTTACGTACGGCAGCAGCGCTGGAGAACGGCCCCCCCGCGAGCGCGACGGAGCGACCAAAGTTCGGTGAACTCACCACGCCGATCGGCGCTGCCAGATTCGCGTGGTTGAGGACGTTGCGCGCGTTCACGCTGAAGGTCAAGTTGTAACGTCGATTGGTCGTGCCCGGGCCGAAGACAGAGGCAATGCCGGCCCCTGGGCCGCGTCCAAATCCGCCGCCACCGCCACCACCACCGCCGTGTCCGCCCCGGCCACCGCCTCCACCCCCAGCGCTCGGCCCGCCACCCTGGGACCCGGGGGCATTTGAGGAGGACGATTCCCTGCCAAACCCGAATGTCTTGCTGAGACGCAGATTCAGCGTGAACTGCGGCGGCCCGGTCAGGTAATTGATAGGCACGCGGGCATCCCCGGGCACAGGCGCTGTGTTGTAGAAGCAGGGATCGGTTGGCGTCGAGCACATGCCAGAAAACGAGGGCCGGTCGTTATACAGCGAGTCGCCGTTCAGATCCTGGCCCAGGGTGACGTTATACGGTACGCCCGAGGCCGCGATCATGAACGGGCTGAGCCGGAACCCATAAGGGGCCGTAATCGAGCCCCCGATAAATGCACGATGCCGGATGCCATACGCAGTCCGCCCATAATCCTGATCAAGGTTGTACTGGTTGGAGGGGAATCCACCGGACGTATTGGCGTTCACGTAGTTCAGCGTGTAATAGCCGAACAGACTTACCTTGCCGGCACGAACATTCGAACTCAGGATCATCTGGTTCTGCCGGAAAATCCCTTCTGAGGTGTATTGGTAAACATTCTCGAGCGTACCGAACGGGCGCACGGTAGGATCGTTGGGATCGACGGCCGGAGGGACAGGAGCATTGATGTTGCGGGTCAGCTGTTGATCGTATCCGCGGGAGTTCAGATACGACACGGAAACGTTCGCGACCCTGGTAATTTGCCGCTCCAGGCTGACCGCACTCTGCACGATATACGGAGCCCGGAACCTGGAATCGACCTGGTACAGCGTCGGTGTCGTCTGTTGCAACTCCGCGGGCGTAGGCACGTTGGGATAGTTGACACCCGGAATTGCCGTATCCGGCGACGGCGCTTGCGCGATGTACTGAAGCTGCGTCACTCCATCCAGCCGCTCAGCTTGCAACACATCGGTGGCCGGAAAACGCGTGTAAAACATACCAAATCCAGCGCGCAAAACAGTCTTGGGCGAGCCTTTTTGGCCTCCGTCAATGCCCCAGGCAATCGCTACCCGCGGAGCAAAGTCGCCGTGATCATGGATGGCATTCTGCGTTTCGAAGCGCAGCCCGTAGCTCAGGGTCACGTTCGAGCGCAGGTGCCAGTCGTCCTGAAAATACAGCCCCGCGTCCACCACATCGACTGTGACCTTGGGAATTGTGCTGACTGTCGCTCCAGGAACCGCGTTAATCGAAAACTGGAACGGGTGATCCTGCTGGAATGTCAGAAGATCCTGGAATGTCCACGCGCCATTAAAACCATCCGCGGCGACATTCTGATCGTGGACTTCCCGGAGCCGTCCGCCAAATCTCAGAAAATGCTTGCCGAACGCGATCGAAGTGTAATTCTGTAATTCGTAGTGGTCCTGATAATCCGTTGAGGTACCACCGGTAGCTCCGCCGCCGATGAACGCGCCCGGAACAGAAATCGTGGGAGCAGTGCTTACAGGCACCGAGATGCTGTTTTCACGCAAGTACTGAAAGCGCGTCTCGTTGATCACCTTGGTCGAGAGCACCTGGCTGTCGCTAAGCTGAACCGTGTGCTCGGTCGTGGTGGTATTGATTCCTTGATCCTGCAAGAACAAACCTCCCACCCCATCGTTGACCAGCGTATTGCGATAGTACTGATAGCGCCCGGTCAAAGTATTGTTCTTCGAAATCTGGTAATCGACTCGGCCTCCTACATTCGTGCGCGTGTGCGGATTCGGCACCGCCTCCGTGAATGGAAGCCCCAAACAGCTCGAGTCGGTGCAGGTAGGGTCCGGATTTTGATTCAGAACTGTCGCATTGATGATCGCCACCTCGTCGATGTTCCGCCGCTGCGCATCGACGAAGAACGATGCCTTCTTCCCCAGTGGGCCTCCGAGGTTCCCCATGTATTGCAGCGAGTGATATGTGGGCTCAGTACCGACCAGGAACGGATTCTGCGAGTTAAACGCCGACGAGTTTCCCATGACCGAAACCTGCCCGTGATACTTGTCGGTGCCGGGCTTGGTGAAGATTTCAATCCGGCCGTAGCCGAGCTTGTCGTATTCGGCCGAGAAGGGATTCTGGTTGATGCGAATTTCGCGGATCGACGATTTGGGCGGAAGCTGGCCGGCGGTAAATCCGTCGATGTAAATCTGCCCGCCATTGGGGCCGGCGGAAGGTCCGGCGAGGGCTTCCAGATCGGCTTGTAATTCATCGGGGTCATCCGGCAAGGCATCAAGATCTTTTCCTGAAAGAATAATCGCGCCGGCGTTGTTCGAAGGAGTCGTATCGACCGCCGCGCCGGGCTGTTCGTTGACGTTGACTTTTTCTTTTTCCACCGCGATGGAGAGTGCGACATTGGCGGCTTGACTCTGCCCTGCCGCGAGATCGACGACGTGCTCATCGAGGTCGGCGAAACCCGTGGCCGTGACAGTCACCGAATATCTGCCGGGAGGCAGTTCCTTGAACTCGTAATATCCGCTGCGACTGGTGTTGGCGGTATTGGTGTCTCCATTTGGCGCAACCAGGATGACCGTCGCATTCGAAACCGCCGCGCCGGACGGGTCCGTCACCGTGCCATGGATGATGCCACTATTGCTTTGTGCCCAGCCCCCACTCGCCACCGCCAACCACAGGCAAAGCGCGAGAACGCGGAACAATCGTGCGTAGAACTTCATTCCGACTCCTGCAAAGTACGACGAGCTCATCATTTTGCGTTACTGATTGGCGGCCGCTTCCGCATTGCCCGAACTCAGCGTCCAGGGCGAAAGCATCATGGCCTGACTCGCATTGGGTGCTGCCGTGAGAATCGGCTCCACCCCGGCCAACAAGGTAATCGCGTTTACCGCTCCCGAACCGTCGCCTTCGGTCGAGACGATCATCACCACGTCGCCTTTTTCTAGATCGGTCAGCGATGCCGGAGGCATGCGATTCAGCATTTGCTGAAAATCTGGAGGTCCACCACCACGACCGCCCATTCCTCCTCCACCGCCACCGGGAAACTGGCGGCCGCCCTGCCCACGCGTCCGCTCTCCCCCGCCAACTGCCTCACCCGCCCCCGGAATCCCCGCAGCCATGCCGCTTTTCAGGCGCATGGCGATTCTCTGCGCGAATTCCGGTGGAACTTTGCGAAGTTGCGCGTCTCCCGTGACCCGGACCACAACACTTTGCTTGCTGATCGCATCTTTGAGCGTAAGCGTGTTGGCTGCGGAGTCAATCGCCGTGATCTGCCCGGCGAGATTGCGGAACGTGCCTGAAACCACTTCCTGGGCATCGAGTTCGGTTCCGTCACTATTCTTCGTTCCGCGCGCACGCAATTGGTCACCCACCTTAATCTGATCCAGCGGAGCCACCCTGGCGTCGTCGAATTTCACAGAGTTCGGCGCGTAGCGGCGGAGAACGGTGTCCTTGCGCGTGTGAATTGCGACGGTTTTCGTTCCCGAGAACGACATCACGGAAATGGTAATCGTTCCACTAGCATCCACAGCGGTCACCAGCCCACCCACTCCGCGCTTCTGCCAATCTTCCTTTTCCTGTTGCCGTTTGCTGGCCACGTCGGCCTGCTTCATCACAATGACAGCAGCCGCCGAGACCGAGTGCCCGTCCGGACCTGGCTTGCCTCGCACCAGTATGCGATCACCCACCTGCAGGTCTTGTTTCTGCACGGGCGTCGCGTTCTTGAGGTCCTTTTCTCCGGGTGCGACACGCAAAATCCGGGCGGAATCCTGCAGCGTCACCCTGATTTCTTCGCCGCCATCAGATGCGAGCGTGATGCCGTCGTCGGTAATCGCTTTGATCGCACCAACGGAGCGCTGGATGGAGGGATCCTGCGCAGTCTGAGTCTGGGCCTGCACATTTATCAGGCCAGCCACAGCGAGGAGTAGCCACGCGGACGCAGACAACCCGCGTTTTACCGGGAACGGGAACAGGAAACCCACCCTGACAATGTAGCATCGCTATGGCCGCCAATTGGTTGCCTTTACAAAGTTTTACCCGGTCGTCATGCGGCAAACCCCGAGGATTTGTTACCCCAGTAGGGCGGAGATTTTTGGATTTGAGAACATCGGGTTTGCAGCGAGCGTTTGCTTGAAATTCTCCCCAAAGCGAGCGTTCTCAAGAAGAGAGTTGATACAGCTATTCTTGTTCTAGAGCTTCCAAGTCGCGGACTAGGCGTCCGAGACGTTCGGCTCGCTTATCGTGAGCTGCTACTTGGGCAGTTGTCCATCCGCCGAAGGTTGCTGAAGCGATAGACTCCATTTGCAGTTTTTGCAGTTCTGCGATTTCAGCGATCACCTTTGCTCGTTTAGGGTCGGATGCCATTTCGGGCCTCCTGTGGGAATCGATTCACAAGGTGCCCGTCGCTTTTGGGAGCGCGGCAGATAGGTTGTGAACTACAACCTCAAGGGTACTCCCCAAGACGTCGGATGTCTATTGGGGGAGCAATGTAGGCAGAAATGCCGAGCCTCGTTCATCTCTCGCCCGTCCAGTGACTTTCTGTCCGGCATCCTCCAAGAAGCGGCAGAACCCATCTTTAAGAAATACCGCGCGTGGCGATTGCACGCATCCAGTGATGAAAGTTCAGAAGGTTTCGAACACGACCGAACACTCTTGGAAGGATCGAGATGTCGAATGGAGCGGGAGACCGGGATCGAACCGGCGACATCCAGCTTGGGAAGCTGGCGTTCTACCGCTGAACTACTCCCGCTCACGACGCTAGCTGAGCCGAGACTACCACCGTTCCAAGGTCAACTGCAATATCGCGCCTGTCATCGAATCGATCGGCTGCCACTGCTTCGAGTTCATAGTGGCGCCCGGCGCGAAATCTCGCGGTGCAGCCACACCCGCGCCGTCGTCCACTCCCGGACCACCGTTGCCGGGGAAATGCCCAGAACTTCGGAAGTGTCATCGATGGATAGGCCGGCGAAAAAGCGGAGTTCGACGATCCGGCTCTGTTGCGCGTCGAGCTTGGCGAGATCGTGCAGCGCATCGTCGAGCAAGATCACATCCAGATCTGTGGGTTCAGGCGCAAGCGCGCTCTCCTCCAAGCTCACCTTGCAGGCACTGCCCCCGCGCTTGTCCGCCTTATGGCTGCGGGCGTACTCGACCAGAATTTGGCGCATTAGCCGGGCAGCCACGCCAAAAAAGTGCGCCCGATTCTGCCATTCGGGAAGCTTCTGCCCCACTAGCCGAACGTAAGCTTCATGGACTAGCGCTGTGCTCTGCAGCGTATGGTCGGAACGCTCCCGCTGCAGAAAACTATGCGCCATGCGACGCAGTTCGCTATAGACGATGGGCATCAGGGCGTCGAGTGCTTCATGATCGCCCCTACGCCAACGCACAAGAAGTTGAGTGACCTGGTCCGAAGAGTCCTGAGGCACGCGTGCACAACCCCGCTGGCTTGCGTTCCGGGGGGCGACGCATCACGCGCAAGCATATCTCGTTTAGCTTATGCTGTCAAGATACTCAAAATAAAACGGTTATGTATATACCCAAGAACTTCCGAAAGCCTTCGATAACCCCGCAACCGCATATCAAGAACGCTAGCCCCGAAAAAAATCTTCACCCACTGAGCGGATTTCTCTCTGGATTTCGCATTACGTGACAGGAGAGCAGTCGTTCCCCGGTCTGGCCGGTAGAGGGGGGCCGGCCCGGGGGGCTTTTTCGGGCTGTGCCCCGCGTGCAGAATGCGCTGCAGGGTAAAGCGAAGTCAGACGGGGAGGACGTGTTGACGCCCATGTTCCAAGCGGCGGCGACCCAATGTCCTGACTGAGATGACAAAGAAATTAAGAAAAACAAGGCAGTAATGAAACCAGGACCGGGCAAAAAGGCGGATCAAAGTCCTTCTCGCCCGTATTTTTTTCTAAAACGCTCAATGCTGGCTATAAGTTGCCCGCCGAATAAACTCCCCAGCCCCAACTCGTCCCAGAAACTGGTTCCCTTCCACGATCACCTGTCCGCGCGATAAGACGACATCGGGCATGCCAGTCACTTCGATTCCCTCGAACATCGAGTAATCCACCCGCATATGGTGCGTCTTCGCGCTGATGGTGTGCTTCCGATTTGGATCGAATATGACGAGATCAGCGTCGCTTCCTACGGCGATGGTCCCCTTCCGCGGATAAAGTCCGAACAGCTTGGCCGGCGTGGTCGAGACAAGTTCCACAAAGCGGTTGACGGAGAAGCGTCCTTTCGCGACGCCTCCTGAGTAGATCAGGCTCATGCGGTGTTCAATACCGGGGCCACCGTTCGGAATTTTCGTGAAGTCGTCCTTGCCGAGTTCCTTCTGTTCCTTGAAGCAGAACGGGCAATGGTCGGTCGAAACAACTTGGAGTTGATCCTGTTTCAACCCGTTCCAGAGTTTTTCCTGGTGCCACTTCTCGCGCAGCGGCGGCGTGAAGACATACTTCGCTCCTTCAAAACCCGGAGCATCGAAATTTTCCAGCGAAAGATACAAGTATTGCGGGCAGGTTTCCGCATAAACCGGCAACCCCCGGTCGCGGGCTTCACGGACTTTTTCCAGCGCGTCATTGCAGCTCAAATGCACGATATACACTGGCGCCCCGGCCATTTCCGCCAGCGCGATCGCGCGCCCTGTCGCTTCTGCCTCCGCCGTCGTGGGACGCGTAAGCGCGTGGTACTTCGGAGCCTTCTTCCCTTCCGCCAGCGCCTGTTGCACGATCACGTCGATCGCGTTGCCGTTCTCCGCGTGCATGCACACCAGTCCGCCATTCTTCGCAGTGGCGCGAAATGCTTTGAAGATGCTGGCATCGTCCAGCATGAACACGCCGGGATAAGCCATGAACAACTTGAAGCTGGTCACACCCTCGCGCACCAGCGCGTTCATTTCTTCCAGTTGCGCCGCCCCGAGGTCGGTGATGATGCAATGAAACGCATAGTCGCTGACAGCCTTCCCCGACGCCTTCTGCATCCAGGTATCGAAGGCTGTGCGCAAAGTCTGGCCTTTGTACTGGATGGCGAAGTCGATCAACGTGGTCGTGCCCCCGAAGGCAGCCGCCCGCGTGCCGGTTTCGAAATCGTCGGCGCTCGTCGTGCCGCCAAAAGGCATGTCGAGGTGAGTATGCACATCGATGCCTCCGGGAAACACATATTTGCCGGCAGCGTCGATGATCTTCTTTGCGTTCTCGCGCGGGAGATTCTTGCCGGTGGCTTCGATTTTGCCATTCGAGATGGCGATGTCGCTGGCGTAGGTGTCGGTCGCGGTAACCACGCGGCCGTTGACGAGAACTGTATCGAAGCCCATTGCCGACGTCCTCCGGAGAAAAGCGAACCCCGCATTTTATGCTAAACTGCCCCTCCTTCGGATAACCTCTGTGTTCCCCTGTGTCCCCTGTGGTGAACGGTTTTGTTAACCACAGGGATCACAGAGGACCACAGAGGAATCCAGGCGATTGGGGAATGAATATGCAGTTCGGGATGACGATCAAACCTGACATGACAGTGGATCGGATTGTCGCGTTAACGCGGCAGGCCGAAGAGGCCGGCTTCGAATACGGGTGGATCTTCGATTCGCACGTGCTGTGGCTCGAGCCCTATCCCATGCTTACATTGATGGCGGCCAATACGAAGAAGATGAAGCTCGGTCCCTGCGTGACCAATCCCGCGGTGCGCGATCTGACTGTCACGGCAAGCCTCTTTGCTACTCTGAACTTAATTTCCGGCGGACGCATGCAGGTCGGCATCGGCCGTGGTGACAGTTCCCGCCGCGTGCTCGGCAAGAAGCCTGTCGGCGCCGGCGATCTGGAGCGCGCCATTCAGACACTGCGCGGGCTGATGTCCGGCAAGGAGATCGACTACGAAGGCCAGCCAACCCGCCTGACCTGGGCCAAAACCCCCCCGCCCATCTGGGTCGCGGGCTACGGCCCAAAGGTACTCGACATGGCTGGGCGAGTTGGTGACGGCGTGATTCTGCAATTTGCCGATCCCGACCTGATCGAGTGGTGCCTGGGATTCGTAAAGAAGGGGGCGGAAGCCGCGGGGCGTGATTTTCGCAAGATCGAAATCATGGCGGCAGCGCCCGTGTGGGTGTCGAATGACCTGGAACACGCTCGCAAGCAGGTCCGCTGGTTCCCCGCCCTGGTCTCGAACCACGTGGTGGATTTGCTCTCGCGCTATAAGCCCGAAGACTTGCCGCCCGCACTGACGTCCTACATCAGCAATCGCGGCGGCTACGACTATCAGCAACATTGCGAGGTCGACAGCAGCAACTCGAAATTCGTAACCGACGAAGTAGTGGACCGTTTCTGCGTGGTCGGCCCGGCGGAGGCACATCGCGAAAAACTCCGTCGCCTGGCGAAGCTGGGCGTGACGCAGTTCAATGTGTATCTGATGTGCGGGGAGGAAGAGCAGACGCTGGAGCTCTATAAGAAGGAGATCTTGCCGGCGATGAAGGGGGCGGCTGTGTAACCACATGCCGCACCCAGGAGGTACCCGAGCTATTTTCTCCCGTTCAGCCACGCTTCGTACTGCGCCCAATCCTCCGCAATGATCCGCCGCAGTTCTTGGGCGTCCGGACGAGGTCCCTGTGATTGAGATGTTTCCCTCGAGTAGGCCGGATACTCGGCCGCTGACAGCACGTCACGGTAATCCCTCTTCGCGTCTTCGATCGCGTATTGCAGTTTTCGAAGGCTGCCGCTCGCCAGCTTGAGCGCAGCGAGATGAACACGGTCCCGTTCGCGGTGCCATTTTTCGGTGCCGTACTCGTTGAGTACTCGCATAATTTCGTTAGCTTGGTCTTCGGGAAAATCTCGGCGAACCACCCTGCCGACATCGTTAGTGGTCACATTTGGCGTAGGTTGCTGTGGCATCTTTGCCATATTGCGCGACCCGGAGCAACTTTTACCCGTTGTCGCTGGTGGAACTACGATGTCTCTTCCATCACCCGCACTCCCGTCTCCCTCTGCATTTTCATCAACCCGTAATACGCCACAAACGACACGGCGAATCCCACGAACCACGAGTAGTCATACAACGGCCTGACGGCCGGCACCACCAACCCCACCAGCGCCGTTCCCGCCCCGGCCGCCAAAGCTGCAAGCGCAATCCAGTTGAATCCATGCCGGTACTCGTAAGCGCCACCGCGAAGATAAAGATCCTCAAGCTGCAGTTCCCTGCCGCGAATCACGAAGTAGTCGCAAATCATGATCCCCGCCACCGGCCCCAGGAACGCCGCGTAACCGCCAAGCCAGCCGAGGATGAAAGTTTTGTAATTGGACAGCAGTTTCCACGGCATCAGGACGATGCCCATGAAGCAGGTAATCACGCCTCCGACGCGAAAGCTGATGCCGCGCGGCCAGAGGTTGGAAAAATCGTTCGCGGGCGAGACCACATTCGCGCCAATGTTCACATTCAACGTCGCCAGCAGAATCGCAACCAGAGAAATCACCACCGCAATCGGCGAATGGAAGCGGCTCAAAAGCTGCACTGGATCCCAGATCGCCGTGCCGTAAATGACCACCGTCGCCGACGTCACCAGGATTCCGATCAGCGAGTACAGTGTCATCGTCGTGGGCAGCGCGATCGCCTGCCCGATCGCCTGCTGTCGCTGGCTGTGCGCAAAGCGCGTGAAGTCGGGAATATTCAGCGACACTGTCGCCCAGAACCCAACCGTCGCGTTGAGCGCAGGAACCAGGAACTTCAGGAAGTCGCCGAAGTTTGCAAATTTCGATGGCGCCGCCAGCATCGGCCCGAATCCACCTGCGGAGCGATAGGCCCAACCTAGCAAAAGCAGTCCCACGGCCAGCAGAACCGGCGCGCTGATGCCTTGCAGAAATCGGATGTACTCGATTCCCTTCAAGATGACGGCGAGATTAATCAACCAGAACAGGAAGAAGCAGATGGCCGCATTGTGCGGAACCCGCGCCCACCCCGGAAAGAGGATGGTCAGCAGGCTGCTGATCGCTTCCCCGCCGACCCAAGTCTGAATCCCGAACCAGCCGCACGCCACGAGCGCCCGCAACACAGCCGCCACGTTCGCGCCCAGCACTCCAAACGATGCCCGCGCCAGTACCGGAAACGGCACGCCATACCGCGCTCCTGGGTGCGAGTTCAGCAGCATGGGCACAAGAACGATCGAGTTGCCAAGGAAGACCGTGAATACCGCCTGCTTCCAGTCCATTCCTCCCTGAATCAAGCTGGCCGCAAGCATGTAGGTCAGAATATTGACCGACATCGATACCCACAGCGCGGCGTAGTTGTACGTTCCCCAGTGACGCTGTGCAGCAGTTGTGGGAGCCAGGTCGGGGTTGTAAAGTGGCGAGGATTCGATGGCGGATGGTTTTGGTGTGGATGCGTGGGACATGTCTAAGGCTCTGGGCTCTATCTCGGCTTTCGGCTCTTGGCTCTCGGATCCGAAAGCCGAGCGCCCAGAGCCGAGGGCCGACATGAAATCTGCGACCTCTGCGTACTCTGGGGCTGTCAATCTGCTGCCGCCGCCCTTCCCGTCTGCTCCGTCAGCGGCGCATACGTTTCCGGACGCCGGTCGCGGAAGAACTGCCACACTCGGCGAACTTCATTAATCATCTCGAGATCCAGATCGGCCACGACCACCTCATCCTTATCTCGGCTGGCCTGCGCGATGATCTTTCCCCGCGGGTTGCAGAAGTAGCTCTTGCCATAGAACTCGCCGATGCTCCACGGTTTCTCCGTGCCGACGCGATTAATCGCTCCCACAAAAAAGCCATTGGCGACGGCATGCGCCGGCTGCTCCAGTTCCCACAGATATTCCGACAACCCCGCCACCGTCGCCGACGGATTGAACACAATCTCGGCTCCGTTGAGCCCCAGAATCCGCGCCCCTTCCGGAAAATGCCGGTCATAACAGATGTAGACTCCGATGCGGGCGTACTTGGTTTCGAACACGCTGTAACCCATGTCTCCCGGTGTAAAGTAAAACTTCTCCCAGAAGCCTGGATGCACATGCGGGATATGGTGCTTGCGATACTTGCCTAAGTATTTTCCGTCCGCATCGATGACTGCGGCCGTATTGAAATACAACCCCGGCATCTGCTCTTCGTACACCGGTACGACCATCACCATGCGATGCTTCGCCGCAAGCTTTTGCATCAGTTTCGTAGTCGGGCCATCGGGCACGCGCTCGGTGAGTTCATACCAGCGCACGTTCTGCTCGGCGCAGAAGTACGGCCCATAGAAGAGCTCCTGAAGGCAGAGTACTTTCACCTTCTTCTTTGCCGCCTGCTCGATCATCTTGAGATGCTTGTCGATCATGGCTTTCTTGATGGCGGCGAGCGGCTGCCGTCCATCGAGTGGATTCTTCGCCTGGATCAGGCCACAGCGCACGATTCGAGACATGGAGCACCTCCGGGAGTGACAATATAGCACTCCGCTGTTTGCTATCATACGCGGCGTGCCGCGCCCCTTCCTGATCGATACCGATACAGCCTCCGACGATGCTGTGGCCCTCATCATGGCGCTGCGCGCAACCGATGTGGAGGTGGTTGCAATCACCACCGTCGCTGGAAATGTGCCGGTCGAGCAGTCGACTCGTAATGCGCTGTACGTCACGGAACTCTGCGATGCCGAGGTGCCCGTCTTCATGGGCGCGGACAAGCCGCTGTTACGCGTCTATCAGAACGCGACCTGGTTTCACGGCCGCGATGGCCTCGGGGATCATGGATATCCGCCGCCGCGGCGACGAGCAGAACCATTGCATGCGGCGGATGCCATCATTCACATGGTCGAAGCTCATCCTGGACTGGTAATCGTCACCTTGGCGCCTCTCACGAATCTGGCGCTGGCCTTGGCGGAAAAGCCATCGATCGCCACCCAAGTGGGACGTTGCGTGATCATGGGCGGCGCTCCCTGCTGTGAGGGCAACGTGACCCCGGCCGCGGAGTACAACATCTGGGTCGATCCCGAAGCCGCGCGCATGGTCGTGCACAGCGGAATTCCAGTGGAGTTGATTGGCTGGCATTTGTCGCGGGGCGATGCGGTGCTGAACCAACGCGACATCGAGTTGGTCGAGGGTCTGAAGACGAAGCTCGCGCATTTTGCCATCGAGTGCAACAGCCACGCAAGGAAGGCTTACAAGGTGCAAACCGGTGAGGACGGGATCTCTCTTCCTGATCCGATAGCCATGTGCCTGGCGCTCGATCCCTCGGTCGGAACTTCCTGGAGTGAGCATTACATCGATGTCGAAACACACAGCGATCTGACGCGCGGCATGACCGTAGTCGATCGGCTGAACGTGGCAGTTGATGAGCGGAATCTGCCCGTCTGGGAGCGTATTGTCCGCAAGGGTCAGAAGGCGAAAGTCTGCTGGACGCTGGACGCGAAGCGGTGGAAGGACGCTCTGTTTAAGGCCTTGCGCTAGCGATCTTCATCGCCGACGGGCCAGAGAAATAGCGGAGAAAAGCTTGAACCGCAAAGTACGCAAAGAACGGTCGCAAAGAACGCAAAGAAAGTGGGTTTGCCCCCGCGAGAACGTTGAGACAAGAAGCTTTTCTTCGCGGACTTCGCGCTCCCTTCGCGATCTTTGCGGTTAAAAGCTTTTGAAGCATGACAAGGGATTCAGAAGGAGGGTTTACTTGACGAAGCCAGTCAACGATTCAACACGCTCAGCAACCAGCCGTCGAGCCTTTCTGCAAACTGGCGTGATTGGCGGCATCTCCGCCACCCTCTATCCCGCGCTCAGTACCGCCCGCGCCACGGAAACGTTCGCTCCTCAGAACGCTCGCCCCGATGTCCCCGCGTTCGAACTCGAGGAAATGACCATCGACCAACTCCAGGCGGACATGAAGTCGGGGAAGCATACCGCCCGTTCGCTCACGGAAAAATACCTGCAACGTATCCAGAATGTGGACAAGCAAGGCCCCGCCGTAAACAGCGTGATCGAGATCAATCCCGACGCCTTGCAAATCGCCGAGTTGCTCGACCGCGAGCGCAAGGACAAACGCGTGCGTGGTCCCATGCATGGCATTCCTGTGCTCATCAAGGACAACATTGCAACCGCTGACAAAATGATGACAACCGCCGGATCGCTGGCCCTGGTGGACGCTCCCAAGCCCCCCAAGGATTCCTTCGTAGCGGCGCAGCTGCGGAAATCGGGCGCCATCATCCTCGGCAAAACCAACTTGAGCGAGTGGGCGAACATTCGTTCCAGCCACTCGACCAGCGGTTGGAGCGGGCGTGGTGGCCTCACGAAGAATCCTTACGTGCTCGATCGCAACCCGTGCGGATCGAGTTCCGGAACGGGCGCGGGCGTCTCCGCCAATCTCGCGGCCTGCGGCATTGGCACCGAGACCGACGGCTCGGTCGTGTGCCCGTCATCCGCGAACGGTCTCGCCGGCATCAAGCCCACCGTAGGCCTCGTCAGTCGCGCAGGAATCATCCCCATCTCGCACAGCCAGGACACCGCCGGGCCCATGTGCCGCACCCTGCGCGATGCGGCGATCCTTCTCGGCGCATTGACCGGCATCGATCCCGAAGATCCCTACACCAGCGAAAGCCAGGGAAAGTCCTACACCGACTACACGCAGTTCCTCGACGCGAACGGATTGAAGGGTGCGCGCATCGGAGTCGTCCGCAAGTATTTCGGCTTCAGTGAAGGAGTGGACGGGATCATGGCGGAGGCGATCGACGTCATCAAGAAGCAAGGCGCCACCATCATCGATCCTGCCAACATTGAGACTGTGGGCAAATTCGACGATAGCGAGTCCCTGGTCTTCGACTTCGAGTTGAAAGCGGGGATCGCGAAGTACTTGGCGGGACTGGGCCCGGCATCTCCCATGAAGACGCTGGCCGACCTGATTGAGTTCAACAACCGCAACGCGCAGAAGGAAATGCCCTACTTCGGACAGGATACCTTTATCCGCGCCCAGGGCCGCGGCTCGTTGACCGCGCGCGAATACATCGACGCACTCGAGAAGAATCATCGCCTCGCGCGCATTGAGGGTATCGATGCCGTCATGGACAAGAACAAACTCGACGCACTGATCGCACCCACCGGTGGTCCGGCCTGGGTCACCGACCTCATCACAGGCGATCACTTCTCCGGAGGCAGCTCCAACACCGCTGCCGTCGCCGGTTACCCCAACATCAACGTCATCGCGGGATCCATGTTCGGCCTGCCGGTGGGAATTTCGTTTTTCGGCCGCGCCTGGAGTGAACCCACGTTGCTCAAACTGGCGTACGCATTCGAGCAAGCCACGCAGGCGCGCAAGCCGCCGCGATTTCTGCCGACCGCCGAGCTACGGCGCTAGTCGACCCGAGGCAGAGG
>OEKN01000091.1_pt1 | contig 17164 bp, 16 predicted proteins | sample 1503361 | NCBI WGS metagenome assembly OEKN01 (sample SAMEA104379592, study PRJEB20068) | metagenome | biome: 1000743; feature: 77; material: 1998 | place: USA | collected 2012 | depth 25 m
GGTTAGAACGCTGCCTTCTAACCGGATGCCTTTCTTTTCATACACCTAGAGCGCTTACTGTCCTTCTTACTGTCCAGTCCCCGGCCGCCATCTCGGCGGCCGTGCCCGTTTGACCGAATCCGCGCACTGAGCAAAAATCCATCGCCGTTCCTGGAGAATGGAGATGGTTGAAGCTAAGCAGTACGGAGAGCGCGTCAATATCGTTAAATACATCCGAGTCGAAAAGAAGTGGCGATTTGCTGCGGTCGTTGAAAAGAGGGGCAGAGTCATCCGCGATCAAGTCTGGATTGCCCGTCGGAAGGAGCATCACCCGGAAGGCAGGTACTTCTTAGAATGGTACCAAGGTGGGAAGCGGCGCAGACATTCGGTTGGCGGGTTTGAAAACGTCATCGATGGGGCTCGCCGCAAAGCCATAGAACTGGGTGCCATCAAAGCGGGCCTCATTCGTCCGCAGGCGGAGCAATCGTGTGACGACGAGATCCGCATCACCATCGCCAAGGCGATCGATTCATATCTTGATCTCGTAAAGCATCATCGCAGTCTTCGGACCTATCGAACGTATCGCTACACCTTAGATACTCTGCTGCGCCAATCCTATGCCAAAGAATACATAGACCAGGTGGAGCGCCAAGACATCTTGAATTTCATGACGGACTGCTACAAAAAGGGACTGGGCAGCCGCACGGTATATGACAAGCTCGTCGTCGTTCTCCAACTCTTCAAACGTCACGGAAAGACCAAACTGATTGAGTCGAACGATTGGCCTGATTACGTTGACACGATCCGTCCCATTTACGAAGCTGACGAGATCGGCACCATGCTCGGACACGCGGACCAAGATGAAGGCATATTTCTGAAGTTTCTGCTCGCCTCTGGTTTTCGGGATCGGGAGGTTCGTCATGTTACTTGGCGTGACATGGATTTTCGTAACAGTCTGGTGCGCGTGACTGCCAAACCGCTTTGGGGTTTTGGGCCGAAAAACTGGGAGGAACGCGCCGTGCCACTCCCCACCGCGCTTGTAGAGCAGTTGCAAAAACTCCGAGAACGCCGCAACGGGCTACCTTCACAACTGGTGTTTCCCAATTCAAAAGGTAATCCCGACAGTGAAAATGACATGATCGTCAAGCGCGTGGCCGAGCGCGCCGAATTGAACTGCGGACAGTGTGTGACCAAACACGGAAACAAATGCGCTCAGGGACCGTATTGCCGGCATTTCTTCCTCCACAAATTCCGCCACACTTTCGCAACAGAGCATTTGCGGCACGGTGTCGACATTCGGACATTGCAAAGCTGGATGGGCCATCGGGACATCAAGTCCACGATGGTCTACCTCAAGGGCGTGCAATCCAAAGACGCGCTAGCCAAGGTCAATGCCGGAGCGTTGGCGCGGTATGTTGCGTGACGAGGTCAGGTCGCAAGGCAGGCTAATCTGAGCCGCCGGGGGAGACCTGGAAGCTCGAAGCCGTTTGACGGAACGCTCGGGCTGCTTTAAACAATCGAGATTGCCTTCGCGTCAGGGGCACAATCGTGTTTCTGTTGAGGTGCACGAATATGAGTCTGATAGATCAATTGGAAAAAGAAAACCGCGTTTTGCGCGCACGGGACGTTGCAAAATTGTTCCAAGTCACACCCCAGCATGTCTATAAAATGGCGGCAGGCGGAAGACTTCCGTCCTTTCGATTAGCTGGGGCAATTCGTTTCGATCCGCATGAATTGGCGAACTGGCTTCGAAAAACGCAGCCAGTTCCATATCGGCTGGAAGAGGGCAACCAATTGCGTCGTAGCGCATAGTTCGCACTGCGGTGCTTCAGCAATGCTGTCGTTGGATCGAATGGGAGCAAAGAGTCACCACCCCAACTGTTCTCAGTTCAAAATTCTTGTATATGGCATGGGCAAGAGATCCGGCGGAGATCGAGAAGCTCCGTTTGATTCCTCTTTCCCGCTAGCGTGAGCAGCCCGCAATCGCTCGCAAAACTTCCGACAAGCCGACTTCCCGGTAGTTATCCTGTCTCAATGAGTGCATTGGCGAAAATGATCCGCCAATTTCAGACGGGTTAAACCCTGGGGCTTACGGGCATCTCGGAGGCCCGAGCCAGTGCTTGCGTGTCGATGTACTCCTTGATGTGCGCCACTTTGCCATCTCGAACGGTAATGTCGAAGACCCACTCGTCCTTGTACGGCTTATTCGTTGCATAGATTTTTCCCGTAGCGACGCCGATGACCAGAACCCGGTCTCCCTGCGCCACGAATTCGGGGGGCTTTGGGTATTTCATTTCCACTTCCTTGGACGCCTTCTTAAGCACAGCCGCCAATTCCGCGTGCCCGCGGTACGTGCCGGCCAGCGGCCAGCCCTCGCCTGGAATGATCCACTCAATATCTTCGGCAGCCAACGCCAGCAGATCTTGCTCATTGTAGCTGCCCATTGCTGCAAAAAAATCCTTCACAATCTGGACATTCTCTTGTGTGCTCATCGAAATTTCTCCATTTCCCTTACATCGGATCGTGTCCGATCGAATTTGAATTTGGGCATTACACAGCCTTTTTCGTTGCTTCCACCGAACTCGCCCGCGCGAGGTAATGCAACACGCTTTGGATCACGACAGAGCCTTCGCCGACCGCAGCGGCAACGCGTTTTGAAGATCCTGCTCTCACATCTCCAACAGCGAAGACACCGGGTAGTGACGTTTCAAATGGGGGCATTGGATTGGTGACGATGTAGCCATTCGAATCCAATTCGACACAGCCCTTTAACCATTCTGTGTTGGGAACCGCCCCGATCATGACAAACAGATTTCGAATGGGTTTGGTCCAGGAGCACCCGTCAGCGCTACGCCATGCCACATTCTCAAGAGATTCGTGCCCCGTAAGCGCTGTTAGCTCCGTATCGAAATAAATTCGAACTTTCCGTGAGGTCTGGAGGCGTTCAACGAGATACTCGGACATTGTGCTCGAGAGGTTTTTTTGCCTGACCAACAGGTGGACTTGAGCGCTGGTCTTGCTCAGGTAGAGCGCGGCTTGACCCGCTGAGTTTCCTCCGCCAACAATAACGATGTCCTCGCCACCACAGAGCTGCGCCTCCATGAGCGTGGCAGCATGGTGGATTCCGTGCCCGACAAACCGACCGTATTCCGGAATGTCGAGTGCACGGTAGACCGCACCCGTTGCGAGAACGACGGCTTTCGCAAGGACTTTCGCCCCATCTTGAAGGGTCAGTTCAAAGAAGTCTTCTCCGGCTCTTACGATCCGATCGACGGGGCGAGGACTGACCAATCGGACACCGAATTTCAGCGCCTGTACTGCCGCACGCGATGCCAGCTCCTGACCCGAGAGACCGGTGGGAAAGCCGAGATAGTTCTCGATTCGCGAGCTGCTTCCGGCTTGTCCGCCTGGGCCGAGTGCATCAAATACAATAGTATCCAGCCCTTCGGAAGCACCAGACACAGCTGCCGCGAGTCCCGCTGGCCCGGAGCCAGCGATTGCGAGGTCATAGACGCGATCGGAGGGGAGCTTTTCGACAAGCCCGAGCTCAGAAGCCAACTCGAATACACTCGGTTTCTTCAAGACGCACCCCTTCCGAATGAATGCGGCCGGAAGATCAGGAGGATGGATTCCGTAGGATGCCAACATGGGCCTTCCGATTTCGTCTTTTGCGTCGGGCTCGATCAGCTTGTGGGGATAGTCGCCGCGGCTCAGGAAAGTCCGAAGCTTTTGGATATCGGGATCACTGGCCTTCCCGATCAAGACGACTGCGCCGACGTCGTGTCGGAGTTTGTAGCTTTGGCGCAAAACGAATGCGCGTAGGATCACCGAGGCTAAGTCGGGTTCGGCCGAGAGCAGACGACGGAAGTCAGAATGTCTGACACGGAGGATCCGGGTCGCTTCAGTAGTTCGCCCGTCTGCCGCAAGCGGAGTATTCGCCAATAGAGACAGATCGCTCGCGAAAGAACGCTCCGGGATGCGAACGATTGGGATGGTCTTTTTGCCGGAGCTGTCGGCAGCAGAAAACTCAATGGCTCCGCTGAGGACAACCAAGAAGTCGAGTTCGGTCTGGCCCTCACGCAAGACTAATTGACCCGCGGGTATCTCCTCTTCTTTGGCGAACGGCCGGATCGCGTCAATCTGCTCATCTGTGAGCAGGGGAAGTGTTTCTTCCAGGCGAAAGGTATCGAGCGAGCCATCTGGATTCCGCAGAGACACAATATTCGCCCACGATGCTTCGTGGACATTCTCTTGTGTGCTCATCGAAATCTCTCCATTTCCCTTACATCTCATCGCGCCCGATCTATTCCAAGCTGACGTTAGGTTGCTTTTCACTTCTTGAGCGAAACTCTCGAAAGTCGATTTTTCGCTCAGCTCCAGTTTCAGCGCGACAGCCGTCACGCCACCGCTAGTTTTTCGATTTCTTTCACGATTTGATCTGCCCACTCCCTACTAGACCTGCGCCATGCCACCATCGACAGCGAGATCCACACCGGTGATATAAGAACTTTCATCGGAGGCGAGGAACACGACTGCGGCCGCGATTTCCTCTGGCAAGCCTCTGCGACCCATTGGAATCTGCGAAGTGAACTGGGCGACTGCTTGCTCGGCCTGTTCAGCGGTGAGGCCCGTCGTCGTCGCTAAGGCGGGGGTATCGATCGCTCCGGGGCTCATGGAATTCACGCGGATCTTGCGGTCTTTCAGTTCCATAGTCCAGCCGCGCGCGAAGTTGCGCACAGCAGCCTTACTCGCGGCGTAGGCGGTAAAGCCTGGGAGCCCCAACACGTTCGAGACCGAAGAGTTCAGGATGATCGAGCCGCCGTCTTTGAAGAGGGGAAGGGCCTTCTGCACCGTAAAGAACATTCCCTTAACGTTCACGTCGAAGGTCTGGTCGAAATGTTTCTCGGTAGCCACCGCGAGCGGTGCGACAGTACCCGCGCCCGCGTTCGCAAAGAGTATGTCAATGTGACCATGTTTCTCCTTCACAACGGCATAGAGGCGATCCAGATCTTCCAGGCGCGATACGTCGCCTGTGACCGTTGTAACGTTTCTCTTAATGAAGGCTGCGGCTTCCTTCAGCTCTTTCTCTCGTCGCCCCGTGATCACTACGTGGGCGCCTTCTTCCACGAAGCGCTTGGCTGTAGCCAAGCCAATCCCGCTACTTCCCCCGGTGATAACCGCTATTTTTCCCGCCAAGTTTTGTCCGTGGTTACTACTCATATGTTTCTTCCTTTTTGTTTTTCATTATTCTCTTATGTTCCAGAGCTGACATAGTCGTCGATTACTGCTTCTTCTTGAATAAATCTTGGAAGATGAGCTGACCCCAAGTGCGGCCGCGTGCGTGCACCAGCGCGCCGCCTTCGTTGAACTTTCCCAGCTTGACGGGTGCGAATCCGAGTTGTTTGGCCAAATCCTCCACGGGAGCAGTCGCGTCCACGTCGTCGCTAGACAGAAAGACGACCCGGTGGCCGCCCTCGACGATTGGATCGGTTGCCAGGATGGCCGCACCCAGGTGGTTAAAACCCTTCACCAACTTGGCGCCGCTGAACGACTTTGCAACGAATGCGGAGGACAGGAGGCCGTCCAGTTCTTCAGGGGGTACTCCGAACGCGTTTGTCGCGTCGATGACCGTCTTGCCTTTCCAACTCGGCAGGGCCTTCGCAACCTCGCGATGTTCGCCGAACGGGACGGCCAAGATGATTGTGTCGGCCTCGAGTGCATCCCGCAGCGACTTGGCGGCGACCGTGGGTCCAATCGCCCGAGCCTCCGGGGCCAGCGCCTCGGGCGGCCGGCGACTCGCGACGGTGACTTCGATGTTTTTACGGGCAAACGCCTGGGCGAGGGCCTGACCTATCTTGCCGAATCCTACAATTGCGTAGCTCATATATTCTCCTTATGGGTTTGCCACGCCCGACGGGCTCCGAATATCGAATGGGGTGACCGGCCGCGCGTAGTACGTTAGATTTGCGCTAGGCCGCCGTCGACGGCGAGCTCGCTGGCGGTCATGAAGCTGCTGTCGTCAGACGCGAGAAAGGCGGCAGCCGCCCCGATCTCCGCCGGATCGGCCATGCGCTGGAGCGGAGTCATTGAGGCGTAGACTTTCTGGCCCTCCTCGCCTAGCGCTGCCTTCGCGAGTTCGGTCGCCGTCGCCCCGGGCGACAGCACGTTTACCCGGATGCCAGTGCCCTTCAGGTCCTCCGCCCAGGTCCGCGCGAGGTTGCGCACTGCCGCCTTGCTCGCGCTGTAGACGCTCATTGTCGGAGCGCCCGTGGTCCCGGCGCTTGAGCCCGTCAGAATGATCGAACCGCCCTTGCCCATCAGCGGGAGCGCCTTCTGGACCGTGAAGATCGTGCCCTTCACATTGGTGTCGAACGTCTCGTCAATGTGCTCGGCGGTGATCTTGCCGAGCGGAAGCGGGCTTCCCGCCCCGGCATTGGCGAAGACGATGTCAAGGGTTCCGCGCTCGGCCTTTACCGCCGCGTAGAGCCGGTCGAGGTCGGCCAGATCGGAGATCGAGCCCTTCACTGCGCGGGCATTGGGCCCGAGGTCGGCCACAGCGGCGTCGAGCTCTGCCTGCCGGCGGCCGAAGATGAAGACGATGGCGCCCTCCTCGATGAAGCGCTTTGCTGCGGCGCGGCCGATGCCGGTAGCGCCACCGGTGATGACGGCAACTTTTCCTTCAAGCTTTCCCATAATTACTCCCTTTGGTCGATCTGTAGAATTCTGTACAGTTGAGTAGAGTTCTTTCGCGGTGGACGAGAACTGCTCCGGAGTCCTAAGTTGTTGTCTATTCGTCCAAAAAGAGGGATGAACCGAGATGTGTTGCACCTTTTCCGTTGAGGGACGTGCGGCTCGAAAAGGAGGGTACGAGTTGTGACGCTGGAAGGAGAATCTCGGTCAGGGTAGAGGCCTCTTCCACCTGATACTGCACTTGTCCGACAAGCGAAGCTGTGCAGTTTTGTACAGTTCCCACAGAACACTATGGCTTTAAAGAGCAGATGGAGGCTAAGTTGGACCCGATAACAGACATCTTCAAAACGATGCACGTAACCGCTTTCGGTCTGCACAGGCTCGAAGCCACAGCCCCGTGGGGCATAAAACAGGAAAACCAGACCGAAGAAAGAGTCACGCCTTCCGGCAAAAAGATGTCACCCACAGATTTGGCGCACTTCGCCATGCTTTCGCGCGGCAACTGCTGGCTGAGTGTGGAAGGGATTGCGGAGCCGATTCCCCTCACCGGTGGTGATTGCTTTTTACTGGCTAAGGGGACTTCGATTGTTTTGCGCGACAGCCCGCGAACACGTCCGAGGTGGAGCTTCCGCGAGATCGGGACCAAGGCCAACGGCAATGTCGCTGTGTGTGGTGGCGGTGGCGCACCGACAACAATCGTCTGTGGATCCTTGAGTTTCGATCGCGCCAGCCTCAGGTCGATCACTCAGCTATTGCCGAACTTCATTTTGATGAAGGCCGATCAGGCACGCACGCTTGCTCTTCACATTACAGTGCAGGCGCTCGCGTCAGAGATGGAAGAACAGGCGCCGGGATCTGAAGTCGTCGCGAGTCGACTGGCCGAGGTTCTGTTTATCCAGGTACTCCGGGCGCATATCGCGTCGGGACCGGAACGCAACAAAGGATGGCTTCGTGCAATTTTCGATCCTCAAATAGGCGCCGCTCTGAGTGCCATTCATGACAGAGTGAATACTCCCTGGACGGTCGAATCCCTGGCCGAAGCGGCGGGCATGTCTCGCTCCGCATTCGCAGCACGTTTCAAAGAGCTACTCGGACAAACGCCGCTGGAATACGTAACCGAGTGGCGGATGCAGAAGGCGATACAGCTACTTGAACGGCGTGACAAAAAGCTCCCAGAAGTCGCTCGGTTGGTCGGTTACGAATCCGACGCTGCGTTCAGTAAAGCGTTCAAACGAGTTGTCGGGGCCAACACTGGCGAATACATCAAACGTGCTTTTGAAACATAAACCGTGAACTTGCCTCTGTGAAGCGTTCTGAGACAGAGTCGATGTAGCTACGCCAACGCAAAGCTAAAAGGGCACTATGATCGTCTGTTCACTCCAAACGATAAGTCCCGAGAAACGCGCTTGTAGTAATTTATGGGCCGACGCCATGGATTGTCGCCCATGCAGAAGTAATCACTGACGGACAGAATTGGAACCCGCAGTTTGGCGATTCGACACCGGATACCATCAAAACACCCGGATGGGATATCGGGTCCACTCAAGACCAGGCTGTCGAACTCCCAGAGAATATGTTCCCGGCGGAATACTACTGAGGTCAACATCGACCCGCAAACCAGTAATGTGATCTCGCAGATCCGCGATCCCCGTCACGCGCAATAGCTGGTCGCCCGTATCAGTGAGCAGGCCGACATCGTAGGGCCCTTCTTTGCTTCCAATCGGAAGGTCGAGAACCAGGTGCTTGGTTGTTCGAGGAATTTCCAAAGGTGCCTGACCAGTCGCAGATGGGTTCTGCCCGCGGGCAACCGAGCGGTCACGGAGATCCAAAACGGCCGTATCAGTCGGTTCCACCGAGCGTCGGGCGCGCACCCACAACAATCCCCCCACCGCAAAGAGCAGAACAGCAGCAGTGGCCACCAAGATCAGCGCACGTCGGCGCCGAATCGCCGACTGCCGGCGGAACTCCTTGAATTCTTGGAAACACGGACTGCATGAGCCGAGGTGGTCAAGCCAAGGCTCTGCTTCAATGAGAGACACCTTTCCTTGCGCTATGCCCTTGAGTAGAGCATTCCCAGGACAGCCGATCCTCTCGGGATTAGGGAACTCTGTCGCTAGGCCTTGCCGGAGAATATCAAGCAAGCGCTTGTCCGCCGCGTTGGATTGGCTTTCGCTGCTCAGAGAGAGTCCACTCGCTAACAGTTCAATCTGAAAATCAGCCCAAGTGTAACTGAAGGAGAGCCCCACCACACATTGGCATTTCATCTACCTCCAGACAAACGTGCTCGTAGAATTTTCATGCGGCGTCGGAAGCGAAGCATGACGCTATCGCCAGGAATTCCCAGAACGCGGCCAATATGCTTCCAGGTATAGCCGTACTCGCGCGCAACCCAGACTTTGCGGCTCCACGCGTCCATTCGATCAAGAATCTCCTGAGCATGAAGCGTGCCTTCAATGTCGCGCTGCTCTGTGTGACTCACCGTTCCAAGAACTTCCAGCTCCTCGATGGAAGATACAAGACGAATCGTTTCCTCACGGCGTTCTTCCTTCTTCAGAGCACGGCTAAGCCGATGGTAAAAGCTTCCGAGAAGATAAGCCTCCAGATCCCCAATCTCACCCCGCCTTCCATTCATCCGATCGAGCGTCCTGGAAACAGATTGCAGAACGCTCTCCCACACTTCAGCTACCAAGATTCCGTCGTCATTGAATGGATTTTGTGATTGAACTTGGCGGACGTGGGCCAATGCCTTCGGCCACGCTGATCTAGCTGCTTTCAACAGTTCGCTTTCGGCGGCCGAGTCCGAACGAGGGCTGACGCTTGAAAGGACCCACTCCGGACCGGGTTCGGGGGCTGGCATACCAAGTGCCTCACATCAGCTATTGCGTGGTACCCGGCCAGAGGGCTAACGCAAGCGTGCCATCCGACAGAAAGGGATGTCAAGAACAACCCGAGACAGAGGAGAAAGTAGCGAAAATATTTCCGATAGGTTCGGTACTGTTTTGGTTCCTTTTATCAGTATGGGGCTACTGCGATTCTCAGGAGCATGAGCCAGATTACAGAGATGACTTGCTTATGGAAGATGGACTCAATCCCGACAGAAAAAAGCAGAGCCAACCCTTCCGTTGGTTACAGGAGATAGACCAGATCCTGGTCGTCGGGATGAAATATGGTCCGAAAGGCACTCAGGAGGCGGTCAAGAGAGTGCGGCAACTCACCCCCGAGCTAGTGCCTGCCCAAGTCTGGCACCGAATGCGACATCTGCGCGAGCAGGAGCGCGCCAAGGATGCGAAACCGGTCGCTTGGAGTGAATCTGCGATTGACATTCTTCGCAATGGATATCGAAGCGGAGGGCGCAAGAAGACCGAAGCAATCAAAGCCGTGAGAGCGCTTTATCCGGGACTCGCGGGATACGTGGTTTCGAGATTCGCCCGAAGTCAAGGTTGGCTGGACGAACAGCAGGAAAGGAAACAAAAGGACGATCGACGACCGTGGACGAGGGAAGAGGAACAAGAACTATTTGTGCGTGCCGGCTACGAGCCGGTCAAGACAATTGCCCAAAAACTCAGACGCTCGGAACAGTCGGTTCGTTTCCGGCTTAAAGGCCGGGCCATAAGCGCCAGAGTTACAGACGGATGGTCACTGCGAAGAATCCAGCAAACCTTGCATACAAGCCATCGTCGACTGCTGCGTTTAATTGGTAGTGGTTTTCTAAGAGTCCGCGACCCGCGAGTCTCGGCAATGTCCCTGGCTGAATTCGGTACTAGACACGGAACAGCGGCGCTACCGGGGATGGAAGGGGAAACCGCCGCGGGCGCGTCTAACAAGAACGAAGGACAGTCGTGGGGGCGAGTTGCGAAGCTCTTGGGTGTCACTACTGTGGAAGTGGGGAAATGGGTCGCCCATGGGGAGCTCAAGGTAATGGATACTTCAGTGACCGACCGAGCGTTCGAATCATTCTGTCTTCAGCATAGCTCGGAGTTGAATTTCGGCCTTATGGACCCAGCTGTCGCGAAGTGGCTCATTGATGAGTACGGTCTCGAAACAGTGACGACGCAACGAACCGGCCCCGTGGCGGCCTCGCAGAAACAGGCGCTCGTGGTTAGACCTTGCCCGAAGTGCAAGCGCCGTATTCGAGGGAACGGATATTTTGGACATATTCCAGCGTGCCGTGCAGCAATGTCGCAAGGCAATCCTCGACAGTTGGGTCTTGCTCAGCAAGCAAGTTAAGACGAGCTTGAAACAACGCTCCAATCACCACACGCTTGATGATGACGACGACTCACAGAATGAATTCGACGAACATCCAAGTCTAGAAGAGCAGCGGATTCTGAGTCTGGATGAGTTCCACTTGTGCGGAACATTCTGCATCGTCGTTAATCACCTGGTTGACGCGAGTGCTCACCGGATAAGAACGCACGATCCTGGCGTTGCAGGGTTTCAACAGTTCAGAAACTAAACTCGCATCCTTGATCCCCGGATCGAGCCACAGATCGTACGAATCGGGATCAAGGATGACTGGCATACGGTCGTGGACAACAGCGGTCACGGCGTTTGGCGTTGTGGTCAGAATCGAGCAGGTTTCGACTGTGTTGCCACTGGCGTTCCTCCAGCGATCCCAAATTCCTGCGAAAGCGAACAACTTGCCTTCGTTGACTTCGAAACAATAAGGCTGCTTCGATTTCCCGATTCTCTTCCACTCGTAGAACCCGTCCGCGGGAATCAGGCACCTGCGAGATTTCAGTGCATCTCGGAACGCAGGCTTCATGATTGCAGTTTCGGATCTTGCATTGATCATCTTTGCCCCAACAGACGAAGCTTTAGCCCACGATGGAATGAGTCCCCAGCGAACAAACGACATTTCCCGGACAGGTTCCTTCGGATTTTGGCGGATGACTGGGACATTCTGCGTAGGGGCGATGTTGTATCGGGGATTCCAGTCATGTTCCACCGGGACGGTGTCGAAATACTCTTCAACGACCTGTTTCCTCCGCGATAGACGATAGCGTCCGCACATAAGAAAAGTATTGCAGATCAGAGTGCCATTCTGCAGTTCTTCCACTGAAAGATCAGATTGTCCAATGGTCGAGCAGACGCGTCACCACCCGTATTGTTCTCAGGGGAAAAAAACTGTGGAGCTTTGCTTCGTGATCGTGAAGACCACGTGTAGAAAGATCTCAAATGCCTTTGTCCTTAATTGCGAATTGTTTACAGGTGCTCTCACGCGTACATCGACAACAACTCCTTCCGTAGTGTCGCTCTAATCGTCGTAGACGTTCCTCTGCAACACGCCTGATCGCAGCAATGCCGTTGGACTTGTTGATTGGGTGAGGCTAAGTTTGCGCGAAAGGCAGCCACATTAAGGCGCTGCGGAGGTTGATATGTCACGTTTAGGAAGACTCCGTTTCGGTCACACAATCACGCCCCTTCGACGATCGAAATCGGCGCTTATAGCCGCCGCTCTGCTCACCTTACTTCTGTTCACGCCCATGAGAGCACTGGCACAGGGTTCACCGTTTGATACCGGCTTTAACGCTATCCAAAGCCTTTTCACCGGGACAATCGCGAAGGTTGCAAGTCTGGTAGCAATCGTAATCGGCGGCTATGGCTTCGCGCATGGCGAACCAGGTGCAAAAAAGGCGCTCGCTGGTGTTGCCGCCGGAACGGGCATTGCTGTCCTAGCAGTAAATGTCCTGAGTTGGCTCTGGGGCGTTTAGCGTCATTCCCAGCCACCTTCAAAGAACGACTAGAAAAGTGAATCATGCCAGAAAAAGCACAGCAGAAGCACCGCACAAATCGAGTCTTCAAGAGCCTGCATAAGCCGCTCACCTACTTGGGCGTGGAACGTACGCTGTTCTACTTCGTATGCGTTGGCGCAGTGGGGGCGTTCAACCTCTTCAATTCCATACTCGCCGGCATCGCTGTATTCATTGGCGGCTTTGCCTTCGGCCATTGGGTCACGAACAGCGATCCAGCGTTCCTCCGCATCCTCGCAAAATCCGAACGCTACAAGCTTCGCTATGACGCGGCCAAACAACAAGTCCCTCCCGTGGAGGTTGTTTGATGCTGCGTCTCGATAAAGTCATCAAGCCGTGGAAAGAGAGCGCGGCGCTCAACAACCACATCAACCTCTACGGCTTCTGGAATGACACAGCCTTCCTTACCAAAAGCGGCGATCTGGGCATGGTTCTCAGTGTTCCTGGTGTGGACTACGAGAGTCTTGACCGCTCGGAACAGGAATATACGGTAAAGCGCCTGGAGGCGGCACTGAAAGCGTTCGGCCCATGCTTCCATGTTTACCAGTACCTCTTCAAATCGAATCGACCCGACATACCGTTCGCAAAATATGACGATCCGATTGTGGAAGCAGCGATCGATCAGCGACGGAAGTTCTTTGAAGCAAAGCGCGATCATCTTTATCAGGTTGAAATCTTCTACTGCATCCTGCTCGAAGGCGCTAGGTCGAAGACAGGCGTTGGCTCGGCGTTGGCTCGGCTCTTGCGTGATCCAGAAGGCGCGATTGCCGAGCTGAAATCGCAGTTCACCAACGACAACATCAAGACACTCTTGCGGACGCATATCGAGCGCGATCTTCAACGGCTCGACCAGCACGTGCAGGCGTTCGCTCGGCAACTCGCGGACTTCATGCAAATCGAGATCTTGAATCAGCAGGGGCAATTCACGTTTTTTCGCCGCTTGCTGAATTATGACGACTGGCGCGTTGCCGGCAAACCGCAATCCACGCAGTTTCTCGACTATCAGGTGGTCAACTCGGACATCGAAGCGGAACGCGATCATCTGCGGGTAGGCGATCACATCGTCCGAGTGCTGACAATGAAAGAAGCCATCACAGAGACGCGTCCCCTCGTGCTCGACGCGCTGCTGAAGATTCCGGCCAACTTCTACGTCGTCACAGAGTGGACGCCGCTCCCCGCGGAGAAGGCCCGCAAGGAAGTGAACAAGCGCCGCCGCCACTTCAATATGTCCAAAACAGGGTTTGTCTCCCAGATGGGCAACGATGCCACGAAGACGAACCCACGCGACGTGCTGGTGGACGAGTCTAAGCAGGCCGACATTGAAAATCTTGGCGATTGCTTACGTACCCTGGGTGACGGTCAATCGCTCGGCGATTTCTCGCTCACGATTGTGCTGTATGGCAGGTCACGAACGGAACTCGATCAGCTCGTAGCGGAATTTACTGGCGTTTTTACCAACGCGGACGGCAATCTGTTTGTGGAAACCTACAACCAATTGAACGCTTATTTCGCTACTGTGCCGGGCAATTATGCGCTCAACCTTCGCCAGTTGTATCTGCTGAACACGAACTACGCCGATCTATCTTTTCTGTTTACGATCCTTCCAGGCGAAAAGACCAATGCGCATCTCGGTACCGAGTACCTGGCTGCACTCGAAACCGACAACAGCACACCCTACTTTCTCAACCTCCATAACGGCGAGGTCGCCCACACGCTGATTCTCGGGATGACCGGCAGTGGCAAATCGTATTTCTGCAATTTCCTCTTGCAGAACGCGCAGAAGTACGCACCGCTGACCTTCATCTTCGATATCGGCGGCAGCTTCCATTCTCTTACGACGATCTTCGGCGGATCGTATCTAAATGTCGGTCAGGAGGCTCGGGACTTCACCATCAACCCGTTTTCGCTTCCACAGACCAAGGAGAACTTGCAGTTTCTCTTCAGCTTCTTCCGCGTACTGATCGAGGGTAACGAGCAGCGTTACAGGATCGACTTCAAGGAGGAACGCCGGCTGTGGGACGCGATCGAGCGTATGTACGTGCTGGAGCCGGACCAGCGCACCATCTCCAATTTTGGAAACATCATCGGTGAATTGAAAGAACGTCTGCATCGCTGGACGCGTGGTGGACAGTACGGTTTCCTGTTCGACAACGCCGCGGATACTCTTTCGTTCTCCCGCTTTCAGACCTTCAACTTCCACGGGTGGAACGACGCTCCAGAGGTTTTGGAACCACTACTCTTTTATGTTTTGCACCGGGCATCGAATGAGATCACCGACCCCAAGAAGCTCGCTACCTTCAAGATCTTCCTGCTCGACGAAGCTTGGCTTTTCATCAGGAACGAGACGATTCGCAATTACGTGGTACAGGCCCAGAAGACCTGGCGCAAGCACCGGGCGGCGATGATCCTGGCAACGCAATCCATAAAAGAGCTTGAGGAGTCAGGAATGCTGGCGATAGTGGCCGAGAGTTGCCCTACAAAGATCTTTCTGGCCAACCCGGATATGAACCGTGAAGTTTATCGCGAGGCGTTCCATCTGAACGACACAGAGCTGGACTTGATCGGAGGCCTTGTTCCGCCAGGCCAAATGCTGATTCGAAAAGCGCAGGCCTCCAAGAAAGTTCATTTGAACGTCGATTCAGTCTCGCACTGGATGGCAACCAACAACGCCCGCGACAACCTCAAGAAGCAAGATTATTTCGACCGCTTCGGAATTGCGGATGGCCTACGCCATCTCGCAGAAGATCATCCATTCCAGCCACGCGCGCTGGCCGTATCAACCTCGAACACCAACCGCTAAGGAGATCTGGTATGCGGCATGTGAAATTCGTCATCAATTGCGCTTTGGTCTTTTCTTCCATCGGTGCTTTCGCCCAGGAATCTGCGCGCACGGTCCAGTATCACTCGCAGGACATCGTTCCCATCCGCGCAAAGTTGAAATACACGACCCTGATCGAACTACCCATGACCGAGAAAATCATGGAAGCCGCCACGGGTGACAAGGAGTTCTGGATCGTGGATGTGGTTGGCAACTTTTGCTTTGTGCATCCGGCGAAGCAAGGCATCAGCTCCAACTTGAATCTCATCACGGACAAAGGGAATATCTACAGTTTCACCCTCCAGGACATCTCAGCCTTATCGACAACCCCTGATCTGAAGGTGATCGTCGAGCCCGCCGATCGTTCTGCGATTGTGGCTGCGAGTGGCCCTCCACAGTTCGTGCCCGCGGCCCAACTCGAACAATCGCGCCAGCAGCTTGCTGCCCTGCAATCGCACGTTGAACAGGCCGTGGATGAGTACAAAAGCGCCTATCCAACACAGCTCAAGTTCGACTATGCCTACAAGGCGAACGAAGCCCCTTTCGATATCCAGTCGATTTATCACGATGACAGATTCACGTACATCAAGACCAATGCGCGTGAAAAGTTCAGCGTGTACGAGATGAAAGACGGCAAGCCCAACCTCGTCACCTACGACCTTCGGGAAGGAACGTACATCATTCCGAAGATCATGGACAGCGGATATGTAGAGCTTGGCAAAAAGAAGATGGAATTCACGCGCAAGGGATCACCGTCATGACGGAGAATGTCTTTACTCCCCACACAGAGCCGCAAGCCGAACCAACGTTGCGTCGCAACCTGGAGCTGCCGAAGGGGGTCTTGCAGAAGAACCTCAAGACCTTCGTTTATCTGGGTGCAGCTTTGCTCGTGATTGTGGCGGCGCTCTTCAGCTCGTCCGGAAAGAAGACGCCCGGACAGCAGGCCGCTACGAAAGGGCAAACCCCGCAACCATCTTTGCAGGACAACACCGACAGCAACGTGCAGGAGCTAAAGAACCAGATTCAGGCCGAACGCCAAAAAGAGCAGCAAGCGACGATGTCGGCGGCATTGGGCGATCCGGCCCTTGCAACTGCGACTCCCCAGCAGCGGTCTGCAGCCGCGGCCTACGGACCCACCGGCATTGCTGTGCCCTGTATTCCGGGCCAGTCCTGCGCACAAGCGCAGCAGGGCAATATGCAGATGCAACTCACGCCTGTACAACAGCAGGCGCAGTTGATTGCAGCGAAAGAGCGAGAACGGGCAGATGACTCACGTTTCGCTTCCAATCTGGTGTACTCCCGCTCTGCCGATCCACCGCAGCAACAGCAGCAGCAAGGCCAGATGGCGCCCACACAGTATGGCGCCGCCGAACGGCAGGTAAACAGCAGTCTCGCCCCCGCACCAGCCGAAGGAAAACAGGAACAAGCGCCCGGAGGCTATAAACGCCCACTGGAGGCCAATGTGGATTCAGCCGTCGGTCAGCCCTATCTCGTCTACGAAGGGTCTGTTCTCGACACTGTTCTCATGAATCGCCTGGATGGAGATGCCGTAGGGCCGGTGAAAGTCCTTGTCTCAAATCCGCTTTATTCACACGATCATCAACACGTGATCATTCCCGAGGGAACGGTTGTTTTGGGAGAGGCGAAGAAGATTGGAGCGGCCGGTTTTGGCCAGCAGCGGCGGATGGCCGTGGTTTTTCACCGCCTGATTATGCCTGACGGTTACTCCGTCGATCTCGACCAATTCCAGGGTCTTGATCAGATCGGAGAGGAAGGGCTGAAAGATAAAGTCAACAACCACTACCTCCAAATCTTCGGCACCTCAATAGCTTTGGGTGTGATTGCTGGAGCAAGCCAGATCACGCAGGGTGGCGGCACCATCACGACGAGCGGTTCCCAGGGTTTCACTAACGGGGCTGCAGCC
>OEKN01000124.1_pt1 | contig 17087 bp, 10 predicted proteins | sample 1503361 | NCBI WGS metagenome assembly OEKN01 (sample SAMEA104379592, study PRJEB20068) | metagenome | biome: 1000743; feature: 77; material: 1998 | place: USA | collected 2012 | depth 25 m
TCGATCGTTCCCCGCTCAAACAGGTCCGTGTTGTACTCGAACCGACAGTGGAACTCTCCGTCCTCCCACACTTCGGCCGATAAATCGAACTTTGCGATCCCGGCATCGAAGGGCAGCTCGTCGATCCTGAGACCCGGGATTTCAAAGATTTGTTTCGGGATGTTCTGAAATGTGAACATCACCTGAAACAAAGGATGCGTGTCCAGCGAGCGCTGCGGAACTAGCGCCTCAACCAGGCCTTCGAAGGGGAGATCCTGGTGCGCGTAGGCTTCGAGGGCAAATGCGCGGACTTGTCGGAGTAGATCGCGGAAAGTCAGCCCGCGCTGCCCAAAGTCTGCCCGGAAGACCAGGGTGTTCACAAACAAGCCGATCACGTTTTCAATTTCGAGATCGTTCCGTGCAGCGATTGGCGTTCCTACCAGAATGCTTTCCTGCCCGGTATAGCGCCAGAGAAGGGCTTCGAAAGCGGCCATGGAAACCATGAACAGCGTGGAACTCTCCGCTTGTCCAAGGGACTGCATCTTCGCCAAGGTGCTGCGCGGGAGACTGATTTCTTCATTCGCCCCGCGCCAGCTGTGGGTCGAGGGATGCGGATAGTCAGTCGGAAGATCGAGAACGGGTTGCGCTCCTTCCAGTTTCTTCCGCCAGTGTTGAATTTCGTCCGCAAGGACTTTTCCGCTCATGTGCTGCCGTTGCCAGTCGGCATAGTCAGCGTATTGAATCGAATACGGAGGCAGGTTGGGAATACGGTTATGGCTCAGATCGGCGTAGCACTGAGTCAGTTCCCGAAACAGGATCGAGATCGACCAGCCATCCGTAATAATGTGGTGCATCACCAGCACCAGAATGTGGGTTTCCTCGCCTGTGCGGATGAGAACTGCCCGGAGTAGCGGGCCCTCACTCAAGGGAAAGGGCTTCATACCTTCCTCGCGCGCAATTCGGAGGGCTTCCGCCTCTCGCTGGTCCGGTGCCAGCCCAGAGACATCCGACACCGGAATATCGACTCTCGCGTCGGGCAAGACAACCTGCTGTGGATTCCCATCGACTGACTGGAATACGGTTCGGAGAGAGGCATGCCTCAGCAATACCGTCTCGAATGCACGGGTCAGGGCCCAATGGTTCAAAGGGCCCACGATCCGAAATACGCGGGCAAGGTTATAGGCAGCAGTCCCCGGTTCCAGTTGGTCCAGAAACCAGAGTCTCTGCTGAGCGAACGAGGCGGGAAAGGTGGAGGGGTTCATCCAGAGGCCCATGAAGCCGCGCCCATTGTCCTGAACAGCCGATGTTTAGAGAATCAGGTGAAACCTGTACATCGTCAGCAGAGAGCCTTCTTGTAAGATCAGTCCGAGTGGTGTACAAGCTTCTCTGTATTGCGGTCCGGGCTCCAGTAAGTCACTCTAACTGCTCGCAGTAGACGCCATGCAGTCTCGCGCTCTAGCCGAAATCGGCTCCTCCAAAGATCCCCAGACTCTGCCCGTGGGTATCTATCCAGCAGCTCTTGCACAGCGAAGATTGTGGTTCCTCGATCAGCTGCAGGGACCCACCTCCGCTTACAACGTGCACGTCGGGCTATGGTTATACGGCCCTCTTGACCTAAGGGCCCTTCAGGCCAGCCTCCAGTTGGTTGTAGATCGCCACGAAAGCCTGCGCACATGCTTTACATTGACGCGTAACGGATTGATTCAGCTAGTGCTCCCGAGCTCGCCGGTGGCATTGCCGTGTACGGATTTCAGTTCGGCGCCCGATCCGTATCCGCAGGTCTACGACTTGGCGAAGCAACAGGTTGCGGGACCTTTTGATCTCAGCCAGGGACCGCTACTCCGTTCGCACGTGATGCGCATTGCTGCGGAAGAACACGTGTTCTTCTGTACGATGCATCACACGATTACCGATGCCTGGTCCATGCAGGTTTTCGTAAGAGAGCTTTCCACCCTCTATGACGGATTCGTGAGCGGAATCGCTCCAACCTTGCCGGAACTTCCGATTCAGTATGGAGACTACTCGAGGTGGCAACTTCAAGTTCTCGAAACTGAACTCATTCAGAAACAAGTCGCTTACTGGACTGAAAGGCTGAAGGGTGCGGCTCCGGTGCTGGATTTGCCGCAGGGAGCGCCACGTCCGAGCGAGCAGACGGTCGCAGGCACCACCCGAGCGTTTCCCGTGCCCCGCGACCTCATGACCAGTATTCATTCATTGGCCACGCGCCAAGAAGCTACCCTTTTCATGCTGTTGCTCGCTGCCTTCAAGGTCCTGTTGTATCGCTACAGCGGGCAACCCGATGTGCTCGTCGGAGTTCCGGTTGCCGGACGCAATCAGCTAGAGACGGAGGGACTTATCGGTTTCTTTGTGGACACGTTGGTCCTGCGCGACGATCTATCCGGAAACCCATGCTTCCGCAACCTTCTGGCGGAAGTACGCGAGACTACTTTGGGGGCCTTCGCGAACGGAGACGTACCTTTCGACAAGTTAGTGGAAGTGCTGCAGCCAGAACGGGACCTGCGTTACAACCCGATTTTCCAAGTCATGTTCTCCGTCATCAAGTCCGCGATTCGCTCACATAGCTTCGGAAATATTGCTGCCTATCCCTACGTTGTGTATCCGACTACTTCCATTTTTGATCTCTCTGCCGCATTTGTTGAGGACAGCGATGGGAATTGGTGGCTTCAGTTTGATTTCAATACCGACCTGTTTCGGGAAGAGCGCATCGCCGCCATGTGCGAGGATTTCATTGGTCTTCTGCGCGGCATAGCAACCAATCCTGACGCCCGCATTGATACGCTACCCATTGCCAGCCTTCCTCAATCCCCTGCGACTGTGCCGCCGCAATCGACGGCGACGAATCGTACTGCGGGGAGAAAACCCAATGCTTCGGCTAGGCCAAGTTCCAGGCGAGATCATCGACAGAGCGCTGGTATCTACGAGCTTGAGGAAGCCCTGTTAGTCGATATCTGGAAGGATGTCCTCGGAGTTCACAAGATTGGCCGTCACGACAATTTCTTCGACCTGGGAGGGCACTCGCTTCTTGCAGCACGCCTTGTGCGGGAAATTCAGAACGCCACCGGACGGAAGGTTCCGGTATCTGCCGTTTTCAAAGCGCCCACTGTCGAGACCCTCGCCAGGCTGATCAAGGATGGTATCTACTTTGCTCCCGAACCGGTGTCCATGAAGCTCCGGGAAGGCGCAAACCGGATCCCTTTCTTCGCTGTCGCGGCTCCCGGAGTCGATTGGATTGGATTTGGGCTGCTTGCCCGCACTCTGCCAGAGGGACAACCTGTCTACAAGCTTCAAGGACCGGGCGCCCTGGTCGCCGGTCGCCCGTTCGATAAGGAAGAGCTCCGCAATCTGGCCCAGGAGTACATCGCTGCGATGCGCACCGTGCAACCTCATGGACCCTTCTGTATCGGGGGGATGTGCGACGGTGTTCAGATTGCGCAACAGATGATCATCGAACTTGAGTCCCAAGGCGAAGAAGTCTCCCTGTTCGCAATTTTCGACACTTGGGTGCTGGAAAATTCTCAAGACCGTCGACTCTGGGCGGTTGATTATTATTGGAACCGGCTGCGCTCATTCCACCACTTGCCCGCTAAGCAGCAACTTGCCACCCTGACACGAGCGCTCAAGCGGCGGGTTGGACGGCACGTCGCTGGCGAAACTGCCTGGAACCGAGCCTACTGGCCTGGTCAACATTTCCAGCCGCCCCGGTTTCGGGCACCAGTTCTTCTGTTCAAGCGGCCGCGGCAGCCCTTTTACTATGTTCGCGACCCGCAAATGGGCTGGGGCACGCGCACGATGAGTGGCGTCGAAGTCTGCGAAGTCGATTGTCGGCACTTCGACTTCCTGCGGCCACCTTACGTCCAACGTATCGGTGAAAAATTGCAGGCTCGTCTTCGACAAATCAATGAAGGGGTACAGCCGACGCAGCTGGCTGTCTGAGTTTCGAGATACGACGCGAACAGCGGGCATGCAGGAGGCACTGCATGTACTAAGCGAAAAAATGCAGGATAGCTCTTCAGCCTCGATGACTGGTGTGCAATCGGATCTGAGCACGGCGAGCGCTGCCGCTCCGCCTGCAATTCGCCCTAGATCTGTCGACCCTGGCATCCGAGTCATTCGGCCAGCCGCTTTTTCTTTTGGCACCGTCGTGCTGGGGTTGCGGACACTGCTGCATTATTCCGACCTTCTCTACACGCTCAGCGTGTTCCGGCTGAATGTCCGGTACAAGCAATCCGTGCTCGGATGGGCTTGGGCAGCCCTACAACCTCTCGCTCTAATGGGAATCTACACGTTCATCTTTGCGCACGTCACTACCGTGAAAACCGCCGGAATTCCATATCCGATTTTCGTTTTTTCGGCGCTGCTGCCCTGGATTTTCTTTGCCAGTGCCATCACCAATTCGGTCCAGGGATTGATCGCGTATCCCAATCTCCTCACGAAGATGTATTTCCCGCGTGAAATCATCCCTTTCTCGTATCTCGGCGCAGGCATCGTCGACTTCCTCATTGCATCCGTCATCCTCGCTTTTCTCATGGTGCACTATCGCATCCCTCTTACCTGGAACGTGCTCTACAGCATTCCAATTTTTATGATCCTGGTGGCCTTCGCCGCAGCCATGGCATTGCTGTTCTCGGCAGTTCACGTTCGCTTTCGAGATGTAGGTCTGGCTATGCCCTTCGTTTTGCAGGTGTGGATGTTCGCGACACCGGTCGTCTATTCCATCGAAGCCGTGCCGCCGCGGTTCAGACTCTTCTTTTTGTTGGATCCGGCGGCTGGCGCCATTGATAACTTCCGCCAGACGGTCATCTACGGAAAGCCACCGAACATTCCGGAGATGGCATCGGCGGCCGGCATCGCAGCGATCTGTCTTGCGGCGGCGTACGCCTATTTCAAATCATCGGAAGCGATGATGGCCGATATCATCTGAGATTTTCTTCATGATCGATCTGAAGCTTGATCGGGTTTCGAAGAAATACCGTATCCGCCGGCAGGATAGCTCTCCCAGGCGATGGTATCGGGGCACGTTTTCGTGGGCTGCCTCCGAAGTCTGGGCGGTGAACGATGTTAGTTTCGAAGTACAGCAAGGAGAAGTGCTGGGTATTGTGGGACACAATGGCGCCGGAAAAACCACAATTCTCAAGCTGTTGTCGAGCATCACCTCTCCGACCAAGGGTGAAATCACGATTCGCGGCCGTCTCGCTGCCCTCATCGAAGTCAGCGCCGGATTCCACCCCGAACTCACTGGACGCGAGAACGTTTATCTGCACGGAGCCATGCTGGGCATGCGACGCTCAGAAATCCTGCGGAAAATGGACAGCATTGTGGAGTTCTCAGGAGTGGAGAACTATATTGATGTTCCGGTGAAGCGCTATTCGTCTGGAATGTATGTCCGCCTGGGCTTTTCCATTGCCGCCCATCTGGATCCGGACATTGTGCTTCTCGACGAGGTCCTTGCGGTTGGCGATGTGGCGTTTCAGGCAAAGTGCATCGACCGCATCGCTGAATTAAGAAAAAGCGGCCGCACCATCGTCTTTGTGTCGCACGATCTGGCTTCCGTGTATCGCATCTGCGATCGCACGATCTTGCTCGATCGCGGCCGCGTGCTCCTGGACGGCGAGCCACGCTCGGTCATTGAACAATATCAGAAGCGGACCTTCGCCGACTCTGCCGCGACGATGACCGCCGAAATGGATCCGCAGCAGCCAGCCCGGTGTGTGACTATCTCGTTTGAGACGCCCGAGTCTTCTGATTTGATCCGCACCGGCTATCCCATGATTGCGCGCGTGGGCTACCGCGCGACCCAGCGCATCGTGGACCCAATATTTCGAATCTCGTTCTATTGGCCGAGCGGGTACCTCTGCGCGCAACTCACGAGCGAAGTTTCGGGAACCGGATTATGTCTTGAACCGGGAGCAGGAGTGGTGGAATTTCAATGCCCGGTGCTGCCGGTGGTGCCCGGTCTCTACCGTGTGGACGTCGCCATCGAAACGCGCGGTCGGTCACTCGACGAGCAGCAACGATGTGCAACTCTCTTCGTTCAAGCAGGCAGACCCGCCGCGGGCGATTTCTACATCGAGAATGCTTGTAGTATCAAGACAGGAACGACCGCCGGCTAGTTCCTGATCGATCCTGCGGCAGCTCCAACTTGCCATTCCAGTCGTTCACAGCAAGAGAAACCGATGCGGACGGTTACGACCCAAAATACCCGCCCGCCCAGTGCAGAGCATCGTTTGCCGATCACCTCAAATCAGTAATGGGGCAAGTAGGTCCCGTGAAGAGCGGCAGTTACCAGGGTCTTGGCGTATGCGGTGTTGGAGGCCACCGAACTTGTGAATGTCATTCCATATCTCCAACTGGCTGGGGCTTCAGGGTGCACGCCCGCCAGGATTACCCATCCGACTCCGGACTTGCCCTCGACAACGGCGGGTGTGCCGTCGGGAAATCTCGCCACAATGCTGCCCCATCCAGTGAACTGAGGGCCATTCTCCCAGTACACATCGAGTTTCGTGCCGGTGGGATAGGAAATATTGACCGATTCCTTGTGGATGCCGCGATAGTAATCCTCGTAGAAGTTGAACCAATGGCCGGAAGTTAAATTAAGCCCATTATAAATAGAGTATCCGCCGAAAAAACCACCGGCGCAGATCCCAAGATAGTGCAAGCCGCCATTGACTACCGCGTTGTGGATCTTCGCCGTCGTGGTTTTTGTGAGGTACTGCCCAATGGTGATCGAATTGCCACCCGGCACAATCAACAGCTTGTAGCTGTTCAACTGCGTCTGGGTCATTGCATTCATCTGGGAAGAGTTCGCCGTGGCGTACGCGAGTCCTAGGTCATTCAGAATGGTTTCGACCGCCGAAACGTCCCCCGAGGTAGTCCCTGTTCCGTTAAAGAGAATGACTGGCCGTGTACTGGTTACCACGTCTGCAACTGTTTGTGGCGTTTGCGGCTGTTGACTGGATTTGGAAAAGTTGGAGACGCCACTACAACCGGCTTCAATCATTAATATTGCGAAAAGCGCGATACCGACGCAGGCACACCGGAAAACGCTTCTCGTGGGAGCGAAGAACATTCGCACGAGACCTCCTCCAAGGTGCCGACGCTTCCCGCAAGAGACGGGAAGGCTGACACCTCAGCCATAAATTGTGTTGATCGGAAGGCTTGGAAATGCCTTCGAGTGCAGTTTATTTCCGTGTGCAGAAAAGGAAAGACACGTTAGTACATGGGCTTGCAGACAGGCTGCCGAAACACGAAGGGCTTAAGTTCTTTGTGATGGGTTCCCTAGGGAGAGACCCTGCATTGCCATCCGGTTATCGCGATTTCAAAAAGCTGAGCGCGCCAAGATCAATCCGAGCCCTGCACCCGCTGCTTCCGAAAAACCATTCTCGAAGTCTTTCGAGCCGGACTTTCGCCGAATCAGGCTGGCGATCGCGAATCCGCCAAGGGTCAAGGATTCGCTCTCACCGATCTTGAATTCCGAACTGCATCAGCGAATTGTGGACCGGATCACGTGAGCGCATTCCGGCAACTGATCCTGGGTTCGAATGGCATCCGAAACTTTCAAGGGCGCAATCCATCTCGTGACCTTCGAGAGACGACATCCACCTCTGATTTTGATGGAAGGCGGTAACGGCACTCATATCTCGACCGTGATAAACTGTACCTCCGCACGCCGGAGAGGTGGCAGAGTGGCCGAATGCGGCGGTTTGCTAAACCGTTGTACGGGCTAACACCTGTACCGAGGGTTCGAATCCCTCCCTCTCCGCCATTACCTTCGCTATCCGGCACTTGCAGGTCGGTGATACCTACACTGATTCCTAGTTGAATCGGAGGTGTCAGCCGTGCCGAACACCCAGAGCAAAGAAGTCAACCTCACCAAACGCGTCCAAACCAGGAAAGGTCTGCGCTACTGTCCTGTTGTCCTGTCTCCAAACGGCCGCGTCAAGCCCGATCTGGTCATCGTCAACGGCCAGCCCGAACATCACCCAGAAGGCGCGTACTACTTGGAATGGAGAGAAGGCGGGAAGCGTGTGCGCCTGTCCGTGGGCAAGGATGCCGCTGACGCAAATGCGCGGCGCTTGACGACCATCGCTGATCGCCCCGCACAGATCCGTACGTGCGCGTTTACGCATACGTCTCCTAGCGTGAATGGGTGGCTATGAGGCATGCATCAGGAGTACAGGATGCGAGGTTGAGGAATTCACCTGGTCCAGACTGCGGAGAGACGACCCCATCGCACCTGTGCGCGTTGGCTGCGGCGATCAAGGACGCTCCGCCATAGCCAGCAACCGCGACGCTAAAAGATGCGCAACTGGTGTTTAAGCATTGCTACTTCCATCCTCGACTGGCCAGAATTTCGGCAAAACGTGGGTCCTCGCGCAACTCTGCGAAATCTGGCCAATACTTCGCTGCAAGCAAGCCGGGATCGCCAATCTTCTGAGCTTCTCTGACGAGTTGAATCGCCGCGTCACGTTCGCCAGCGGCGCAGGCTGCCCAGGCTAAGGGGCTAAGCTGCACATACTCGCGTCTTGAGCGCCAGAGCAGTTCCATGTATAGAGCCTCGGAGTCTGAACGCTGTCCCAAATATGCATACGTACGAGCGAGAGAGCCCAGCATCCAGACAGATCTGCCAAGCAGTTTGATCACAGACTCTCCAACCGCCGCGGCTTCCGCATGGCGGCCTTGGAGGTTGAGTGCCTGAAGCTGAGCCCAATGGCCGAGAAAAGAATTGGGGTCGATTCGGAGTGTTTCCAGGGCCGTTGCCAGCGACCTGTCCAGATCAACCGGTAAACAGGTGATTGCTTGGATGGCTCTGGCATACGCAGAAATGGGGTCACTCTGAACGGCTTCTATGCCCTGGGCAAGCCCTTCTTCGAAACGCCCCTCCGCCCATTGGAGGAAATACAGCCCGTACCAGGTTCGCGCCACTGAGTTACGAGGTTTCAACTCCAGAGAGTGCAAAAATTCCCGCTCCGCGCCTTGGCGATCCCAGTCATGCAAGAGATGACACATCGCCAACGACGTATGCGCTTCCGCCACAGAAGGATCGAGTGCAATAGCCTGCCACGCGGCTTCCTTGGCCTGCGGCAGGCAGGCTTCTGGGCTGGCGAGACCGTAAAAGCCGAGCATGTTGTAGGCATCGGCAAGCGCCGACCACGCCAACGCATACTTCGGATCCAGTGTGACGGCTTGCCTGCAACACTCGACTGAGCGTATGAGAGACGAATTTCTTTGGAAGAATAATGACCGCCCCTGGGTGTAAAGCTTGAAAGCCTCAAGGTTGTCTGTCCCTGCTCTGAAGAGGGGACGCTGTTCAGAATCCAGCGTTACTTCCAATCGTTGCGCAATCGCTTTAGCAATCTCTTCCTGAATCGCAAACACGTCCTTCATTTCTCGGTCGTACGTCTCAGACCAAAGATGATACCCATCCGCAGCGTTTACTAACTGAACGGTAATTCTAAGGCGGTTGCCCGACTTGCGGACGCTGCCTTCCAACACTGTTCGCACATGAAGCTGTTCTCCAATCGCCCGCAAATCAACGTGCTTTCCTTTGAAGGAAAAGGAAGAAGTCCTTGCGATCACGCGAAGATTTTTGATCTGCGCTAAGGAGCTAATGATTTCTTCGCACATGCCATCAGCGAAGATCTCATTGTCAGGGTCCGAGCTAAGGCTTAGGAATGGCAGCACGGCAATTGAAACTTCTCGACTAGGAGGTGACACGACGCTCAGAAACCTATATCCACGTCGGGGTAGAGTTTCGATAAATCGCGGTGTTTCCGCGGTGTCACCCAATGCTTCCCGCAGCCGCTTGATCGCATTGTTGATTCCGTGGTCGAAATCAACGAAAGTATCGGACGGCCAGATCCGCTTCTGCAGTTCTTCGCGGGCGACTACTCTGCCGGGTTGCTCGATGAGTATTCGAAGAATCTGCAGCGGCTGTTCCTGCAGCTTGATCTTTCGCCCTTGCGAGCGCAGCTCTCCTGAATGATCCAGCTCGAATTCGCCGAACTGAATCGAGGCTTTTTGTGGATAGCTCGTGCTCATTTCGCTTCAAAAGGCCAGCAACTGTTTACCTACTTCGGAAATTTCATTCTCCCTAACAGTTTCTGAAACCGGGGCTCGGAACGCAAGCTGTCGTACCGAGGGTCGGTATTGAGGTACACCATCCAGGCAGCTCGTTCCTCAAATCCCTGCTCCAGCCAGCCAAGCGCCTCTTCCTTTTCGCCGAGGCCGGCATGGATCAATGCCATGTTCGTGGCCATTACGTATCTCTGCTTCCGCATTTCGCATAGGTCCGCCAAAACTGACCGAGCATCCGCCTTCCGTCCGGCGTTTGCATATGCCCACCCTAGGCCACCCAAGTAACTCGGAGCCCCCGAAGACGCCTCGACACCTCGCCTATAGGCAGCGATCGAGAACTCCTCGTTTCCTTTAAACATCTGAACCGTTCCTAACAGGTAGCAGGAAGGCAAGAAGCTGGGATCTAACTCGAGCGTCCTGTCGCTCTGTTCCAAAGCCTCTTCGTATCGACGCGCGTGGAAATATATCCACGCCCACGCAATGTGAATGACGGGTGCAAGCGGGTCTAGCCGGACTGCCTTGGCGAACTCCGCCATCGCCTCGTCGAACCGGCCTAGTCCTCCCAGCAACATGCCGAACCACTCATGCGCGGTTGCATATCGGGAGTTGAGTTCGATCGAGCGCTCGAACGCCTGCTCCGCTTGGACGAACTCAAAGTCATGATGCGTCAATGCCCATCCCAAAGACGCGTAAGCCTCGGCCAAATTCGGAGCGATGGAGAGTGCCTTCCCCACTAATTCCTTCCCCTTACCGAATCCGTCCTTCGGCGCAAGAAAGCCGAACCACCCGCCTCGATTCGCGCAATCCGCCAGTCCGGCATAGGCCGCGGCGTACTGCGGATCTTTTTCAATTGCAAGACGGAAACATTGGGCGCCCTTACTAAGGGTTTCGCCGCTGCTTTTGTTCCAGTAGTACCGACCCTTTAGATAAGCCTCGTAAGCATCAGGGTCGACGGGCGCCGCTTCCTCAAGCTGCGCTTTTTCTTGTGGTGTAAGCTTGACCTGGATTTCACGCGCAATGGCCTGAGCAATTTCGGATTGCAGGGAGAGTACATCCCGCAAATCCCGTTCGTAGCTCTCCGCCCACAGATGCGACTCTTTCAGTGCGTCGATGAGCTGGGCCGTGATGCGGATACGTTGTCCCACTCGCAGCACGGTGCCTTCAACTATGGTGTCTACATCAAGTTCACGCGCAATCTCCCGGATATTCTTGTGGACTCCCTTGTATTGCATCGCCGAGGTGCGCGAGATTACCCGCAGGTCTCCAATCTTCGCCAAAATCGTGATAAGCGCTTCGGTGAGGCCGTCGGCAAAATACTCGCGCTCTGGATCGCGCGATAAGTCTTCCAGCGGCAGGACCGCCAGAGATTTGATTTCGGGCGTGTCGCTATCAGTTTTTCCGATAAAGCGATAGCCGCGTCGAGGCAGCGTTTCCACATAACGAGGAGTCTCGGCTGTATCGCCCAGCGCCTCCCGCAGCCGCTTAATCGCGTTGTTGATCCCGTGGTCGAAATCAACGAAAGTATCGGATGGCCAGATCCGTGTTTGCAGTTCTTCGCGCGGAATTATCTTCCCGGGATGTTCCAGGAGAATCCGCAGAACCTGAAGAGGCTGCTCCTGTAGCCGGATTCGTGTTCCATCTCGACGCAGTTCTCCCGAGTGCTGGTCCAGTTCGAACTGACCGAACCGGACGACGGCTCGTCGCTGCGTCGCCTTGTCCATCAGGAAGTCCGGTCCACTGCACTCTGGATGCCGCGGGGGAAGTTCATACGACGCAGCAATGCGTCGAAGCGCGAATCTGAACGAACATTGTCCAGCCAGAAAAGTCTTGCCGCGTACACGAGCCACGGTGAACGCCCATCAAAGGCCTTGTCCAGCCAATGAAAGGCTTCGTCCTTCTCGTTCATGCAAGCGAAAATATAAGCGATCCAATCCGGCATCACATAACGCTGCTTGGAGAGCGCCTCCAGCTCAGCGACAGCTTTGAGCGCATCATCTCTCCTGCCGGATGCGGCGTAAATGCTACCCAGGGCAGAGACATAGATACCGTGATTGCCGGAGCACTCCATTGCTTTCCGCACCTCAGCAAGAGCCTGCTCATAATTGCCGGTTCCATGGAAAGCCAATGCTAAGGCCAAACGCGCAGGTGGAAAGTTGGGATCGACCTCCAGGGTCTTTCGGCTATATTCCATAGATTCTTCAAAGCGGTGCATGTGAGCAAGAATATAAGCGGCCGTGAAGTTTGCTATTAGAGAAAGCGGGTCAAGACGTAACACCCTCTTCATCTCGGCCATCACATACTCATCCGAACGCGTCATCGCGGCGAGGCATGGCGCATAGAAATGTTGCACGCTCATGTAATTGGAATTGAGCTCCAGCGCCCTGCGAAATTCCTGCTCGGCGGTGACCAGATCCCAATCGTAATGCATGATGGCCCACGCCAGAGAGCCATGTGCCTCGGCCAGCGCTGGTGCCAATTCTACGGCTTTCTGTGCGGCGGCTCTACCGGCACCAAAACCGCATTCGGGGGAGGCAAAGCCCCACCAGCCCATTCGAGACGAGCAATCCGCTAAACCGCTGTATGCGACCGAATAGCTTGGATCGATTGCGACTGCCTGTTGAAAATACTCGACCGCTTTGGAGACTCCCTCCGGCGTAAATTTGTTCCAGTAAAACCGCGCTTTCAGGTATGCCTCGTAGGCTCGCGTATTGCCAGTTTGGCCCGCAGTCAGTTGCTGTTGATCCTTCGGCGTCAGTTTGATTTGGATCTCTGTGGCAACCGCGCGAGCGATCTCAGAATGCAAGCTCAGTATGTTCTGCAAGTCTCGTTCGTAGCTTTCAGCCCACAAATGGGAGTCCTTGCGCGCATCAATTAACTGAACCGAAATACGGAGTCGCTCTCCCGACCGCAGCACGCTTCCTTCGACAACCGCGTCCGCCTCTACCTCGCGTGCAATCTCACGAACTGGCCGATGAACTCCCTTGTAGTGCATTGCGGTAGTTCTCGACACGACCCGCAAGCCGCCAATCTTGGCCAGACTGGTAATCAGAGCTTCGGTTAGGCCGTCCGCAAAGTATTCTTGTTCGGGATCGCGGGACAGATTCTCCAACGGAAGGACAGCAATGGACTCGATCTTCGTATGAACAGAGCGACTTGGAACTTCCACAACTGCAATGAAGCGGTAGCCTCGACGAGGTACAGTCTCGATGAATCGCGGGGTCTCGGCCGTATCGCCGAGTGCTTCGCGCAGACGCTTGATCGCGTTGTTAATGCCGTGGTCGAAGTCTACAAACGTATCGGAAGGCCAGATCCGCTTCTGCAACTCCTCGCGGGGAATTATCTTGCCCGGATTTTCCAGGAGAATCTGTAAAACCTGAAGAGGCTGCTCCTGTAGCCGGATTCGTGTTCCATCTCGACGCAGTTCTCCCGAGTGCTGGTCCAGTTCGAACTGACCGAACCGGACGACGGATCGTGATGAGCTGGGATCCCGCACAAGATACCCGTCACGGCTGGTCCAGCAGTTTAGCACCCGTGAACTCAGTCACATAGCGACACCTCTCCTGTTGGAGGCTTCTGGAGAGCGATAAGAGCACCGCGGGAGCAGAATGCGGGATTTACTCGCGGGCGCGCATTTGAGATAAGCGCACGCAATCAGGGTGCTGTGGGCCCCTGAAATCTTGGTGGGGAGAATTCACATGAAAAGTAGAATGACTCTGGTTGTACTAGCGATCGCTGCTTTCTCTTTTGTACCGAACCTACACGCTGCCTGCACCAACACCACGATATTGGGGCATTGGGGATTCACAGGAACCGGGTTGGTCATCCTGCCAACCGGCGCCGTCCCAGTTGCCGCGGTAGGTACTGTCCACTTTGATCTTGAGGGAAATGTTTCCGGCAACCAGGATCGAAGCCTGGGTGGGGCAGCACTGCATGAAACCATCTCCGGAACCTACACCTTGACGCATGGCTGCGTTCTGACCATCACCGCAAACGTCTATGACGATGCTGGGAACCTGCAGCGCACGACCGTCCTGAAGGGAGTAGTAGTCAACAACGGCAACAGGAGCCGGATGATCTACGACTCCATCACTTTGCCCAACGGTGCGCCCTTGCCGTCGGTTCTGACGCTGGAAGCGAACAGGGTCTGAAGGTCTTTGTCTTGGAGCCGTTCACCAGAAGGAGCGACCCATGGATCGAAAACTGGTCATCTCGATGTCGGTTGTACTGCTCAGCTTGGCTCAACTTGCCGCCGCGGAAGTCGCGTTCAAACCGGAGCAAACCTATCCAGTCGGCACAAACCCAGCCGCGGTCGTGGTGGGCGATTTCAACCGCGATGGCAAGCTCGATCTTGCGGTGCTCAACTCCGGCGATGCAAGTGTCGGCGATGATGGCGGCGTGAGCCTTCTCTTGGGAAACGGTGACGGCACATTTCAGCCGGCAAGGAATGTCGCCATCGGAAAGAACTGCACCAGTTTCGCCGGCGGGGATTTCGACGGGGACGGGAACGAAGACGTCGTACTCGTCCGGCCCGGCGATCCAACCGCAAACGACTATGGCGACGTCTCCCTCTTCTTAGGCAACGGGGATGGCACGTTTCGCCAGGGCCAGGTGGTCCCATTCAGCACGAATCCGTCGGTAAGCAACCAGGCGGTCCTGGCCTGGGACGTAAACGGCGATGGGCGGCTGGATCTGGTGGTCGCACACTTCAATCAATTCAGCGTGCTGCTTGGCAACGGCAACGGAACTTTTCAATCACCGGTCGAGTATCCCGGATTCCCCGGGGGCGCTTCTCCTACATGGCTGGCAACGGTTGATCTCGCAGGTAACGGAGTGAAAGATTTGGCCGTGGTTGGCGGACTTGACCTGGATTTCTGGTTGAATAACGGCGATGGCACCTTCAGCCACGGAGCGTTCTTCGTCGACAGCGGACTGCACGCCGCAAGAGACTTCAACGGCGACAAGAAGGACGATCTGGTAGTGAATTCTATTTCGGTCAAATGTGTCTATAAGTGCAAGCCAGGTTCGGGCGGTGGCACCGGCTCCTCTAAGCTGCTGCTCGGAAATGGCGATGGTACATTCCAGGCTGCAATTGGCGCCCCGTTTGCCAACAGTGCTGGCGACTTTGATGGAGACGGGAATATGGATCTGGTCGGGCAGGGTAGCAGCCAGATTCACATCTTTCCCGGCAATGGCGACGGGACCTTCCAGCAGCTGATTGCGTTCGCAATCAATCCAAACGAGACTCTATACCAGGTATTGGACGTCAACGGGGACGGTGCCCCAGACCTGGTCACGATCGGCAGCAATAGCATCGGTCTGCTCGTGAATGTCGGTACAGATTTCTCGATCTCAGCGACCGCGCTGAATCCCGGCACGCTGAGTGCCGGCCAAAGTGCCACCTCATCGCTGGACCTCAAACTGATCAGCCACTTCGACAACCCGGTTTCGCTGATCTGCTCGCTGAAACCCGCCCAGCCGGGTGGACCCGCCTGCTCACTGAGCTCAAATTCGGTTTCATTTGACGCGATCGGCGAAGCGAGTGCCACGCTGACCATCAGTGCGGATTCACATGCAGCCTTGCTCAACTCTCGACCGTTCAGCAGTCTGCTATGGTTGCCAGTGGCGGGCTTCGCGTTCCTCGGAACCGGAATTGGTGCCGGCCCATCCAGGAGGAGACGCTGGATGATCCTCCTGGCAGGTGCCGCTCTCTTCCTCGGGATCATCGTACAGGCAGCGTGTGGAGGTGGAACTAGCGGCATTTCGAAGCCTACGGCTTATACCGTTATGGTCACAGCTTCCTCCGGCGCGACACAACACTCGACGACAGTCAACCTGACCGTGCAGTGAAGTTCGATCGAGGTGAGCACATGCGATCACACGCACCCATTATCGTCTGGTCAGTAGCGTTGCTGATCGGCGTCGAGTGCGGGTGTGGAGGCGGAGCACAGACGTCACCGCCGCCTCCGCCGCCAGTACCGGATTTCACTCTCAACGTTTCTCCTGTTTCGGCATCAGCGGTAATCGGAAATAACACTTCGGTGATAACGATTTCGTTCACTCCAAAGAATGGATTCAACAGCCCGGTGACGGTGATGCTCTCGGGATTGCCCACCGGCGTGATCCCGCCTTCTGACTCGCCGTGGACGATTCAGCCGGGGGGCCGCCAGACCATCACCTTCTCCGTTTCTGCGGCCGCTCCGATTGGCGTCTTCCCGCTGACTATCTCCGGCACTAGCGGCTCAATCTCGCACACCGTACAACTTCTTCTGACCAGTGAGCCGGTTGTGTCTGCACATACGTATCAGGCCGGATCGATTCTTTACCTGGAATCTGATTCCGGTACCGACGTTGCGCGCGTTGGTCTTAACACATTGTGGGGAGGGTCGATCGTCGAGGTGAGCCTTAATGGCACAAACTATGTGAATGAACATGACACCGGCCGCGAAGTGCAAGCTGCACAATGGGACGGTGCCGCGCAATACGACAACTGTGCCGGATGCACCGGCGTCTTCGGATGGAATCCGGTTCAGGCGGGTGACAAATGGGGCAACGGCAGCCCGGTACTCTCACAGACCGTCGCTTCCGACTCAATTTATGTGAAGACCCAACCTAATCAGTGGAACCCCGATGATAAAGGTGGCGGGCAAAATGTGCCGGTCCTCGGTGACACCTTCGTGGAGCAGACCATTTCTGTTGTCACGAATCACGCGTTCACCTTCAAACTCCATTACAAGGTCACTCACTTCGGTACTGACCAGCATGCCAATGCTTTACAGGAATTTCCCGCGGTATACACCAACTTGGATTACAACCAATTCCTGACGGACTCGAGCACGACGCCATGGACCAACTCAATCCTCACTCCTGTGACGTTCCCCCAACTACCGAATTTTGGTCCAACTCTGTACTGCGCCGAACACTGGGGCGCCTTTGTTGACACCAATGGCAATGGGCTCACCGTCTTTGTTCCTGGCATGTCGAACTATATTGGCGGCTTTGCTGCCGGCGGCGAT
>OEKN01000553.1_pt1 | contig 17020 bp, 16 predicted proteins | sample 1503361 | NCBI WGS metagenome assembly OEKN01 (sample SAMEA104379592, study PRJEB20068) | metagenome | biome: 1000743; feature: 77; material: 1998 | place: USA | collected 2012 | depth 25 m
GATCGCGAGCGACAACAAGGCCAGCGCCCCGGTTAAGATCGCCCGCGACCGTTTGCGGAAACACCAGTCGATGGCCAGCAGTCCCAGGATATTCAGGGTTACTCCGTTCGCGACTGCCTGCAGAAACGGTCCACGAGCGCGATCTGCGTGTATGCCGATGCTCTCGTCGAGAATGTAGGGCGGGAATACGAGTTCACGTATTCCAGCAAGGGACGCGATCGCGGTGAAGATGAGATAGGCCAGGACCAGCAGGCAAAATCTCTCCAGCCAGCACAACGAGTGCTCACTGCGAAAGCTCATCGCTGCGACCCAGAACATGGCGAATGGCACAGCGAACTTCGCTGCCATAACGCTCCAGGTGGTCGTCTGATAAGAGTGGGTGAGCGCGCTGAGGCTCGCTAACGCAATCAACCCGGCCATCGGAAACATCAGCCAGCCCCTGATGCGTAGGGACTGCCGCAGCGCCAGCGCTCGTAGAAGCACGAAGAAGACCAATATCCCGAGTACAATTCGATCGAGCGAGTAAAAGTCGACATCCGGTGGCCGAAAAAGCAGGATTGCCAGCGTCACCAGGTACAACGCCACAGGCATGGCCATCCCAGCCTGAAGGGGATACATGGCGACGATGGCCGTCCAGCGAGTCTTCGCGGAGAAGTACGCCTTCAGAACTCCTGGATTCGCACAGTCGGCCGCTGGAATCGATCCCGTTATCACGTCCCCGTCCCCTGAAATACGACCCCTACGGTCTTAAACAGAATCCGCAGATCCATCCACAGACTCCATCTTTCGATGTATTCCAGATCCAAAGCCATGTTGGTCTGAAACGATGCACTCTGCCGCGCGGACACCTGCCAAAGGCCCGTGATCCCCGGAGTCACATCCAGGCGGCGCAAATGTTCCAGGCGATAAAGCGCATAGTCATCCACGGGATGTGGCCTCGGTCCTACCAGACTCATGTCCCCTTTCCACACGTTCCACAATTGCGGGAGTTCATCCAGACTGTATCTTCGCAACCAGCGGCCAACCTGTGTAATCCGGGGGTCATCCGTGATCTTGAACGTAGGACCTTCCCGCTGATTGCGTGTGCGCAGCTTTTCTTTAATTTCGTTCGCGTTCGCCACCATCGTCCGGAATTTGTAGCAGCGGAATCGTCTGCCCTTTTTTCCTACCCGCAACGCGCTATAGATCACGGCACCCTGTGAATCGAACCTGATGAGGCCCGCGATTGCGAGCAGCACTGGAGCGGTCAGTACAAGAAGGCAGGAGGAAAAAAACATATCCAGTACTCGTTTCACGATGAGCCCGGCAGCCGGTACTTTCTCCTGGTGTAGAGTGAACAGCGAAATCGAGCCCAGATCCTCAATGCTTGGGCTGCTCAGTTGATGCCCGTACAACTCGGGAACCATTTTCACATCGAGGTGATTTCGCCGCGCTTCCCGTATCACAAGTTCGGACAGTTCACGTCGATGCGGCTCCGCCAGGATAATTTCGTCGACAAATTCCGCCCTCGCGATTGCTGCCAAATTCTCGGGAGGACCGAACACGCCTATTGCCGGGTTGCACTCGTTGTCCAGAAAGCCGCGAACCATCCGACTCCATTCCGGATGCCGCCTGAGATCATTCGCCACCTCTCGCCCCTTCGCTCCAGCACCAATGATGAGTACGTTGCGCGCTTGACCCTGCCTCCACCGACGGACACGGACGTGTTCACGCCAGCGTCTCCAAAGCGAGAGGGTTGCAAAACTCAACCCTGCAGACGCTGCCGAACGACTGAGCGACGGGACCCAGAGCCCGAAGGAACCGATGGCGGTTAAGAAGACAGTAGCGAACGCCAGGGATTTGACTAGAATCGCGGGGTTGAAACGGTGCGCTTGAGCATAGACTCCTTCGGAATACCCCAGTAATGTCGCGATCACCGCAAACAGCACGCCGTCTCGCAGCGGTTCCAACCAGAAACTTCTTGCTACGAACGCACCTGAGACGCCGTCCACCGAAAGTTCTTTGCCCGTCACCGAAACCGCTGCGACCAGAGTCCAACAGGCAACAATGAGCACATGATCGGCGAGCAGCAGTCTCCATTCCCCTGCAGGATGATTTCCTGATAAGGGAGCAGGCACGACGAACCTCACGAGTGATGAGAGACTGTCCCGCCTCAGCTTGCACGCGGGGCCTTCCCCAGTCCAGAGGCAGTCATCGCTTTGTGGCGCGCGAGGACGCCTTCTGTTCTTTGCGCGTATCGTGCCCTGGCCGGGAATCAACCTTGCGGCACAGGTTCCCGGGTCCAATGACGCAGGCTGGCTTATGGCTGTGAGCGACACGTCAGACTAGTTCCAGTTCGTATCCTTCGACCCGCACCGCTACGGATCGCTGCAGACAATCAATCGAAATAATGAGATTTTTTCTGTCAGCGTCCACGTAGATGCCTTCAACTCCGTCCAGGCACCCGCCGCGCACGCGCACGCGCTGGCCCGCTCGCAAGAAAGCGTGGATCGAGCACGGCACCTTTTCCCGCAGCAGTTTGTGTAGGTACTCCAGTTGTTCTGCGGGAACAGGCACCGCTTTTCCCTGCGAACTCACCAGTCCGATTGCTCCAGGCATTTGCAGGACTCTTAACCGGGTCGCACGCGATCGATCCAGCTTCACGAATGCATAGCCGGCAAAGAGGGGAATGGTTACGGCTTTCTTGCGATCGCTCCAGCGATGGATTTCGGTTCGTTCCGGTAGAAAGGTCTCGATCCCCAGGCGTGTTAGCTGTCGCACAACTTTTTTTTCGAAACGATGCCGCGTTTCCAATGCATACCAGCAAGCCTCGGTACCTGGAGGGGTGTCCGGCGGGCAGTTCAAGCCGTCCGACATGGCTCCGCCAATTGGGTCCCAACGCTATTTTTCCCCAGCCCTCGCAAAATGTCACCGCACGCGGATACGCCGATCCGTTGTCGACGTGAGTACCGCTCCGCGCAACCTAGAGCCTTCGGTACAGGCTCTCCGGAATCGGAAACGTTCGATCGCGCAAAACCATTCCCAGCAGCCGCACATTTGCGGCCGACAGCTGATCCCGGATTCTCATGGCGCTCAGGCGTCGTGTCCGATGGGCATCAATTGCGAGCACCAGGCCGTCGGCGAGACGCCCCACAAAAGCTGCCATTCCATCTGCCTCCCCGGCGGGCGAACTATGGATCAGCGCAAAATCGAACTCCCGCCGTAATTCTCCGAGTCGGCCGAGGAACCAGGCCGTATTGTGTGTGTTCTCACCCGAACCAAGGAACGTACCCGCCGCGACGAGCCACAGATTACGCGCAACCTGGCGGGAGGACTTCCGCAGCGCCCCGGCCGTTTCCGCAATATCTCCGCCGTCGTTGGGAGTCCTCCCATAAGTGTGCTCCAAAGCTCGGGCTCGAGCATCTGCCTCAACCAGGGCCACTCGGCCGGCGCACTCGGCCGCTAATACCTCACCCGCCTTGCGGCACACCGACGCCACCTCCACCTGAGAACCCGCAGCGCTAAACACTACCTGTCGCGCCGGCCGAGGCCACCCCTGCAGGAAAACCTTCCTTACGAGACCCTGAATTTGTTCATGCGCATACTGCTGCGCATCCCACTCTTTTGCTTGTAGCGCCGCCATTCCGTCGCGCGACTGCTCTGCCTTGGCTGCGCCAGTCTCAGCCACGTTGCCTCGCACGATGCTTAGTGTCGCCACCATATTCGCTACCTCCTCGCCCAATTCTTCATGCGGCCTCCCTCGGCAATGAGGCGAGGATGGGAGCGTGCAAGCAGGCGACAACCTCCTCGGGCGACCGGAATCCAGGGTTCAGATAGTCGACCGTAAATGCGGAGAGCGTGCTGCTGGCTGCGGCTGCGAGCAATCCGATGGACACCACCATCCATCCCGAACGCCGCGGCAGGACGGGCGCTACCGGCGCCTCCGCGAGGGTCACGTTCACAATGCCTCGTTCGTCCAGCGCGTCCGCGATCCTCGCCTCCTCGCTCTTTTTCGCGTACAGCAAATAGCTGTCCTCTGCAGTTTTCATATTTCGGAGCAGATCCTGCTGCTGAATCGATGCTTTCCCCAATTGCCGTGTCTCTGCTCGCGACTTCGCCAACTCTGTGTTGATCCCCTGCTCCCGGGCCCTGAGCGCGCTCAGTTCCACCTCCGCTTTCTCGAGCTCACTCTTGGCCCACTCGTAATTGGGATCCTTTTCCGTCGCCTCTTCATGGATGGGCGCCAGCCGCTCGGCCGCAATCGCCGCTTTCGCCTGCTCGATTTCCTGCTCCACTTCCTGCACCAAGCGGTAGGAGGGCTCGTACTTCGTGAGTAGTTCCGTGCGCCGAAGCTCCAGCTCAAGTAAGTGTGCCTGCAGGCTTGCTCGCAACTGAGGATTGTCTGAATTCCGGATGACCGACGTACTCCGCTCGGGCAATGAGTCCAGCCTTTCCCGCAATGATTGCGCTCTGCGGGTGGTTTCCTGAATCGCGACCAGGGTCTGTTGATGGCTGCTTTCGATAGCAGCCGTTCTTTGCAGAGCGAGGTCTCTCTCCAGCGCGGCTGAAACCACTCCCTCGTCGCGCGAGAAATTGAACAGCTGAGTCTCCGCTGTATCCAGCCGCTGCCGCGACCGGTCTGCCTGTTGCTCAAAGAACGGAAATTCCTCCGACGAGCGTCGTACCTCCTTATGCTTCTCGATATACAGTTTCGCGACACTGTTCAGCACACGCGCCGATCGCGCCGGGTCTTCGCTGTCGTAGCTGACGAGAATGAGGTTTGTCTTGTGGATGGGTTCGACCTTCATGCCCTTGGCTAGTCGTCGCACAGCTCGCGCCATTCGCACCTCGGCGTCGTTGCCTCCTGGATGAAAGCCGCGCGATCTCTCCATGGAAGCCAGTCCGGTCTGCTCGACCACCTTGCGCAGCAAAGTGTCGTCGCGCAGCAGCTCAATCTCGGAATTCAGTTCCTCTTCGCTGATATCCGAGCGGTGTAGGTCGACGAATGATTGCTGCTCGGAAGTCACCACCGGGTCCACGCGCCCGTGCCGCAGCAAAACCTTCATGTGCGCTTGATACGAGGTTGCTAGCAGGGCGTATGCGACCGCGATTGCGAGCACGGACAAAAAAGTGCCGGACGCGACTCGTCGCTGTCGGAACATCACCACCAGAACATCACGCAGGGTGGGGGAGGGCGGGTCCTGGCGTTCCGCGCGGCTTGTTGTCTCGTCCGGCATATCGATTCGGTGCCGGTAACGATCGTGTTTCCACTCCGGGCACCATCAGAAGTTAGTGGAGTTCGTGTACATCCCCATGCTCGTTACCGGCATGAAGCGCATGATATTGGAGACCAGGCTCCGGGGAACAAACACGTAGTCCCCCGGCTGCAGGTATGGATCTTCGCTCAGGTCGCGATGCTTGAGCATCTCTCTTACGTTCAGCACGCGCGCCTCCACGACGCTCGCCGTGGCTTTGCGAAACAGCACCACCTGCGAATGTTTCGATTGCGGAGTGAACCCCCCGGCTATCGCCACGGCCGCTGTCACCGTGGTCGGCCCGTGAAGCTCGTATTTCCCGGGCCGCCCTACTTCTCCGCTCGCAATGAAGTAGGGATGCTCGAAATCTTTCAAAATGACGGTCACTACGGGCTCGTGCAATAGCTTCGAATAGGCTGCCCGAATCGCCGGCTCGAGCTCTTGCGCCGTCATCCCCTCCGCGTACAGGTGTCCCGCCTCTTTCAGGGTGATGTAGCCGTCCGGCTGTATGGTGACCGTCTGATTAAATTCGGGCGCAAACGTAAGGATTACTTCCAGTACATCGCTTTTTCCTAACCGGTAAAGCGGATGGCGATCCCTTCCGAGCACTGGGTTTCCCGTGCCGTCCGCTTTATCGGGTTGAGAGATCGCTGGCCCAACGCTCTCCGTTCTTTTTTTTTCCGGAGATACAGGTTCCTCTTGAACCCCCCGGTTCGGCCCTGGTTCCTGGGCCTTTGCGATCCCGGTGATTAACGGTTGTAGGAGCGCAGCGAAAACCGCGAGCATCGATAAGCTGCAAAGCCTCATTGTGGTTGCACGCTGTTCTCTCTGCCGTACGCCTGCAACTTAAGCGGTAACGAAAAATCCGGCAAGACATAACTGGTGTTGCCTACTCGCGTAGGTGCGATTCAATCCGCATCGCCTCACCACTCCTGTTCCGCCGCATCGCACGATGGGCGCGGTTTTGATAAGCAACTCAGCGGACCATGACCGGCGTCCGGAAAAACGTTTCCAGCTCTGCAATCCCACAAGGGTGTAGTCCACGATTGTGTACTTGCGTTTTCCTTTCTTGAGCAGGGAGTGCCCAGCGGAAAAATTGGCGAAAGCCTCAAACGGTATGCGTCGCAATGACTTGCCGCCATGGGAACTCCGGTTCGCATCGATCCTCGCTTGACCCAGAGAGCGATTTCTGCACCCGAATCTTTCCCGGGTTCGATGTGGGAAACGTCACGAAAACGAGTGACTGATGAACATGACTTGTCTCCCTCTGCTCCCTACAATCGCCTCACTGTGCAAAACCAGCACCTCCAACGCGCCCTGACGGTGAGGCATGAAATGCAAACTCCGATCCATGTTCTCGTGGCCGATTCCAGCCAAATGCAACTGCAACTGCTTACCAGCGCCTTACGCCGGCGTCCAGAATTCAGGGTGATCGCTTGTCCCCTCGATCCTGATCTCATCCTCAAGATCATGGGAGACGCAGCGATCGACGTGTTGCTTCTCGATGCCAACGGGCAGGGCGGAAGCTGGCAAGACATGGCCCTACTCCGCCGCCTTCACATTTCTTTCCCGAAAGCCGCGAAGGTCCTTCTGCTGGAGTCGTTCCATCGCGACCTTGTTGTTAACGCCTTCCGTTCCGGCGCCCGCGGCCTGTTTTGTTTCGCCGTTTCGCCCTTCCGCGCTCTTTGCAAGTGCATCCAGGTCGTGCACCGGGGGCAGATTTGGGCCACTGCGCAGCAGATCGATTATTTGATCGATCTCGTGACCCAGGTCCCTTCTCTGCGGGTGGTCAACGCAAACGGAAACACCCTGGTTACACCACGCGAGGAACAGGTGGTTGCGCTCGTAGCCGAAGGCCTGTCCAACCGCGAGATTGCTCAGGAACTCGGTCTCAGCGAACACACCGTGAAGAAATATCTTTTTCGTATCTTCGACAAGTTGGGCATCTCGACTCGCGTCGAACTGGTGTTGTACGCCGTCAACCACGGCGATCATCGCAATGCCGAATGGCTGCCTGGCAACGCCTGATTCCCATTTCGTGCGTGGTTCTTGCTCGCATGTCCGCGACGCAATGTCTACAATAGGGCTGGCCTGAATAGGGCTCAATCAATCCCAATGATTTCTTCCAAATCGTCGCGTCGGTGGACCGTCATTGCCGCAGGCTTGTTGGTCCTTGCGATCGCGCTGGTAGTGCTCTATGCCGGCAGCGATGCCTTTCACAGTCCTCTCGCGGCCGTTGTCCTGGCAGCCATCGGACTCGCCGCCGTCTTGTTGCAATTGCGCCTTCGCCAAGACGCCCGGCGCCCGGTGCGCATTCCGCAATGGTTGAACCTCATTGGAATCCTCTGCGCGCTGTGTGCGGTGTTCGCCGACTGGCTAAGGCTCGGCTCGAACTTCTATCAGGTCGCTGCCTTGGGAGCCGTGGGATGTTTCGGCGTAAGCAGCCTGATTATGCTCGATGGGATGCGCAAAAGCCGCGTGGCGCCCAAATAGGTTGGCCGCATGCGCAGTTTTTGAAGAGAGAGATGCGGTCTATCGGAACTGGATCGCGAACGTTGTTTCTACAGGCACGGCCTTGCCGTTCTGGCGATACGGTTCAAATTTCCACCACTGCACTGCGTCCATTGCCGCACGCGTGAGAATGTCCGGACCACTCACCGGTCGAAGGCTGACCACCGAACCGTCGCGCCCGATCACCGCCGCTAACACGGCCACACCCGTTACTTTCATGCCGCCACGCGGGTCCACCTTGTGAACTAGCAACCGAAGCATGGTTTCCTGCGAAACGGCCACCGCGGGTTGAGTTGCCTCCACGCTGTGTCCGGGCAGACGGGATTCTAATTCCTGCCAGCCTTGCTCCCACTGCCACCAGCCCACAGCTCCCGCCACAATGACCGAAGCCGCGAGCACCATCACGATCTTTCGTCGCAGATAGTTGGCTGAGCTCTTGGATTTTGACACCGAGGTCTTGGCCTGCGATGTCTTGACCGGTCGCGCGTCAGAAACAAATTTGGGCAGTGGAGGCTGATTCCGATTCTGGACGCGAGCAGTCTTCTCGTTTTTCGTTTCCACTACAACTCGCCGTTCGTGTTCCGGCCTCCCTAAAGCCCAGGCCCCCAGCATTTCCCGCTGGTCTGCCGGAATCGCCAGAAACTGCAGGCCACAGCGCAGCTTCTCCTGGTAGCATACCCGCGCCTTGGCGAGCACAAAGCCCGATTCCGGCAAACGGAATTCGACTCCCACTAACTCTCCCGGAAACAGCTCTGCCGCCAGCACCGCGCCCACTCCCCCTTCTCCTACATCGATCGAGCGTCCCGGAACCGCATCCGGCACGCCCGACCGCAGTACCGTTACGCTCAGGGGCACAGCCAGGCGCCGCCGGGGCGCCACTCGTCGCGCGCCAGATGCGCGCGGATACAGCAGATTTTGTGGATTTCTGACGGCGATGGTGCTCATATTCCAGCCCCTTCTCTATGGGCGGACATAGATATGCATCTCGGCCAGACGCGACGAATATGGCTATGTAAGAGGGTTGATGCGCTGGAGTATATCACTCGGGGGAGCTCCCAGCCCAGAGTGGGCCACTGGGTAACCGCCGGGGAAGGTATCGAAGGTACCAAGACCGTTAGAGCACGGACGGGCTTGTGCTAAGACGCCAGGGAACCAGCCGCACAGGAGAAATTGGACAGCGGCATCCGTCGGCTTTGGAATGCCGGCACCTAGCGTGTGTTCTCGCCTTCCTTATACATGTACTTAATGGCAGGCTTGTAAACGATGATGTTGGGCTGGGAATTGCGGTTTACCTTCAGGCAGTGCTTGTCATACCACTCGATGACTCCGTGGATCTCCTCGCCATCGCGGAGCACGATCACCATCTGGGTCTTTCCCTGCATCTGCTTCTGGTAATAAAAGTTTTCGGCATTCGTGGTTTCGGGGGGTGGAAGCTTTTTGCCGCCGCTGCCGGGGCGTTCGCGTCGTTCCATGGGGGCCTGATTGTGATTGGAATTGTGATCGTTGCGGTTCAGGGAAGGCCGGATCAGCTTGCGATTGGCGAATCCTTCCTGCTCGACTGCTCTTTCCGTAGGCATGGAATCGATTGCTTCCTTCATGGCACACCACCTGTTCACCCGCATCCAGGGCGCCGGCCACAACACTCCGCTGCTGTGCATGTGGAAATGGGGTGTGAACTTTGTGGTTACCGTAGCACAGGAATACTGGACTACACAATCCTTAAGTGATGGAGGGCCAATGACTTTGGTGAAGATCAGTCGCGGCGGGGGTTTCGTGTGTTGATTCTTGGCTTGATGGAAGCGTGGAGCGCGCCCAAACACAAACAACTCACGACGTGCAAGGTACTGTGTTCCCTTCAAAGCCAACTGCTAGAAGCTAATATCTAGTTAAACTCGATTTTGCGGTGAACTTTGGCGACACCCGACGCATCGGACGCAGAGTCGGGGCTTTTGAGCGTAATGATTCCATAACAATGTCGGCTCCCAGGCCCGAATAGACTTTGGAAGCGCAAACCACCAAAGGGCTCGGAGGAAAGGAGCCGAACATGCTGATTATAGACTGTGACTATCATCCGGGCTTCCAGCAAATTGCGTTTGTCGACAGCGAGAGCGGTGAACTGCGGGAACGGCGGTTGGCGCACCGCGAAGAAGCCGAGCAGTTCTACACCGGGCTTCAAGGCCAAAGTGTGCGGGTGGGCATGGAAGCCAGCGGGCACTCGCGTTGGTTCGAGCGCTTGCTGGGCGGGTTGCAGTTCGAGCTGTGGATTGGGAACGCCGCCGAGATCCGCACCAAACGGGTGGGCAAGCAGAAGACCGATCGGCAGGATGCGCAGCTGTTGTTGCGGCTGATGATCGAAGACCGTTTCCCGCGGATCTGGGTGCCGGATGCGGAGAACCGCGACCTGCGACAACTGCTGTGGCATCGGCATCGTTTGGTGCAGATGCGCACGCGGGTGATGAATCAGCTGCACGTAGTGGCGCTCAACGAAGGACTGCGGCGCAAGAAAGCGCTGTGGCGGCCGGCCGGTCGCCAGGAACTGGAGTCGTTCGCGCTGGCACGTTGGGCCAGGCGGCGGCGCCAGGACTTGCTCGACTTACTCGATCAACTGACGCCGAAGATCCAGGAACTGACGCGTGCTTTGGAGGCGGAAGTGGAGAAGCGTCCGGTAACGCGGCGGCTGATGACGCACCCGGGAGTTGGGCCGCTGACGGCGCTCGCCTTCGAGTTGGTGATCGGAACCCCGGAGCAGTTTCCACTGCGGCAAGCAAGTGGCCAGCTATGTCGGACTGGTGCCGTCGGAAGAGACCAGCTGGGTCGGACTGAGTTCCTGACCCTGACGATTAACAGCGAGCCCAGGTGGAAAGCGCAAACCCATCTACGAGACAAAATGGCGCTCTTCTCTGAGTGCATGCGGTCGTGTGCTCAAATCGTGCTTGACACCGCCGACATTGTTAGAGAGGGATGTTACGCCAATTAACAATCGCCTCTGTCCAAGCGCCTTACGTTCATTGACTTGCCGACTTGACCCACGTAACATCCGATGCGCGCCATGATCGGCCAGACGGTTTCGCACTATCGCATCCTCGAAAAGCTCGGTGGCGGCGGTATGGGGGTGGTGTACAAAGCCGAAGACACTCGTCTTCACCGCTTCGTAGCCCTGAAATTCCTGCCCGACGAGGTGGCGCGAGACCCCCAAGCTCTGGCCCGCTTCCAACGCGAAGCTCAGGCTGCCTCGGCGTTAAACCACTCTAACATTTGCACCATCTATGACATCGGTGAGCAAGACGGCCGGGCCTTCATCGCCATGGAATTCCTGGATGGCATGACCATCAAGCACTTGATCGCGGGCCGTCCCATGGAGCTGGAACGACTGCTTTCGCTGGCCATCGAAATCACTGACGGCCTCGACGCTGCGCACGCTGAAGGGATCGTGCACCGTGACATCAAGCCGGCGAATATTTTCGTCACGAAGCGAGGACACGCGAAGATTCTCGACTTTGGTCTGGCCAAGCGCGGCCCAGGAGCGGCCAGCGTGCACTCCGGCGCGACCGAGACTGGAGGCGGGGATCCGCACCTGACCAGCCCCGGTTCCACGCTCGGGACGGTGGCCTATATGTCGCCAGAACAGGCGCGCGCCAAAGATCTTGATGCGCGCACCGATCTGTTCTCGTTCGGAGCAGTTCTGTACGAGATGGGGACGGGACAGGTAGCTTTCCGCGGCGAGAGTTCGGCTGTCATTTTCAGTGAAATTCTGGATCGCGACCCGGCACCGGCGACCCGCCTCAATGCGAATCTGCCTCCCAAGCTCGAAGAGATCATCAACAAGGCGCTCGAAAAAGATCGCGAACTCCGCTATCAGCATGCCGCCGACATGCGCGCCGACTTGAAACGCTTGAAGCGCGAGAGCGAATCGCGGCATACCACCGCGGCCGGGTCTGGCGTTGTGCCTGTGTCCCAGGCGAGCGGAACGGTCGTGGTGGCAACACCGGGATCCGGGTCCTCTCCGGCGCAGCCTGGATCCTCCAGCGCTGTCCCGGCTGCGCAGACTTCCGCAGTCCAGGCAAACCAACCCTGGAGGAAGTTGCTGCTGCCCGTGGGCGCGGCCGTCATTGTCATCGCCATTGGCGTCTTCTTCTGGCAATCACGATCCGCTGACCCCGAGAAGACGTCGGGAACTCGATTAACTGAGAAAGATACCGTGGTTCTTGCCGATTTCGACAACAAGACCGGAGATCCGGTCTTTGACGACGCACTCAAGCAAGCCTTGGCTGTGCAACTGGGACAGTCACCCTTCATCAACATTCTCTCGGACCGGAGGGTTGCAGAAACGCTGCGGCTCATGAGCCGTGAATCGAACGCGCGCATCACGCCCGACTTGGCCAGGGAACTGTGCATTCGAACCGGCAGCAAAGCGATCGTATTGGGCAGCGTTTCCAACCTGGGCGGCCAATATGTTCTGGGCGTCGACGCTGTAGGCTGCACGAGCGGCGACACGCTCGCGAAAGAGCAGGAAGAGGCAGCCACCAAGCAGGAGGTCCTGAAGGCGCTGGGCAAAGCTGCAACTACTTTGCGGACAAAACTCGGCGAATCGCTCGCCTCCGTGCAGAAGTTTGATGTGCCGGTCGAGGCGACAACCCCGTCTCTGGAAGCTCTCAAGGCGTACAGCATGGGAATTACGACGGGGCGCACGAAGGGCGACGCGGAAGGAATCCCGTTTATGAAGCGCGCCATCGAATTGGATCCCAATTTCGCGATGGCCTATTGCGGCTTGGCCGTCCAGTACTCCAATCTAGGTCAGGCAAACCTAGCCGCTGAAAATGCACGCAAAGCCTACAGCCTGCGCGAGCATGTCAGTGAACGCGAAGCCTATCGAATCTCCGCTTTCTACTTCCAGTACGTGACTGGTGAAATCGAGAAGGCAGAGGAAGCCTACGAACTCTGGGCCAAAAGCTACCCGCGTGACATGGTGCCACATGCCAACCTGGGTTACATGTATTCAGCCTTGGGGCAGATCGACAAAGCTATCGCGGAAACAGAAATACAGCAGAAGATGGAGCCGACCATCGTCGGATACGGAAACCTGGCAGGCGAATACATCAGTGTGAATCGGTTGCCGGAAGCAAGAAAAGTGTTGCAGGAAGCCCAGCAGAAGAACCTGGATGGACTTGTGCTTCGTGGCGACATCTACGCTCTGGCCTTCCTGGACGGAGACAACAGCGAGATGGAGCGCCAGCTGGCTTGGGCAGCCGGCCGGCCTGGAGAGGAGGACCAGGTACTGAATATCCATGCGGACACACAGGCCTATTACGGTCGATTAGCAAAGGCGCGCGATCTCGCCCGCAGGGCCGCTGATTCGGCTCTACGCTCTGATGCTAAGGAAACCTCCGCGCAGTGGCTCGCCTTCCAGGCCCTCCGTGAAGTCGAGCTCGGCGACAGCAATAAGGCTCGCGAGGCTGTTACTCGCGCTCTCGCGCTTGCTCCTGGAAGAGATGTAAAGATCTTGTCGGCGCTTGCCTTTGCACGCGCCGGTGACATCTCAAAATCCCAGTCCTTGCTTGACGGTTTGAAGAAGACGGAAGCCAGTAACTCCTACTACAAGCTATACTGGTTTCCGGTCATAGAGGCATCGCTGGCTCTGGCACAACAGGTGCCGGATCGCGCTATCGTTGCTCTGGAGCCCGCCCTCCCGTACGAGTACGGCGGCATCCCGCCGGCTCCCTCGGGCGCTCCCATCTACCCGGCTTATCTTCGGGGCGTGGCGTACCTGAACCAAAAAAATGGAAAGGCGGCGGCGGCAGAATTCCAGAAATTCATTGATCACCGTGGCATTGTGCTGAATTTCCCGCTCGGCTCCCTGGCACACCTGCAACTTGCGCGAGCCTATGTGACATCCGGAGATTCCGCAAAAGCGAAAGCCGCGTATCAGGATTTCCTGAAGCTCTGGAAAGATGCGGACGCCGATATTTCCGTCCTGAAGGAAGCCAAAGCGGAGTTTGAGAAGCTCCAATAGCTTTCCTCTGCGATCCTGATAAGCAGACCTTGAACGCGTGGAGCTGTCAACTGTTGTAAACAGGCGTTCACAAGTTTGCTCCATTTATTCGCCACACCCAATTGCTTGCTGACACTGGCGATCCCATCCGACACCGCGTGCAAGGTGAATTCCGGGCTATTACAGCAGCTAGCTGCGTTCCATCCCCACTGCCAATGCATCGAGAGAGAGCGAACGTAGCAAGTTCCGTCGCATGCCTCGCTCCAGCTCGGCAAGGCGATCGGCGGCGCTGCTGATCCACTCGAAATCTACCGCAGATGTCAGCTTCTGCAGTTCTCCCAAAACATCCGTATTTCGCACGAGTTCGGGCGCGCCGGAACTCAGCATCATCATGTCCTGCAGCAGGCAATAGAGCGTGCGCAGCAGTTGATCTATTTTCTCGCGTCCTTCGGTGCCCGGCCGGTAGGTCTCGGTGACCTTGAAGAGTTCACTGTGATCGCCGGTCCGCAGTGCCGAGTTCAGGATGGTCAGCGCGTGAGCACGCGATGCCGTGTACTTGACTAAATCGAACCCACGAGCCCGCCCCACCGCCCCATCGGCCAACCGCGCCACCAGTGCACGTTGCTTCGCCGTCCAATCGGGATGCTGCTCGGCAAGGTCGCGCTCGATATCCTCCGCGGGGAGAGCCCCCAGCGTGAATGTCATGGCCCGCGAACGAATCGTCGGCAGCAACTCCCCGACATTCTCCGTCAGCAGAAAGATGGTGGTGAATTCCGGCGGCTCCTCCAGAACTTTCAAAAGCGAATTCGCCGCTTCCCGCATGAAATTCGAATCCGTGAAGATGTACACCCTCTCCTTGGCCTCGCCCGGGCGGTAGTGGACGCCTTCAATCACCCGCCGCACCTGGTCGACTTTGATCATCATCTGTGGCGGATCGGGAGGAATCACGAGCACGTCGGGGTGAGTCTGCACGAAAATTCGCGTTTCTTTCTTGTCTGTCTCGCGAAGATTCTCGCGCGCCTCCACCGCCTCCGCAAATCGCGCATGCAAATCTTCTGAGAGGGCAATCTTTTTGCAGTTGGAGCACTTTCCGCAGAAATCCGGAAGCCCGTCGGTCACGGGCGGCTCCAGGCAATTCATCGCCTTCGCCAGCATCAGCGCGAGCGTATATTTCCCCGAGCCCGTAGCTCCGGCGAGGATCATGGCATGAGGAAAATGCCTGCGCGCCAGCATGTCGCGCAGCCGATGAACGATCTCCGCATTGCCGTGAAAGTCCGAAAACGGCATGATTCAAAGTTACCACGTTCGCGTGGAGCGACAGGCAGCGTGCCCTGAGCTTGTCGAAGGGTCCCCGCCCGTCGAAGCGGCGAAACTGGGCGCTTTACAACACCGCGTCGAGACTCGCGGGCCAGCAGTTTACGTTTTGGAAGTCAAGCGAAACCTCCGCTTCACAACGTCCACAATCTTCGCGTGGGTTTGCGATGGCGTGCCGCGAGCATCGACGAGCACAACGCGCTCGCTCTCCCGGCGCGCAATCGCGAGATATCCGTTCCGTACTCGCCCAAAAAATGCCCGGTTCTCCTGCTCGAAGCGGTTTTCGTCTTTGTGCGCGCGCCCGCCCTTTGCGGTCTTCGCCACATTACGCCGCCGCGCTCTCTCCACGCTCGTCGCCAGGTCCGAATCCAGCAGGATCGTCAGATCGGGCTGCAGGTCATCGCAGAGGATGCGATGCAGCTCCAGCACCGCCTTGTTCCCGAGCTTCCGCCCGCTACCCTGGTAAGCTTCGGTCGAATCAGTGAACCGATCGCACAAGACAACCTTACCCTCCGCCATGGCTGGTTCGATGACTTCGCGGATGTGTTGCGCCCGCGAAGCAAACATCAATGCCATCTCTGCCATGGGAGAAAGCTCGGTTGTGGCCGAGTCCAGAATGACGTGCCGGATCTTCTCTCCCGTCGCTGTGCCGCCCGGCTCGCGCGTCACGACCACCGACTGGCCGAGCCCACGCAGAGCCTTGGCAAGCTTTTGGATCTGCGTGCTCTTGCCGGTTCCGTCCAGACCTTCAAATGTGATGAACTTGCCGCGATGGACTTGGGACACGTCGGGATAATAAAGCAGGGGAGAGGCAGGTGTCAGGTCTCAGGTAGCTAGTAGCTGATAGCTGATGGCTGATAGCCCCATCGTCCACGGCCGGAAGCCGAAAGCCCAGAGCCTATCTCTCCTCTCGCCCCACCCACTTCGGCACAGCCGGGAACTTGAACCGCTGCATGCGATCGAGCAATCGTTCGCCATCGTCGTCCACAAGCAGCAATTCCCGATGTTCTGGACGAAGAAAGCCCTCCTCGGTAGCCCGATCGGCCAATGCCAACATGGGATCGTAGTAGCCTTCCACATTCAGCAGCGCGCACGCCTTCGACTGAATCCCCAACTGCGACCAGGTGAACACTTCGCAGAACTCATCCCAGGTTCCAAACCCACCGGGGAGCGCAAGAAAGCCATCAGCGAGATCCGCCATCATCGCCTTGCGCTCGTGCATCGTGCCTACCACGTGCATCTCGGTCACTCCCCCATGAGCTAGTTCCTTTTCCTGAAGAAGTCTGGGAATCACGCCGATCACTCTGCCGCCGGACGCGAGGCAAGCATCGGCAACCACGCCCATCAACCCAACTTTGCCGCCCCCGTACACCAGCGTGATTCCGCGCCTGCCCAGCGACTTGCCCATGGCTTGTGCCGCCTCGCTGTAGGCGGGACGCCGCCCCGCATTTGAGCCGCAGAACACACACAATGCTTGGATCACACCCTCGATTGTACGGTCCGCGAAACGATGCCGAAACAGACCGCCCATAACTTCGCAGAGTCGCCTGCGAACACGTCCGCCTCCGCGTCCGCACCGTCTGATATATTCAGGAATTTGCCGTGCCGGATTGCCCGCTTATGAGGAGCGCTGAACGATGACTTTCCTCCGGACCTCGATCGTGTCCGCACTTGGTATCATTTTTTTCCTCGCATCGCATGCCTTCGCTGTGGGACCCAACATTTCCCTCGCCGTCGACGCCACCGAAGCTCCGCGGAAGATTCTTCATGCCCGCCTCCGTATCCCTGCGACCCGGGGCACTCTGACGTTGTATTACCCGAAATGGCTTCCCGGCGAACACGCCCCGACCGGACCGGTCATCGATCTCGCCGGCCTGAAGTTTTCCGCCAGCGGCAAGCCTCTGAAATGGCGCCGCGATCTTCTGGATGGCTGGACCATCAACGTCGACGTCCCAAATGGCGAGAGTGAGGT